>Ga0181612_130143_pt1 | contig 63247 bp, 28 predicted proteins | sample HoacroProtozoa21_FD_119630 | JGI IMG/M metagenome (GOLD analysis project Ga0181612, IMG submission 119630) | Hoatzin crop microbial communities from Cojedes, Venezuel. Combined Assembly of Gp0051906, Gp0051904, Gp0051908
AAGAACATAGCTGTAAGGAAGATTCACTAAAAGAGAACTGGTTCTGTTTTAACCAAAACCAGGACACTAGTTAACGAGAAAAATCAGATTTTCTTGATGACCATTTCATGGGACACATTTGCTATTTCTGAAGATGTGATGTTATTTCTTTGTAGCTTTCCCCACCATATGGCTGTCTCAGTAGGAGTGTTGCTGGAGATCCTGACAAATATCAGTGTCATCCGTTTGGTACCGCCCTCCTTGCTGACCCAAAAGGCAAATTCAGGCCCTGGAGCTGGACTTAGCCTTGTATGTTCTGTGGATTTTATCAGACAGTCCATGGGGCTTCCTTGCTCTGGGGGAGGCTGTCTGTCTCTGGAGCCACACATTTGAAGAGGAAACCTTCTGCTCTGCTCTGGTGTCTAAAAGCATGTATTATTTTTTGCCCTTTTTTCCCCAAGCAGCAGGAGATAACCTTAAGCCCTGGCCATCATTCTCTTTCCTAAGTACTCCATCCTGTGTTGTTGCTAAGTGCATATCAGCTTCAAGGTTTGCCTTTGCCATCATTTATGGTGCTTTTCTGCAGGGATCTGAAGAGTAACCTCAGTGAGAGAGGTGCTATATAAAATCAAAATACTTTCTGCCCTCTCCTGTTTCCACTAGCAAAATTTGTATCTCTCTGCATTAGAAGCCTAAAGCGTCTTTCAGGGAGCACCAGCTTCAACAGATCTTTATGCTGCTGTGAGCCTCTGCTTCAGCATTTGCTTTTGCGCAGCAAACACTGTGAGGCCCCAGTGCTGCCAGTCAAGGGCATCTGTAGTGCTTAGACATAGCTTAGGGCACTTCTGGAGCCAAATGATATTGGTGAGCCTTATGCCCCATTATCCTGTCCGTTTATCAGTCATATATATTTATATATGCATGTGTGTATAAGTATGCACACATACACATATATATTTGGAGGGCAAATTGAATTTATACCAGCTTTAGTGATGCTTTTATGAATACAAATGACCGATACAAAATACAGTGTCAAAACTAATCAACTCAACTGGAGAGATTGAAGAGATAAATGAAATCTTTTCTTTTTCTGTTCCTCTTTGTCATAACCGTTAGAGTATGGGAAAAGCCGATGGCTCTGGGGTGGAAAGCTGAAGGCGAGTTCATGTGCATCTGCCATTCGAGAATATATTCCTATTAGTAAATGTAACTAAACCTACGGGGAAAAATAATCTAAATCTGAAACACTTCCACATGGGCTTAATTTTTTCTCTAATTCTTCCATTGCTTCTTAGTAACACCATTGCTTCCACTTAGCATTTATTTTTCTTAAGTAGAACAACTCTTATAAAGGCAGGCGAAAACTTAATCATGAAACAGTGCAGAAAAAATCCGAAAGGTCTAAAGGGTAGCATGCACAAAAAAAATGCAAAATGACTAAATTCTCATCCATAGCAGTGCTAGGTCCTGGTTTCCACAAATTAGAATCCAGTCAGGGAAGGATGGAAATACAGAAGACTGGAAATTGCTGTACTGTGATTTTAATCTTATGAAGGCAGTCAAAGAGAACACAATGCAATGAAAAAGAAAACATGAACGAAAGCCAGCGTTAAATAACATAGTAAAGTTTTATTTCTTAGATACTGAAGTAGTGAATTTATTTCTTTTTGTCTGTATTTCTAGTTGATTTTCTGACACAAAGTAGAATTTTAAATGAGTCCAAAGAATGTTTAGAATTAATATTTAGAATCATGGGTTACACTGATGTAGAACTAAATCCAATCAACTGAACTTTAAAGATTATTAACTAGCTAAGCTTAGGGAACTGACCTATCTTCTAAAGTCTCAGTGACTTAATGAACATAGCAGTGAAGCAAGTAGCATGTTTTAATGTACTGATATGGGTATACCGTTCACGTCTACTATATATGTACGTGTTACTGTATTAGTCTGGTTTGGGGTTAGCAGAGAGAGACAGTCACAGGCTCTGTGTCTTTCCAGAATAAGTTTATCTTCTCGTTCTGATCAGACACAATTTTCTTCATTAGAATTATAAATGACAATCAACAAAGTCATTTCAGAAATATTGCTGAAGAGCTAAATTTTTATAGATTGCTATTGCCAGTACAGTTAGACAATCTTATATAAGACGCAATTGTATATATTTTAACAGGAAGCTCCACTTCCAAAAAATGACACAAAACAGACAGACAGAAGGTACATGGTGCACTTAGGGTACCATGAGTGTGATAGGTGTCTTCCAGTGCTACTGTAGCACAAATAACAGTAATAATTATCACCTTAGTGTATACTGAGATGAATGTTTTAATACTGAGCTTCATATACATAATAAATCTGTTCTGAGGTTTTTATGTACTGATGTGTGTTCTCACAAAACAAGCTTTGACTTTGAAGGTCTTACTTCTTTGTATGTCAATCCACATATAGCATGCTTTATAATATGTCATGTCAATGATAGACATTTTAAATGGAAAGAGGTCCATGTTATAAAATGGACATATGAAATGTGTCTGCTTTCTACTTTTGAGCAGGGAAGGACACGGTAAAATTTCCGTTTTTGCTGTCAAAATGGCCTTGGCAACTCTTTGTGGAGGAAAGATCATGGACAAATTAAGATGTAAGTCTTTTGAGTGATATTTTTTACCTGTTAATCATTGTTGTACTTGGAGAGATAACAGTACAGGTAGGAAAAGAGGGAATTAGACTAAGTTATAGTATCATGGCTGCATTTGGGATTTGCACTATATTTATCTCCAAGTAAATCTTGCTAAATGTTCGGCTGAACTTCACACCAGGTTTCATACTTTTGAGGCCAAGTTGCATATATTGAGTGTCTGATTGGTGGATTTTATTTTTTTCTCTGGGATGATTGAATTCAGAGTACAGGTAATTGCCTCAAATGTTCAACATCATAAAGCATCATTTAGCAATTTCTTCAGACTTTGTTTTAATAACATCTCTCTCATTTCACACTTAGAAGTACAATATATTTGTGCACTATTTATATTTCTTCCCATAGGGCACATACTGATTCTATCTATTTTGGAGAACAGATTCTCATTTCATAGGATTTATTCCCAGTTCCCCAATAGCCAACACATAGTTTACTGATAGCTGCAATGAAAGACTTTCTGTTTAGTGCTATGATCTGTAACTCAGATCCAGAACACCATTTTCCAGATTTTTTGACCAAATGATTAATGTCAATCTTCAGTGTCGTCTGAGCCTTCTACCACAGCCAAAGAAAACTGAGTTTTACAAATTGTTGTTGATTAGAGTAGACAAGTAGAATCCGAGGAGCTAATTTAGTCTTCCAGATCTGGTGCCATTTTTTAATATATTATTCCTATGTAGAAACTCAAACACAGACTGAACTTAAATTATAAATTATAAATAGAACACTATTATAAACTGAACACTGTTTGTTCCCTAGGCTGCTTTAAGAATAGGGCAGGGTCCATCCAGCAGAAGGCTGGAATACGATGCTGTTTTTTCAGGTCAGTAGTCCCAGGGTCCTGTTGTCAGAGTTTCCCTTCCAGCTTCCTGGACATGAAGCAGCTGACATGACAGCCTGAAAAACGATAAATGTTCCTTAGTCTATGATCTCCTGCTAAGGTTAGAATAATTTTAAACAAGGGGAAAAGTAAAGGCAGAGAAACATGCATCTCTGGAATAATAAAGATGCAATATTTTTATACATGAACAAAAAAGGAAAAAAAAGGAGAAGAGTGTAAAGTAATGCATTTGAAAAACCTTCAGTGCTTTGTGTGTCCAAAACAATACTAACTGACTTAATGAACTCATTGACAAGATTTAGATTTGACGTGGTAAGCTGACAGTAGGCAAAAAGCTGCTGTTGCATATCTTATCAAATTAGATCCTTCTTATCTGATTAAATTACTGCCTCGTGCCATGTGTTAGACTTCGCTTCAAATAAATGACCACACACAATGGAAAAAAGCAGGAGTATTTTAATATCAAAATCAGCTACTTTTTTATATGTAAATCATTCTTTTGTGTTGGGAGGGAGCCTAATTAAAGATGGAGTAATAGCAGAGGTTTCCGTAAGCAGAACATGTTGCTTAGCACTTCTGGTTCAAATCAGATAATACTGAATTCAGAGCAAATCTGTAGTTCTCACTGAAGTTGCTGTGTCCTTTTCTTGTCTTTTCCCTCCTCAGATATTTTCTCAATGATTTCCGACTCCAGTGGAGTGATGGTTTATGGCAGATACGACATGTTTCTGCGGGAGGTTCTCAAGCTGCCTACGGCTGTTTTCGAAGGGCCTTCATTTGGTTATACTGAGCAATCAGCAAAATCCTGTTTCTCACAACAGGTAAATGAAGAGTGAGCATCCTAGACACAGGATCTCAATCACCCCTCTGAGCAGGCCAAGACTTGCTTCCTTTCTTACACATATCTGCATATTTGCCCGGGAAACGCATGGCTGGGTGGAGGGGAGGTTCACTTTGCTAATTTCTGCCATGAGGGTGAGGTGCCTTCAATAGGAAGCTAGTTTCTATGGGTTCTCCATATAACCACGGAGGAGAGAAGCATAGTCAAACGTGATTCAGAGCAGGATCTTAACTTAGGTGTTCCTAAATTAGGGAGCACGAGGAGACTAACTTTCTAATTTAAGCACCTAAGTTGGATACTTACATTTAAGAGATATAAATATCCCAAGACATGTGATCCTCCGCTCCAGTTAGTTGTTGATGCTATAAGCATATATGAGACTTAAGCTTCTCCATACAAAGCTCAGCTCCCACTGAAAAATCAAACTACATGTTTTCGAAGTGATGGTGTACGCACACGAGGAGTTTATGAGTGAGTAGAAAATTGCCTTAAACCTTTATTGAAAATGGGAGTCAATAGGTATTAGAAAATCCCTAGTCTCTTACAGATAATATCAGTGAGGTAGGATCAGGAAAGCAGTGAATTTATCCTGAACAAAATATGAGATTTTTCCATAACTCACCACACTCTGTAGGAGCACTGAGTACAGTATGTTGGGTGCAGCTAATACCTAGCACTTCAAAAATCCCATGGTTGGGGCTGGTTGTCCGCTTCTCCAGTGGAGAAAGAGAGAATTCTTCTGGCTCTTGCTACACATTACACTGTATAATTCCATAAGTACAAAGTAAGGGAAGATGCTGAAACTGGGAAAATGTTAGAAATAAAATGGTATTCTCCTTCTCTTTATACTTCTGTTTGCTGACTGAATACTGAAGAATGAGTAAGTTGAATGGAGCAGGAATAGTGTCATTTTCATGCAAAATAGAGTCTCATTTTTGTTTTCCCTCAGTTTCATCACTAATCAATAGACACTCTGTCAACTGAAAGGAGTTGTTGAAATTAATTTCTTGAATCATGTCCCAAATAATTTTAAATGGTAATGTTTGCGTATGTGAAACTAGTGTTGTTTCACAGTGGGAGGTTTAAGACAGTACTTCATCTTATATTGAAGAATTTACATCGTGAAGTGACTTTTGGTAGTTTTGTGTTAGAAGTAATAAAAGAATGCTCTTGCACGGCAGCAGGGCATTCAAGCTTTGCGTGTTGGACGTCATATTATTAAAGATCAAATAAGCAATTTCTTTTCCTGAAAAAATGTCATTCACCCCTCATTTTCTATCTAGGCAGCGCTCAGAAATGGCACTTTCATTGACATTGCACCCAAATGAGTGGACCAGATGTACTAAGGTACTTGAAGAAGCAAAGTCTCCAAACAGGCGTTAGGTGGTTTAGTTTACAATCTCCATTTAAAGCTAATGAGAGTTAGGTCTCTGACTGATGCAGGATTTACAAAGCTGCTGTTTTGCATCTGTCGGCAGCCCAGTGCTCTTGTCAATCTAGTCTAATATTTCACTTAATTTCACTTTATGCAGTTCTGATTACGTCTTCACCAAAGATGAACCAGAGTTATGAAATGAGACTCAAAACAACATATCCCTATGACACTATGATAAATGCTACTCACAGTCTTAGTCACACCGTAGGTCGTTCTTTCACTCTCTCCTACGGCCTTAGCATTATCAAAAGTTGATACCTTGGGATTAGTTTGGCACTCTCTCTTGTTCTCAGTATGGACCACTTTTGCTAAACAGAAGCCTTTCAGCCCCCTGATATATAGATTCCTCAGTTTCAGGGAAAGACAGAATTCTGGAAATGAGCTTCTGCTCACGATGTCAAATCTGTTTCAGTTTGCATCTGAAAGTATTATTCCTCTTGCAGAAATGTTTTGTTATTCCCCATTGTACTGGTTTACTTGATCAAACCGTGTTTTTTCCTCTGTCTTTGAACCACTGCTGGGTTGAATGGCTCTTCAGAATAGAAACAACAGTGTTTCCTCATCAGCAAATTAATGGAACAGAAATGCCACAGCAAGTGACATAATGTTTCAGAATACAAATCTGTGGCTGAAAAAGGACTTTTCTTGCCACACTTTCCCCTGTAGGTAGGATTAATGTGACGTTATACTGTATTTGTATTAAAAAGTGTTGTTATTGTAAAAAATATTTTTTATTTCTCTTTTTTTATCCCAAACTAACAGGACTGACACTAACTTCATTTTCCTAGCACTTGGCTAAGTGTTATTCCACAAACCTAGACTCCATCTGCATGTAGTGTATATATAGAAAACAGCTTTCAGTTTCAGCTTCCCCAGGAGCTGAAAAAAAAACTACGGGAGGAAAATATGCCTTTTAAAATGTATGAAAATTGCTCTTCTGGTGTCCTTTTAAGGGACACTGCTCTCTCTAATCCATAAAATCAGTGACCACCAGAGAAGTTTGGCCATAAAGCTGTCAGTGAAGCAAAGTTGCTTTATTTGGTGCAAATCAGGTTTTAAATTATAGCTGCATTCAAAAGCCTACTGCACTGTGGAAGAGCTGTTCTTGTCTCCCCATCTATTTGCTTGTTTGGACTGGTTGTGTGTTTGCTGTCGACTTACCTGCCTTCAAGAGCGGAGGGAAGGCTGAAGGCTGCTGGGCTCTGCAGTATGGGGCACTGGGGGACCCTTCTTTTCCTAGACTTCGTTCTGCCTTTTCTCTTCCTATTCTCGGTTCTGCTGCAATTTGCTGGTAGCATTGGTCAGCAAAGCCCTGCCAAAAATCCACAGCAGATTTCCAAAAGAAAGATCGTTTTCTGTGAGCTGATGCTTATAGTGTAGGAAGCCTATTATGGAAGTTGCTATCCGCTTTCCATGGGTGGGAAGATCATTCATACAACAAGCAGGTGGCAGCCGTTTGTTTGGACTTTCATACTGAAGGTATTGTGGGAAAAGGTAGTATTTCAATGAGATGTAAAGCTCACGTTCTGGCTATTTCTGTTCATTAAAAATTCAAGACCATTTTCACAACTGGCCTGAAGTATTTTCTCTTCTTTTAGGGACAAATACGTTTATATATTTCCCAATATCTTGCAATATTTCAGCCCTGATACTGCTACTGAGTGAGATGTTTTCCACTGATCACTCAGTGTAGAAGAGAAATAATGATTTTCTTTATATTTGGTGGCAATTGTATATAAATGCAGCACAGACACTCCATCTGGAAATCTCAGCTCTTAAAAGCATTCCACAACACACGGAGATGTTACATGTCACTGCGTAGCTGCTGTCTTGCTTCCTCATGGGATAACCACAGTTCTTTAGCAAGTTAAAGCAGTAGCTTATGCAGTCAGATATGACAATTTAGCAATTCCTTTGGATATGGGGATACTACTTAAATATGTATTTCTGTAGATTATATCTGCACACATTCTCAACAGGGCTCAGTATTTTTGCATCTTAATTTTATTTTAAAGGAAGACTCAGTTGCTGATTTCTTAAGGACTCTTTGTCCTTGACCACCCAGTAGCTGCGTACTTTAGTACGCACTGTGTAGCCAGTATACTACATAGGAAAGAGCAAGTATTTATGGTGGACATAGGCTAAAGTATCACCTATAGGTCTGAGACAACAAATTAACTAAGATTTGTGATGGCTTTTTTCAGACACCTAAGAAACTTCAGGCCCTAGATTACATTTTTAAAATCAAGAGGGATATTTTAGAGTTTAAATCTCTTTGAAAGATAAAGGAGTATAGATCTTTAAGTGCTTACAGGTGTGGAGAGTTTAGGAACAGTTGCAGTCCATGAGTGACTGCAAACACAGCATCCCACAATCAGATCACAACATAACTAGTTGCCATTGCTCAACAGACAAGCCTAGTTGCTCAAATTACAGTAACACAACTGCCTGTGATGGTCTGTCCCTACCTTATATTTGTTTTGAAGTTATGCTCCCTTGTCATTATTTACTTTCCCTTTCTTCGTTGGAGTACCTTCAGTTGTTTCTCTGCAGTGACTTTTCATGTGAAAATTGGTACTACGTAGTGATACCTACATGTGCTTGTACTCATTGTGGGGTACTCAAAACACATGAGAACATAAAGACTTGAATGCCAGTCTTATTCACAAAGCATCTTCAGGCAACCACTTTAGAAGAGAGTCTTCAAGTGAGTGGGAGCTAGGTGTCTCCAACCCAGCCTTGTGAAAAGGACTGCTAGTCATCAGTAGTATACGTTGTAACTACTAAAAATAGTCCAGAAAAGCTTTGCTAGTATTACTTGTTCGTTTTAGTAAACCAGGGCTGCAAGCAAACAGTGTCTGAAACTTGTTCCCCAGTGTTTCTCTGAGCACAAGATAAAATTGTTTTGACATGTCTAATTACTGATTCTTTGTGCATGTTTGTTTGCTTGTTTGAGCAGAAAAAAGTCACATTAAACACTTTCTTGGATACTCTCATGTCTGATCCCCCGCCGCAGTGTCTAGTGTGGTTACCACTTCTGCATCGACTGGCAAATGTTGAAAATGGTGAGTAAGAGCTGCTGCCAAAAACCAGTTACAAGAGTAAACTTTTGTGTGATGATTTTCTCACTCTAGATAGTTTTGTGGGAGCTACTGTACTGGGTTCATCGAGTCCGTGTGCTATTTTTACAGCCACTGGTAAAATATTTTAAGAATCCTGTTGGTCATGCAGCCAGGAAAGTGACTTAGTTTTTGCTATGCCCAGGAAATTATCCTGATCAAGTCCTCTCCTCCTGTGCTCTGGATAAGCAAAGAGCGATAGAATTTTGTCCATTCACACTCTTATGTTTGGTAAACTATCAAGGCTACAACTTTTATTAGCTGTGACATATGTCAGCAAAGAAGAAACAGCTTGGCAGTTTCCGTTCATGCCGTATTCTTGGCAGAAGATGTCCAGTGCAGTGCAAAATGCCAGCAAAAAGATCCTTATGAAGGATCTCCAAAACCTACACTGCCAGACAATATATTCCGAAAAGGAAGTTCCAGATTCGTCCTTATCCTTTGCTTGTATGGAAGATGAGGATTTAACTTTGAGATGTCTCTTTCTCCTCAAGGGTTGTCTTTCCTCAAAATGAATAGATCACAGATTTTAGGACAGGAAGGGACCATGAAGATCAACTCATTTGGTTATTGCACAGTATGTATCACATGTCCCTGGACTATAACATCTGCCTCAGCCTTCCAACTTCTTACACACCCGGGGAAAAGTTCACAGACATAGTCACAGATGTAGCCCTCCAGCCAAACCCTTCCTATACTGTTTCTGTAGAAGATGCTGCCACACTGAAGGTGCAGGGGCAGAGCTAGAAAGCTTGTGCATCTCATCTCACTGTGTGCACCACCAAATTGCAGCGCACAAACTCCATGCAGTACCTCATGTAGTTCTGGAGGAGTTCTCCAGTTCCAGTGCAGCTGGCTTCTGCTGTCCAGAAGGACTACTACTGACAATATTAAATAGAAAAAAAACACAAGACAAGAAATGCCTTTTTACTGTCTTGTTTATCTGGGTGTACTTGTTCCTAATGTGGCATTTCTTGCTCATGAATATTAGGAGGCAATGATGCTGACAGTTGTTATTCCAGTACATTATATCTAGAAAAAGGAGATTTTAAAAAGGGAGGAAGTTTATACAAAAATTTTAAAATATTAATTTAGCAAGATAAATAGATTATTTTGTAAACAATTTTCCAGCCCAGTATTTTGCCTCCTCAGAAGCTGTTGTATAAGGGAATTGTTCAATATTCCTGTGTTGTTGCTCACTTGAAGGTTTACCTCTAGCATAACTGAAGCTTTGGGATGCAGCAGGGAAAAAGGGGGGGGAGGGAGAGGAGGCAGGAGGAAGAAAAGATCATACATACTCATCCTGTTAGGCAAGAAAAGTATTTATACCATATTTCCAACAGGAAAATACGGTGGTGGAAGGGGAGCTGTGCAGCCATTTTTTAATGATAAAAGGAGAAGGAGGAAGTCATACCTGTTCTTGTACTAAATAAATCCCTCTTCCACTGAAGGGCACCAAGGTGGATAATGTGATGTTCCCAAGTCCTTGTTGACTACAGAGCTACTTATCTATGCCACCTTCTTCAAGCTCTTTTCGTGTCCCCCGGCCCTCACCAGCTTCGCACTGTTTCCCAGCCTAGAGCACTAACTCTTCCTGCTGCGAAATCCTGGCAAGAAATTAAAACCCTGACATGGCTCAGCACTGATCCAAATCCTCCCAGACTGAACCTTACAACAGAGAAGCAGAAGGTGCCTGGGAACAAGGAGGTGTTCAGCACCCCGTGGTAAATTGGGTACATGCTGTAGTGAGGAGAGAGGAACAGAAATAGCACTACTGCCAGGAAGGGGCTTCAGAATGTCATGAGAGGTGCCATAGCGCGCTTGGTGACTTGCATCCTCGTTACTGTCTGCTTCTGCGTGGAACAGAGAACAGGAGCGTAGGGGTCCGTCCCTTTGATGGCCAGCTTTCCAAATCTGGGCGTCCAAAGCTCAGTGCTCCACTCCATGTCTAGGTACCTAAATGACGCCAGTTGCACAGACAAGACAGCAGTAATTAAGAGGCAACAACATGCCTAAGTATGTTTTTGTGCTTCTGGTAATCAGACAGCTGAGTTTGACTTCTCCTCTGAGGCTTTAGCCCCTTGCAGCACAGCAAAACATTCGGCTTCCCCACATAACACAGTTGAAGGGTGCAGTGGATTTTCCCCCCATGAATTTCCTCTATCACATATTCTGTTAGACACCGAACAGATTTTTCACTGCTGCGAGCAGGAGGTGCCAGCATCAGCTCAGAAGTGATGAAGGGTTTGGGGCCCAGTGTCAGAAGCGTTGCCTGTGGCTCAGCGCAGGTTGCTGGGTTCTCACGGATCAAAGCTGCAGGCAGCATCCAACGCTGCAGGTCGCAAGAAACAAAGAAGGGATTCGCCCTTCAGTTTGGGGCTTTGTCCGTAAACTTTTGCTGGGGGTTTCTCTGCTTTGGTTTACGGCTCAGCGTTTGTGTCTCCTGCGCAGTCTTCCACCCCGTCGAGTGTTCCTACTGCCACAGCGAGAGCATGATGGGGTTTCGCTACCGCTGCCAGCAGTGTCACAATTACCAGCTCTGTCAAGACTGCTTTTGGAGGGGCCATGCCAGCGGTTCCCACAGCAACCAGCACCAAATGAAAGAGTACACGTCATGGGTAAGGGAAGGCTCGCGCCTCGCTGCAGACTGCTTTGCCCTCCAGCTGGTGGAGAAGCCCCCGGCCGCAGTTCCGAGCGGCCATCAGGCACGGGGAGGCCGGGAGCTGGGCTGCTGGTGCGGATCGGTGACCCCTTCAGGGAGGCTCCGGCCTTGGGAGCCATCGGGAGAGCACAGAGGTGGGAATGGTCTTTTCTGGGTGAGGGTCTGGGGCGCCTGTGATGATGGGTGCCACGGGGAGGGCAGCGCAGGAGAGGCTGGCAGCAGGGCACCAGGCGCACGGCAGCTTCTCCCCTTCCCACGGGACTCACGGTAAAATTGCCATTGGCTTTCTCTGTTTGGCTACGTGTAAATGAAATTATGGATACTTAATGCTCATTCATCAATATTTTCAGTCGAGTGGCTGCAGCATATGGGATGGTCCTGGCACTGTAGATTTGAGCATCATCACAGGCTTAGATCCACAGTAGTGTTTACTGTAGGGAAAAACACGTTTCAATCTTTTTGTTGTTAAAAAAAATAATTTAACGTTTTTTCTAAGCTGGAAGAGAAGTATCAACAGCTACATTGACCTTCTGTGAAGGGCATCAGACCTAGGGGCTAAGCCCTTCGTGGACTGGAGCAAAGCCCCACAAGAAGCCCTTGGTCACAGAGCATCCGCATCCTTCAGGGTTCAAATCCAGAGACTGGCGGAAATATCCTAACTAATCTCAAATACTACAAAAGAATATTATAATTAAAGAAAATCATGCAGATAACAGTGACTCGTGTTTGTTCAGCACTTTGTGTGTATTTTTAAACAAAGTTCTGAAGCTTTTAAAATACCTGTTTTTCTGTCGTTGGAGGAGGCAAGGGTTAAATTTGATGTGATTTGCTCTGTATGCCAGTCACACAGGCCCTGCGCTGCCTCCCAGCAGATCTGGGTCTGTAAGTGTTTTCGTGGGTCCTAATTGCTGCTTGTTGCATAGACACGAACGGATTGAGTTTAGTCTTTGAACAGGAGAGTGCCTGCTACATAGCTCCGACTCCATTCCTAATGGCAATTTGTGCTATGAAATCCTTTTTTGCTGTAACGAGGAAGCTGTAATTATAGGTAGGAAGTAATTGGAAAACTTCAGTTTTCTGCTCAGCAGAAGACAAAAATATGTCTACATGGCTGGTGGTTTCAAATGTTTCCTTGTCAGAAACAAATGTTTTGCTTGAAGTTTGAAATTGCCTTTCTGTAGCATTCATTAGCGTTTGTTCAAACCAGGTTAGCATTCTCCATAATGTATCCGTGTCGAGCTCCACATGCAGATTAAAGGTGTTCACAGGTGCAGTGGAACTCAACTGATCTGAATTCAGAGTGAAATTGCATTTATAATGAAAGAGAAAAAGCCTGAACTTTACATATTTAGGTTGAAATTCTATAATAGAAGTATTTCACTATTACCTTGATTACGGTCATAACTTGATGCGTGTGCACATATACAATACTATTCCTGTTAAGGTCCAAAAACATTTTTAAATTTCAGCGTGTAGAGCTGTGTTTCAGGGGGAGCAGACAGTGTAAGGCTCACTGCCCGTTTTACTGGCAGAGGAGATGAATCACAGAGAGGTTGGCTGGATTTCCTGAGAACCTCTCACACAGCCTAAAAGGCACCCTGGATCTCCGAGCCCTTCCTTAGAAAAGTGTTCAGCTGCAAAGAGTGTCCAGACAAAATTAGAAAGCAGAAAATACTGACTGGGTTTTTAGACCAGCTGATGGGATCTCGGGGTGAAAAGCGTGCTTCTCGCGCAGAGCGTCCCCGTCTTTCGGTGTCAGTGACAGTACGTCAGCCTCTTCAGGCACGCTGTTGCCATGATGGAGCAATTCCCATTGTGCGTGTGTCCGAAATTTCCCGTTCCCCAGCACGGCAGGGGCTGCAGCAGCCGCAGGAGGTGGAAGAGGAGCTTTATAACAGCAGCTAAATAGTACAGGGCGCTGGAGCCGAGGAGGGAAATGCAAGCGAAGAGAAAGGATGTATCAGCCTTGTGCCCGGCCCACAACTTAGGAAGGCAACTGTCCCGTACGGTGTACCTATATGGACAGGCATACACAGATTTGTTCTGCTTGCACTCCCAAGCTGGTGAGGTACGAGCCAGCTCCAGTCTGGGCAATACTAACTTTGTGCTGTTCTTCATTGAATAGTACCTGAGTGCAGCATTGCAAAGAAGCCATGGCAACTGCATCTGTCCCAATAGATAGACCCTGGCAGATGCGTCTGTCCATATAAATATACCCCCCCTAGCCTACTCTGAAGGCCCCTGAAGCTAAGAGTAACCTTTCCTCCAATCTGAGCGGTCTTTGCCTTACCAGACTCTCGGGGCGGGAGGGGGGCGAGGGGGATGTCAGTGAATATGTACGTAAGCTGTAGAGCTTCCAGTTGTTTTGTGCTTCCTGTAGCAGAAACAGTATGCACCTTACTTGTCCAGATTACCTCTGCCTTCCTTGTTCCTCCCAGAAATCACCTGCTAAGAAGCTAACTAATGCACTTAGCAAGTCTTTAAGCTGTGCTTCCAGCCGTGAACCTTTGCACCCAATGTTCCCTGACCAGCCTGAAAAACCTCTAAACCTGGCTCATATTGTGTAAGTATCTGTGTGCTGTAGAGAAACTAAGCTTATTGTAGGAGTTGCTTACACCAAGTGTAGATACTATAGCTCTGAACAAAACAGGAGGCAGCTGTGGCATATCAAGCTCAATGCATCACAAGTGCAAATTCACTGATAGAGGTATTTAGTATAAAAATGTTCTTCTGGTGTGACTTCACTTGAGAAGTCCATGGGATATGTATTTATAACCAAATACTGGGACACAATGTTGTGATGTCCCTGTTCTCCTCAGGAGATATCTATGCAGTTTCATATCATTTCATCAGCACTTTGGGCCGTGTTCATACTGAGAACATTAGTTTTGTCATCTAGAGGCTCTCAGCTTCAGTGTAGCACAGGTATGTCTTGACACGAGGCACCAGAGAAAAGTTAAGTCCTACTAATTTTGTTGAAATCGGTGCCAGAGTTCTCTCTGACTTTAGTACAGCTGAGGCTTCACCCAGCCCTGAAGATGAGCTACGTGATTCTGCATAGTAGTTGTGCCTTTAATTGCCAAGTCACTTGAAGAGGGTCTTTACATTTTGATATTTTGGGAAAGCAAAATTATTTTTTGATATAGTAGTTTGTGTCACTACTTTTTCTCTGCAGGAATCAAGAAACTCAAAGCAGGGAGAAAAAGTATTTGTGCCGGGTGGGGAAATCATCACTTTGGATTTTTGTTTTCTTGTAAATCATGTCCACCATCCATAGTGGCAGTTGCTCAGATTTTCTCATTTATCAGTTTGTTTTACCTTTGCTTCCTGGGTCCTTAGAAAGAAAAAAAAAAAAGAAGTTAAATTTTCCGGGAAAAATCAAGACACTGGTTGGAAGAAAGCTACAAAGACAATAACTTGGAAAAATTATTCCAAAGATACAGCCTTTAAAGTATTTATCTTGTGCTGGTGGTGCATGTCTTAAGATCTTTCTTGACCACCTTCCCAGGGGCCCTGACTGAAGCATTTCAGACAGCAGCCATTAAAATGGTATTTGCATGCTGCGTATCTGTGTTACTGGCTGCTGAAGCTGCTCCGGGCTGTAATTATTATACATATTAATTTTTGTCAGTACTAAATGTTTGTGTGTAGCATCTTTAAGGGCAAGTGCATGCTGGCCAATGTGGGCTGTGTGACACCTGGAAACTTCATCTAACCTGATATTTTAAGGATAAATCGTGCTGATGGTCCTCCTTGGGTGGTTACAGCAGAACTTTTTGAAGGCATAAAAGAGTGCTCTGCTCTTCAGACACAAGGTGCCTCTGACAGATACGTAGTGCCAAATCCCTGTTGCACTCGACTGCCAGTTAAAACCCACGCACCTCTTTATGGAGGTGTAACGGGAGGATGTTGTTCTTTGGAAGAAATCATCAGGAGTTGGATCTGCTGAGCTACCCCGCTGCTGTGCGAGATATAAAAGACTGGCTCTGCTGGAGAGTCGGTGATAATTTCACAGGGCAGATTTTGGCCATCCTTCAGAGAAATGGAAAGAGACAGAGAGCATGAAACTGAAAGAGAAGCCTCTGTTCCCTGTTGGCTGGAGGCCCTCGAAGGCCTAGGAGTATGTCAGAAGATAACAGGTAGTGAAAACTGGGCTACTGTGAATGGATTAAATGCATTTAGGCAAGGCAAGGGGAAAGTACCATAATTGAGCAGGATCTGTTCCAAACCTTTGCTGTGAAATTAACACCTTCCCTTCTTCCTAACTATACAGACATAATTTACAGTGATTGGATGTGAGAATGAACCACCATCTACTTTGTTTTATGGTAGAGTTTCTCTTTATTCGTAGATTGAAGGCAATAGAAGTTGGCAATATATGTTGGCTATAATGATACAGGAGTGAAAAACCTGTAAGTTGTGGAGGCAGCATGATCTACAGCATAATTCACATAAATTAACTGAGGGGAGAGATACGCTACAGTACCTCATTGAGAATGTCTTCTAGCTGATGTGATTTTTATTTTTAAACATAATGGAAGTTGAGAGAAACAGCTCTGGGCAGGAATCCAGGCAAAAAGGGTTTTATATGTGCATTTAATGGAAGAATTTTGGCAACAAAACAATATCCTTTTCTTAGCTTCTAGCTTAAATGGGGACAAGTACTCCCTGCATTACTATGCAGCCGTTCCTTTTCATCATTTTTCCACCTTTGAGTGGTACCAGACAGAAAGACTGCATAGTTCTTCTGTTTTACTTGTGCCATGCAAAATTTTCAATTAAGCAAGAAACACACCTAAGGCTCGTCTAAAGAAGTAGTTATCAAGGTGTCATTAACCTGATGGAGGAACTCACTGTCCCCCGATGAAGGGGTCATTTTTCCTTTTTGTATATGAGATTGGCAACAAAATAGAAACACCAGACTGCAGATGACGAATGGCATGTCCAGTGCATCATGGAGAGATTTTCAAATGCGTTCTGCGCTGGCCTGACTTCATTTCCATCTAAGCCCATGGAACCATTATTTTTGACATCAGTGCGAAGAGGTTAGACCAGCATGGAGTACTTTGGAAAATTCCTCTTATTTAATTTGGTTTATTACTATGGGTGTGTGTTGTGCCATAACGTGCATTTATTACATAGTGTTTTTCAATAGTATTAAGTGTTTTGTGCCTCCCTGAGGAAAGCTGATTGAGTATCATCAGCTGACTTTTATGAGAAAGCTTAATCACTCCCAGAAGTTTAGAAATTACCTTGGAAAGATGTATGTTTGTAGTCAATAGCTAGTTTTCCTTTGCTTTACCGTAAAGTCTGCTGTTCTTGTCTTATCACATCATACAACTGCATATGTATGTTTGAACATCCGTTTGATATTCAGGCTCAACCTAAGGAAAGCGACAGGGGGCATCAGCCTTTGAGAAAGTTGTCTTGGGAAAACTCAGATTAGTTTAATATAGTTTTCTTCATGTAAGAATTGACAAACTGATGCTAATCACAAAACCTTAGCAAAGCCTTAAGGTTTATTGGCATTTGTACACAAGAGTAACTCTGCATATGTAAACGGATCAATGACCTTTTGTGCATACAGGCTCTCATGCTTTTTTCAGAATCAGGGTCATAAGAATGGAGTATGTCCAATGCACTACTTAGAACACATACACATTAAACTGACAATTTAATTAATGATCTCTTTTCCATTTCATTTTGGCTGCAAAAGAGATACTTGGTGAGTATTTTTCTTCTTTAGTACACTTATTGGAGGAAAAAGCTTGGAAAAAATGCAAGAATCTCATTATTACTGATCCTTAACTTTTTATCAGAGTCCAAATACATGGTGTCTTTGAATACAGAGACAGTGAAAGGGAAGAGCTCTTTTGGGGGTAAGAAACTTTCCCTTCCACCCTTATTTTGAGAAAAAGCTTAGAGAAGACGTTAACCTGAAGTGTGTATGTGGCGATGTGCTGAAGTCCATGGGTGCCTCATACCGACTTCCTGCTCACTCAGTGGAGGTGCACTGGGTGCAAGGCAAAGCCAAGGCCAAGCTCTGCCAAGGGAGTCCTCCTCCTGCCTCCTTCCCCACGACAGCAGTGAGAACCACTCTCTCCTCCTTTCTGCTCTGATGTTTAGGACTCCACAGCCCAGGGCTAGACTCATCGTTCAGAAGCCTGGGCCTGTACCCAGTTAGTTTTCGGATGTGTTCACTGGCCAGTAATTGTGTTCAGAAAAGGAAAAATGTAGTAGTCACATGTAGTTATTGTGAACTATTTCTCCTACATCAATTACCAGTTTACAGTTCCCAGGTAACAAAATACTGGTTGCTTACCCATTAATTAAAATTAGTTTCTAGGTATTCTCTCAAAGTTTATTTTCAAAGCTCTGTATTTGAAGACTCGTACCACAGTGACATTTCCAGTGGATTGGCTCTGATCATCGTCTCATCCAGGATCTTCCTAGCTCTGATGGAGTCCATGAAAAATAATATGAAAGATGTCTCCATAAGTACATAGAGCACAAAGTGCTGCTTCTCAAATTTGTGGCTGACCAGAACTGGAGTTTTTCATGTGGATCTGCAGGTGCAGGGTTAGGCTAAAACTGTATTTTCAAATAAATAAATAAGTAACACGCCAAATCCTGTATCTTTCTATTCCCATTTTTAAACTTCTTAAAATCGCTGTGGTATTTTCATGCTGAGAAATCCATTTGGACTTGTCAAAGACCACTTTTATGCTTGTTTTCTAACAGTTACAAAATAAGAAGGAAAACACATAGTAAAAGTTCACTTCTGTTCAGAACAGGCTTTCTTCATTTTTTAAAAGTGGCTTGAGTGACCAGTTGTCTTGCACAATTAAAGCCCAGTGAATATTTTGCAGATGGCTACTATATTTTCATTTGCACATTTGCAGAATTGGGAAAGCAAGACAGATCTTTCACAGAACTTAAAGGGTATATTAACCAACTTGAAATCTAGGCAATTTGAAGTCTGAATTATATATGGCTTCAGGTTCTGCTCATATCTGTTATTTAATAACATGTTTTTTAGTTTTTCCAGAGTGTCTATATCTTTTGTCCAGTGTTGCATAAGAAGTCCATTAAGAACGGGAAATTTCTCCTTCTTGGATGCAGAAAAAAATATTATGCACAAAGTATTTTTTAAAAGTAGACAATAAAAGAAAGCACAGGAAATATTCCTTCTCATTTCATTTTTAGTAAGAGCAGGAAATAAAGAATGTAGTAATAATAAAACCATCATTATTAATGGGTCCTCTTAAACTAAATACTTCTTTTAAATTTTGATTTAGGGCTTTGATATACCAGTTGAAATGCTTTGCAGTTAAACCAGTTTAGTACTACATGTACTTTATGGGACGCTGAGGGCTACGGTTACATGGTGGTCACTATGTGGATATGGTAGCATAGAGCTTAGTGCCAGGGATAACCTCATGAAAAGATGTGTAATTTATTGGCAGTCACCCCCTGCAGACCTCCGTGCTGCCCCAGCAAACCTGCTACCAGTGCTCAACCTGGCTGGTTGAAAGCAGTGACTGTGCTGTGGACCGCCGGCTCTGGAAAGAACAAATGGCATAGCGGTTATTTTGCCAAAGCAGAAAAAAAAATCAAGCAAGTTGCTTAAAACTCATCTCAGCGCACACAAAAGCGTTGTTTCTTTCCAGGCCTAAGTAAAAGTGTGGTTTTATCGACTTCTGTTTAAGAACACAGCATCTTTAATTTGGAACTATTGGTAGTTAAAGCAGAAGATACTAGTAGTAATTTTACTTTAACAAGAAGCTCATTTAATTCCCTGTAAATTCTGTTGCTGATGAGTTTTCTTTTGTGCAAAATTAATGCAGCTGGGTATTTTGCCTTCTTGTAGGCCCCCTCGACCTGTAACCAGCATGAACGACACACTCTTCTCCCACTCTGTTCCCTCAGGAAGTCCTTTTGCAAACAGAAGGTGAGTTCTTACTCTAATTTCAGTTCAACTCCCATAAGAGGGTGATGGAGGTTTCAATTTTCAGTTCTCCCCTAGGAAAAAAAAACTCAAATCACACAACCAAAACCAAAATAAAATTAAAAAACGTGAGGAGAAAATGCCTTGGTTGTTTTGGACTGATACCAAGATATCTCGTTAGAGAGCTGGCGTTAGGGCACCCCAAACTTCTCACAGCAGAGCACAGAATTTCAGTTCCCATTTGCACCCTGATATCACACTGAATGTGCTCACATGCAACCGAAGCCCGCTCCCATAGGGGCTGAAAATGGGCTGCTGGTGGAAGCCGTTCTGTAGCAGCTCTGTGGGAATAGAAACTGGGAGATGCCGTAGCCTACTGGGAATGCCTGCATCATACTGCAAGAAAGATGTGAACAAAGAGAAAACGTGCTCATACTTGCGAGGTACAGCAAGACATCCTTTCTCCTGTTAAACCATTCAGATTTTCATTAAGGCTACCAGAGAGAAAGGGTGGTCTTGGTGTATGGTGACCCTTCATCAAACAAATCAGAAAAGAGTGGTCAGAAACATTGATCCCAAAGAGAGGTGCTTGCAGCTGAGTGTATATTTTGGCTCAGTATTTTGGCTCACGTGGCCGAAATATGCATGTAGCATTTGCCAGCGGATTCACCTGATCTACGTAAACCTACCAATGCACATAGATGGGAAGGTGGCAGAAAAATAACTAACCACTGTATTGGAGAAGATGAGTGCTGTCTTCCTTGGGTGCATTTTATTGCTTGGCTCCTGCTGTACATGTCAGTGCTTCAGTGCTCTAAATAACCAAACACAATCTCTGAGTATGCATGGCTACCTTTTTTAACACCAAAACCAAACCCACAGAGTACCACGCTGCAATGTCACAGTAAAGATGGTTTACTACCACTTTGAGTCATGAGCTTTGTTACCAGGAGCTGTAAACTGTAAGCTAAGCTCTTGGTGTTGTCTTAGTGCAAGTAGCTGCTGGGTGTGACTGATATCTATTTGAAAGCCAGTCCCAAAGCAGCCCCCAAGACCAGATCTGCTGCCTGTACAGAGAGTGAGACTGCAAATGCGTATTCATTTCTGTTGTTGGAGTATATGGCATTGTATGTACCATGGCAAGGCAGGATAATCTATTTGTGGTCTCTCCAGAACAGGTCATTAAGAGCAGTGCTCTTTAAGAGTGTAGCTGTTGCTTCTGTTTATCCCCAAGAAGTTCCTGTGCTCATTCAACAAAAGTATGCTTTGCCATGTAGGCCAGGGACCTGCAGTAGCAATCACAGCATTATCTACTGTGCTACTTGTTTTTCTTTACGTATGAAAAAATCCTGATTATCTTACTTTTGTATTCTTTAGTAATTCAACTGACTGTCTTAAACTGTCAGGATTAAACGTATATGATCCCTGAGCCATTAGAATTCCTTTTCTCCTAGAGGAAGAGTTCCTTGATGGAGAATCCCCTGAAGACAGCAGACAATACAAACCCCATAACCATAGGTACCCGGACTTCTTTACAAGTGGATAGTACGACGTCCTTACACAGCAAAAAGTTTCCATGGTGTAGCAGTCAGTTCTGCCTTTTTCAGAGTTAACAGTATCCTGATATGTAAAGCAATTATATTGCTCGTATATTAAAAGCTATTGTAACTTTTGTTTCAATGACCTAAAGGATTTTTAAGTGTTTGACAGCTTATTCTCATTATTTTTATTTTCACCTCTTATAAATTTAACTTGCACTTTTTTATTAAAAAAATGCACCCTATTGTCAAGTCAGTATCCTTTCTAAATGGTTACAAATTGTATTTATTGCCATGAACCCACTTTGAACACACTAGTCTCTGTGTATACTTTTTGAGGTATTAACAAGGTTTCATTGTTTGAATCATTCAGGTTACTTGGGGATATAAATGCAGCCAGTCCTGTGGCTGATGAGCATTCTCTTATAAAGCTGTATGTAAATCAGCTTCACAACAATTCACGGTCAGTATGACAGGACTAACCCACTAATGGCCATAGTTCTGTAGCTCGTGCACTAAATCATTAGCGATTCTGCTAAACTACTAATGATATTCTTTAAGGAAGGCTCTGGTGGGCTAGAGGGTTTCTGTGGCTCTAATTACTCTTTTGAATAGACTTCCTGCCAGCTGTGGGCTCTGCCAGCTGCTCTCGCTTCTTCACAGCACAAATCTTTCGTTTTACCCCTTCATGTAGGATTAATATTAATGTGGCTAGAAGAATTTGGAAACTTTGTTTTTGAAAATAAAAAAAAATACACCTTTATGGTTTCATCGTCAGTGTATGACTTGCCTGATGTGTTCTTGACCGAGGAACGAAAGAGGCTCGCACGAGAGCCTGGAAACGACTCCAGGCCTCACAGCCAGCCTCCTCTTCCTCTTCCACAGCTCTCGCTGCTGGTCATTACTGTTCTGCCGTTAGCGCCGCTTGCCAGTAACCTCCCCCGGGCCCTTCTGCTTTGCGTTTCAAATGGCCACAGAAAAGGCAGATCTAAGTCCTGCTGAAGCTGATGAAGACTTCCCATTGACGTAGTGAGCATTGGGTTTGGACTGATGCCTCTGGTTGCTGCACCCTTTTTCCAGCATTTCCTTTCATCTTAGTGACCTAAAGGAAGAGGCTATTTCATCCTGCATAAAATAAATATGCAGCTGGATGAGTTTCCCGAATTTTTTTTTACTCTGAAGTGTAATGACCTTTCGTTTTTTCTTTTTTGATTAGTCCATGAGCATTAGCTATAATTCAGTAAGACAGTACTGAGACCAAGGTACTTTTCTGCTAAATGCCAAGTTCTTCAATCTGCGTTAGATTAACAACAGTATCTTCATTCTTTCTTCTAGGTTTTACTGTTATTATTGCAGGGAAAATTAGGCCTCATTAGTGGAAGCTCATCCTCTTGTATATCAGAGAAACAGACTTTGACAGCTCTGTTTGCAGTTGTGCTGATTTTATGTTAAATGCTCCATGATTCATATTATAATAAAAATTGTACAAACTCAGGGTAAAATTTCTAGCTGAAGGTAATCAAAGCTAAAAGCTCTGCTGGCTGTGTTTCCACTGCAGACAAGTTATGGTTACTTTAATTTGTGTTGCAGTCCAATCCAGAGGTTTCAGATAGCTTTAGAGAAAGTTTTTATGTAATTGGAATGTTTATGCAAAGGAGAAATGGCACAGCCTGTCGTTTGTAGCATTCCCATGGTATTTATTTCAGCTAGTTGTGTTCACGTAAGAACATAACCATTCGCAACCAGTTTCTCTCTGTAGCAGCAAATGCTGAATTCAGCACACGACCCATTCTGCTGCTGGAAATGGATATGGTATCATACATTCCACAGAATATCATCTTCATTTCTGGATTCATACATAAAAATGGGAAATGAACGGGGAAGAAAAAGAATCTTACTAGTGAAAAGATCTTTGATAACTAGTAAATACGACGACAAATCATGGGGAACAGATGAAAAGGGATTGAACATTTTGTGTTCTCTGCAGTTTAATTGCATCTGAAGCACCGATTTTGGGTGGGTACACAATTATTCCAAATCTCAAAGGAGGCTGGATTCAGGCTTTCCCTGAAGTGGTTCCTGGTTTCTTCAAGCCACTTCAGAATCAAAATCCCTTTAAAATTTCTCTGCTTGCCTTGCATGGTTTGAGCCACCATGTCCGTAAGGGAGCTTTCATGAGAAGTCTGGCATAAAAATTACAAGCACCTTTCTTCTGAATCTGTACAGCCTGCAAATTGACATCAGCAGTATGCTCTGTACACCTTAAGAACAACTTTAAAGCACTTACATTAGAAAAGAAGAAACAAAAAATCTGTGATCTTCTTCCAAATACCAAATCAGTCATTTGCTGCAATGACGGCTAATATGTGATTAAAAACAAAAGTCCTGTAATTTTTTACTGTTGCTAATATTCAGGTTTTAATGTCCCGTTTGGTTTTGTGATCTCCAGTTACCCGCAGGGCAGCAGCAGAAGAGAATGTTGCTGCAGAGTACGTAATGCCCTTGCAAACTCAATGAATTGGATATCTTATGTCAAAACAGGAAAGTTGGGCATTATAGAAACTTCTGTCCAGTCAAGAGGAATAACTCTGTACCCTGAATTGATGTTTCCTTCCTTATTCAGGTTCTTTTATTTGCCAGCTGCAGTCTGTCAGTGCTGCCTTAAAGTACATAGCTACCATAGTAAGGGGTACAATGCCTTTATTAATGAACGTCTACTTTAAGCTGTTGACTTACAGGGCTGAGTGGGATAGGACGAAACAGAATGTTTTTTCTTGCATTTTTCTCAGCCCCCTCTCACAGCTAATACATTTAGTTCTTCTAAAGGAGTAATACACGGAGTAAATGGAGTGATACGGCACGTTCTGATGAACTTGAAATTACTTGATAGTTCTGTGGTAGATAGAAAGAATGCGCTATGGTATCAAATGCCCATAGCCAAGGAGAAACTGAGTCTTATTTAATGCTGAGTCAGAGTAGCTGGTGCCTTTTTGAACTCCACATAAAAGCTAATAAGAATTCCATATTCTGCCTGGGCATAGCGAGAGATTAGGCCAAATTTCTGGACAACAGCTATCTTTGGAGCAAAACATACTGGTTACTGCTGTTGTCCACATTTCTATCTCTAAGGAGTGCGGTAGACTTGAACTGCATGTTGCCTTTGTATGTTCCTTTCAGAACAAGATGAGAACCTTCCTTATTTCATCACCAGTATTCTGCCTGCTAAAGGAAAGGTTTATATGTCTAATTGTTTAGTAGCCAGGTAGACACTAAAGAGGATATAACATTTACACCAATATTGTTAGGTCTGCATCTTTGTAGACATCTGCTTAGAGTTGGAGAGTTTTTCTGTTATTTTGGATGGGGAAGCATTCTTCAGCATCTTACAAAATGTTCCATTTTAACAGGGATATATCTTTAAAATGTATGGTCCTGTTGGTAGAACCCAGAGAAACTCACTGTGGCCAAAACAAGCTCTGAAGTATTAGCTGTATTTTGGGGAATATGTGGAGGATGTAGGAGGCTGTGGAAGAACAAGGACAAGTGTCAGCTCTTCCAAATGAAGGAAGGTTGCAGATGGAAACAGGGACAAAGATCAAAGGGCCTACACAAAAGACAGCCTAACCTTTGTATCCAAAGATACTGAAATTATGGAGGAATTAGTAAGCACCTGAAGGATATTAAACCAATGAGAAATAGCCAACATGGGTTTGTCAAGAACAAATTATGTCAAACCAAAGTAATTTGTTTCATTGACAGGATAACTGGTCCAGTGGGTAAAAAAGAAGCAGCAGATATGACCACACAGGTTGACCATAAAAGGACTGTTGACACAGTCCCAGATGACACAGAAGTACCCAAAGGAAATACGGAGTAGGGGCAATTAGTATAAGAGCAACACTGAAAATCAGTAATTACACTTTCAGAAGTTTGCTGTCATTCTAGGAGGAGGACGTATCAGCTGGGATTCTTGAAGGCTGTCCTAAGTCAGACACTATGCTCTGTTGCTTGTAATGACCTAGTCAGAGCAATAGAGTGTTTGTATGCAATTTGTAGACAGTACAAAGGTTGAAACAGTTACGGGAAGGAGTGCTTGGAGAGCAGTTTCTAAATTAAAAATGAGCTCAGTTGCAATGATAGTAATTGATGTCCAGATGATCTGAGATCAGTTAGAAGAAACTCAGTAATTATAAGCGATAAGTGCTGTAGCAAGGAAGCAAATAATCAAACAAAAGATGGAGCATAATTAGATGGACAGAAATACTTTAGCAGAGGACCTGGTAGTTGTAGTGAACTGCAAACTAATTAAAGTCAGCAATACAATTGTTAGATTGCATCTGACCCTGGGACATCATGTGGAAAGCCATTAAAACTCATTCCCTGGGTGAGGAGACATCTGCCTGGAGGTTTGCACCCAGTGTAGGGCAGCAGCACAGGGACAAATATGTGAACTAGCATGACAGAGTCCAGAGGAGACACCCAAACGTCAGAAAAGCTTAGAAAACATAACTCAAGAAACGGTTGGAAGATACAGGTTTGCTTAATCAACTAAAGGAAATGAACATTGAAAGACACAATATCAGTTGCTCAGTGAGTAAAGTTTGCTTGCCTGTCCCTCCACCCTAACTATGGTGCTGCTGGAGCACAGGAGAAGAGAACTTATGGTTGGCAGAAGGAACATCACACTGCACTGTTAGACAGCAAAGCACAAAATCTGCCCTGGTGTCTTTGGTCTCCCAGTGTGGCAACCTATTAATATTTACTTAAAAACTGAGCACTGCAATTTTGGCTGATGTGGTACACCCCGTACCCCCTGAATGCATTTTCCTTCTGTAACTGGGGAAAAACCACAGTGAAATACGTATGCTTCTAGATGGCATGGGGTGTGTTTATCTATGTGGGTATTGCTTCTGTGGAAGCACAACAGACATAAATAGCATGCTGATGGGCATAGGAATGTGAAGCAAGCATTTTTTTCTTGCTGTGCAGTACTGGATTTCATTCAGCTATCTTCCAAAAGTATTATTAATCAGTAGGGCTTGGATTCTTAGGACACGCTTAGATATCATCCTTATCAGAACCCCACTGCCAACCTTGACCTCCCAAAGGAAGGGGAACAGCACGCGCTTTGTCTTACCGAGTTCCTCCTTTGTCCTAATAGTAAAGGTTTTGATCTTCAGTCCATCAGAGCCACAGCTGCACGGATTTATCCTGCATCACATTTGTGCAGCATCATCTGCCTGTACACACATGCATGTGCGCACACACACACACACACAGCCCCCCAGATGCGCAGGTGCGTGCATGCTCATGCACTGGTCTTTTGATCAAAGACAGTTACGATATCAGTAGCCAAACCAAAAAACAACAGTGAATAATTATTAAAAAGAATCAAGTAAAATACATTTTTGTTTTGATTTGTTGTTTTTTAAACAAAAAAGCTGCAGCATGAAAGAAAAACTAACATTTACATCTCTCCATTTAGAGCCAGTGTTATCTTAAGAAATTATTAACATAGATATTTTAGCATTGGGAAAGATGCAGTTACTGCAATCCGTTAAATACTGTAATTAGAAAAAAAAAGTTCATTTGATGAACTATACATTTTTTTATATCATCAAAAGAACAGTACTTCTGAAAATTAAATTCGTGTATCCCCCATCATTGAATGTAAATAAGGCATATTTCCATAGATTATTGAAACTATCTTATGGCAAATGTGGAGAAAAGCAATTTAGCTGTTACGGTGAAGCTTTCCCAGCTTGAAAGCTGCATTTCAGATGACGTTTACCTCAGACTCTGCCTGGAAACTACACAAACCTTCAGCTCTCCACTTGTGAGAGGCACATTTTGTTTGTCTTTTGTGCAGCGAAGGCTTTATAGTTTGCTTGTGGAGAACAGGAGGGGAGACTTTAATTCCTCACTTTGCATTTCCTGAAGTTTTCTAAAATTTCTTTAAATCTTCCGTTGTTATTTTAATTCAGTCTAGGGCACTTGAATGAGTTTCTCCAAACTCTGTTCTGTAATGAATTTCAGACATTGCTGTTTACCCTCTTCTTAGTTTTCCTGTCTTATTAACTAGCTCTCCTTCCAAGAATACTGAAGTAGAGCAGAGCAAACAGCTGGCTAGGGCTGCTCCAGCTTTCTTGAAAGGCAAAGGGTAAGTTAAAGAGAGAATATGTTCTGAGCTTGCACTAACACAACTAAACCAAACCCTTTTCCTCTATTCCTCCCGCTTTTAATGTATTCTGTAAACATCCTTCCTGAGAAAATTGTGATAATCAATTAACCCAGTGAGCTAAGCAGGGCATGTTTAAGTATATTTATGTACACCTGGATGCGTGAGGTCTTGATCAGACACTTCCAGGCAAATCCAGCTTGCGATTTCAGTATGTTAATCGTGTGTAACATATGTATATTTAATGTATATATGCAGTACATGGCATATTAAAGCAAATAGTGCTGACCTCACAAGCTGCTGTATCTTGAAATAAATGGTATTGTACAGCTCCAGTCCCTGGCCTGATCTGGCCTCTCACTGATTTCCAAGGCTGGCTCTGTGGTCGAGGGGGACTCTACCATCCTAAGCCGTTAAACACTTAACAGATAAGTTACAATAGTAACACAATAATTTCTGCGCTTGGTATTTTTTTTACTAAGAACGCTTAAGTATTCATTCCTAAATTCCCGTTTCACATTCTCACTTGCTCCTGCTCTCTCTGTTTACTTCCCTCTGTCTGTCCGGACCGCCCCCTCTCTCCCCCCGACCCCGTTCCAGGTTACAGTACAGCCTCGATGTTGCAGACAGGCTGGCCGATGAACATGTACTCATCGGGTTGTATGTCAACATGCTGCAGAGCAACCCCGCACGGTTAGTGCAGGTTTGGCACCTTTGGGGAACCCAGCAAAGGGACATTGGTCGGCCAGGTGCCCTCACTGTTTCCTCCTGGCTGCAAGCTGAAGCAGCTCTTTATGACCACTCACCTAAAGGGGGTGCGTGTGACTCCGGGGTATGTCCTCCCAAAGGTGGTGGGTTGTGGCAATCGCTGTTATTCTCTCTAGTGACGTTAAAGAGCAAGGTGTTGCAAATAATGGCTTAGTTAAGAATAGCTATACAGATTGATTTGGGATGCCGTGTTCTGGTCAGTGCGGGACGTGGTGACGGTGCACATATCTTCAGATAATGGTGACTAACAAGTCTGTGTTTTTAAGGTAATAATTTTTCAGGTGATATATAATTTGTAGCTTCACCTTACCGTGAAAGTGAGAGGAGGTAATAGTATGTAAACAATGATAAGAATAACAGGAATTTGCTTATTAGCCTAGTGAAGGAAGGAGTTCATTTCAACTTTTACATACATCAGGCGTTGTTTTTCAATCTGCCCACTTTCTGCATTGTTTGAATGTTGTATGTAAATTTGCCCTTATCTTTCATTCAGACTCCAGTATGACAGGTTTTTAAACGTGTGTCTTGAACACAGTCCATTATTTCTGCTGGAGTGAATATGGAGCTTTGTCCTCTAACCCCACCTGCTCTCCCAGCACTTGCAGATGGTGGCATCGCAGCGGGCCACCCTGGGGAGGGGAAACGCTGGCTCGCCTCTCCAGGTGCGACAAAACTCTGGACTTGGCAGCCGTGTACCCGCGAGTGTGTGGCCCTAATAAACGTGGTGCTGAGCGGAAAACTGTACAGTGTTTCTGACAGACCTATACTCATGAGGTTTCTTTGGCTCATAACGAACCCTTTAGTTTCCCGTAGTGCTATTGCAGAATATTATCCAGGTTAGGAGAAGTTCTCCATTGGCTCTTACATGTAGAGAAGGCAACAACAAACTTCTTTTGGGAGGGTGAATGCAAAGAATCCCTGCAGTCTTATAAAATTCACTTCTGTGTGTAGCTCCAGTTGAAAATGGGAGCGATTTGCCATGCCCAGTGGAAAAAAAAATCTGCCCTTTGTTATTCTGAATCTGCTTCTCTACGCTGTAGCCCACTGGAATGTGCCAGTGGGGAGAAAAAGGCCAACTAGTTTTTAGTGAGGAAAATGAAAACCGTTTCTTCAAAAAAAAACATTTTGAAGGGTAATTTCATTCCTGGAGAAGCCCTTCCAGAAAGCAGGCTTACTGAGTAATATTTACACCGTGGCTGTGAAAACAAGCTACTGGGGGCACATGTGTAGACCAGTCATTGCCCGGCTGCCATTGAGGACAGGACTACTATACCGCTCGATCTAGTCTGACAGGGAGAAGGAAATCTACCACAACTGACTGACTTGATACACTTGTTCAAACGGCAAGCAAAGAATGGACATAGTTGAGAGTAATTTTGGGTGCTAGGCTGGTTTGCCAGGCATGCCATTTTGGATGCTAAGTCTGTGATTCATTTAGCTTCAGTGAGGACCACCAGTCAGATCCCTTTGTGAGTGCTTAGCTTCATCTTTACCATCTTCAGCCTCTACATTTTATCCAGTGTATTCCAACCTGTTCCTTGAAGCTTTTGAGCCAACCTCACCAAGTCATAGTACATTTGTATCCGAATATGCACATAGAAATTATGTGCCGTAACATCCTTCAAATTTAATGTTTTTGAGGGATGAATGGAGAGTGACTGATAATGACCTTAATTGTTTAAATGACCGATGCAAAGTGTAGTACAGAACATCTGATTACTGACACTAAATCACTGCAGTCACAGCATCCTCAGCGAGAAACAAGCATCTCAGTTATTTATATAAGATACTAATTAGATTTTGACAGAAAGATAAGCAAGAGGGACAGCAGTCTTAGTCGTGCATCAAACCATGCTGCATTGCCATTTTCTGCTTTGTGGCAATGAGTCTGCTAACAGACAAAGTGAATGGTTATATTTTGGTAAAGACAAGGAGAACAAACAAAACATTGCTGTGCTGAAGCTCCTGTGTGAAGGCAGTTTCCAGGAGAGGTAGGCAAGGTCTCTGCAGGAGGCTCAGCTTCTGGAGTGGCTGGATGCAGTTTGCTCAAAACCCACACAGCTGTGTTAGAATGGTGCTGAGTTGAAGTTGCTTCAGCCTGCAGCCTAACAACATTTGGTAACCTGAGTGAAGCATGTAGTTAACCGTAATCAGGTAGCTTCTGATTAGGGGAAGCTGCAGCTAGGCAGCTCAGAGGTTGTGTCTGCCTGCAAAGTACCGTGTGCACGTACCCATACGTGCTGGCATGTGTTTTCAAGTGCTAGTGGCAGCTAAAGATGAAGAGAGGAATGATTGTAGCTGGACCTTCATCTGCAAGAAAAACCTACAGAAATACCTCGTGAACATGTAACATAAAATTATCCTAAGAACTGTATAGTAGCATTTCAAAACAGGTGGGCTTTTTTAGATATTGAGTCAGGCTAATTTATAGTAGATAATGATCAGTCAAATATTGCCCAGTATACCTTTTTTTCTGTTTGAAGTGTAGCTAGTATTTATATTTTGGGGGTTTTTAATTAATTAAATAAATTTTTGCTGCTTATCTTTATTTTTCATCTACTGTTACTTGATACTACAACTAGAAGAACAAGTTTTCCTTTGTATCCCTCAAAGGCCAATAAGCTAACCGAGGGTTTTTTAGAATCCAGTACTCCAGGGCAAATTAAGAAACAAGAGAAAGACTTAATTCATTATCTATAGTAACTGTATGGGTAGAAAAAGTACCCCTTAGCCAGATGTTCTGGTTAGTTTAATCATAAAGTGTGTTTTAGCATATAAAACAATGATTTGGTGTGTAGTTTAGTTCATTTTTAGTGTCTGATTCTAAAAAAGGTCTTTTAACTGCAAATGTTTGTTCAAGTAAGTTAGAGGCTTTACCTAGTTTTGACTGTTAATTCCACATATTTCAGTCTTACTCTTTTCAGGTGCGGAAGAAAATGAGATAAAATATATTATAAGTAGGAGGTTATTTTTGTTCCATAGAAAGTTACTTTCTGATTCTTTTTATGTTATAATGTGTGGTACTGTGGTGAGTCATATTTCAGTACTATAAAAAACACCATGCTATTCTATGGTATTTTAAAAAATGTTTATTAAAGGAGTGTGCACAACAAATAGCTCGAGGTAGGAAGGCTGATCAAGTCTTCCTTTGAAAGAGGGAAAACATGCGGAGGCCCACTGATTACAGAGGAAACGTGTAGATGCTTGGCTCCCTTGAATGGAGTTTGGTTTTATGATTATACCCACATACCTGAGCGTTATTAGCATTTTGATGGTAGGATCTTGGTGATTCTAAAATAAATGGGAAATTGACAATAGCAGAGGGCTCAGATGATGTGTCTCAGTTTAAAGTGCCTTAAAACCAGGACAATGTGAAACTGACACAGATGATAAACAATCCTCAGAATATATTTGGTGGGTTGCTGTTAGAACGTTATTCTTATAGCCATGAGGCTTAGAAACCTACCCTTTAATTTGTCAGTATTTTCTATAGTAAATTATTTATTAAGTGAAGGTTTGTAGAATAAGAGCATGTCATGAAGACCACACTGAGATCTCTATTGCCAAAATTTCAGAAAAGCCTGACGTTTCTGAGACTTTTCTAACCAGTGGTGGCATAATTTTAAGAGCATCAGGGGACATCCATATCACCTGTTGCAGGGTGCCTACTGCAGAACAGGCTGATTTGACACCTCTAAAGCCTGAGAAGTAGCGAAGATCCTCCAGTGTCATTCCTGTGTTCACAGGCTATCATTTTTTTCATCCTTTGCTTGCAGTTTTGAGATCCTCTTCTTATGGACCTCCTTTAGACCATAGAATATAGATCAACTAAAGCCTAAAAAAGAAGTCCTGTTGTACAGGTGGTAATATTGGATATTCATTCTACATCTGAATGATAATAATTCTGCCAGACCAATTATTGCTAATAATTATAAAGTCTTTAAAGAAATGGTCACTAATGGAGAAGCAATGTTAAAAGCATTGTTTAGCTTTTTTAGAAAAGAAGGCTCAGCAGCAGGATATTTGTGTGCAAAATGTTCAGTTTCTTTCAAAAGGACGCCTGAATCATTGTCTTGAGGGTCCCAAATTCTGCACACATATTCGTAATATTTTAAAGCTTGTGTTTATTTCACTGAATCATTGTCCGTGAAGTTGCTGAAGTAAAACAGAAGTGAATTATCGCAAGCCAAAACTCAGAGACATAAAAGTCATGGCAGTCGAGGCTAATGCTGCTGTGCATACCTCTGTGCTTAATGATCACATAGAATAGGTACATTCCAAAATTAAATTTATCTCAGACATTGAAATTTCATTTACAAAGCTTTGGGGCCAGTGATTTGTGGCATTCATAGACCAAATTTGACGCGCTGCTACATCTATTTTATGAGATCTACCTACACATAAATATATATCAAAGACATTAAATAGCAAGTAAGAATCAAAAAGCTGCAGTGGCTTCGTTCATTCATTAAAGTCATTGTCTCAGGGGTTAACTCACATCTCAGAACTGTGTTGCAGATTGTGTTATGCCAACAAGTGGAGCCATAATCCATTATTTTTCCAGGATGGATAATGTGGTTGCACATTGCTGTAAAAAGGAAAATTGATGCTGAATGCTTGCTGTTTTCGCAGCCATCTGTTAGGATGTGATGTTTTAGTCATTATGGAAGAAATAAAAATTAATTACACTGTCATGAAGGTAACTCTCATTACTTGGTTTGTGCAATTGTATGTGTCTGTGAGAGCTGCTTCCCCCTTTCTTTCTCTGGATGACGTATCAGGACAGTAGGAATGAGTAAGTAAGAAGCAAAACTGTTTATAAGTTTAGAAAAATACCTTTAGCCTGGGTCTTTTCGGAAACTATATCCGTTATCCCACAAGAATCTGAGTAAGCATAGAATTAAGCTATAGATGTAACAAAATAAATTAAACATAACCACAACCAAAAAAGCAGTGTTTGTCTACCACCGGAAGTCTTATGTGCAGTCTGCCGCACCAGCCTAGCTTACACAGAACCCCTCTGGGTCTGACTATTCATAGCTTTACTAGTTTTCTAAAGTTCATGTTTGTGGGCTCACAGCTTGTTGTCAGAATGAAGGGAAGGTTATGTTTTCTCTTTTCTGTTACCTCAGCAAGCCATAACAAATCCACATGACTCACAGCTTTAGTTTAATGATCAGCGAGCGTCAACCACTACTCATCTTTCAAACATAACTTCTAAATGCTGGTGGACTTAATCAAGCCAACCAAAAGATGTACACTGTAGTTCCCTGAGGTACCTGGGCATATGAACTCACAGAAAAACTTTGGGGAAATATTTCCTTTTCCTTTTAGAGACGCAGATTCTTCACAAGTAGAACTGTTTGCACAAGTGCCATTTTCATCTGAAAGGCTTTTCAAGTTCAAGATAAAATTTCTGACAAAAATCAGAATAAGATGTCCGTGCCCAAAAGAACCCTAGTTTTGTGCACACTTTTGAAACGTGAAGCTCATTCGCCAGCACCCAGTTGCGTGCCCTGAAGAGCCCGTGGGCAGGGAGGCGTGTGCCTGCCTCCCTTCAGCCAAAACAGCAGGCGGTTGCCAAGCCGTGAGAAAAGAGGTCGGACTTGCCTCTGTCTGCATAGTCTGCAGGCTTCCTTGTATTCCGCACAGCAAAGTATTCTTCTCACCTCTTCTTAGGGCTTCATTTCTTTTTTCTCTTGTATATACTAAGAGTAATGCAATGCAGGATTCTAAATCCTGGGATTATCGAGGGTCAGCTAAGTCCTCTTCATATTTCATTTTATTGTCAGTTTACTAGTTTTGGTGGTTCTCTGCAAACTTTAAATATTTAGAAATAGTAAAGGTTGTCACTATATTACCTTTTTCCTGCTCATCTGACTAAATAATAACCTCCATTGAAAATAAGGACAGCTGGCAAGGGATTAACCCGAGAGAAATATTTGACTTTGGTATTGTTAGAAAAAAAGAAAGTAATAAATTGCAATATTTTAAAGGAATTCAGCATATTTGCTGTAAGTTCTTATACTTTCTGAGTAGTTTTTGTGGAGATTCTGTTCATGTGACCAAAGCAGGCGCTTTTCATAGTCGGTGCTGGTAGACTCCTGCATCCTGGCAACAGGAGTTGGCTCCAGGTTACAGTCAGTCCAAGTCTGGGATCACTGGTGCACCATTATGTGATTCTCTGAAATCCTACTCCCAAATGCCAAGAAACCAAGAATAAAAGAGTCAGAATATAAATTCTTAGATCAGTGATTCCAAACTGGGTCCATGAGGCCTTGGTAAGTGCCCTGCAAAACTATTCTAAATAGTGTTTTCTGTTACAAAGCTGACAAAGCTTCTAATGTTGACCTCAGCGAGCACTGAGGTTCCCACTAATCCATTGTCCAAAAAGTAATCACTCTTTTGGGTGATATGACAAAGCTGAAAAGTGAAGACAAATGCTGACTGGCAGTACTGACCACACCCCAGCCCTCTTTGGACAGAGTAGTCTGCAGGTTGCATCTTGTATTGCTCTAGCCAGGGGTTGCAGACTGCTGCTGTCTCCCCCTAAGGGAAGGTGCTACCTTGGCCCCTAGAGCTGATCTTCCCAGGGAAATCACCCTCCCCTTTGCTCGATTAACATCTGCCATTGTTAATTTGGTGACATTTTGCTTCTCAGTTCTGTAGTGAGGGTGTGTGAGTGAACAGTGTGACAGAGCAATGGTTGTTTCTGCCATGTATTAACACGTCTTCCCTCCTTCCTCTCCAACCTTGAGCAGCGTGCTCGACAGCGCAAGTCGCCTGGATGAAGAACATAAGCTGATCGCCAGGTACGCAGCAAGGCTGGCAGCAGAAGCTTCTTCATCAGTAAGTGTTTTAATTAAGGGAAGGTACTTTCCTTCTGTCATGTTCCAGGGACTTGGCAAGATCAGGGAAATTACATCTGACTGTTTTAATGATTAATGGATTATTTTTCCCTATCCTTTTCATCACACACTGTTATGCTTTAGTAATAACACTTTTATGCAGTTGATTTAAACCAAAGAATCCACATACTAATGCATATAATCTATATACTAATGCAATGGTATTTAAACAATCACAGCAAAGGGAACCTGATATCTTCAACTCAGGAACGACTAGAAAATATTGTCTGGACTAGCTTTGGTTAAAGGTTAATGATTTACTGCAGTGGAAAAATGGGGTGGTGAATCCATTTTACTCTTTAGTTCAAATATCATGGCCAATGGGGCCCTAAGTGCTGAGGATTTTAAAGAATGATCTTCAGCGGGATGACTGTAATGACCCCCTGCATTAGCCCTGGCTCCCATTTTCATTTCACAGCAGTGATGATTATGCTTTATGTATCCCAAGATAGAAGGTGATGACAGGCTAAAACCTCACTAACTGTATTCAGGAACAAGAGAGAATGTAGCAGGAACGTAATCGAAGTATATAAAATCTAAAGTGGCACAAATAAGGTCAACCTAGTTACTTTTTTTTCCATCTCGGCACATTTGATAGAAGAAGGGACCATAAATGACAGTTAAGTGAAAAGCAGCCAGTCCGGAGTGCCCGGAAGCGTATTTTCACACTGAGATTTACACTGCGGGGTCAATTGAAAGGGCGAGACCAGGCACTGCTCTTTGTGTAAAAACATTGAGTCACGTTCATCCCAAGTGAAGGCCGTGAAGATGAATCTGCCGCCCCGTGAAGCCGTCTGTCGTAGAAGATTTCACACTACCTGCAGCTGTGGGGGAAGAGAGGGGTGCAGGGGTGCTCCTGCTCTGCCAGCGCACCCCAAATCAGTCCGTTGGGGAGGTGTGACACAGTGTTTCCAATTTAAGGCAACCTGGAGGTCATGGTCCTGATTCTGAGGGAAGGTAATTCTTTATGGGAACAAGATTTCCCGTTAATAATGCCTCTGGGTAGAAACTGGTAGAAATCAGTTCTGTCCGTGATATGGGGGAAAACTTGGGGAACAATATTTAAGTGGCTTTCAAATAGAGCTGATTTGAAGGAAGATACTGAATTTCTCATTGCCATCCATTTGTGCTCTTTGAATGAAAGAGACAGAAGAAAAAGAGAAGGTTTCTGTATACAGAAATCTTTCTGAGCATAAGCGTGGTATCACGTTAGGACTAAAGTGGAAATTTTTGAAGCCTTGCTGATGTTCATTCTGGTTTTTAAGGAACAAACTGTGTTAATAACACTGGGCATTCAAGATAAAGATTCCCCATGTACCAGTCGTGACATCCACCAGTGTGTATCATGTCTTCTTCTTCTTTATGCACTGTTCTGCTTCCCTGTGATGGAGTGTTTCTGGGAAAACGTACCTGTAGTAGAAAAAACAGTACGTGGTTACAGGCGTAACGTGCTGGCCTTTCCCCACAAACAGCGCTAACAAAGGTAATGGCTGAGATGTACCTTCATCCTTTCTGAGGGTCCACCTCCCGGAGGAGGAGGTGCCTGGCGTCACATACATTTGGGCTCCAGAGTTACACTTCACAGGGCTTTTACAGTGAGAAACGCTCAGACCGCAGCAGTAACTCAGCAGAGTATTTTTTAATGTCTGATTCTTTCAGGCTGGAGTTAGAAATAAATGGATATCTTTGATAGCTGTGAATATCTTAAATGTCTTGCTCTGTGTTGTCATTGATACAATACTGAAATACAGGAGTGTGAACAAGGAAATCGGTATTTGGTTATGGCTGATGAACATGAAAAAAGAGCATAGTCCAATGAAGCTGTAGTGAGCACAGATGGGTTTGGTAAGAAATAGTTTAATTCCCGCTTCATTTTATTGGGAAAAAAAGGTTCTGCTGTACCTGAAAGACTGAGGAAAGAGCTTTTCTGAAGTATCATCAGAGTGTATAGAATAACTTGGCCAAGTGGGCGACACAGCCACACCAAAAACTACTACAGCTTTCAAACTGAAAGTAAAACTGTACTTGCAAGAGAACGAAGTATCACTGCACTGGAAACACATCCTGTTCTGTTTAGTGAGAGACACTGGGGTTTGCTTCAGTGTATTCCTGTTGTCTGTAGTATCAAAATTCAGAGCCATATTACAGCGACTGCCTGCCACAGTGCCATTGCCTTTTATGATTGGTTCAGAGGAAGCTCCTTGAAGAAGCAATGAATGACAGGATAGTAAACACTGAGTCTTATTTACTCTAGCACTTACCCTGCTTTTACTTGCAATGGAGCCATACTGGTATGAGCACAACATGGATGCTCTTTTTTTCACGTAGGCAAGCCTGGTACTGTATTTTCTGTAAGCAGATTTCACAGAACAGATCTGTGTTGAACTCACGGGTGCATCCTGCCTATTCCTCCTTCAGTGCAGCCTTCTCTTCTTTAAAACAGCAGCAGGGTCAGCAGAGAGGGGCATCAGATATCTCCTTCACCATTGATGCAAACAAGCAACAAAGGCAGCTGATTGCAGAGCTTGAAAATAAAAACCGGTAAGCATCCACAAAGTACCTGGTTTTGTTCAGTCCCGTAGATTGTGTGTGTCTGTTTGTTTCTTAACATTTTTTACCACCTACTTCTGTGCAATGTGCTTGTACGTGCACATACACCTCCCCCTATAAAAAGCACAGGGCACAAAAAGGTCCACAGAGTATGACAAGGCTTTGAAATCCATAGCCACCCTGTGTTTTAATCAGTGTGCTGTTCAATGGCATGATATAATCATTGATACTTTACTGTTTGCAGCTGCTGTTTGTTAAGGGCTAAAAAAAAAGCCTGTCCTGTTTCAAAACCAGATTAGCTTTGAGCTGGATCCTCTGTAGCACTATAATGCGAAATGATAAAAGGATCAGTCACGCTGGTAATGTTATGCTCCTCTGCTTTTATTTGTGAAAAACATGATGAAAGCTCTCCAGAAACACAGTCTGCGTGGGGAAGGTTTGCAGGAAGGTTAGCAGTAAGTTAGGCTGCTGGTCAAATGAGACACTAGGTACGGATGTGACCGAGACTGAGAGAAGAGTGTCCAGGAGAAATAGGCCAGCGGGCCCCACGCAGGAGTGATGCCCGTTTGTTAGCAGCGGAGGATCTGGCCCTGGGTATCAGACTGCCTGATGCTGTGAAATGTGTGGCAGCAGAGCTCTGCTTTCGCTGCCGGACTGTGAAACAGAGGCCAGCCCAGACCAGATGGTTTCCTATTCCAAACTCTGCCCTGCCTTCTGTCACCGTGTAACGAGCCACCAGCTCCAGTCTCGATTTGTCTTTCATAGTCTGAAGCTGCCTCCTGACCGTCTGCGATCCCATGCGTTGTGAAGAGGAGACAAAATTCATGAAGGTTTCAACCTTCTGCTGTGAACCTTTGTATCAGCCGTTTGACAGCGCTCCGGGGCTGGCAAGCCAGTCGTAACAAGTCCTGTTAAAGTGCTTCTCTATGAATTGTTGACCGCTTTGACATCTTTACTTACACTGAAAGTATTTTTTTAAGCGCTAATATTTTCTCTGATACTCAAGAAGGGCCAGATAGGTTATTTTAACTTTTGTTAAGTTTGTGCGGTGCTTGAAATGTTCGTGGGGAAGAATTAGAAGGGAGCAATTTAATTAAGCATAGAGCTATTTCATGTCTACCTTTGATTTTTGGAGGTCTTGAAGAAATATTTCCCTTTGTGGTGAAATCCTGAAAGTTTATTTTAAAAATATCCAGAGCCCTGTCCCATTGCTGAGGGCTTCTTTTGTTGGTTGGAGCCCAGTCATATCTATGTTGATGAAGAGCTACATACAGTCATACTTTTTCTCCTCTTGTGATGTCTAGTGAGGTGGTTTTGTGGAAATTTACTGACTTGCAGTCTTCGGCTTGTTCTCCTTCCCAAGAGAAATCCTACAGGAGATCCAGAGGCTGCGACTTGAACATGAGCAAGCATCCCAGCCCACACCGGAGAAGGCACAGCAAAATCCCACTCTTCTTGCGGAGCTCCGGCTCCTGAGGTAAGTCTACAGTGGTAAAACCTCCATGACTGGGGCCAGCCAGTCATTCTCAGTAAGAGACAAAATAAGAGATAAGCCTGGCCTACGGTTTTGGGGGCTTTTTAAAGTAAATAACACAATGTGTATTTTTTTCTCCATTTTCGGTGCAGGCTGTAGTCCTAGAACTAATTAAGCTTGTGCTTTAAACAGCATGCATGAGGAATCTCACATATTACTCATCTACATTAAATTAAGCATGTGCTTTAGTGTTTGCAGAGTTCAGCCCTTAGGTCATTTGGAATAGGTCCCCAAAGCCCTGTCCAAATGTCATTAATTATGTGGGGAAAAATGTCCTTCTGTCAGAACAAATGCTTCTACAAAGACTTCTCATTTATGTTAAAGTAAATGTAGAGCTACATGAAATTACAGCCAGAACCAGACATTAATTTTTGGAAATTTCCCCCATGTGTTGAACTCCAAGGAGATGTCACTTCTTTTCACGGTGCAAAACCAGGCTGCAGAATGATCCTCCTCATCACGTGGGAAGTGAGGAGTAATGTCATCTGCAGCAGCTGAAGATTTAAAGGATCATTTCTCCAATTATTCCACGAAGCTAACAACATTGATATGGATGTGTCTGCTTGTTAATTAGGGTACTCTACATGGATATCCTAATTGCCGTGTATATCACATCGAAGAAGAACAATTGACATTGGCCCAGACCCACGGGCTCCCTGCGAGTCCTGAAGTTCATGTTGTGAGAGACAGACAGAGAATCCAGTAATAACTATTCAAAACACTTCATGTAAATAGAGTGTAAACGCTTTCTTTCTAGTGAAACAATGCTAGACTAAATTTTATACACACACACCCTCTCCATAGAGGAGTTCTCATATGAGAAGACTAAATAATGGTTTTGGCCACTTAGCCACTCCTCACACAAGTAATATTTTAGTGGTCTGATTCATAAGCAAAGCAAATTAGTGTAAGAAACTGTGCTGAATTTTTTCTTTACAAATGTTTTATAGTTTTATTACTGAGTTTTCCACACTAAAAAATTTTTGTTGCACAAATAATTACATTTGCTTTTCGATCTGAAGACAAATTAGCTTCTTCATTTCTATGAGTGATTTTAGTACGTAATTACTTCTAGATGTCTACAGGCAAGTGCTATTCTGTGAGAAACACAAAACTGATGAAAATGTGTACAGTGCATAAAATACACGAATAATGTAGCTGCTGTGCATCAAGCCTAATGTCTGTTTTAAGCAAGCTTAGGAGATTAGCTTTCTATGTAGTTGACAAATAAAATTTGTCATCCTTAAGAAGTTAAATTATTATACAGTGTTAGCAGACTGACTACTTATTTTTTCCCTCTTTTCAATTTTGCTGCACATATTAAAAACATAATATCCTTATTTGAATCTCTTGACACAGGATGTCCCTAGGGCAGTGACACTGAGTTCTTCAATTATGATATCTTTTCTGATTTAATATGCAGTGTCAGAGTCAGAAAATAACTTCTAATCTGTGGGTCTGTACTGCTTTGCATACCTTCTAAAATGTTCACTATTTGAAAGGCAAAAGATTGGCTTTTGATTTACTGTGGAATTTCGACACCAACTCCAATTCAAAGACACTTAAAATGTCATAAGGCTGTTCTTATCATGGGTAAAACAAGCAGGACTCAGAGCAGCAGCACTGATTTACATCTGTTACCCCACAGATTTTTGGGCCTTGAAGCAATTAGGGCAGTAGGGCAATTTTGTTCATATAATATTAAGAAATGCTGGAACCTGTAAGTTATGTTGTGGGTACCTGTCCCAGTATTTTTCACTGGCTGCTGTAGTGCTGCAGACTCATTGAAATGAGGTTCTGAACACAACATTCCTTCACATTACCAATGCTGTCTTGGAGACAGGTTAGAAAGCCCATTACTTCCAAGAACTTACTCTGGGGTACAGCTGGAGAAAAAAATCAGAGGAGCAGTCTGTACATTGCATGCTGCTTAGATCCTCTCTGCCTGTAGAATGAATCTAAACCCCAGAAGAGGTCTGTGCTAGGACCTGCCACTTTGAATTACATGGATAAGGTATCTTATTTTTATTAGTGGTTTCTTAAACTCAGTCGCTTTTGTGCAGTTCACAGCATTTCCAACCATGGCATGCCTGGAAAAGAATAGCCAGCACGGGCAATTTGTAGCAGAAAATAGATTAATCCTCCAGAAGAGTAAATACAACTTTGGCAGTGTTACTATATGATCCTGTTACATAGGTGAGAGCTCGCACGCATGAGCAATCTTGTAGAAATCAGTGTTGTTTATAGCAGTAACTGCTCACTTACAGAGAAGGCTCAGGGTCAGGGTTTCATATTTCCCCAAATGTAGGAAATGTACTTAGTCTTGTTGACTCCGTTGCTCTTCCACTGAGGATTAAATTGTCATATTTTACAGGTAATACAAGGTTAATAACATAGTGGCTTTATGTTATTTGCAACACAGTAGTGTATAAAATATACCTAATATGTATATTTTTCAACAGTAGTGTCGTTAATTATGTCATAGCTTTAAGGAGGCAACAATTTCATTTTGTATTTATGTGGGGACCTCTCACACAATTTAGTGGTTGAACATGTGCAAGTGCTGAACCCCCGTCCTGTGCAGTGGAGCTGTGCAGAATCTAAGCTGTTCCCGTTTATGTGGGCACACACTGGCCGTCACACTTGGAGTGGCTCAGTATTCACACTGTCACAGGACCAGCACTGGAGTCCGAGTCCAAAGAGCTATTTTTGAGCAGTTACATCTCCACCATGCGATAGTCTTACTCTTGCTTTCAGAAAAAAAATAGAAACCAAAGCAGATCGCTGTGGTTTTCTGGCTGAATTTCTGAACTCTCTCAGCTTCTCTCATATCTCGCTCTGTTCAGTGCCCCTGCTGTAATTTCCTGGCCTTCGGGGCATGGCTTTAATTCCTCCTGACAGCTAGTGAGGTTATTGACTAGAGAGATTCAAAGACCAAAATTGCCAGGCATTCCCACAAGGGAATAGAACACATTTATTTGAACCACATTTGTTCTTTGGAGAAGGGTCAGTGTCCATGTCTGTCTTTTTTCCTAACTCCTATATTCAGTCCCATGAATATTCAGTGTGCAGGAACTCCCTAGCTTTCCTCTAGCCCCTTTTCTAAGCACTGTGCTGAAGTCATACAGGGTCTTTGCTTTCCTGTGGTCTATAGGCATATACCTCATGGTCGGGCTGGGGAAGTGATGCAGTTAAAAGCTGCTGACGCTTTGAGAGGTGAGCTCTGATCAGATCTGCTTGTTTCTCAGACAGCGGAAGGATGAGCTGGAACAGAGAATGTCTGCTCTCCAGGAAAGCCGGAGGGAGCTTATGGTTCAGTTAGAAGGCCTCATGAAACTGCTGAAGGTAAGGAGCTCCACCTGATATTACCAAGGAGAACAGGCAAAGTGAAGCAAGAGCGGAGAGGGAGGCAATATGACTGCAGGACTCTGCAGAGCTTGACTGTTTCCACCCATAAAATTTGGCTTTGTTTCCTTCCCTTTCTATTTTTTTGCTTTGGTGTTTCAATTCAGGGGTTTCAAACGATGCTCAGATGATGTTGTTCCTGCAGTAACGCTGCATCATCATTGTCACCTCCCGCTAAGTGGGTGCAACATTAGAGACAGGCTTGGAACAGGTTGCCCAAAGATGGAACAGGTTGCCCAAAGAGTTGGTAGATGGCCCATCCCTGGAAACATTCAAGGTCAGGTTGGACGGGATTCTGAGAAACCTGATCTAGTGGAAGATGTCCTTGCTTATTGCAGGGTGGTTGGACTATATGACCTTTAAAGGCCCCTTCCAACCCAAGCTATTCTATAATTCTATGATTCGAACTATTGAGGAATGAATACAATCCTTTAAATAATATTGCAGCATGATGCAATGCAGTCACGTTTTGCTTTTTTGCAGAAGGATTTGGCTGCATCTCTGGATTTTGGGCTAGCAATCTCTGGATCAGCCATTCAACAATGTTGAAACACAAACTGTTTTCTGGTCCAGTTTCAGCTGGTTTTAGAGTTTTTTCTGTGGAGGACATCAAATACAAAACAAAAAAAATGAGAAAAGAGACAAAGCGACATGTAAAATGAGATAACTAATAACTGTGAGAAAAACAGCTCATCACCATATACTATTATCTACTCCAGCTGACAGTGTACAGAATCGTTTTTACTAGCTCCTTTAACTTTGGCTGTTCAGTTGCCAGTGCTATCATACATGCCATTTGACAACCACATCTAACTTTCCGATCTTAGAGATGCTTTCCCAACGACGCTTGGTCATTTTCAAAAATACAGAAACAAGTCTTGTTAAACAGATGAAGCTTGCCTTGACAAAGAATCTCCGTTAAAAATGGAGATATCGAAAAGCACATGCATTTTTAAGACAGACTAGGGTAAGATGGAAAATGTGTCTTTATTTGCAGAGTCCAGCCCTATTTCACCTGATGTGCCTCAGGACAGATGATGCCAGAAATTCACATTGGAAGAAAGTGCTCTGAATAGCATAAGAGTCAGTTTTGTTGTTGGCCATGCCAGATAAAATCAGAACGTGGAAATTCAATGCAACTTGGGTCAAATATGGCTCTGATAAGAGCAGAAAGAATTTCACTGAAAACCATTTAGCAACACTTATTAGCATCAAAGGATGAGTTTGACCCCTTATGTCATTTGCATCTCCTCAGGCATAGGCTTCTGCAGCCACGATGCAGGAATTGGTGACACCTGCGCAGCAGAGCCCACCGAGTAACCAGTGGATTTTTGGGAGCTAGTAGACAGACTACTTTTTGCTCTACCTATGAGGTGCTGCAGTTCTACAAGTAGCAGTCAGGGCAGCCTGCTGTCATTGCACTGCCTTGACAAAGGGTATTTGGAGTAGGAAATGGTGGTTCTGCACAGCTTGCACACTTCTGGTGTTTCAAAGCGTGCAGAGGTGGGACCGTAACCTGATCACATACCTTCAACTATCTCAACTATAGCTTTGACCCTGTACTCCAAATTTGGCTTTGTTTTCTGTTCTTCACTGACATCCTGGCTAATCTGATGTGCTGATCCTCTTTTTCTTTAGGAAGAAGAATTGAAACAGGTAGTAAGTTACCTCCTTATTGGAGGCCTCACTAACTCCTAAATGTGATTGTGTTCCTGTGATTTATTTTACTTCCTTTGCTTGAAATGTGTGCTTGTTCTTTTGACCAAAATTAATAGTTTGCAATTCTTTCACGTGTTGTTTTCAAGTATCTTGGAGAAATTTTCACAATTAAACATCTTAACCCTCTAGAAAGTGAGTCATGGCTACAAGGAGTCTTGATCTTTTTCTTACTCCTCTAAATAAGAACATGTAAGATATGGAAACCACTACCCAAATGTAGTGAAACCAACCTAGAATATGAGTTAAAGAACACTACTACCATAGGTAACATTTTGAAAATGTAATGATAATTTTGGAACTTTAAGAAAAATATAACTGAGTTCAAATTAGACCAGGACAATGAGTTGGAAATGCCACTTTATCCAGAAGAAGTCAGGGCATTGTGTGCACATCTTTTAAAGCTGGCACTGATACTAGTAGTCCCATGAGTCTTCAGGAAAATAATGTAGTTTCTAAATGGCTTCTGCAACCTAGATCAAAAAGGGCAAGTATTTATATTACTAATGGTAAATTTTAGAAGATTTAATTGTTTTGGAGCTTTCTAGTATTGAAATGGATTTTGGAAAGATACTAGGCTAAAAAAAAGCACGTTTCAGACAGCAGTCTGATTTATGAGTCCAATAAAAATGTTTGATTTTTAACAAAATACTCCTCCCCTTGCTTTCACCAGCAGAAGTACAGTCACAAGTCTGATGTGTTCTGTCTGTGGTAGAGCATGCGGAGTTTGTAGGTAATGCTTACCTGCATATAACTGACATTTTGGCTAATTTTTGTAGAGCTTCAAGATGTTGCACTAAAAAAAAATATCTGACCAGACATTGCCTCCGTATAAGGGCCCACTTTTTGATTCTGCATAACAGTACTAAAAGATCTTCCATTCACGAAAGAGAAGTTTCTAATGTGACAGGAGTTTCCCTTCCGCATGAAATGTTCACTGGACAGTGTAAGTGAAAGCACATTTTCAGGATATTATGAGATATGATTTTTTTCTTCCGAGGGTAATAGCCTTGCTGAATACCAGGTGGTGACGCTAAGGAATTACTCTCAGAATTTCCATTAAATGATCCCCATTAAACTATGCCATTTCGTGATCTGTTGAGAGAAGCATGATTAAATTATTTTCTGGAGGAATTCAGTTGGAATGAGCAGCCTGGCGATTCATCTAATGCTTATGAGCTTTCTGTTTCTCTCCTGCCCTTCCTTGCGAGAGGATAATGAGTTCCTCGTACCCGTGTCATTTGCTGAGGCTGGGAGCCAGGCTTTCCTCTCTTTCCTCATATGCCGTCCCAGTTCGGTCCCGGCAGAGGGAGCAGTGGGCTAAAGCTCCTGTAAAGCCAGTTTTCATTTCAAGCATTTTATCCTAAGCGTGCATGACAGTTGATAGTGGGAAATCTTTTCCTCTCTAGCAAGGGTTAACTTAAAAGCCATAGCAGGGTGACTAGGAATCATGAATTAAATAAAATAGATGGAAGTTTTCCTAAAAGGCACGAGAACGTTGATAGCTGCAACCAAGTACAACGTAAAAGCTGAAGCCATCTGCATTTCCGTGGCAGCTGTGGTAGCTCCACTTTCAGCATGCCTTAGTCCTCAGCTGGTGGGGCTGCCGAGGCCTGGGAGCAATTCCATGCCCGATTTCTCTGCTGAGAATACCAAGGAGTCACTACGGGTTCTCATAGCAGGGTTAAGGCCCTTAGCTCTAGCCTGTGAAAACCACGTTTCTCCTGATAAGCACTATGCAGGAATCCAATTCTAGTAGCACTCCATTCCCACAGACTTGGGCTGAGGTGGATCTAGATGAGTAAAATAAAGTGTTCACCTCTGAAATCAGGCATTTGCTAATATCCTCCTGTTTTAACTTGTTGTTCATCAGTTCTGGCTGATACTGCCCAAATAATATAAAAATAGAGGAATTTTTTACTGGACAGGGGACTCCAAATGCTTCATCTCCCTGTGCTTCCCAAACAGTTTGTTCCAACACTGAAAGCTGCAGATAAGAAAGCACTGTTTGTCATAAACACGAGATCTCAAGCATAGCTGCAAAGCCGACATGAGGGTAAGCACTGGTGTGCAGCAACTTTTACATTTCTCTTGTGGGAAAATTCCAGCAAAGAAGTACTGGCAGGCATCTACTATTTTTAGTAAATAAAATGCCTATTCTGGAGTCCATTCCTTGAATGTGACTTGCCGATAGGAAGCAAATTTTCTCCATTTTTGTCTCATCTTCTCTGAAAGTTCTCATTGTTGTTGGTGTTCCCCAGAACCGAGATCAAGGGCAAAGGGGAGCTGAGGAAAAGGGGCAAGGAAAAGAGGGAGCTGGGAACCAGAATTTCTTTCACAAATTTGTTTCACAGAGGATGAAACATGCCCTCTCGGGGCATGAAAGGAGATAGCAGTAAATCCCAGATCCCCTGCCTGATGCGCAGGGGGTGCAGCCTCCAAGGACCTTGGAGCATCACCAGGTCACTCTGTATCCTTCCTCTGGAGGACTAGAGATCTCCATTTCTGCTGGAGTGGGTACAGGCGATTCCAGAAACAGGAGAGCATCTGGCCTTTATATATTCGTCTTCCCTTTCATCCATCATTTAAATGTTCTAAAACCGATGATTAAAGAAATTAGAAGTATTAAATCCTCCGTTCTCCCATCAGTAATGTACTTATTCTTCATAAACCTAATTTGCCCTTGATGTCTCTCTGGTGATAATGTCTCTTAGAAAGGGATGATAGGAGAAAAGAACAAATAGCTTAGTATTCTGATACATTATTTATGGTCCAGGGCAGGAATTTATAAAAATCTCAAGGGCAATGCTGCACTCCTCCTGCAATGGGCTGCTTTTATCTTTTAAAGAATATATTTGCCAAACCGTATCAGACCTGCGGCGGCAGCCACTACAGGAGTCAGAATAAGTGCCATAGGAAGAGTCAACAAATCCACCTGAATTCTCAGCATAAAGCCGGGGTGAGGGAAACGCCAGCCCTCAGGTTACTTTTCACAGGCGCCTGCGTTGCAGTTCCCCTTTGACAGTGCTCAGGCCGTCTCCATTCTTGGCATCTACCAAACGCAGGGTTTCAGTCAAAAGCTGTGCGCAGTTCGGTGTGGGCTCCAGCATTAGTTTTTGCTTACGTGGATGCACATTCCTGGCGGGTTGGAAACAGTCGAGCAAAAGTGCCCCATGTCCCTTGGTGTCACTCACCCAGCTGCAATTGTAAAAATGACGATTTTGTAAAGTCTGCTTGAATTTCAGCTAAGTGATACTAACTGTGAGGTGCTGACAGCATGACATTTTATATGACTGGTGTTAAAACATTTTCACTTCCAGCAGCTGAACCCGTAGCAGGAATTTATATTGCCCTATCCCCACAGTGTTTTGGGAGCGCCTGAGTATATCCTGTAGAGCGAACAATTTAATAGTGCATGATTTAATAGTGGCTTAAAATAGTTTTCTAGCTTTGAATAGAAAGCAGAAAGCTACGTTATTTATTGCGAGTGTCAGACTTTATGTGACTGAGGGGTTGCATGTACCGTGAACTTCTGCTGCAGGGAGGCGGAGGGCAGGGCTGTGATCAGCTCGCACAGCAGCGCGCTGATAAAGGGGCCGTTTCAGTCCCTTGCCCGGGCTGAAAGGCACGTCGGTGCCAGCGCTTTTCCCCTTCTCACAGCCTGAACGGGTTATGTTTTATCAAACATGCATGCGAACCGAGGGGGTGAGAGAGGGAAGAGGGCAGAGACAAGGTCTATACTTTGGTGCTTATTAACTTGGACTTTTTTTTTAATTTAGCTGCCTGACATTTTCCCATGCTTAAAGGAAGTCAGATCTTGACTCATATTTTCCTACTTAGAATTTTTCTACACAGAAGCCTTGCTGTCCGCTAACAACTGACTTCAGTATATTTCTTTTAGCAAAATTAACATTATCCAACTGATCTACAAACAGCATGATGCCTTTGAGCTGAGGGACAGGTGACAAGGACAGCAGGCAAGGGCTCTTGCAAAGACCTGTTTAACCCCTCATATTGTTTTGCAGACCCAAGGGGCAGGCTCCCCGCGTTCCTCACCCAGCCACACTATCAGTCGACCGATTCCAATGCCCATCAGGTCTGCCTCTGCCTGCTCCACCCCAACCCACGCACCTCAGGACTCTCTGACCGGGGTGGGAGGAGATGTGCAGGAAGCCTTTGCACAAAGTAAGTCTCATTGATAGCTTGTTTGAGGTACTCGGAGACTGAAGAATTGTGATTTCTTGTGGGTGATAACTAAATGAACTTGGGCTTCTGAGTTGCATGCAATGAAACAAAACACAAAAAAAGCTGCAACAACCGTGCTTTGCCATTGAAAATCAGCTTAGTCATCAGAATCTGCTCTCAAAGTGAGCGGCGAAGCAGAAACTGGGCAATGATGCCGATTAATGGATCTCGTGGTATCCGGGAATTTTGATGCAGGATGGTCAGACCAGTTATCAGTACTCTGTTAACCAGAAGAAGAAGAAGAATTGCTATGGACTTCAGCAAAACGTTGTCACTGTGTTTGGTTTTAAATAAACACTTTGCTAGGAGTAGATGATACAATCATAGAATTAGTTCAGGAGGAAACGGCTGTTGTAAGTCACCATGTCTTGCTGCTCCAAGAAAGCCAGCTTAAAAGTGAGATCAGATCATGTGAACCTGCTTTGGCAGGGGGGTTGAACTAGATGGTCTCCAGAGGTTGCTTCCAACCCCAGCCATTCTGTGACGCTGTGATTCAGGATCTTAGCCAGTTCAGTTGTGCATGGCTCCCGGCATGCTTTTTCCACAGCCTCTGTTCCGGTGTTTGACCATGCATACTGTGTAAATTTTTTGTCCTTGTCTTTGACTGGAACATCCCTTGATGCACCTTGTGACTGTTGTACCTTCTCCTTTTGCTTTGGGCCACTGAGAAGAGTCCAGCTAGACTAGACAGGAATCAAGCTGGGAAGACTGAGTGAACCCTTCCTTTGCATTTCCAGAAAACTGCTGTAGGCTTCATGATGTTTCTCATTCCTCTTTCTACTCTTTTCTGAAGTAACAGTAAATTTTAAACTGTTTTGAATTTCTAAGGCCACAGATTAAACGATTATGTTGAATACTAAGTAAATAGTCTGATCTGAATGAAGAAATACTCCTTTTTCTAATCTGCTCTCTCCTAAAATATTTACATCACTGCGATTCTTTTACTTGAATGAATGTTTGTCCTGTTTCACTAGTACAAATCAAATGTAACTGGAGTTCCTCTGCTACAGTGGAAGCGTATTTGTTCCTGAGAGCCCAGTTCCCTCTCGTGCACCCTTCCTCTTGATTTTCATGGGCATTGTGACAGTGTGTGTCTTACGACAAGGTTGAGTCTATAATATAGTCAAGAACTTTCTACTGAAGTGTTAGTCAATCCGTGTATTGAACATGAAATGGCACAATTCCTAGTCCCAACATACCAGGTTGCTGGATACCTCATTTTCTGTGGCAAAGGAAGCAGGCAAGATGTATTATTTTTCTTTCTGCTCTGAAAAAAATGGAGACATGCAAAAATATGGACTGCTAACCCCTATACTGTTATAAAACAGTTTCTTCCAGAACTAAGAGTAAGAAATAATGTAGTGGCTACAATAAAATATCCATAAATAATACTAAGGGTGCCTCAGGCAAATGCTTTTTAAGTAAATAAATGTGTTCTGTTCAAGAGAAAAAGCAATATAAAAAGGTAAGCAATCACATTTAATAACTGATGTATTTGATAAATATCTAGCTTTATGTCATAATTTACCATATTCTCTAGATGGGAAATTCAAACCCAAAGAACTTGAAGCCAGCCGTTCTGTCACGTCTTGACATACGACTTTGTGAGTGGGGGGGTGGGCTGAGAGATTTTGGCTCCATTCTGCGCTGCACCAACAGCAATCTGCCTGTATATACCTAATGCAGACAAGCCATGGTTAAAGCACTGCTTCTCTTGTGGTTCATTTTTCCTCTGATAGAGTTTGCAATAGTTCAGAGATACAAAATTGGGGAGACTTTAGAGGGAGAGTGACTGAGTGTTTGTGTGCCTGTAGGAGGGAGTGTAACTACTTTTATTTATATTCCAGTAACCATTTGCTAATGGATATATTTAAAAAAAAACCTCTTTTGGATTTGAGGATTTTTTAAAATGTATTGCTTTACGTTCAGCCAGTTTTAAAGAACCTATAGCAGTCAAATCCTGCCAGTTCCTGGGAATAATCCAGTCTGGAAGATTAGAGTTTCTGTGGGATATATTGATTAGTCAGCTACAATAGGAGCTATGTTTGGGATTTGGGGGGGGAGTTAAGCACGCGTTACCCACAGCCTCCTCCTAGGGAAGGAGTATTTCATGCAGCTCACAAGAATCTTTCATGATTGATGGTTAAGGGAATATTGCCAGGTTCAGCAGGGAAGCACTTCGAGATCCATTATTAAAAAGAGTTTAAAAGCAGCCTGGGGCTGTTTAGAGAGGCAATAGTGCTTCCTTTATTAAACAAAAAAAAAGAGAGAAAGAAAGTAAATTATGGAATATACAAGAAAGTCCTTGAGCTACAGGAGAGGCTGAGAGGGTGCAGAGAAGAGAAATCTGGATCAGTCTTGATGAGGTCAAGTATGTTTCATCAACATTTGCCGTAATTATCTGGCAAATACCTGGCAATAATGGTGTCATTAAACAGAGCTGTGGGAACTTAGAGAAAACACTTCATTTCTTCCCTCCTCCCCCACAGACATTTTCACGCTGGATTTAATCTTCCAGGCCTGGTCTGCTGGTGTCACCACACAAATGCAAGCTTGATAACAATGAATAATCTCCACATATCTGGCATTGTGATTTAATGAAGCATGAGGGTAGGCTTCTGCTCTTGCATACAGCATGAGTAAATGAGGCCATTCTGCAGAGAACACTTCTGCACGTGTCTCTCGTAAGGCCTTTGATACCCTGAATTATCACAATGGCAGCTTTCAGCAGGGCTAAAACTGCTTTCAACGGGAAAACATATGTCTTTTGAAGAATATTAACACTGTGTTTTGTCTGTCTCTTACTTCAGGTGCAAGACGAAACTTAAGAAATGATTTGCTGGTGGCAGCAGATTCAATCACCAACACCATGTCTTCTTTGGTAAAAGAACTAAATTCTGGTGAGTCAGGCTAAGAAGGGTGGATAGCCACCACATATATTCGAAACAATGGGAGGCAGGATAATACAAACCAACAAAAAAGCAGCTTTGGGAATACAGCAGTTCTGAAAGCCATGGAAGTAGAGGTGCAGCTAGATAGTGTGAAAACTTTGAGAAGTTTATTTGTGATTCCATGTGGATTGGGATCTCGCTCTTTAGAAGTTTCATTCTGTACAGAACATATAGGACGTTGTAAAACGCAGTCTGTAGTATTCTCATAAAAATATCCACCTGATCACCCAAATAAGCAAAAGCTTCACTATTCTGTCTGACCACAAGAAGAAAACTGTTAGCTCTGCAGATGCATGTAGAATAATACACTGTTATTTGCTATCAGGAGATGGCATTCAGAATTGGAAAGGCAGAGAAAGGCTTGGAGAAATAGGCAAGTATACTTACTCTTGTGAAAGTTCAGTGGAACCATGTGTCACTTTCTGCTTCACAGAAGTGGGCAGCGAGACAGAAAGCAATGTGGATTCTGAATTTGGACGGACTCATTTTGATGACCTTGTTCCATCCCCAACATCTGAGAAGGCTTTCCTCGCACAGATCCATGCCCGGAAGCCAGGGTACATCCACAGTGCTGCTGCCACTGGCTCCGTCCGCAGTGACATGTGGGTACCTGCTCCATTCACCTTCTTAATCTCATTCTTCTTCTGTTGAAAACAATACGTAGCGTGTAATATTTTCTCTCCCTGTCAACTATTTGATTACCAAAACAAACGCCTAAGTCCAAGTGAGGACAGCTTCATGGCTGGATAGCAGTGAGCTCTGTAAACAATAAAGGTCAGAACTTGGGATGCCCTCCGGAGTGTGCTGTCTCGCATCCAGTCTGGTACGCTCAGGCAGCATGAGGCTGTGGGACAGCTGTGCTCCCTGCTACGCCCTGCAGTCCTATTCCCTGCTTATCCAGACTGAGGAGCCTGCTGGAGCCCACTAGAAGAAGAGAAGTTTTTAAATGGAAAAGACAGAATGGTTTTTATTGACCGTCTCGATTGATCAACAAACTGATTTATTTTTACAACCTGATTCTTCCTGTCAATGACAGTAGGCATCTCTCCAGTTATTTCTAGTTCAATCTCTTTGTATCAAGTTATTGAGAACTTTTGTTACTCATCTCCTTAGGGCTGTACTCCCAAAATGCCTTCAGCAGAACATGCTCTTTGGTCTACTTCATCAATACCAGACCAGTGGAGCAGAGAAATAGTAGCAGTGTTTTTCACTGCCAGGAAAATACTAACCAATGGAGCATGTGGTTGGACTAAAAGTATCCCACTTTCCTCATAGCTTACAATAAAGGGAAGTTGTACTGACTCTGAATGTCATTCTTCGCAGGAGACTATTTATTAATAATTGTCTTTAGGGTTACAGAAGATGGAGACCCCTATGTCAGAGCAGATGATGAAAATTATGAGAATGACTCTGTCCGCCAGCTGGAGAATGAACTGAAAATGGAGGAGTACCTGAAGCAGAAGCTGCAGGATGAGGCATACCAGGTGGGAGAAGGACATGAGCTGCCAATCCATCTCTATAAGTGAGAAACAATAATGCGCCATAGCTGCCCAGTGCCCTGCTTAACCTGGGCCCTGGGACGTGATCTCTTCTCAGGTACTAGAGCAGCCACATTCCAAACACTTCTACAGACACGCATGCATCTATCCTTTGTGCAGATCCAGGGAGACCACGCTGTCTGAGCCACGCGACAGTAGTCCTTCAGCTTACCAGGGCATCAGGTGGGACAGAATTGCCTCTGAGCTTGTTCTCTGCAGGTGTTTGCCAGGTCACTTAGACCTCATTCCCCTGTACCATAGAGGCTAGTTGGTGGTGTCAAGCTGAGTTCTTGCTGTATTTGGATTATTTTTTTTCTCCAGTAGCAAAACACATTCATAATGGTTTCTCTAGTGCAAACTGAAGCTCAAGTGCAGTCTGTGTGTCATTGTCGTTGTCAGAATCTGGAAGGAGAGGAAAGGGTCTGAAATGAATTGTATCCCAGAGGACCAAGTATTCAATAAGCATCTAGTACAGGGAAGCTGGGGGGGGGGGGTTGTCATTAAACACCCCCTGAGGAAGTTTTCAAAGGGCTTTTGTTTAAGAGTCTGAGTAAATCAGTTTTGCCAGGGGGAGCTGGAATTCTGTAGATGTCATGTCCTGGTTGCATAATGGTCTCTACTTCTACCTGGTGTAATGGACTACTGCCAGTTTTTAAGTTATTCTGACTTGGATCATCCTAATATAAAATTTGTTACTTCTTATAATTTTGGTACTAACGTCAGTAGGAGAGCACACTCAGTTCAGTTATTTGGGAGCAGAGCTGAAGCAAGCAAAAATATCTATTTTCCCACATTAAAATTTGGAACTCACCACTACAGAATGTAACAGAAACCAAAAATATAAATGGCCTAAAAAAAGGGTTAAGCAGGTACTGAGAGATCGGGTGTGTAGAAAGGAGGTTCAAAAGCACCTTCTGGGCAAGAATTCTTTAAACTGCTGATTGCTGCTGGGAGCTAACAAAATCTAGCCTGTTTTTTTCTGGTAGTTTTTCTCTAGTGTCCACTGCCAGTCACTTTAGAGACAAGAATCTGGGACTGACAAGCTTGTGATCCAATGAAGAACGGCTGCTCTTTTGGTCGTCTTTTCTGCAGAGCTGCTAGGATAATTTAGTCTTGTAAAAGTCCATTGACTCATATCAAAATTGCAGGTAGTTTTGAGGTTGATGTGAGCATCTCTTTTTGTTGTTGTTGCTTACCTAGGTCTTCTACACGCCCATAGTAGCCTGACAAAAGTCATTTCACTGCAAAGATCTTTAAGGACATGATGACAGGAGCAGATTTGTTATACACTGTCTACTAAGGCAACAGTGGGTGACTTAGGGGTATTGTGTCACAATTTTTTGTCCAAGATAGGAAATGTCAAGTATGACAGCTTTTAAACTTCTGAACAGGATGAGCAGCTACTGCTGATGTAATGGAAAGTAATTGTCAGTTGTAAAGAAGGAGTATCTCAATGGTGACAGCTGTCAAGCATCAAATAATAAATGTTATTATTGCTGGTAAAAATTCCATTTTCTCCAGAAACAATGATAGACCAGTTTGACTGTACTTTGATTACGGTATGGAAGTGCCATATATGGCAACAGTGTTACAGGAGTTTCACAAATTACAACAGGATTTTGTACGTGCACAAAATCGAGTATGCATGTGCCCTGCAAGATAAGGGCATTTGTTGTGTAGTAGTACTTGTCACTCCATAGAACTGGGTGTTACTCTTGCTTCAGTCAAAATAGAGCTTTTCTACTGTCTTCTGACAACATTCCCAGAAGAAGGGGAGGAAATCTCCCTATTGATGTCGGAATAAAACTCCTTTTGAATTTGGGTGAACTTTGTTCCCCATTGTTTTACACGATTTGTTTACACTGGGGGGGGGGGGGACAGAAAAAGTGAAAGGCTATTTTATTTTGAAAATGTATTCACTGAGGGAACAGAAAGTCCTCATTCTAGACAAGTTGTGTTTAATAGCATTTTTCCAAAAGAAATTTCGTGATGTACTTTAGAGTCTGTGAGATTGTCAGCTCCTGTCAGGCAATGATTTGACAGTAGTGACTTTTAAGTAGAAACTATTTTTAGTTGAAAACCACAGACCCAAAGCCCGCAGCATGTGAGAAGTCCTTCCCAGTGTGGCTGATGCCCTTTCGATTAGGGAATGGGTTTAAAGCAAGCAAGAATAGGTGGTATTAAGGTAGTAGGGACCACTAGGGTCATTAGGAGATGGTTGGATAGTGTCATGGATTGATCCTGAGACAAGTTCTTTGGCTCATTCTCTGCACTTTGCAGTTCATTTGTGGTATTTTGCTATTCTGTTCCTTTTTCTACTAGTATCACTGAGTAGTGTTTAAAGATAAAAGACGCAACTTTCTTTCTACTTGCCAAAACAAAGGAAAATCGGGAAATTTCTGTTTAGGGTATCCTATTTATTGAGCAGTGGCCAGGTCAACTATTCTCATTTTGCATCACATCATTGGAATTTATTACAGGCTATTTTACTGTTTGCACGCACATGTACACTGCATTCATCTGGATAGCCAAAAAAAGCTGGTGGCTGTAGCTATCGTAATGCAATTGTCACCTGAAAAAATCTGCGAGGAGGAACTCCTATCAAGGTTACAGAATGGTAACCTCAGTAACAGTATGGTAACCATTTTTATGTTATTAAATGTCTCACTTTGTGTAAAAGCAGCACATTTAGAAAAATGTGTAGATGTAGTGTAGCATGGAAGATGGTTGGTCAAAACCCACTCTTGTTATTTCGTGTCACCTTGTCTCCAAGAAAGATTTTCAAGCTAAACTCTAAAATAGTATTGAAGTATAAGCAGAAGATCCAAGATACACAAGGAAATCTGGGACAGGGAACCTCAGAGGAGGCTTCTTTTTCTCTCTTTTTTTGAAGCATGTTGTAAATAACAAGTGTCTGTATCAGAAAAAAAACACGTTTAGTGCACAAGTGTAAATGCTAACAGTGCTTATTCTCCCCCATCTGCTGCCAGTTGTGTTCTTGTTACAGTCTCGTGCTGAATGTGTTGCGTAAGACACTTTTTGTTGGGTTTATTTTCTGAATCTGTAATTGCTCCCTTTATTTCTAGGCTTGTGCATGGCTTTCTTCAGAATAATGCACTGCCTGGCTGCTCACTGGCTTAATTTGTCATCTTCTTGTTTTCTATCCTTTGTTATCTACAGGTCAGTTTGCAAAGTTGAGTGCAATATCCTTCTCTCTCTCCTCTCGAGTAAGTATCATTATAATTTAGAAGAATGTTTGGAATTAATCCTCTTAATGTGTATTTCAGTTGCAATACACCTTGTGCTGCCTGTGTGTATGTAAAGATGATGTTTCTTTCTTCTTTTAACCTGTGTTAGGGTGCCTGGGGATGTCTCTAAATCATTTCTAATAATCTGTTTGAAATATGGTCCTAGTCCTGACGATTCCTGTTAAGCCATTACCCTTTTTATCTTCTTCCTTTGTTGGCCGTAAGAGTGAGAATGTGGGCTTTTCGTCCCTGGGGATGATGACAAATATATTAGCCAGTACAGAGAAAACTTATCCCAGACAATAAGGAATCAGATTACATTTCAGGAGACCCGAGTGCAATTCCTTGCAATGCTTTAGCCTTCCTAGGATAACTGAAATAAATCATTCCTGGTGAGACCGGAACATCTACTCTAGCGTGTGAAACAGGAGTTAGGCAAACATTAACCAAAGCAATCTACCAGCTGCTTGACCACAGAGGTGTCCTCAGATGTGTTGTGGAAGTTTAAAATCCCCCAATCCAGAGGGCAAGGTGGTCAGCTACTAGCTAGAGTCTGGCAATTCAGAGACAAGGCAAGAAGGTCTATAAATTCCCTGCTGGCCCATATTCAGGTCATGCTCCTTACACGTGCCAACCTCACAGTTGCAGCACCGAGTTTAATGCCAAGTTCAGCAATTGTGTTTTTATTCAGAAACACGGACAACAGCTATTTTTGTGAAGTAGCCTGTTATTCTGAACATTTGTCCAGGAAATTGGAGACTACACATTTCCTTCTTGCCTCATCTGAAGCTGCGGACTCTGCATGTCTGACTTCCTAGGAGAGTGCCATGCCCTGCTGTGAAGGTGGCAGTGAGACGATGCTGTCCATCCTGCTATGACAATGAACCATGGAATAATAATGGGGCCAGAAAGGGAGGAGAAATCAAGACAGGGGTCTGACTCTGGTCTGCAAACCAAGTCTCTTCCTCAAAGCCAGAACTAAAGGCACCAAACGTCAACTATCAAATGGGCTCTTCGAGTTGCAAGCAGGGTCATGTTCAGATAAGCAAAACCAGTGAACTAACCTGTGCCAACATTAGCAGGAATTCATGTTGCTAGATTTTGCATGCCGTGTTTTATGCTAGACTTCCTTATTTATATGGCAATTTTCATGGCAATATTTGACCCTGATTCAAGCAGTTTGCAACTTCTGATGACAGCAGAATTTGGATGTGGAAGTGTGGACCTTGTGAAAGCAGCTTCCAGTCTTCAGTGCTGAAAGCTGTTAGGTATTTCTGAAGCATCTGTCTCAGTGTCTCTAGCAGCTAAAGCAGAATAAATGGATGTGAAAAGCAAATAAATGGCAATACCCAGAGTGCCATAAACACCAAATAACTGCTCATAAAAATTCTCCTAGCATTGCCCCTCAGGTTACATCCATTCTCTCAGTGGTCTTGTTAAAAACAGGAGTGAGTCGTGTAGAGTTTCCTAAACGTTGACAGCCAGAAAAATAAGTTTTCTTCTTCTGTTTTGTTGCAGATGTCAGTTATAAATCAGGCATGTAAAAGGAAAATAGATCTTTCAAGAACAATGTATGTCTGTCTAATATGTATATAGTAGAAACATTATATATAACTGAATTTAATTACAATTATGAATAACCGTGACTTTAAAGGATAGTAGCTTTCAGACAAATGATTTGCAGTATTAAGCAGAAAAAAATCCTCTTCATTACAATTACAAAGCTCAGGCGATCGCATTTAAGGTTTCCTTTTTTGTTAGGAAGCAGTGTTAACATAGTGGTTTGGGGAAAGGCATATTGCCATACGGACTAGCTTTCTTGAAAATATGTATCCTGTCTCAAATTAGCAGAGATCTGAGACTGAGCTACTGTCTCGTCTCGTGGATGCTTCTGAAGCCTTTGGAAACCCTGTCAGAAAGAAATTTTTGAAAGCGCTGTGCTCCAGTTATCTCTATAGTGAAACTCTTTTTAGCTCCCAGGGGAGCCCTTCAGCCAGTGCCAAAGACTGAAACATTCCCACCAGCTGTAAAAGCCTGGCCTGATAGCAATTAGCAACAAAAATCAGTGAACTTGGCACTTCACCTGTACCCACAAGAACAAACTCTGTATTATGGTGCATTGTGGTAAATACATCTGCACATGATAAGCATGGCTTAATCTTCTCAAGATGCCCTCTTTTGTGAATATGGAAGATTAAAGTATCTTGTGCATTTTATTTGGTACTAATATTTCATAACCTTGGAAAATTAAATCAAAAATTGTTCATACCGGTCACAATGTGTAAAGTGCTTTTGCTGTTTACATTGGGTTCTTGCTTGAAGCTTACTAATTGCATCAAAACTTTTACTTCTAAGATAGTATGATTCAATCAGTGATGATACAAATGCAGTCAGTGTTATATTGCCTAGGTGGCCATAGGAGGTAGAAAGCCAACGGACTTTCTTATATCACAGTAGTATTACATTTGTGCTCTTCTAAACAAAGGTGGGAAAATAGGTTCAGTTTGTTGTAGCTTCTTGTTAGTGATATTGCCACTGATGGCCAGCCACGAGTTTTGGTCATTTGCTCATTCGTCAGTCAGGAACAAATGGTGTTGATGTCATTTGATTAAGGCTTTTTGCATTCTATTTTCATCTGCATTTTTAAAAGTGCTATGTACAGTTCTCTAGAATTGATTTTGAAATAACATCTAGTATAACAAAATCCCAAGAGGCCAAGTGGTTCCAGTAATACATAAAACATAACTTAATCCTGTTTTCAGTTTACTTTTTATATTAAATGTACTTTAATACCACTTGTTTTATTTTTAAAAGAGTAACAGTGAATTTGAGCTTGTTTTCAGCAGGCTCTAGGCAGGTCTTGAAATTAGGTGAATGCACAGCTTTGATGTTATTTTGCCGTTATGTCCCTGACAGCAGTTGCTTTTTTGCCAAGGGTGGGCAATGGGAACAGAAAACCTCCATCTCTGAGAGGGGTTAAGAAGTTGCCACTTTCATTGAAGAGCTGTCGGGCGTGTTCCCACAAGACCTACAATTTCCTAGATTTTCTAAAGCAGTGCTTTCTCAGTGCTGGCACAGCAACATTTTAAGTGGTCATGTCCAATTCATTTATATGCATTATTATAACAGAAAAGGAGGTATGACAAGCTAATAAAAATCAGACCAAAAACATCCACTTGAGGGGGTTTCGGTCTTGATTTTTTCACTGTGATCACGTTTTCTCTGTATTGACAAAAACTTGCAATAATTTAAGTTGAAGACTCAGTTCCTTTCCCACTCCAAACCCTTTCACTTGCTGTAAACCTTATGACACAAATTTGGGGCCTGGGGCTTTGGGTGACCAGGGGTGACGTTTTCCATTGCAAAAGTGACTGAATGGTTTGTATTGAAACAGGTGGAAATTTTTCAATCACAAAACCCCCGTATTCCTTCAACTTTTTAATGTGAATGCATTGTTAAATTATTTATTCAACTTGGCTGTTTTTCCAGAAAAGAAGTCTTACTGAGTAACACTTTCATGTTTTTCTCATCTTTTCCCTTTTTCTCCAAAGTCTGTTTTCATGTTTACCAGCAGAGGTTAGGAATTTTGCCCAACGTCAGGTGATAAAGCCCATGGGCCAAGGGAGATGCTGTGATCAGACCAGTCCCACCGGTGGGCCGCTGTGAGAAGGGCTGTTGGTTTAGCTGAAAGCCACAGACTATTCGTTTAAGTGCTGTGAAGACACTACTGCCCTGCATCCCTTTTTTTTCTGGGAAATAAGATTTTAGACCTAGCATGCATTTCACTAGCCAACATTTTCAGCTCCTTTGCGACATGGACCTGGCCATTTACTGTTTGGGAAAGATGGGATGCAGGATCCATAGCCCAGGGTCCAAGTCAGGTTACTAGCCCACAGTTAATGGATGGGTGGGTTTCAGATTTGCTGTGCCCGCTACCTGAGGTCACCTTTACTGGCCGTGTCCTGGCCTCCCTTTGGCAGTAGGTCCCCAAACTGCTTATCAGAGTTGGCTGGCTGCCTTTAAAGCTCATGCACCATGGTTCGTTCCTAGCATGAGCTTCATGCCAGTAGCTGAGGAGATCGCAGTAGTGTAGGTGCCTTGGTTGATTCGGCCCTCAGGAGACCATCTGGTCCTCTGTCTGGCTGGACACAGGTCTAGCTCCAACATGAGACCATGTCAGCCGTGGCTTTGTCTAGCAAAGGCTTGAGAACCTCCACTGATGGAGATTTCACCACCTCTCTGGGCATCCCCCTCTAGCGCAGTGCCACCCTCCTCATGGGGTTTTTTTTCCCTTAATGTCCAAACTGAGCCTCCCAAAATGCAGTTTGTCTTTTTTGTCCTTCTTGTGTGCTCCAGCACTACTGAGAAGATTTTAGCTTTGTTGTCCTTGTAACTACCCCTCAAACAGCTGCCAGCTGGTCCTCCCTTGCCACCTCTGCCGCAGCCTCAGCAAGCCCAGTTTCTTCAGCCCCTTCCTTCTAAGGCAGTGATGCAGTGGTGAAGAAACAGGGTACAGGCACTAGAGGAACTCCTCGCATCCATAAGTCATATTCTACTAGCAAACCAAATGATTCAGCATATCTTTTTGGTTTTTTTCTGAAGAAATATGTAAAAAACAGCATTATGTGGACCATTCCATTTGAAAATAACAGCAAAGTAATTTTCAAAAATGTCTGCTACCTTCACTCAGCTATATTTTAGTTTTCCTCTTTGTTTTTCCCCTTAAGTCCTCTTCTTGGCACGTAGGCATAAAAAAGCTGTAAAAGAACTGTGACCAAGTTGACTGGGAAGAAGCACTTTAGTTTTGTGAATTTAATTCTAAAATTACACAAGTGACAGGAATGGTTTTTGAAAATCGCTGAATGATAAGTAACAGAAAAGAACCTGAGGATTAAGTTACAAAAAAGGTCAAGAAACAGTTTTATAATACGAAAAATCATATGAGCTATAACTTGGAATTAATTCTGGCATTTCCAAAATGCTGCAATGAATTTAGAGCTTTGAGGTTTGTTAGTAGTCATTATTTCTTGTATGAAAATCTCTCTATCCCATGTTGGCTGTGGAACAGAGAGAAGCCTTGAGAGAATTTAGAATAACCTCTCCTCAGTCCGTCAAAGAGAAGTTATTTATTCAGAAAATTCGAAACAAACCCAAATACTTAGCAGTACTATCAATGCGTCTTAATGCATCCAGTGTTTCACGAGCCACTCTTCTTTTGCTCTCGTGGTTTGTAATGATCCCGTCAACAAATATGAGATGTACCTGTATTTACATAACCCTGGAATTGATTCGAGAAGAACCAGTCACAGGCAGCTGAAAACTGACCTCTTCCCTGCCTTGCATTTGCATTTTTTGACTGAGCTGTGAAGAGCAAAATGTTCCTTTACTATGATTTCCAGATTAGTTTGCAGATTTAAACAATGCAAGTGCATGTCTGATTTTTTAAAAATACTCCTTTAAAATGCACCTCAGAAATTTTTTGTGAACCTCTCATTAGACTTGCAGTGCAGGTTTCCTTTCCGCTTATCAACAAAATGTTAATGCTAGGTCTTTTGTGACTGCCTGCCACAAGGAGATACTAAATTAAGATCATCATACCATTGGGCATGCTCAGGTATGAAGGAACTGGATGGAAGCGTTTGTGCTTGAATAATTAATACAATCAAATGGTGTCAGGAAGGAGAAGCAGCAAGCTAAACTACCTGACCTTTCTTCATTTATCAGCTTTAATTTAACTCTTTTTTGCTGAAGTAATTTGCATTTCATCTCTCATCTTGTAGACCAGCTTTATGAGTGAGAAAGAATTCATGTCAGTAGGGTGTTTGGTCTTTTATGCTGTCATTACTGTATCTCATGCAATGCGAGTTGGTGTTCCGTCTGAGGTAGTTGAAGAGAAGAAGGATGAACTCCTCAGCTTCGAAAGGGTGAAGCGTGTAAACAGTGCCTTTGTGATTAATATGCCGAAAGCAGAAGTTTGCTGTATTACCTGGCTGTTAGGTCCTGACGTGTTTCTGAGAAAGAGCAGCAGTTGTCTAGCAGCCATTTTCATTATCAGCTAAAACTTTGATGCCCCCGATACAGGAATTTAAGATACTTATTGGCGCTTCAGAATATGGAGGAGCACCGAGGAATTGGTGCATCAGCAGATGAGGCTGTTTATGAGCTGTCGCACCCAGAATCATCCTTTTAAGTAACTGCATTTCTTTTTGGACATAGGGAAATATACCTGGGTGTGTACATTAAGGGTGAGACATTTGCACGCGAGGAGGGGCTCCTGATCCTGAGTGACTCTTAGCTAGGTGGCTGAACACTGTGCTCAGGGGGAATAATCCGTAGTTTCGCTACCAATAATCTATTTATGGAGCAACCTGGAAGGGAAAAATGGAAGGGAAGACGGGAACATCTGCCAATCCGTGTCAGTGCAGACCCAGTTTCCCCAGGGCCCCACAGCAGAGCAGGCAACAGTCTTCTCGCCGGTGGTAAGAAGAGTTTCCAGCTTCCCAGGTGCCCTGTAAGATTCTGTTTACAGCTTAAACATCTGTGGCTCACCTCGGTCGAATGGCTTTTTCACTTTTTTAACTTTTTCAGGGATAACCACAGGAATTGGCCAGCTCCTCCTTTTTTCTCTCAGTAAAGCAGCAGGCCAAGGCGTTACTTGCTCTGCCTGTGTGGGTGCCGCGTCTTAAAACCAGCAGTGCTTTTAAAAACCTTCCCTCGACATTTCTCAACAGGCAAGCTGCAGTCAGACAGACAACGAAAGCTACGTGAGAACTGACGATGAGGAGAGCTGCTTTCGGACAGACGATGAAGAAAACTCGGCTGCGAACCTCACAGAAGAGTGGAACCAAGAGGTGCAGCGTCTCTTGACAAAAAAAATCACATAACTAAGTTCTGAGGACTGTAGCACAGTACTTTTGTTCTAAGAGTTGTAGTTTGTAGATGTGTGTTTTTGACAACAAGACTTTTGTTTAAAGCTAACTTATATTAGCTACATCTTCTGTAACATGGCTCATTACCGGCGAGGAAAACAGACTGACTTACGTACTGCTGTTACAAAGGATGGCAGTATTAATAACTCACGTAAACCCTTTGCACATGATATTGAACCTGTTCAGTTTACAATGACAATACTGTTTATAGATAGAAAT
>Ga0181612_178521_pt1 | contig 62556 bp, 44 predicted proteins | sample HoacroProtozoa21_FD_119630 | JGI IMG/M metagenome (GOLD analysis project Ga0181612, IMG submission 119630) | Hoatzin crop microbial communities from Cojedes, Venezuel. Combined Assembly of Gp0051906, Gp0051904, Gp0051908
AGACTAATAAGTCATTACTGCCTGTCGCTAAACGAATCGACGGTTCGTTTCACTTCTACCCAAGACCCGCGAACATCATACATATAACATAATGCGCGCGAGCCTCGCTTCTTGTACTACTTCTCTGTCTTATGGAAAATCTTTCAAAGAACTCTGTTCCGTTCGCCTTCCCCCATTTTTCGGGGCGAAAGCGTGTGCAAAGGTACGGCGACTTTTTCAAACTTGCAAGTTTTTCGAGAATTATTTTCGTAAAAGAGTAAAGATTTTCTGGTTTCTTTACAAAACAAGAGAGAAAACTAATGGTGCCGAGAGGTGAAAAAAGCGGTAACGAGTGGGCTACGAAATCGTGAAAACGGCGATTCTGCGGAATGAAAACAATGGTAGGGAGGGATGATTTAGGTTAAGTTGGGACGTGATTTAGACTGAATTGCGGTGTGATTTAGGTTAAATTGTGGAGAAGGACTTGTGGAGGAGGGAACGACTGCGGGCGTGAAAGAGGGGGTTGCGAGAGGATTTTAGGGATTGGGAGAAGGGAGTGGACGATGGGCTGGCTACGTGAATGGGGTGAGCATAAAAAGAAAGCGCCGGTTCGTTTGGAGGTTGAACCAGCGCTTTCCGTTATTAAGAATTGATTTTATTTCAGTATGACGGGCTTCTCAATCATGTAAGGCTTGATTTTCATCTTGTGCTGCGAAGCCTTCTTGCGTGCGGAACTTTCCGAGTTGAGGGTGAATGTGTCTTCCTCGTATCCGAATGTACCAGCATCTACACCGTAGCCGAGCATGAAGGAATAGGTGTTATCTGCGAAAGTGCTCACGAGTCCGTAGGAAGTGAGATCGAATCCGAAGATGTTTCCGTAGCTGGTGTAATAGTTGGTCCACGACTTTGCGATGGTCAGGTTGTTGGTGGTGGTGTCGTGAGTGAACATGAGAGCTCCACCTCTAACCCATGGATAGATTGCGAATGCGGAAGCGTCGGTATCGTTCTGGTAGAGTCCGAGTCCCTCGTCAACACCAGAGAAGACTGGATCGTCTTTTCCTGTGAGGTCGGTTACGCCAAAGGTATAGTCTCCTGAGCCTACGTAGGTGTATCTGTAAAGGAATGTTATTACGTCGGAAGCAACTACATTACCGTCATCAAGACAAACCACTACCATCTGATAGAATCCTGGCTCGGAGCTTGGGATGGGCACGCTTACTTCTCCATTGCTGTTGGGCTCAACGCCTACAACAGTTCCCTTCTCTACGCCTTCAGCGATTTCGTCAGGATCTGCGCCGCCTTCAACTACTACGCAAATGCACTTATCGACGTCGTCTCCAGTTGAAACGGTAGCATAAGCATAGCCAACGCCTACTGCGGAATTTTCTTCGTAACCGCCGTATTCGCACGTCAAGTTATAGTCTTTCGGTGTGTAGTCCGGCATGAGTATTTCTACCAAACCGTCTGACTGCGAGTAGGTAGCATAACCGCCGACGCCATCCATATAGAATACCGGTGCGAGCTGGATTTGTCCGGGCGTTCCGTCTTCCTTGTAATCTACAACCTTGCTGTAGGTCCACTTGTCCTCGGAGGCATAGCTCTTGAAGTTGCGAGGATGGTATCCCTTGAGGTATGTGCTGTACTTGCTTACATAGATACCAGTGTTGAATGTCTCGAAGTCAACCAGTCCGCTCATTGTTATAGTAACGTCGCCAATGGTGTTTCCTGGCTCCAAGAGTGTAATCTGGATGTAAGGTGATGCCACGCTGAGGTCGTCGGCCATTTTCTCGTATGGATTTATAATACGATAGACGTTTGGCGTGAGCGTGTTCTGCTGGATATCCACTGCGTGGTAATCTCCGTCGCCATAGAAGGCGTCTATATAATATCCAGTACCGATGGACTGATAGGGCGAATATGCACCTACATTGAACGTGTAGGTGGAGAGTCCGTATGCCGTTTGGTAAGCAGGATCGATTGTGATGGACACTTCGGTGAACTCATCGTAAACGAGCTTATCAGGGTTGTAGGTTACGGTAACTACAGACTCTGCGCTTCCCTTTTCGAATGCAACACTCGAAGGTATGGAGTAGATGCCCGTAGAGTCGGTAAGCGTGAGAGGCACGTTGATGGCATCATCGGTCTTGACGCGATGTATTGGCACTTCAAACGATGTTCCCGTCTTCGACACATCCAGCGTTGTGGGCTCGTCGATGGCGAAGTAAACTTGGTCGTTTGCCTCTGCCGTTGCAGGTGTGTAGTCGTCGCTATCGGAACAAGCCGTGAAAGCGAGCGACAGGCAGGCTGCTGCTGCGAGAGCAAAATATTTATTGAATGCTTTCATTTTCTTTTTTCTTTTAATATATATAATATGTATTCCTTATTATATTATTAGTCGGTCACGCCGTCGCGCAGGTCTGGGTTCTGTCCGCCTTCAGGCACTGATCCACCCTCGTTGTCCACGATACCGGCGTTGTTGTCCATCTCGGTCTGCGGGAAGCGCATGTTCAGCCAACCGTCGTCGGCACTGATGTTGAACTGGTAAGCAGCGGGATAGTTGCTCGGCTCGCCACCATGGAAGCGAACGATAGGCTTGTTCAGTCGGCGAGCGTCGGGTACTGAAAATCCTTCGCCCCAAAGTTCAACGCGGCGCTGGAACCAGATTTCGTCGGCAAGTGTGCGCTTGCTGTTAGCCACTGAGTAGGATGGGTCGCGGAAGTTGGCTACGAAATTATTGAGCAGTTCGCGTGCCCTATCCTCTTTTTTGCTCTTGGCGTATCCCTCGGCAGCGATGAGAATCATCTCCTCTACGCGCATGAGAGGCCAGTCGTTGTTGTTGAGAGTGCTTCCCACGCCCGATTTCTGTCCGAACTTAACGCTTGTGTAGGGCATGAAAGCCACCTTGGAACCGTCGTCGGCAACAAGAGAACATATCTCGTCTCCCACAGCCGTACAGGTCTTTCCGCCAGAGACACAAGTCCACGAGAGTCCGGCGATGTTGGGCGAGTGGAGATTCTCGTCTATCCACCATCCCTTACGCACGTCGGTAGAAGGAATCTGGTTGTAGAGCAGAATGTTGATCATTGGGCCGAGTTGACAAGCAGCCACGTAGCCGTCGCCACTGAATGTGGATACCCACGATGATGACGTAGGATAGCCGCTACCGGTTACTTGGTCGTCGGTGATGTCGATGCCCCACATCCAGTTGTGTGCGCTGATGTCGTTGAACTGTGGCTCGCTCACCTCACTAATTGTTGCGGGTGTGTATCCAGCCATTGCCTTCTCTGCGTCGTCAGCAGCGTCAGCCCAATTGCCCATGGCGAGGTTGGCGCGAGCGCGCAGACCGTAAGCCACCTGCAGATCTATCTGCGACTTGTCGCTGCCACGGTCATAGCCTTTGAGGTTATCGATGGCATAGTTGAGGTCGGAGATTATCTGCTCGTACACCTTTTTTACCGTAGCTCGCGGGTTGTTGGAGTAGTCAACATCGTCGCCACCGAGCACTGGTATGCATGCGCTGTCGGCTGCTACGGTGTAGCTACGCTGGAAATAGGGGGCGAGCGTCATGTAGTCGAAAGCACGCACGGCACGAGCCTGAGCTTTGCGAGCCAGCTGGTCGGGGGTGCACTTATCATCTTCGGGATAAGAGTCGAACACTTGCTGCGCAAGACCTATCTGCTTGTAAGGGATGTTGTAGCGGATGTAGGGGTTTGCATAAGTAGCGTTGCGCGAAGTGTAGGCGCATGCTACGGAGAACCAGTTGTATCCGCTGTTAGCGTAGATGTAGTCTGCACCTTCGCAGTCTCCCGAAATTGCCGAAGTGATGAATCCGAAGTCGTCGGCACGTCCGCTTGATGAACCGAAGACGGAGTATGGTCTGCCCATGATGGTGTACATACCTGCGAATACGGCCTCGGCGCGCTCTGGCAGCGCTTCGTTTGTTTCGAGGATCTGGTCTGCCGTCAGCGACCCGCTCTCAGGATCCTGCTTGTCGATGTCGGAGCAGGCCAGTGTGCAGGATGCAGCGAGGGTCAGTATAGCAAATCTATATAATTTCATATCTTTTTCCTTTCTATTTATTATTGGATTAGAACGTAATGCTTACGCCTGCGGTGAGCGAACGTAGCGAGCTGTAGTTACCAGCAGCCTGACCCGAACCGTAGGTCATGGATCCGAGACCGTAGTTGTAGCGTGGGTCGAGACCCTTGCGTGCACAAAGCAAGAAGAGGTTTTCGCCTGAGAGATAGATGCGCAGGTTGCTTGCTGCGATCTTCGATGCGATGCTGCGCGGGAAGGTGTATCCGAGCGTCAGGTTGTTCAGGCAGAGATAGTCGGAGCTGGTGAGGAAGCGATCCTGTGCCGACTGTCCTCCGTAGATGTCGTAAGTGTCGAGACGTGGGATGTCGCTCGTGGTGTTGGTCTCGCTCCAAGAGTTGAGCAGATCCTTATGATAAGCACCGCCAGCGTTGCTACCGCCCTGCATGAGCTGCTGATACTGACCGTCGTAGATCTTGCCTCCGAGCGAGTAAGAGAACTGGGCGCTAAGGTCGAAGCCGTAAGCAGCGAACGTGGTTCCGAAACCTCCAGAGATAGTAGGCAGTGTGGTTCCGCAGTCGTAGCGGTCAGCCTTGGTGATGTCGGTTGTTGTGCGTGTCTCTTCGAGGGTTACAACATAGTCACCGTTTTCATCGGTTACGTAGTTGCCCTGATCGTCTTTCTGATATTCCTTATACTGATAGTACCACATTGGAAGTCCGTTCTCCTTAGCATCTTCAGATCCAGTTTTAACGCCAGCATACTTATACATGTATGCCTGATAAACGGAGCCACCGACCTTTCTGATGTAGTAGGAGCCCTTGAGTCCATCTTCGTCTATAGATGGGTCGAGTTCTGTGATTTCGTTGTGATTGAGAGTTCCGTTCCAGTTGATGGTCCACTCTATATCCTTGGTCTTCACGGGAACAGCCTCAAGAGAGAGTTCGAGACCGCGGTTGATAAGCGAGCCGATGTTGGAGTAGTAGGAGTTCACGGTGAATCCTGACGAAAGTGGGAGCGACTTCGACCAAAGCAGGTCGATGGTCTTGTTGTAGTAGAACTCGATGGTACCGCTCAAACGGTTCTTGAACATTGCGAAGTCAACGCCGACGTTGAAGTCTCTGTGGGTTTCCCATGTGAGCTCCTCGTTACCTTTCTGCGACATTGTTACAGAGTAGGCGCCTGTTTCCTCGTTGTAGGATGTGCTGTAGCGGTCGGCCCAAAGATAGTAGTATCCACCGAAGTTGTCGTTACCTACAGTACCGTAGCTTGCTTTGAGCTTCAAGAGGTTGAGCCAGTCGATGCCTTGCATGAAGGATTCTTTGTTCATCTGCCAAGCCACGCCAAGCGACCAGAACGTACCCCAACGGTGTCCAGGTGCGAATGCCGAGGAAGCGTCGCGACGAAGCGATGCATTTACGAAGTAGCGGTCAGCATAGTCGTACATTGCACGTCCGAAGAAACCTTCGGTCATATAGTGGTTGGTGTAGGAACTAACCTGCTTGTTCGATGTACCAGTTGCGTTGTTGAGCTCACCAATGAACGGGTCGTAGAGGTGGTCGTTGTAGCCATAGAGATACGAATAGTCGTACTTGTACTGCTCGTAACCTGCAAGCAGGTTGATGTGATTAGAGCCGAACAGCTTGTCGTAAGTGGCGGTGTAGCGCTGGTTAACGGTAAATGCGCGAGTGTGATAAACGTCGGTAGCACCATCGTCGGCAGCCATAGAGCCAAACGTGCTGTAGAGGTTGTTGTAGCGATTGTGTATGCTCGAAGCAGCGAGGTTTGCCTCAAGTGTGAGTCCATCTATCGGGGTGATGATGGCTCCCCACTGGCCTTGGAACATATCACGAAGGAACTTCGTCTCGTTAACTTCGTTGTCGCGAACGGCGTTGCCCACCGTCGAAGGACGAAGCTGATTGGTCTGGTTGGAGTCGTAAACGGTCAGTCCGTTCTGGGTCTTTATCGAACCGTCAGTGTTGCGAACGTAGAGCGGATAGATTGGACCCATATTGTTAACGACATAGAAGAGGTTGCCAGAGCCACCCCACTCACCGTCGTACTGCGGCGACTGGGAGATGACGTGCGAGAAGTTCATAGCAGTGACGAGCTTGAGCCACTTCTTCACCTGATAGTCCACGTTGGTACGTGCGGTATAGCGCTCATAGTTCGACTTGTTAACGATGCCGCCGTCTTTCAGGTAGCCTGTGCTTGCGAAATAATTCATACGACCAGTGGCACCTGTTACGCTTGCGTTGTACTCCTGGCGGAATGCGCTGTGGAAGGTCTCGTCATACCAATCGTCTGGTGTGTAGTAGTATTGTCCGTCGCTATATCCAAGAACGGCGTTCGGGTTGAGTTTGAAGTTCGTTCCGACGAGCTTCTCCCCAGTAGGTATGGTGTAAACCTGATAACCCAGACCGTCGTTGTTCTGGTTGAAGAGGTTAGCATCAGCAAAGGCGTATGCCTCGGCAGAGGTCTTGCCATCGTGGTAATACTGCGAGTTGTACATAGCCTTATAGTGGGTCTCGTAGTACTCGGCAGGATTGGTGATGACGTCGTAGCGAGGGATAAAGCGTGAGTTGGTACCCCACTTAGCGTCGAAGTTCACTTTAGCGTCTTGTCCGTCGCGGGCGCGCTTGGTAGTGATGATGATCACACCGTTAGCACCACGAGCACCATAGATGGCACTTGCGGAAGCGTCCTTCTGCACGGAGATAGACTCGATGTCGTTCGGGTTGATGTTGGCGATGGATCCCTCGTAGGGCGCACCGTCAACGATGTAGAGTGGGCTTGAGCTTGCGCTGATGGAGCCGATACCGCGGATACGGATGGTAGGAGCCGAGCCTGGCTCTCCCGACGACTGCGTAGCTTGCAGTCCAGGCACCTTACCGATAAGCGATGTGGTAGCCGACGATGCCACGTGGGTGGATATGTCGGCGGCCTTTATCTCGGCTGCTGAGCCAGTGAATGCCGACTTCTTAGTCTTACCATAGGCAATGACGATGACATCATCGAGAGCGGTCTTGTCGTTGCGAAGCAAGATTTTCATGTTTGCGTGAGCCGAAACTGTGAGTGGCTCCATGCCTACGTAGGTGATTTGCAGCGTGTTTTTGCCTTTCGGACAAGTCAGCGAGAACTGTCCGTTGGCATCGGTTACAGTGGCAACGTTTGTGCCTACCACTCTCACAGTGGCGCCGATGATGGGCTGATTGTCCTCTTCGGCGATAACCGTACCTTTGACTGCTGTTTGCGCCATCGCTGTCCCCAGTGCGAGGAACAGCCCAGCGACTAACATCCATAGTCTTCTTTTCATAAATTAACCTATTTATATTAACAAACTTATATCGTCATTGCCATTGCTTTTTAGAACCGCCTCCGTGGTTGGCTGATTTTAATGCAATTTAAGTTACAGGGTGCAAAGATAAACAAATTTTTCAGTTAAGCAAAAAAAATTATTAAAAAGTTACGCAAATATACCCGTCTTTTAACAGTTTGACGTTTTTTGCCCCCTTTTTATGAAAAAATGAAACGTAAAAAGTCCGTATCGCGATGGGCGGAGATAATGGATTTCCAAGGCAGAAATTTAGTTCCTCCACATTGACGCGGAAGTTTTAAAATAGTAAAACTGAGATGCTATCATTGCGGTGAAAAATAAGTATAACAGAAGACAATCCACCCGTTCAAGAGAAGAGGCTCAAACTATTATCGTCGAGCAAAAAGTCGAAAATGTTGATGATTGCGATGCCTTTAGCGTTCTGATGTGTGATTGCAGGACTGCCCACAATCACTATTTTCTGGAAATTGTCGTCGATTTTATTAAGTGAACGGAACTCCTGCTCTTGCTTTTCGGGTGTGTCCATGTTGAGAGCCGACTGCACGTAGTAGCGTTTGTTGCCTTTGTTACACACGAAGTCCACCTCTAACTGTCGTCGCAAGCTCCTGCCCCTCTCGTCTTTGGTATTGGCAATAACCACTCCCACATCCACGTTGAATCCACGTCGGCGCAGCTCGTTGTAGATGGCGTTTTCCATAAGGTGCGACATTTCGGACTGGCGAAAGTCGAGACGCGCGTTTCTCAGCCCTAAGTCAGTGAAATAGTATTTCTGCGGTGTGCCTATGTATTTTCGCCCCTTCACATCGAAACGGTTGACGCGTTCGAGCAAGAACGAATCGCAAAAGAAGTCGATATAATTCTTGATAGTGGCCGACGAGATAAAGATATTGAGCACGCTTTTAAAGGTGTCAGAGAGCTTTTGCGGATTGGTGAGAGCCCCTATATTCGACGCCAAAATGTTAAAAAGGTCGTCGAGCTCGGCAGCGTTTTTCACCTTGTTTCTGGCCAAAATGTCCGATATGTAGGTCTCGTCCAAGAGATTTTTCAACAGTTTCATCTTCTCCTCCATAGTTGCCGACAGCACAACCTGCGGGATACCACCGAAGTAGAGATACTCCTCAAGCCCCCTCTCACGGATACCGTCGTAGCAACTCATAAACTCAGCAAAGCTGAGCGGCTGCATGTGAATCTGGTATCCGCGCCCGCTAAATTCGGTGATTATGTCCTTCGAGAGGAACTTTGCGTTACTGCCCGTCACGTATAGTTCCACATTCTGACGGCGAAGAAATCCGTTCAGCACGTCCTCAAACTCGCCAAGCCGCTGCACTTCGTCGAGCAGGAAATAGTATTGTCCATCGTCAGTGATGCGACTCTTTGCATACTGGTAAAACTCGTCGGGGTCGCGATAACGCTTGTTCTCATAGTCCTCAAAGTCCATTTCTACGATATGGTCTGCCGCTACGCCCTGCTCGTCAAGGTAATGACGAAACAAATTGAAAAGTAAGAACGACTTACCGCATCGCCTGATGCCAGTAATCACCTTTACCATCCCGTTGTGTTGTGCGGTGATGAGTTGGTTCAAATAATAGTCTCATTGGATTATCATCTTACAGAAGATTTTTGCGTAAATACGCATTTTTCTTCTGCAAAGACACGGTTTTTCTTTGAAACGACCCTCGTTGTAGGGAATAAAAAATGCTTTCCACAGAAGATTTTTGCGTAAATACGCATTTTTCTTCTGCAGAAAGCCGTTTTTACTCTATTAGATGTTTATTTTATTATTCCCTTGAAATAGTCGATGGTGAGCTTGAGACCCTCGTCGAGCTTCACCTTTGGCTCCCAGTCGAGAGCTTTCTTGGCGAGGCTGATGTCGGGGCGGCGCTTCTTCGGGTCGTCCGATGGGAGCGGCTCAAATACTATCTTGCTCTTCGAGCCTGTCATCTGAATAACCTTCTCGGCCAGCTCAAGCATGGTGAACTCACCAGGGTTGCCAAGGTTGACTGGGCCCGTGAAGTCGTCGGGAGTATCCATCATCTTGAGCATTCCCTCGATGAGGTCGCTGACGAACTGGAACGAGCGGGTCTGCGTGCCGTCGCCGTAGATGGTGATGTCCTTGCCCTGCAGAGCCTGTACGATGAAGTTAGAGACCACGCGCCCGTCGTGCTGGGCCATACGAGGACCGTAGGTGTTGAAGATACGGATCACCTTTGCGCGCACACCGTGAAGGCGGTGATAGCTGAAAGCGAGCGACTCGGCAGCACGCTTTCCCTCGTCGTAGCAACTGCGAAGTCCAATGGGGTTCACGTTGCCCCAGTATGTCTCAGGCTGCGGATGAATGTCGGGGTCGCCATAGACCTCGCTCGTCGAAGCCTGCAGTATCTTGCAGTGGGTGCGGCGCGCCAGACCGAGCATATAGTAAGCTCCGAACATCGACGTCTTCATGGTCTGTATCGGGTCAGTCTGATAATAGACGGGCGACGCAGGGCACGCGAGGTTGTAGATTTCGTCCACCTCCGCCCAGTAAGGCTGGGTGACGTCGTGGCGCACTATTTCAAAGTTGGGGCGATTGAGCAGGTGCCACACGTTCTCTTTCTTTCCCGTGTAATAGTTGTCGAGGCAGATCACGTCGTTTCCGTCGTTCACCAGCCGCTCGCAGAGGTGAGAACCGATGAATCCGGCTCCTCCCGTTACTAAGATTCTTTTCATTTTTAACCTATATATAAATATGTATATACCTTATATAATTACGCGCGCGAGGCACGTCCTCCGTTTCCCTCCGTGCAAAGGTACATAATATTTCAGAAAACACGCGCTTGTTTCCCGCTTTTTTCTGAAAAAAGTTTGGTTTACCTGTTTTTTCTTGCTATATTTGCAGTCGATAACGACAATTTATAAACAACAGAGAAAACATGAAAGATCTAAAAGGCACTAAGACAGAGAAAAACCTACAAGAGGCATTCGCAGGCGAATCGCAGGCGCGCAACAAGTACACCTACTTCGCATCGAAGGCAAAGAAAGAGGGCTACGTGCAGATAGCCAACATCTTCGAGGAGACGGCGGCAAATGAGAAAGAACACGCCAAGATGTGGTTCAAGCTGCTCAACGGCGGCGAGATAGGCGACACGCGCCACAATCTGGCCGAGGCAGCGTCGGGCGAGAACTTCGAGTGGACCGACATGTACGACCGCATGGCTCGCGAGGCCGACGAAGAGGGATTCCCAGAGATTGCCGAGAAGTTCCGCGGCGTGGCAGCCATCGAGAAGGAGCACGAGGCACGCTATCGCAAGTTGCTGAAGAACATCGAGGAGGCAATAGTCTTCTCGCGCGACGGCGACTGCATCTGGCAATGCGCCAACTGCGGCCACATCGTCATAGGAAAGCAAGCTCCCGACGTATGTCCCGTCTGCAACCATCCGCAGGCCTACTTCCAGCTGAAGGCCGAGAACTACTAAGAGCCTGCGCCGTAGGACGCTAAGCCTTCTGCCCGCGCAACCATTCGGAAAAGAGATAGTCGGCCACGCGATAGGCTCTATCGGCAAAGGCCACCAGCTGTTTGTCTAAAAGGTTTTGCAGAGCGACGCGCACACTGCTGGGCGACGAAAGCCCGTATTTCCGCATAAAGGCCGAAGCCATAGGCTCTGCCACCCCACCCTCTTGCGCGATGGCACGCAGCAGCGACAGCTGATTGTCGGTGAGCCACATGCAATAGTTCTGGAAAGCGTTCTCTTGTTCGTCGGTCAAGGCAGCTACGGCTTCGTCGGCTACTTCGGTGGTGATAGGCTTCTCGCACCACTCATAGAGACGGCTAAGAACGGCCTGCACATACCACGTGGTGCCGCAAAAACGGTCGTAAACGTGGCGGAACGTCGGCTCGTCCATCGTGCGCTTCTGACCAGCAAACCAGCCGTTGGCATAGTCGAGATAGACCGTAGGGTCTAATGGCTTGAGCGACAGCATCTGCGAACTCTGGAAGAATGGGCGGGCAGCCGAGGTGAACATCTCCTGCATCACGTGCTGGATGCTTCCCGAAAACACGAAATAGACGTTCGGAAGAAACTGGACGTAGGAGCGCAACAACGCTTCTACGCCCTTTTCTTTATAGTTGAGAATCTGCTGAAACTCGTCGATGGCCACATAGCATCGCTTGCCCGAAAGCCGCATATACTCGAAGATTTGTCGCAGCGTTTGCTGGGTCTCTTCGGGCTTGAAGTCAAGCGACACCACGGGCATGCCAGTGATTTGGTCGATGGTGAAGGTGGGTCTCCACCCGCTGAAGAATGCTTGTATGTGCTTCATCACGGCCTGCGAAGGCGTGTCGAGCCTGCCAATCACCGTCTCCGCCAACAGCGAGACAAACTGCGCCAGGCTCTGCGTGGGCAAAATGTCCATATAGAAGCACTTAGCCTCGCTCCCTTGCTCTTGCAACCTATTGAACACGTGGTGGATAAGTCCCGACTTGCCCATTCTTCGCGGCGCTACAAGCGTTACGTTGCGCTCGTTGTCGAGAGCCGAAATCACCGTGGCAGTCTCTTTCTCGCGGTCGCAAAAATATCGCGGCCCCTTATAGCCGTAAACCACGAATGGGTTGTGTAGAGTTTGCTCCTTCTGCGGTTTCATAATTTACGTTACATGATTTACGTTACACAATTTATGCAATGCAAAGTAAGCAAATAATTGTGAGAACACCAAATAATCGTGCAAAAAAGTGAAAAGATTTGGCGGTTTTACGGAAAAGTAGTATCTTTGTCGAGAAAAAACCAAATGACAGAGACAACTATGAAGCGAACTATCACACTTTTCATAGCACTGATGGCGACCACCATCGGCATCGGGGCACAACAGACCGTCAGCGTGAGGAACGACTCGGCAGGGTGCTTGGCAAAGCATATCACCGACAGCACTAAGTTCCAAATCGAGGAACTCACCGTCAGCGGACCACTCAACGGCATCGACACCAAGCTGATACAATCCATCGCCCAGCGCACCAAGACCCGACAGCCCGGCGAACGGCTGTTGAAAAGAATCGACCTCTCGGAGGCAGAAATCGTGGATGGCAAGGGAACAAAAGCGGGAGAGCTGCCCTCTAAGATGTTCAGCGGATGCGACGCCCTCTTGGAATGCGTGCTGCCCGAAGGACTGACGGTCATCGGCGACGGCGCCTTTCTTGGATGCGAACATCTGGAGAAGCTCGAAATACCGTCGTCGGTGACAGAGATTGGCGACAACGCCTTTGCCGGATGCATCTCGTGGCCGTCGCCCACACTGCCCGAAGGACTGACCACCATCGGACGCAACGCCTTCGACTTCTGCGGCAGCCTAACAGAGATGACCATCCCTGGAAGTGTGCAGCGCATGGGCACCAACGTGTTCCGCGAGTGCGGGCAACTGGAGAAGGTGGTGATAGAGGGGGAGATAGACAAGCTGCCCGCCTCCACGTTCGAGAAGTGCGCCGCGCTGAAAGAGGTGGCGCTGCCAGAGAGCATCACCGAGATAGACGACGATGCCTTCAAGGGCTGTTCGTCGCTGCCGAGAATAGCGTTGCCCGACGTGAAAGAGATAGGCAGCTCGGCCTTCGAGGAGTGCCTAAGCCTCGACTCGGTGAAGTTGCCCACCACGCTGAAGCGCATCGGCGGCTCGGCCTTCAAGGGCTGCATGACTCTCGCCGAGATAACGCTGCCCATATCGCTGGAGAAAGTGGGCTCGCACGCCTTCGAGGATTGCAAGTCGCTTGAGAAGGTAGAGATAAAATGCTTCCTGAAAGAGCTCGAAAACGACCTCTTTGCCGAATGCAGCTCGCTCGCCGAGATAAACATACCGAACACGGTGAAAGAGATTGGCAGCAGCTGTTTCGAGGGATGCGCCTCGCTCGTGGAGATGACTCTGCCCCACGCCGTCACCAACATCGGCGGCTCGGCCTTCAAGGGTTGCGCAGGGCTCGAAGAGCTGTCCCTCGGCAACTCGGTGAAGAAAATCGGCGGCTCGGCCTTCGCCCAATGCTCGGCGCTGCAAGAGCTCACCATCGGTTCTGGCGCGCCCCCCAAGATTGACAAGGGCACAATAAAGGGGATAAGCACCTCTACTTGCACCCTCTACGTGAACCGCGGCGCCAAGAGTCTCTACAAGGCAGACAAGGTGTGGGGAATGTTCAAGGAGATAAGCTCGAAGACTAAAGAGTGATAAAAATGTATTAAATAGTGGCCAAAAAGTATCTATTTCATATTTTTTAAGTGGAAAGACGATACAAGTTATCAGATATTTTCCTATCTTTGCAGTAGAAAATCAATAACAACCTATTAAAATTAGGAGGAAAGACAATGAAAACGACCAAGAAATCCTACAGAGAAGAAGAGTACGAGCTCGACAACGTTTACAACGAGGCCGACGACCGCTACGCTCAGGCCACATCTTCCATCTGGTACAACTGATGATTGGCCACCACTGACGACAATCAGTCTTTCTAACCAAAGACCATAGAGACATAAGGCTGCGCAATGCTTCGCCACGAGGAGCATCAAGCGCAGCCTTCTGTTTGTTCGGTGGTTTTCGGGGGAAGGGAAATTTTAGGTGTCATAGGTAGTTTAGAGCCGATAGGTTGTTTTTCAGGGAAAGAGTGGCGATGGAGGATTGTGGTTTAGGCTGAATCAGGGTGTGATTTAGGCTGAATCAAGTTCTGGTTTAGGCTAAATCACGACATAGCACCCATAATCGCTAAAGAGCATTATCGCCCTTTTCCCCCATAAGACCCATAACGCCTAAAACGCCCTACCCTGCCGATAAAGCCCTGAGTCCTCGGAAAAGCACTATAAGCCCCGCCCTGCCACAAAAAGAAAAGGAACAACCTCACGGCTGCTCCCCTTCGAGAAAATATGATCTATTCTAAAAAACAATTTTGCCTATAGGTCGGGCGTGATCTGAGCCACCCACGCGTCGATGCGGTCGTCTGTTTTGTCGTCCTCGTTGACGTCGTCGAGAGCCAAGCCTAAGAACTTGCCATCTACGACGGCTTCAGAGTCGTCGAACGTGTAGCCGTCGGTGGACACTTGTCCCACGAGCGTGGCACCTTTGTCGCTGATGCCGTTCCAGAGCTCAGCCATTCCGCCGCAGAAGGTGTCGCCGTAGCTCTCTCCGTCGCCACATCCAAAGAGGGCGACTTTCTTTCCCGCGAGGTCGCAGCCCTGCAGGGTCTTCACTCCGTCGTACCAGTCGTCCTGCATCTCGCCTGCTCCCCACGTGGAGGTTCCGAGTATCAGGTTGTCGTGGCTGTCCACTTGTTCGGCAGAGAGCTCTGCAACGTTGACGATGTCCACACCGCCCAACTTCTGTGCGATGCGCTCTGCAATGCTCTCGCAAGTTCCTGTTGAGGAACCAAAAATCACAACTGTCTTATTCATTTATATCAATCGTTTATGGTTTCTATTTCTTGTTTCGGCTGCAAAATTACGTGCTTTTCCCCACTCCCGCAATACCTAAAAATCGTGATTTTCGGGAAATACCTAAAAATAATGAGCCGTTATTCGTGGGAATTGTGTAATTTTGCAACAGTAAAAGAAGAAAGGAAAGGCGATGAAGACGCAAAAGATGTATGAAGAGAGCGACCAAATGATTTCGCTCATTCAAGACAACCACAGCCTGCTGCAGACGCTCGGCAGCTTTGGCATCAACTTAGGATTCGGCGACAAGACGGTGAAGGAGGTGTGCGACGACAACGACGTGGACTGCTACACGTTTCTCGCCGTGGTCAACTTCGCCATCAACGGCCACCTCGACCGCGACAACGCATCGAAACTGTCAATACCGACGCTCGTGCACTATCTGGAGGCAAGCCACGAATACTATCTCGGCTTCCAGCTGCCGTTCATTCGCCGCGAGCTGGAGGAGTCGCTCGACGAAGGCGACAACTTGGCCAAGCTGATACTGAACTTCTACGACGAATATGCCCACGAGATAAGAAAGCACATGGCTTACGAGCAAAAGACAGTGTTCCCCTACGTGCAGTCGCTGCTCGACGGACAGAAGCCCTCCGACTTCGACATCGAAACATTCTCGAAGCACCACGGCGCTGCCGACAAGAAACTTCGCGAACTGAAGAATATCATTATAAAATATCTACCGAGCGACAGCCGCAGAAACAACCAACTGACTGCCACGCTCTACGACATCTACAACAACGAGCAATGGCTGAAGCAGCACGCCGACGTTGAGGACGAAATCTTCGTGCCCGCCATTCGCGAGCTGGAGCGGTCGCTGCTGCAAGACGACGTGTCGGTGAAAATCTCGCAGATGATCAACAAGAACGACAACGAGCTGAGCGACCGCGAGAAAGACGTCATCGTCAGTCTTGTGCAAGGCATGACTAATAAGGAGATAGCCGACCACCTGTGCATCTCTACCAACACCGTGATAACCCATCGCCGCAACATCGCTCGCAAACTGCAGATACACTCGCCCGCCGGACTGACCATCTACGCAATAGTAAACAATCTCATCGACATCTCGTCGATAAACAAATAGTAGCGACCCCGAACCACCTCACCGACAAGAAAAAAGGGCGGTGCAAATGTTAATTTTGCTTAACCATACATAATATGTCGCACTTTTTTTGTACTTTTGCCCTGAAATGAGACTACGAACCATTTGCACCCTTTGCCTCGCGCTGTTTTGCTCGATGCTGACCATGGCCACGACGGGCGAACTGGACTCCCTTCGCAACCTGCTGCCACAGGCGAAGGGAGAGGAGCGGCTGCAACTGATGCTGAAGATGTGCGACAACAGCTTTGACGCCGAGCCCGACCTGCAAGAGAGCCTCATTCGCCAGCTCATCGAAGAGTGCCAACACCAAGGAAACAAGGAGGCCGAGGCGCAAGCGGAAATCAGACTGCTCTGCCTATACTTCAACTACGGCAAGAGCGAACAGCTCAGAAAAACCATAGTGCCTTTCCTCGACAAGACCCGTAAGAGCGAACTCTGGACCGACTATTACTACGGATGGTCGCTCTTGACCGACAACTATTTCCGCAGTGGGAAATTCTTCTCGGCACTACACGAGGCCAAGGCCATGCTCGACGACGCCAAGAAGCGCGACAACAAGATGGGACTGGCATCGGCATACTACTCCATGGGCCAGACCTACAACGCACTGCACAATCGCGAAAACGCACTGAAGAACTATCAGGAAGCCATCAACACCATCCGAGGTGAGAAGGAGATTTTTGGAGTGCAGTATGAGTTCTACTACGACTATGTGTCTGCTCTCTGTCAGTACGGCATGTACGACGAAATGGAGAAAGTCTGCGGTGAGTGGAAGCAGATTCTCGACGACTGGATGGCGTACAGAAAGAGCAAAGGGGTGGAAACTCTGCCTATCACCTATAATTATTTGCACTATTACTCGCTGCTCGCCCGCCTCTACGTCGGTAAGGGAGACTCCAAGAAAGCGAAGGCCGTGCTCGACGAAGCCGAGGCAATGAAGCAGGGCGCCCCCCTCATTGCCCAGTCCGCACTCGACATGGGCTACGAGGCTTACTACGCCAGCATCTTCAGCTACGGCAAGGCGCTCGAAGCCAACCAACGGCTCATAAATACTCTCATCGAGCTGAACGACTCCGAAAGCCTCATCAATGCCGAGGCTCGACAGGCAGAGCTGCTCATGAAGATGGGCAAGAAAGAGCAGGCCGCCGACATATTCAGCCGACTGCAACCGCTGCAAGACTCCATAAACAACTCGGAACTGCGCAACCAACTCAACGAGATGTACGTGGTGAACAAGCTGGAGCGCGAGGACGCTCAGGAGAAGCAACGCGAGGCCAAGCGCCGCGAGATAACGCTCTTTGTCATAGTGCTCTTGCTGGCTGCCCTGCTCGTCGTGCTGACCTACTACTTCCTCTCGCGCAGAAAAATGATAAAGAAGCTGAAGCAACAGAAGGCAGAACTGATAGACGCCAACGAACGAGCCAAAGAGAGCAGCAAGATGAAAGAGTCGTTCATCAGGCACATGAACCACGAGATTCGCACTCCGCTGAACATCATAAACGGATTCACGCAGGTGCTCACGGGCGAAGACATAGACATCACCAGCGAAGAGCGCGCCGACATAAAGCAGCGCATGGAGAAGTCGTCCGAGGAAATCACCGCCCTGCTCAACGGAATGTTGGAGCTCTCGAAGGTGGACAGCATAGACCACTTCGACCTTAACGACGAGGTAACAGCGCAACAGCTGGCCATACGCGCCATCGACCTCAGCGCATTGATAGACAACGAGAAGGTGCACTTCAGCACCATCTACGAAATGTCGTCCGACGAGACGTTCAAGACCGACAGAGAGCAAGCCACGATGGTGCTTGAGTGCATACTCAGCAACGCCAAGAAGTTCACCGAGAAGGGGCATATAGAGTTGCGCTGCCATCGAGCCGACGAAAAGATATTCTTCACCGTCAGCGACACTGGCCCCGGCATTCCCAAAGACAAGCGAGAGCAGATATTCAAGTCGTTTGTCAAGCTCGACGAGTTCAAGGAAGGCATAGGCATAGGTCTTACTCTCGCCCGACTGATAGCCGAGCGTCTCGGTGGTCATCTCACTCTCGACGAGCAGTACACCGGTGGCAGCCGCTTCGTCTTCGAGCTGCCCGACCGTCAGACTGGTCTCACAGTGCTCTATTGACCGTTTCCCTATACCTTATTTATATATAGGGCGGGTGGCGATTCAGGTTTTATAGGTAGCTTAGGGCGCTTAGGTTGTATTGGGGGAAAGAAATCCCCACCCCATCCCCAAAATCATTTCTCACTCCCCACTCCTCTCTCCCCACTCCTCATTAAAAATTCCTCTTTTGGTGCTTTTTCTCAATAAAGGGCGAAAAAAAGAGGAAAAAATTTGGAGGAACGAAAAAAAGTCCGTACCTTTGCACCGCAATTAGCGCCTAACGGTGGATTCATCTAATGGTTAGGATACAAGATTCTCAATCTTGGCATAGGGGTTCGATTCCCCTATCCACTACTAAAAACAAGCGCCAGCTCATCTGAGTTGGCGCTTTTCTTTTGCTTTCCATCACCATCCAAAGCTATTCTCACTCCCCACTCCTCTCTCCTCACTCCTCATTAAAAAGGATATCACTCCTCATTAAAGAACAGCGTTCCCGTGGTGCTGATGCCCTGCGCATCCACTTTGGGGCGCGTCGGTTTGCCGTTGTTGTAGAAGGTGGCGGTGAAAGTGCCATCGGCTGACGGGCGCGCGTTAGGCTCCCAGTAGAGGGTGCGCCGATAGTCGGTGGCGGCAGGCAGAGGCGTCTGCGAGTAGTCGGGGCTGTAGAACTCGCGGGGCGCGGTGAAGCCGTCGATGACGATGTGGCGGTCGCGGAACGTGTAGGTCTCGGTGTCGTTCTCGTAGTTCACGAAGTCGAGCGTAACGTCTGCCCAACTGCTGGTGCGTTCGAGAGGCTTCTCAGGGTTGCGCAGCTCGAAGTCGGTGTAGAGCCGAACCTTGTCGAGTCGCTTTAGGCGAAGATTGTCAACGAGCGACTGTGGGCTGCGGTTGTCCATTGGCTCGCTGATGCTACCCTCCGACGGATTTGGTATCACGCGGTAGAAAGGATGCAGCCCCAATCGTGCCTCCACCGACATCTCCTCGCTGCCGTCGTAGTTTCCGAGCAACAGATAGGCCACGTCGTAGGGGAACGTGCGAATGTCGAAGTAGGCGCACGAGAGACCGTAGTCTGCTACGAGGTTGAACAAGTCGTAAACGCCGTAAGTCATCACGGGGCGCGAGAAGTCTATCCGTCGGCGTCCGCGGCGCGTCTTTCCCTTGACGGTTATCTCGTCCAGTTCGTCGTCCATCGTCGATATCTGCTCTATTGCGAGCGAGCCACCGTCGTCGGTCTGGTTGCCATCGGCGGCAGCAGGCTGGTGGCACTCGTACCACGAATACTTCTTTGCGAAGATGGGGAAGAAGAGGTCGCGCTTCACGTAGTAGTCGGCAGGCATGTTCTCGTCCATGACTCCCTTGGTGGCCTTCTTCTCCGCCTTCTTTTCGGATATGCCCTGACGGGTGGCGCGCAGCTTCAGCACGCCCGACCCATAGAACGGCGGCAGGTCGAAGGCGAAGTGGCGACGCCCGTCGGCAGCTATGTCCACCGTGGCAACGTCGGTGCCAACAATCAGCTCGCCATGCACATCGACCGCACTGCGAGCCCTCCGGCCCGACTGCATGTTGTCCGCATCCGTCGCGGTCTCTTCGTCGGTCTCCTCGGTGGTCTCGCTCTCCGACAGTCCACTCATGCCCTCCACTTCCACGTTGCTGTCCATATAGGCCGACCCACTGCGCCCCGTGCGAGGAGCGCCGAAGCTGATTTGCTGGTAGGTAAGCATACCCTTGTTCAGGTCGTCGGCAGTCAGTTCGTGTATGTCGTCTATCTCATAGACTCCCCCTTCGACGCTCAAGCAAGGCTCAGGCTTGTAGCGAAGCGTCTGCCCACTCAGTATGGGCTGTGCGTCGTAGCGTCGCCAACCCTGCACCATCATCAGCAGGTCGAGGTCGGACTCGTGCCCCTTCTGGAAGTAATACTTGGGATTGGCCACGAAGCCCTTCAGCTCCGACGACAGCAGCAGGTCGGTCAGCACGTTGCCGTCGTCGAACGTAGGCTCGTCGGTGGCTCCGTCGCGCACCGCCACAGAGAAGTGCTTAGCATCGGGGCAGCGAAACGTCAGCTCTATCCGTTCGTAGGGCGAATATTCGTCTTTCAACCCACTGACTTCTATGGTGCCACCCCGGTCGTTGTTATTGATGAAGAACAGTCGGTCGGCCACTATTCGCCCCTCCGAGTCTATAGCTATCAGGTCGTTCACGCCCGTGGGCAGACCTAACGACGCAAGGTCGATGCGCACCTTTCCGCCGGAGCCGACGGCCTCGAAGTGCTTCAGTATGCCGCGACACAGCACTGCCACCGCCACCGCACCGTCGCCCTCCACCGTGGCCACGCCGCCCTCCACGGTCAGCACCGCGCCCGACGCCTCGGCCTTTGGCAGGTCGAACGAATACTGCTTCCCGCCGTAGGTGAACGTGGCCCGCTGTTGTTCCGTCGTAACGTCGAGGTAGAACAGTCCGCGCCCCATATATCCAGTGCCTACGGGCTGACCGCCCACCTTTCCGCTTACGCTGACGGCCTGCCCCTGCTCGTCGGTAGCCTCGAAAGCCACACGCTGGCGATGACCTACCACGAGCGCCCCGCCTTCGGGATAGAACTTCACTCTGAGTGCCTCGCCATGCTGCTTGTCCTTGCGTTGCTTGGAGCGCTGATAGATGGCCTTCGATGCCCAGTCGCCAGCCTCGTCGGGCTTCTGATAGACGGGCACCACCCTCGAACAGATGTTGCCATAGTCGCGGAAGAAGTCGCGAGCCATCTGCCCGTCGTAAAACATTCGGCGGTCCTTGCGGCGATAAGGGCGATGCTCCACGTTGAAGTTCAGCATCCACCGCGTATAGGCCCGCAACTCGTAGTAGCCCGAATAGAGGGAGTCGGCCAGCGTGAAGTCGCCGCAACTGTAGCCCTCCGGCGACACTATTATCTGCTGACGCTCAGCCACCAGTCCGTCGGGCGTAACGAGCTCCACGTAGAGCACGCGGCTCATCTCCGTCTCGCGCAGGTCGTCAGCCGCCACCACGTAGGCCTTATACCATATCGTGTCGCCCGCGTAGTAGCACTGATTATCCAAGTGCAGATAGACTTTCTCCTGCACTGGCCCACGCTCCAGCCGCGCGCGAAGGCTGTCTATAGGCAACGCCGCGCCAGCCACCGCGAGACCCATCAGGGCCGCAAGCATCAACAATCTTCTCATATCCAAACAGTTTAGACCACAAATGTACGCTTTTTCCGCCACTCCACCAAAAGAATTCGGCAAAACTTGCGTTTCTTCTCTACGATTGCCCCACGCCGCCCTGAAACGCCCGTCGGAGCAGGCAAATGTTTCCACCACCGTAGTTAATTGTTTCCACCACCGTAGTTAATTGTTTCCACCACCGTGCCTCTTGACTCCCACCACCGTGGGAAGAAACTCCTACGGCGGTGGGAGATTTTGTCCGAAATAATGCACCCGCGACGCCCCTGCCGACCGCCGTTCGAGCCGCCAGCGCAGCCAAACGTCGCGCCCTGCGTCGCCGACTTTGTCGGTCGCCGAAAAAAGCGATTTTCATCGCTTTATTATCTTTTAACTATTTTTTTTTTGCTATTAACTTTAAACGCTGTAATTTTGCCTCCGAAATCTGTGAAAGTGTGATTGACCGGTGGTCAAAGAAAGAAGTTTCAACCCCATAAATACAATTAAACAACAATGAGAAAATTAAATTATCAAGCCCCCCTAACTGAAGTTCAAAGGTTAGACATCGAAAACATCTGCGGGTACCCAACATCGCCTAACACAGAGTCGGGAAATACCCATCTCTCGCGCGACGGTGGTTTCATCGAAGAAGAAGAAACCGACTGGGAAGAATAATAAAGAATAACAGAAAAAGCAATAATTATGAAGAAGACTTTACTCATTGCTGCCGCACTCATTATGGGTTTAGGCAGCGCAAACGCACAACTTTCGAGTACGTACTCAAGCGATAAGGAGTGGAATGTTACGCTTGGCGAAGCAATAACCTCGCTGGACGATTTGACCGATGGCACTTACGTTATGTATAACGAATATCACGGTGCTTCCACTTATCTACTTGACCCGAACTCCACAACTGGCAACTATACTTACACCACAGCCACTGACGGGCCTTCGATTTACAATGTCGTAAAGGTAACGTCGACATCCACAACTGGCGCATACACGATAGAGACCTATAGCGGCTTTATCAAACTCACAGGTGCAACCCTCCACAGTGCCCTTCCAGTAAGTTCCTCTTCGGATAATCTCTATTTCACTGCTTCCGACGGAGTGACGATGAACAAAGTAACGACTTCTGCTGGTTCAACGATGATTTATCTTGGAACTTATAGTGCCACGTATGCTACAGCGACGGTTACAAGTTTGTTGGGAAGCGCACTCGAAACAGCCCCTCAGAATGTTATTCCGCGTGGAAGCGGCTATAAGGCGAACAGAGCAACAGCTGTCCACTTCGTAAAGGTTACAGTTACCGAAAAGACATATTTGGACGACCTCAAGGCTGCCGTTGGTGATTACTTCGCCACAAATGTAGGAAACTACTTTGCAATGAGCCAAGACTACTACGACGCAAATCACGAGACGTATGAAGGCTATGTGTCGGCAGGTTCTTGCACGAAAGACGAGTATGAAACTATGTCCGCTGCTGTAAAGGCAGACGTTGCCGCCAACGTTCCCGAAAGTGGTTGGTATCGCATCAAGAACTACAGCTTCGAGACTTATGCTGGCTACAATCAGTATGGTGCAGTTAGCAGCCTGTCAAACACTGACGTTGCTTCTGTGCTCTATCTTGAGAACAAGGATGGAAAATACGCCATTCAAATAGCAGGGCAATATCTCCAAGTTCCTACAAGAAACAAACAGATATCACTTGGCAACGATCCCGAATACTATACGTTTGAAGCAGCTGAAGCCCCAGGCGTATTCCGTGCCGTGAGCGAAACAGCAAGTACCGTTTATATGAACGAGACTGGTGAATCTGGAAACTATGGAATATGCGGTTGGGACGCAAACAGCCTTAAAGCCAACCCCGGCAGTTACTGGTACATCGAGGACGCAAAGACCGCAACCAAGACGCTCACTCAGGTTGGCGAGAAATACTATGCTACGCTCTATGCTCCGTTCCCCGCAAAGATTGACGGCGCAACGGCCTACGGCATCAGCACCGTTACAAGCGAGGATGGTGCTATGACCGCCAACGACGAGGAGATTGGCACTACTATAGCAGGCGGCGAACCCGTCATTCTGGTTGGATCTGGCTCATCCGTAACGCTCACCATCACCGACGAGAGCGTAGAGAAGTCTTCGAGCAACGTGCTTGCAGGCTCCTACCAGCAGATTGAGACCGTTGAAGGTTGCGTGTTAAGCTATAAGAACGGAGACACCGAGCCGGGCTTCTATAAGCAGACCACTGGCTACCCCTTCACCGCCAACAGTGCTTATCTGCCAACAAGCGCACTCCCAAGCGGAACCAGCGCACGCATTGCCATCAACTTTGGCTCGAAGACCACCGGCATCAACGCCGCCCAGAAGACGGTTGAGAACGGTAAGGTTTACGACCTGCAAGGCCGCGAGGTGAAGCAGATGACCAAGGGTCTCTACATCGTCAACGGCAAGAAAGTAATAAAATAAGCAAAGATACACAAATTATAATTGTTTAAATGTTTGTTTGAGCCCACCGCGATTGCTGGCTGCGAAGTTAGTCTCGCGCAAGAGTTTGAACCTTCGGCCTCAGTGCCGATGAACACACAAAAAGATTTCACCGCCCCGTCCTGCTGCGAAGCCCGACGGGGCCTTTTTGTGCGCCTTCTGGAACGGACGTTAATCTCCCACAAATCTTAAACTAAGGAATGACGGCGGACTGTCCGCATATCGCGCGCGTACCTTATATAATATATAGGAGGAAAGGAAAAGCGCAGGCTTTCACGGGAGATGGTCTCGGCGGAAGCCTGCGCTTACGGTGTGCGTAGTGGGTTGCTAAAGCAGCGGGGGAAGCTGGTAGAGACGCGTGCCGTTGGAACCCTTTATCAGTATATAGTGGTCGTGCGGAGGGTTGTCGGCAATGGCAGCCTTCACCTGCTCTACGTCGTCGAATGTGCGGAAGGGCGGATTGACGGCCTTGAACTGCTCTCCTACGAGCCATACTTCGTCGAAATGGGCACTCTGGAGCTGACTCACCACTTGCTCGTGAGCCTCGTGCGAGGAGTCGCCTAACTCGCGCATCTCTCCGAGGATTGCCATCTTGGGCGCCACCTCCATTCGCTGGAAGTTGTCTATTGCCGCCTTCATGCTCGTTGGGTTGGCGTTGTAGGCGTCAACGATGAGTCGGTTGTGCTCGGTCTGTTCGAGCTGCGAGCGGTTGTTGGTGGGTCGGTATGACGAGATGGCGTGGTCTATCTGCGCGGGCGACACTCCGAAGTGCAGGCCTACGGTGATTGCCGCGAGTATGTTCGTGGCGTTGTATGTTCCTATTAGTTGGGTCTCTATGGTGTGGACGGTGCCTTCTGCCTCGCACCATTCGAGGGTGAGGAACGGAGCGCAAGAGAGTATGTGGGCTACGACGGAGTGCTGGTAGGTTTTACTGTCGAAGTTCTCCAGTTTCTCGTCCACCAGTCGGTAGGGCTTTAGTGTTAGACCTTCAGCCATACCCATAAGGTGAGGGTTGGCTGCGTCGATGAACGTTATGCTGCCTTGGCGTTGGCGCAGATAGTCGTAGAGCTCGCCCTTTGTGCGCACCACTCCCTCGAATGAGCCGAAGCCCTGCAGGTGAGCCATGCCAACGTTGGTGATGAGACCGCAGTCGGGCTCCACCACCTCTACGAGCCTCTTTATGTCGCCCGGATGACTGGCGCCCATCTCTACCACTGCCACTTCGTCGGCTGGGGTGAGGCGCAGCAACGTCTTTGGCACACCTATGTCGTTGTTGAAGTTGCCTTCGGTGGCGAGCGTCTGGTAGCGCTCTCTCAGCACTGCTGCGGTCAGCTCCTTGGTGGTGGTTTTCCCGTTGGTTCCCGTGATGCCCACTATTGGCGTGTGCATGGCACGTCGGTGGTCGCGTGCGAGCTGTTGGAGAGCCGTCAGCACGTCGGGAACGAGTATGCAGTTTGGATTGGCCTCCAGCTCTGGGTCGTCCACGATGGCGTAGGCGCATCCCTTCTCAAGTGCCTGCAGCGCGAAACGGTTTCCGTCGAAGTTGTCGCCCTTCAGTGCGAAGAAGAGCGACCCTTTTGGGCAGTCGCGGCTGTCGGTTGTAACGACGGGATGCTGCTTGAATAGTTCGTAGAGCATTGGTCTTTTATTCGTCGAAGCGTATTACTGCGGGCTGCGGTGGCTCTTGGTTCTTTTGTTCCTCCATCTCGGTGCCGTTGCCTTGATTATGGATGCTGTCGAGTATTTCGCGCGTCCGCTTGTAGGTGGGCGTTGACTCTACGGCAGAGATGACGTCGTCGTTGTCGAGGTCTTCGGGTCGGAAGATGTAGATGTTCGGGCGGCGCTTGTATCCCGCTGTCTTGCCGTCGTCGCCGTAGTAGCGCTGGCGTCGGTTCTGCTTCTCCACTCGTTTCTCCTCTTCGAGTGCGAGACGGTCGGCCTCCTCCTGCGAGTGCTTTCTCAGGTGTCCGTCCATTCCATCGACGTCGGAGATGCCAAAGCCGGTTGCGAGTATCGTTACCTTCACCTTCTTTCCGAGCTCTGGGTCTATGGCCACTCCCCACTTTATCTCGAAGTCGCTTGAGAACTTCGCCATGAAGTCGTGCACGTAGCCCATTTCGTCCATCATGAAAGTGTTTGCTCCGTCCTTTTGGTCGCTGAACGATATGCTGAGCAGTATCTTCTTCGAGTTAAATATGTCGTTGTCGTTTAGCAGGGGCGAGTTGAGTGCGTCTTCGATGGCTTTCTTCACTCTGTCTTCTCCTTCGCCGAAGCCGGTTGACATGATGGCCACGCCTCCGTCCTTGAGTACGGTGCGCACGTCGTTGAAGTCGAGGTTGAGGAGCCCGTGCACGGTGATTATCTCTGCGATGGACTTTGCAGCCACGCTAAGTGTGTCGTCGGCCTTTCCGAAGGCATCAAGCAGTCCTACGTCGGGATAAATCTCGCGAAGTCGCTCGTTGTTGATGACAAGCAGTGCGTCAACGTGCTTTGCCATCTCCTCTACTCCGTCGAGCGCTTGGTCTATCTTCTTTGGTCCCTCGAAGCGGAAAGGAATGGTCACTATGCCTACGGTGAGTATTCCCATCTCCTTCGATATGCGTGCGATTACTGGTGCGGCTCCCGTTCCAGTACCGCCGCCCATGCCAGCGGTGATGAATGCCATGCGCGTTCCATCGTTGAGCATGTTCTTAATGTCGTCTAAGCTCTCCTCTGCTGCTTGGCGTGCGCGTTCGGGCTTGTTGCCAGCTCCGAGGCCTTCCTTGCCGAGCTGCAGGTGTACGGGCACTGGCGAGTCGTTCAGTGCCTGGTTGTCGGTGTTGCAGAGCACGAACGTTACGTCGTGTATCCCCTCTCGATACATGTGGTTTACGGCGTTGCCTCCACCACCTCCTACACCGATGACTTTTATGATGCTGTTCTCTTTTTCGAGTCCTCCGAAATCGATGATGCTATTGTCTTCCATAACTGTGATGTTTTTTTGTTGCTGTTGTTTAGAAAACTTATTCCTCTTCCTCGATTATGGTCCTTCCAAACTTCTTTAGTCCCTTGAGGAGTTTGTTGAGAGGGCTATTCTGCCGTTTCTCTTCTGCCTCACGCTTGCGACGCTCTTCCTCCTCCTTGCGCGCAGCTTCTTCCTCGGCCTCGCGTTTGCGGCGTGCCTCTTCGTCGGCTTCTTGCATCTCGGCCTCGGTGCGTATCACTCCTGGTTTCAGGTCGGGGGCCTGGCGCGGCGGACGGTCGGGCACTGGGGAGGCCTGCTTCGGCTTGTTTGTTCCGAAGAGGTCGCCGTTGGGGTCAACCTCTCCTCCCGCGCAGTTCATGTCTCCCTTGGCGAGCAGTCCGAGCACGGTGTTCATAGTACCGTTCTTAGCGTTGACGTCGCTGTTGCTCGACGTGATGCTCTGTGTTACGAACTTTGCAATTCTGATTTTATCTATTTTGCATATCTTAGTAAACGCCTTCTCTATGTTTTTCATGTTGGAGCCACCGCCGGTGAGGATTATTCCTCCGAGGAGATTGTTGTCGTAGTCGCTTGCTTGTATCTGACACCAAACGTTCTCGACAATCTCAAGCATGCGGCCTTCTACTATCTCGACGAACTTTCGGCTGTCGATGCTTCGCTCTTGGTCGATGGAGAGCTTGAGCGTGTTGTCTATCTCGCTGTTCTCTGTGTAGGCGCTTCCATACTTCAACTTCATCTTCTCGGCCTCGGCTTCCTCCATCTGCAACGACGCGATGTCCTTGGTTATGTTGGCCGAGCCAAGCGGTATTACGACGAGGTGGCGCAGAATGTTCTTAGTGAAGACGAGCACCGTAGTAGTGTCGGCTCCTATGTCAACGAGTGCGCATCCTGAGCGTCGCTCCTGCTCGGTCAGCACGCTTTCGGCGAGTGCGAGTGGCGCGAGGTACATCTCTGCCACGCGTATGCCTCCTTGGTCGAAACACTTGTTTAGGTTCTTATAGAAAGTGTTGCGCTGGAGTATGTTGAGGAAGTTGCCGACGAGCTTTGTACAAGGTATGCCAACGGGGTCTATCTGGTACTGTGAGTCCACCTTGAATTCTTGGACCGCAGCGTCGAGTATCACTTGGTCGGGATACTTCATGTTTCGGTTGGCGTCCATCAACTCGTTCTCCATCGCCTTTGTTACGACGGAGTCGGCAGGCAGTTCCTTGATTATCTCGTTTCTCACGGAGCGGATGCTTTGTCCGCTCACTCCCACGTACACCTGCACGATCTCTGTTTTCAGCGCCTTTGTCAGCTTCTGCACGATGCTGGTGAGGCACTGAGCTGTCTTGTCGATGTTATATATTACTCCTTTCTTAATAAACGACGAAGACTCCTCCTTGACCACAGCCAAGACCGAAATGCTTCCGTCGAGATTCTTTTTTCCGGCGACACCCGTTACTTTGGATGAGCCGAGTTCGATAGCGACGATAAAATCCTTTGCTGCCATAACCTATGATGTTTTTTGTTCCTTTTACGATTTACGTTTCTTACAAATGATTTGGTTGTCGTATTCCACGCTGATGCGCGAATATTTGTTCCACCCTGCCTTGTTGAGCCCATACTTATAGAACTTCTTTAGTCGGCTGAGTTTGTGCTCAAGGTCTGTGGGTTGTCCGAGATATACTATGTGGTCGCCCACTCGCGGCACCATCTCGATGCTGCCGTCGCCGAGTACGTTTAGCTGCTCCACCTGCTGCTGCCAGAACTTGTCGGCGAGGAGGGTGTTGCCAACCTTCGTAAGCGTCTCTTGCGCGTATTTGCGAGTGATGATGCCCGTGGCCACCACGAGGTCGCAGGTGTAGCGTGTGGAGTTGGGCAGCAGTCCGCCCTCGGAGTCCACATAATAGTCGTGGCCTTGTATGTCCATCACGCGTACCACGGGCGTGTGCTGCTGGAGGGAGATGCAGAGATTGCCCTCTTGCGTCTTGTAGCACTCGGCTCGGTTGACGTAAGGACTGCCTTCGAGCGTCTCCTCTATCTTCCTTGAAGAGATGGAACGAAGAGGCTGTGCCAATGGATAGATGCGCTGTTGTTCGAGCATCTGCTTCACGTCGGCCACATTGAGAAAGCCGCCGTCGCTTGCACTCTCTATGTCGATGTCAACCTTGGAGCATACGCTGACCTCCTCCTTCGGGTTGTTGAAGGCGGTCATTGCGAGCACCAGATAGACGGCGAGTGCCGCGTCGGTTACTATCAGAAGGGCCTTTTTCCAGTAGGCTTTCACTGCCTCTTTTATACTCATTCTCTCTCTTTAAGTATCTTTGTTATCTCTGGAACGAGGTTATCAAGGTCGCCGGCTCCGAGAACTACGAGCACATCAAACTGGTGGTTTCTCACGTAGTCGAGCACGTCGTCCTTGCTAATCATTTCCTTCTCCACCCCTGGAGCGAGGCAGTCGTAGATGAGCTTCGACGTTACGCCCTCGATGGGAAGTTCGCGCGCTGGGTAGATTTCGGTGAGCACAACGTGGTCGAGCAGACTGAGTGCCTCGGCGAAGTCGCGGTAGAAGTCTCGCGTGCGCGTATATAAATGAGGTTGAAAGATTGCGGTAATCTTCTTGTCTTTGTAAAGCTCTCGCAGACTGCGCGCACTCTGAAGTATCTCCTTCGGATGATGTGCGTAGTCGCTGAGGAATACTTGCTTAGGTGTCTTTATCTGGAAATCGAAGCGGCGGTCAACTCCCGTGAAGCCAGCCATGCCGTACTTCAATTCCTCGGCGGTGCAACCAGCGAGCTGTGCCATCGCCATTGCAGCCACTCCATTGTCTATGTTTATAGGAACGGGTTGTCCGAGACGCACGTCGTTGACTCGCTCTATCGGCGAAACGAAGTCGAACGTTATCTCTCCGCCACCGATGCGAACGTTCTCTGCATGAAAATCGCCCTCGTCGCGGCTGTAAGTGTAGAGTCGTACTCCCTCTTGCAGGCGAGGCTTCATCTCCAGACCTGTGTGGAGTATCAATGCTCCGCCTGGCTGTATGAGCTCCGTATAGTGGGCGAAACTCTCAAGATAAGCCTCCTTGGTGCCATAGATGTCCAGATGGTCGGGGTCGGTGGAAGTGATGACGCTCATCCAAGGCGTGAGCCAGTGGAACGAACGGTCAAACTCGTCGGCCTCGATGACAACGTAGTCGCTGTCGCTTAGTATGTAGTTCGACTGATAATTCTTCGTTATTCCTCCGAGAAAAGCATTGCAGTCGAGATGTCCTTGGTGCATGATGTGGGCACACATCGACGACGTTGTTGTCTTGCCGTGAGTGCCCGCCACACAGAGAGCTTTGTGCGAGCGAGTCAGCGTGCCAAGCACTTGTGCACGTTTCTCCACGCAGAAACCTCCCTCGCGGAAGAACTGCAGTTCCTTGTGCTCGGCAGGGATGGCTGGGGTATATACCACGAGACACGACTTTGGGTTGCGGCATGCCTGCGGTATCTCGTCGAGGTTCTCCTCATAGTGTATGAGTGTTCCCTCGCGCTCAAGTTGTCGGGTGAGGTTGCTCGGAGTCTTGTCGTATCCAGCCACCACCGCACCTTTATGTATGAAGTAGCGTGCGATGGCGCTCATCCCTATGCCACCGACACCTACGAAATAGACGGCCTTTATGTCTTTCAGTTCCATGTTTCTTGTTCTTCTTCCATTTAAATTGCTCCTGCGAGCTTCAGTACTTCGTCGGCTATGATATTGGCCGAGTCGGGAAGCGCCATCTGCTTCACGTTAGTGCTTAGCGACTGGAGCTTTGCATCGTCGGCCACTGTCTGCAGTGCGAGCGGCAGCAGCTTTTCGCGCGCCTCTGCATCTTTCACGTAGAGTGCGGCGTCGCGATTGACAAGCGCCATAGCATTCTTTGTCTGATGGTCCTCGGCCACATTTGGACTTGGCACGAGAATCACGGGCTTGCCTATCAAGCAGAACTCGGAGATACTGCTGGCGCCAGCGCGACTTACCACGAGGTCGGCGGCGCGATAGGCTGTTCCCATGTCGGCAATGAAGTCGGTCGCTTTCAGTCCATCCACCTCACCGTGTTGGGCTATCTGCTGCTTTACGCTCTCAAAATAGTATTTGCCCGTCTGAAGCATCACCTGCACTCCACTCTTTGCCAACAGGTCGAGGTTCTGTATAACGCTCTCGTTCACCGTTCGTGCTCCGAGACTTCCACCTATTATTAGTACCAGTCGTCGCTTTGGGTCGAAGCCCATCTTCTCGACTGCTTCGTCGCGAGTGAGCTGCGTGGCTAGTAGGTTTTGACGAACAGGGTTGCCCGTCTTTATGATTTTCTCCTTTGGGAAGAAACGCTCCATGCCGTCGTAAGCCACACATATCTTCTGCGCTTTCGATGCGAGCATCTTGTTTGTTACGCCGGCATAGCTGTTCTGCTCTTGAATGAGGCAGGGGATTCCCATGGCGTGGGCTGCGTCGAGCGTGGCGCCACTGGCGTAGCCTCCCACTCCCACGGCCACCATCGGGTGGAACTCTCGCAACGTCTTTTTCACTTGACGCTTGCTTTTCAGATAGTCTATCGCCACTCCGATGTTCTTCGGCGACCACAACGGGCGTATGAAACCGCGCACTGGCAGGCCTACTATCTCGTAGCCAGCCGCTGGCACTCGCTGCATCTCCATACGGTCTTGCGCGCCGACGAAGAGCAGTTTGGCGTCGGGTCGTTTCTCGCGTATCGCGTTTGCTATCGAGACAGCAGGGAAGATGTGTCCTCCCGTGCCTCCTCCGCTTATGATAACTCTTAGTTCGTTGTCCATAACACTAATAGTGTGCAAATTTACGCATTTTATTCTACTACTGCAAGTTTCTTCGCCTTTTTCTTCTTTTTTGCAGAAAGGCTGACACTCAAGATTGCTCCGATGTAGGCACAGTTGAGCATCGTTGAAGTACCGCCCTTGCTTATCAACGGCAACGGCTGACCGGTAACGGGAGCCAGTCCCACGGCAACCATCATATTGAACATTGCCTGCGTAACCAAGAGCAGGGCGAAGCCCATGGCGAGGAAAGCAGGGAAATTGTTCTCGCAACGGTTGGAGATGATGGCGGCTCTGAAGAGCAACACCACATAGAGGAATACTACGAATGCGGCTCCAGCTAAGCCGAGCTCCTCGATTATGATGGCAAATATGAAGTCGGAATAGGCTTGGGCAAGAAAGTCTCGTTCGGTGGAATTACCTGGTCCTCGGCCTATTATGTTGCTCGAAACGATGGCAATGTTGGCGTGGGCCACCTGTGCGTCCTTGTCGAGGTCGTAGTCCTCTGGCGCAATTTCCTTCGAGTTAAGGAACTTGTGTATGCGTCCCTTCCACGTGTCAGCACGGTGGAACATCGACTCTATCTTCGAGCGTTTCTTTGGCGTCTCTACTGTCTCGGTCATTGCCAGTTGCTTCTCTTCTTTCTCCTCCTTCGAGTCGTCGCCGATAATCATCACGGCAGAGAAGGCAAGAACGACGAGCAGCACCACCGTTCCCGCGAGCATGAGCAACTGTCGAGTTGGGATGCGTCCAACAATCATCATCAGGAACACCACGCCCATTAGCAGTGCTGCCGTGGAAAGGTTCTCCAATCCAATGAGAAACGCTATGGGCAAAGCGACGATGAGTATATTTTTGAAGGCCTTGCGGTCGGCACCGTCTTCATTCTGCATGGCACTCATAATCTGTGCCTGCGCCAGTATTACCGTTCCCTTAGCTATCTCCGAAGGCTGAAAAGTCTGCCCACCAATGGCTATCACGCGGTTTGCGCCGTTGATAGACTCTCCGGCCACAAGCACCCAGATGAGCGTCAGATAGGAGATTATCAGCAACAGCGGCGTGAGCAGCTTGAAGTATTTACAAGGCACATTCATCACAATCACGGCAATCACCGCCCCTACGAGCAGCGTGCCAGCGTGCTTCATGATGGGAGAGATGAAGTTTCCGCTCTTGTACGTCAGACCGCTCGAAGCACTAAACACCTCGACAACGCTGATGATGCACAGGAACAGAAAGACCATCCAAATGACCTTGTCGCCCTTGAAGATGTTATTCAGTTTCGTGTCCATTTACAAGTTCTTCACAGCTTCCTTGAATTGCTCTCCTCTGTCTTCCATATTCTTAAAGAGGTCGAAACTGGCGCAACAGGGACTCAGCAGCACCGTCGTTCCAGGCTCGGCCAGCTCGTAGCACGCCTTCACGCAATCTTTCATCGAGTGAGTGTCGCGCACGGGCAAACCTAAGTGGTCGAACGATTGGTGGAGCTTCGCATTGTCGGCCCCAAGATATACCAGCGCAACGCACTTCTCTTTCACCAAGTCGTATAGCTCGGAGTAGTCGTTGCCCTTGTCTTTGCCGCCGACGATGAGCACCACCTTCTGGCGCTGACTGTCGAGGGCATACCAGCAGGCATCCACGTTTGTGGCCTTCGAGTCGTTCACGTAGCGCACGCCACGCACCGTTGCCACATACTCCAAACGGTGCTCCACGCCGGGGAAGTCGCTAAGCGATTGGCGTATCACGTCCTTCTTAATCCCAGCGATGTTCGACGCTATGCCCGCAGCAAGCGAGTTGTATATGTTGTGTCGTCCTGTGAGCGAGAGTGCCTCTTGCTCCATGTTGAACGGCGTAGGATACTCTATCGTGTATCGTCCCTCTTCGATGTAGCCTATGCTGCCCCTCTCCTTTAGCTCGGAAAACGGACACTGCACGGCCTTAATGTCGTACTTCTCCAGTTCGCGGCTGATGATAGGGTCGTCGTTCCAATAAATGAACGAGTCGTCTTCCGTCTGGTTCTGTATGATGCGCATCTTAGCGTCCACGTAGTTTTGCATCTTGAAGTCGTATCGGTCGAGATGGTCGGGCGTGATGTTCAGCAGAATTGCTATGTTGGCACGGAAGTCGTACATATTGTCGAGTTGGAACGAACTAAGCTCGATGATATAGTATTCGTGCGGCTCCTCGGCCACTTGCAGTGCGAGCGAGTTGCCAATGTTGCCAGCCAGCCCTGCGTCGTAGCCCGCCTCTTTGAAGATGTGGTATATTAGCGACGTGGTGGTGGTCTTGCCGTTAGAGCCAGTGATGCAGATCATCTTCGAGTTGGTGTATCGTCCTGCGAACTCAATCTCGCTGATGATGGGAATGCCGGCAGCCTTCACCTTCTGTATCATCGGAGCCGTATCGGGAATGCCGGGGCTCTTGATAATCTCGTTGGCCGAGAGTATCTTCTCCTCCGTGTGCTGTCCTTCCTCCCATTCTATGCCGCGCTTATCGAGCATCTCCTTATAGTGCGGTTTGATGGCCGACATATCCGAAACGAACACGTCGAAGCCTTCCTTCTTGGCCAGCACCGCTGCTCCTGCGCCGCTCTCGCCAGCTCCTAATACCACAATCCTTTTCATCTTTATATTTTTTAATGTGGATAGAGGTGTGAACCGTGGGGATTGGGATATGCTTTGCCCATTGTTACCTCTTTCGTTACGCCTCTTATTCCAACAAATTCGTTCTATTAAAATAAATCTCTCCTCACTCCTCTTCCCTAATACGTTATCTTATCTTCAGAGTAATAATCGCCAGTGCCGTCATGATTATCGATACAATCCAGAACCTAACGGTAATCTTCGACTCATGGAACGGACGACGTGGCCAACCCTTCAGCAGATAGGTGCTCGTGGTGTCGAGCTGGCTATCCAGCTTTCGGAAAGCGTCGTGTATCGGCGTGGCACGAAAGACGCGCACCCTGCGACCCTTCTTCTTCTGAATCTTGAACCACTGTGTCTGGATAATCACGCTCACGCTCTCAAACAGGAAGATGAAGCAGATGAGCGGCACGAGCAACTCTTTGTGGATAATCAGTGCACAGACGCCGATGATACCACCGATGGTCAGCGAACCTGTGTCGCCCATGAACACCTGCGCTGGGTAGGCGTTATACCAGAGGAAGCCTATCATCGCTCCGATGAACGCGCTTAGGAACACCACCAACTCCTCGGTGCCGGGAATATACATTATATTAAAGTAGGCCGCATACACTATGTGGCTCGACACGTAAGCCAATATCATCAACCCGACGCCCATAATGGCCGAGTTGCCGGCGCACATTCCGTCCATTCCGTCGTTCAGGTTGGCACCGTTCGACACCGCCGTAACGATGAAGATGGCCACAAGCACAAAAAGCACCCAACCAGCCGCCGTCTTATACTTCCCAAGGAACGACACCACTCGCGAATAGTCCAGGTTGTGGTTCTTAACGAACGGGATAGTAGTCTTTAGCGACTTCTCTGGCTGGCTCTTGTGCGTTACCACCAACTCTTGTTGGGCACCGCGTTCTGCCGAGACGTTCTCGCGCATCACTGCGTCGGGGCTTAGCCAAAGCACAAGACCGACAATCAAGCCGATGCTCACCTGCCCCACTATCTTGTATTTGCCCTTCAGCCCATCCTTGTTGTGGCGGAATATCTTGATATAATCGTCGAGAAAACCGAGGAAGCCAAGCCAGATGGTGGTGAATATCATCAAGAGCAGATAGATGTTGCGCATACGTCCGAGCAACAGCACCGGCACGAGGATAGACACTATGATGATGATGCCACCCATCGTGGGCACGCCTTTCTTCTCAACTCCAAACGGGTCTATAGACGCGTCGCGCTGCACTTCGGAGATGTTCCGCCGTTTCATCCATTTGATGAAATACTCGCCGAACCATGCCGACACCACGAGCGCAATGATTAGCGCAAGCAGTGCGCGGAACGAGATATAGAGCCACAGGCGCGACCCCGGTATGTCGAATTGCTCTAAGAACCGAAACAGATAGTAAAGCATAGCAGTCTCTCTTTAGGTTAGAATGCGGCTAACAGCTCCTCCTTGTCGTCGAAGTGATGCTTCACGCCCTTTATCTCTTGATAGTCCTCGTGCCCTTTGCCTGCCACGAGTATCACGTCGCCCTTCTCGGCCATCATGCAGGCTGCACGGATGGCCTCGCGACGGTCGGAAATGGCAACCACCTTCTTCATCTGTTGCTTGTCCAGTCCTGCCAACATGTCGTCTATGATGGCTTGCGGCTCCTCGAAGCGGGGATTGTCGCTCGTGATAATCACTCGGTCGCTCTGCTTCACTGCCTCTTGAGCCATAAGAGGGCGTTTACCCTTATCGCGGTTGCCTCCAGCGCCACAGACAGTAATGACGCGACCTTTACCGTTGAGCACCTCGTGAATGGCGTTCAGCACGTTCTCCAGTGCATCGGGAGTGTGGGCATAGTCAACTATTGCCGTGTACCCCTCTGGCGAACGCAGCGGTTCCAGGCGGCCACTGACGCTCTTCAACGTGCTTAGCACCACAAGAATATCCTCTGCCTCCTTGCCAAGCATACGGGCAGCGCCATAGACAGCCAATAGGTTCGACACATTGAACTTGCCTATGAACTGTACGCCCACCTCGCGACCGTCGATTTCAAGATACATTCCCTCGAAATGACACTCTATGATGCGCGCACGGAAGTCGGCCATCTGGCGCACGGAGTAGGTCTTCACCGTAGCTCGTGTGTTCTGCACCATTACCATGCCGTTCTTGTCGTCGGCATTGGTTATGGCGAACGCCGACTTTGGAAGCATGTCAAAGAAGGCCTTCTTTGCATCACGATAGTTCTCAAACGTCTTGTGATAGTCCAAGTGGTCGCGCGTCAGATTGGTGAAGATGCCGCCTGCGAACGTCAGTCCGCCAATGCGATGTTGTGCGATGGCGTGGCTCGAACACTCCATGAAAGCATATTCGCATCCTGCTTCCACCATACGCGCAAGCAACTCGTTGAGCGCTATCGGGTCGGGCGTAGTATGGTCGGCGTGAAGTGCCTCGCCGTCGATATAGTTGCACACCGTGGAGAGCAGGCCGCACTTGTGCCCCATCTTTCGGAACATATTATATAATAAGGTGGCGATGGTGGTCTTGCCGTTGGTGCCCGTTACGCCGACGAGCTTCAGATGGTTCGACGGGTCGCCATGGAAGACGGTTGCCACTGGTCCCACAGCCTCCTCCGTGGAAGCCACTTGCACGTATGCGACGCCATCGACCTTCTCCTCTGGCATCTTCTCGCAAAGCACTGCCTTCGCACCCTGCGCCACGGCCTTAGCTATGAACGAGTGGCCGTCAACCTGCGTGCCGCGGATGGCCACAAACAGATGTCCGTCGGCAATGCGTCGGGAGTCTATGTTAACCCCCGTTATCTCTATATCGGCGTTGCCCTCTATGGCGATGGGCTTCACCCTCTTCAGCACTTCACTTAACTTCATATATCGTTTTAATTACCTATCTAACTAATATTACCTACTACGACCTATCCTATCTATAACGCCTATTATCGTCTTCAACGTCCCTCACTCCCGTCTCCTCACTTCAGCTCCAGCACACAAACCGAGCCTCTCTCAATCTTCTTCCCTACGGGGTAGCTCTGCGAAACCACCTTGCCGCGACCATGCACGCGCACCTTCATTCCTCGGTTCTCAAGCGTATAGACAGCATCACGAGCGCCCATGCCTGTAACGTCGGGCATAACGTCGTCGGCATACTTTGCCATCGACTTCGGCTCATATTTCGGGAAGCCGAGATGCGTCATCACGTAGTCGGCAGAGATGGCATTGCCGTCCTTCACGTCGGGCGTCAATATCGAGGTGGAGTCGCGAGCGTCGTCAACAAGCATCTTCACCTTCTGCGCCATCACGCCCTCTGCTATGTGGCGGAACACCACACCACTCATGCCACCGCCAGAAGCAGGCAGTCCGTACTTCTGAATGCATACTATGCACGAGTAGCGAGGAGCGTCGGCAGGGAAGAAGCCCGCGAAGCTAAGCAAGTATTTCACCGTTCCGCTCGTATATCCACGACTGCCTTGCGACACTTGCGCCGTGCCAGTCTTGCCAGCCACCTTGAAGAGCTTCGAGCCAGCCTTCTTGCCAAGACCCTGGCTCACCACGTGTTCCAGTATGGTCTGCATTAGCTCGATAGTCTTAGGTTTGGCTATATGTTCGCGCATCACCACGGGTGGGAAGTCGGCTATCACCTCGCCGTCTTTTATCACTTGCTTCACAAATCGTGGCTGCATCATGCGTCCGTTGTTGGCAATAGCGTTGTAGAACGTAACAGTCGAGATGGGCGGAACCTGCGTCTCGTAGCCGATGCTCATCCACGCCAACGCCGTCTTGCTCCAGTTGAGCCACTGCCCGCGAGAGTTCTTCTTAGGCATACGGATGCGCGGCGGGGTGGCTCCCACGAGCGGGATGTGCAAGTCGTCGGCAAGACCAGTGCGGTAGATGCCCTCGACGAACTTCTCCGGATGGTCGCCGTAGTGCTCGTCTATGATGCGGCTCACGCCGATGTTCGAGCTCACTTCGAGCGTGCGAGGCAGCGAGATTACCTGATAGCCGCCCTTGCGCCAGTTATGGTCTTTCATCCAGCGCCCGTGCATGTCCCAGACACCATTACTGGTGTTCACCTTATAAGTGGTGTCAACCACACCGTCGTCCAGCGCTACCATGATAGAGGCAGTCTTGAACACAGAGCCAGGCTCCAGCAGGTTGCTCACCGCCGCATTGCGTATCTCGCGGTATTCGCCGTCGTCGCAGCGCGTCATGTTCACCATAGCCTTCACGTCGCCCGTCGGCACGTCCATCACTATAGCCACGCCCTCGACGCCGCCTATCAGCTTCAGCTCGTCTATCAGCGCGCGTTCGGCAATGTCCTGAATGCGGACGTCTATCGTAGTAACGATGTCGGCACCGTCTATCGGCGCGCGCTCGGTGATGTTCATATACTTGTTCAATATCTTGCGGCGGTGGGTCAAGCCCTTTGTTCCGCGCAGTATAGAGTCGTAAGAAAGCTCAAGACCGCAGCGAGCCGTGTCCTTCGCTCCGTACATGTCGCCCACTGTGCGTTGCGCCAGCGAGCCGAACGGACGGCGACGCGCGTTGAACTCCTCCCAGTGGAAGCCGCCTTTATATTTCGACTGACGGAAGACGGGCAGACGCTTTATCTCGCAGAACGTGTTATAGTCAACGCGTTGGCGCACGATAGGCCAGTTGCGGCTCATCTTCTTGTGCCCCTCCTCAAGATGGCGCTTCAGTTCTGCCACCGACTTCTGAGGGAACAACTCGTGCAGTCCCTCGCATATCAAGTCAACGCTGTCGCGCCATGCCGTGTCCTTCTTCTCGCCGCCCGCCTGGAAGTCCATATAGACCTTAAACTCTGGAATCGAGCTTGCCATCAGTTGTCCGTCGCAGCTCAGAATATTTCCGCGCACGGGTTTCACGTCCACGCTGTCGTTCTTCTGTCGGGCTGCCACCTTCGTCCAATAGTCTTTCTTCGCGGTCATGATGTAAAGAGCCTTACCAAGCACGGCAAAACCTACGAACAGCATTATCACCGCTATCGCAAAATAGCGGGGCATCACTTTATCGCTGTCAAACCTACTCATAACCGTTTATCTTTATTGGGACAGAGGTCATTCGTCCGGCACCGACACGATGTAAGGCGGTTGGTCGGCGGGGTGAAGAGTGCTGTCGCGGTTTGCCTTCAGGCCCTCAAGCACGTGGCTCTCGCGACAACGCTCCGTCAAGCGACTCGAACTCGACAGTGCGCGATACTTCGCATCGAGCACCTCACGCTCCATGCGGTCTATTGTTATCATGTCGCGTTGGCACTGGTAGCGGTTGCCCACGTAAATCACGATGAACAGCACCACAAGCAGAATAAGCCACACCTGGCGGCGCAGCAACTCGGCTGAGAGGATGTCGCCGCCGAGGATGCTCCGCAGCGTGAGGTTCTTAGAAGGCTTGGGGTCGCTCTCGTGCACCGACTCCTTAATCTTCTTCAGCGTTACCTCTTCCTCCACAACAGGCTCCACCTTCACTTCTTCCTGCTTCGGCGCTTGCTCCTGCTGCTCTGTCTCCTGTTTCTTCTTCATCGTCTTTCCTCCTTCTGTCCTAAGCAAATATTATTGTCTCTTATATCTTCTCGGCAATGCGCAGCTTGGCGCTACGGCTTCTTGGGTTGGCAGCCAACTCCTCCTCCGACGGAGTGATGGGCTTGCTCGTCAGGACGCGCAGGGGCGACTTCGTGCGTCCGAAGAAGTCCTGCTCCGAACGTCCGTCGATGCTACCACTGCGCATCAGGTTCTTCACCATACGGTCTTCCAGCGAGTGATATGTTATCACGCTCAGCCTGCCGCCCTCCGACAACAGCTCCACCGCCGAGGCAAGAAGCTCCGAGAGAGCCTCCATCTCGTGGTTCACCTCGATGCGAAGCGCCTGAAACAGCTTTGCGGGCTTCTCCCTACCGAGCAACGGCTCCGCAACGCGCAGCAAGTCGCCCGTAGTCAACAGCGGACGAGCCTTCACTATTGCCGCCGCCAACCGACGCGACTGCCGCAGCTCTCCGTACAGATAGAGCACGTCGGCAAGGCGAGCCTCCTCGTAGCCATTCAGCACGTCGGCAGCCGTCTGCCCCGCCCGGCGGTTCATCCTCATGTCGAGCGGCGCGTCGAAACGGAACGAGAAGCCCCGTTCGGCGTCGTCGAAATGGTGGCTCGACACGCCAAGGTCGGCCAACAGACCGTCTATCTCCGATACGCCGTAGTAGCGCATCCAGTTCTTCAAGTAGCGGAAGTTGCTCCTCACGAAAGTGAAGCGCCCGTCGGCGATGTTGTTGCGCTCGGCATCCTCGTCTTGGTCGAATCCGAACAGACGACAGCCGTTCCCCATTCGGCGCAATATCTCACGACTATGACCTCCACCACCAAACGTGGCATCAACATACACCCCGTCGGGCTTAATCTGAAGCCCGTCGATGCTCTCGTTCAAGAGAACAGGCGTATGGTAAAGCTCCGTTTCCAAATCCTTAATCGTCATTATCCTTGGCGAGACTGGCCGCAGCGTCGGCAGCCGCAACGTGCGACCGCGAGCCCTCTGCCCAGCCGCCGCCATCGTCAAAACAGCACTGCGCCCATCTTCTCCTCCATCAGCTTGGCAAACTCATCGGACGGAAGCATTGCCTCCTCGACCTTATCGGCGCACCAAATCTCAATCGTGTCGTCAACACCGATGAACTTCACCTCTTGCCCGATGCAGGCAAGGCGCTGATAGCGCTTAGGAATCAGGAACCGACCGTTGCCGTCCAACTGGACGACCTCAACATCGCTTACGAACTGACGAAGCAACTGTCGGTCTTCCCCGTTCCAACGATTTAGCTGTGAGCGCAGACGGTCAACCTGCTCGTTCCACACCGACTCCGGATAAAGAGTCAGACAAGGCTGGAACACGTCGCGACGAAGCACAAGGCGCTCCTCGCCCGATGCCTGAAGCACCTTGCGAAACACCGACGGCAGAAACACTCTGCCCTTAGAGTCGGTCTTGGCCTCAACAGTACCTAAAAACCTCATTATCTAACTATTATCAGCGTCCGTCGGCGGGCGCACGAAACGCCTTCGGACTTTTCGCGACAAAATTACAAAGAATATTTCACATATCCACCACTTTTCCCCACTTTTTTAAAAATTTAACCGAAAATTCTTGATTTCGGTGAAAAAACCTAACTTTCACCGAAAGAAAACTTAATCATAACAATCTCTAAATCAACCAATCACACTGAAAAACCTTAATTAGGGCAAAAAGTGGGGCAAATTCCCGCGCTCCACACTATCAACCACCTCGACGCACAAACGCGACAAGGCGGAAAATCAAAGAAAATTCTCGCCCTGCGCCTACCGTCGCCCCGCCGTCCGCCCGCATTTCTTCCCCGACAATCAATCCCCCACCCCGCCGCGCGAGTTTATGGTTTAGGCTAAATCAAAGTCTGGTTCAGCTTAAATCAGCGCGTGATTTAGCCTAAACCACAAATCATCGCCACCGTTTCAAGAAAGATTTACGGAAGATTTTAAACCATTTTATTGCGATTATAATTATTATATTTGCAATAAAATGGTCCGTCGAGTGGGCTAACAAATTAGAAAGGAACGAGATAATAGATAAAATCCACGAATATAGGCGATTGCAATGTCGTGGGTGGGATTTACGAGTTATGCTGTCGGAAGAAAAGGATTCTCCCGACTATTTCAATAGCGTTGCACTGAAGTTTGTTGGTTTTTCGCAGGTCAGGGGCGCGTCTGCCCGTCGCCGTCGATGAGCCATTTGTAGGTGGTGATTTCTTCCAACCCCATTGGACCGCGTGGACCGAGCTTCTGGGTGCTGATGCCTATCTCGGCGCCAAGGCCGAACTGTGCGCCGTCGGTGAAGCTGGTGGGGGCGTTCCAATAGACGCAGGCGGCGTCCACTTGCTGCTGAAACTGGCGTGCGGCGGCGGCATCGTCGGTGATGATGCTCTCGCTGTGCCCCGAACCGTAGCGACGGATGTGCCGCAGAGCCTCGTCGAGAGAGCCGACGGTCTTGATGGCCATGGTGTAGGCCATGAACTCTGTGCCGTAGCTCTCGTCGGTGGCAGGGCGGAGCAGGTCGGCGGGATAGGCGGTGAGTGCGCTGTAGGCCTCTGGGTCGGCGTAGAGCAGCACGCGGTGGGAGGCAAGGGGTGCCACGAGTGCCGCGAGGTCTGACAGTCGCGAGCGGTGGACGATGAGGCAGTCGAGGGCATTGCAGACGCTCACTCGTCGGGTCTTCGCGTTGCACACTATTCGGCTTCCCTTGTCGAGGTCGCCCTGAGCGTCGAAGTAGGTGTTGACGACGCCTGCCCCTGTCTCGATGACTGGCACGCGGGCGGTGTCGCGCACGAACTCGATGAGTCGCTTGCCGCCGCGCGGTATGCAGAGGTCAACATAGCCGACGGCGGAGAGCAGCTCGGCGGTGGCCTCGTGGGTGGCGGGCATTAGGGCTACGACGTCGGGGCTGACGCCTTCTCTGCGTAGCACGCTGCGTATGAGTTCGACGGCTGCTTGGTTCGATTGGTCGGCGTCTTTTCCTCCCTTGAGCACGCAGGCGTTTCCGCTCTTGAAGCAGAGTGAGAAGACGTCGAAAGTTACGTTTGGTCGCGCTTCGTATATCACTCCTATGACTCCGAACGGCACACTTATTCTGCGGAGACGCAGGCCGTTGTCGAGTGTTCTCTGCTTGGAGACGATGCCGAGCGGCGATGGCAACTGGCTGACGTGGCGCATGTCGTTGGCAATGGCGGTGAGTCGGTCGGGGGTGAGTTGCAGTCGGTCGTAGAGCGGATTGGCGTTGTCCATGCGGCTGAGGTCGGTGGCGTTGGCTTCGAGCAGCGCCGGTTGGTTGCTGTCTATGGCATCGGCCACCGCTTGCAGTATGGCGTTTCGGCGGTCGTCGGGTATTGCGGCGATGGTCTGGCAGGCGTCTTTTGCTGCCTTTAGTATCGTGTTCATTGCTTTTTCGGTGGGATTTTTTGGGGAAAATGGGCGATGGGGATTGTCTTCCGTCGAATGCGGATTGTCAATTCAGGAAGAGGTAGTCGTAGTGTACGAGCGGTCGGAGGTTGTGTTCGCCTACGTGCTTTTGTGCTTCGTCGCTGGAATAGCTGGTTCGCCCCACGCCTATCTGATGTCCTCTCTCGTCGTCGATGCTGATGATGTCGCCCTCGTCGAAGTCGCCCTCCACGCGATTGACACCTACCATCAGCAGGCTGACTGCGGAGCCCGACGATAGTGCCTTTGCTGCGTTATCGTTGACGATGGCTCGTCCTTTGGCGAAAGAGTCGCTGTGGGCTATCCATTTCTTCACGCCGGAAGCAGGGTTGGCGTTTGGTTGGAATTCGGTGAAAGGGGTTTCTTCTGGGCGCTCCGTGATGTCAACGAGTATGTTGTCTCGCTTTCCGTTGGCTATTAGGACGCGGATTCCTTCGTCGGCCACTTTTCTTGCCGTGCCGCATTTAGAGGTCATTCCACCGCGACCGAATCCACTCTTCTCCGGCCTTATGTATTCGCTTATATCGCGCCCGCTTTCCACCTTTCTTATTACACGCGCGCGAGGGTCGGAGGGTGAGCCGTCGTAGAGTCCGTCGATGTTGCTCAGCAGTATGAGCGTGTCGGCATCCATCATCGAGGCTATTAGTCCTGATAGTTCGTCGTTGTCGGTGAACATCAGTTCGGTGATGCTCACTGTGTCGTTCTCGTTGACTATCGGAATAACGCCCGACTTCAGCATGACTGTCATGCAAGCTCGCTGGTTGAGGTACTCTCGGCGTGTGGAGAAACTCTCTTTCATGGTGAGCACTTGCCCGACGTGTAGGCCGTACTCCCGAAAGAGGTCGTAGTAGAGATTGACGAGCTTTGCCTGCCCGATGGCGGAGAAGAGCTGTCGCTGGGCTATTGGGTCGAGCTTTTTTTGCAGGCCGCGCATCTCTCCTCGCCCGCAGGCTACGGCTCCGCTCGACACGAGTATCACCTCGCGGTCGTGCTGCCTCAGCCATGCCACTTGGTCAACGAGGGCCGACATTCGCGTTACGTCGATTTTCCCGTCGGGGCGGGTGATGACGTTGCTGCCTATCTTTACTACTATGCGCCGCATTGCCTTGAACGTTGGACTGAGGGATCAAAGTTTCTTGTCTCTCTCGCGTATCTCTACGCGCCTTATTTTTCCGCTGATGGTCTTTGGGAGCTCATCTACGAACTCTATGATGCGCGGATATTTGTAGGGTGCTGTCTCGTGCTTCACGTGGTTTTGCAGCTCTTTGACGAGTTCGTCGCCAGCCTTTTCTTTCCACTCTTTTCCGAGCACCACAGTAGCCTTGACAACCATTCCCCTTATGTCGTCTGGCACTCCCGTTATGGCACATTCCACCACTGCAGGGTGGGTCATCAGTGCACTTTCCACCTCGAAAGGCCCTATGCGATAGCCGCTGGACTTGATGACGTCGTCGATGCGTCCCTCGAACCAGTAGTATCCGTCTTGGTCGCGCCAAGCCATGTCGCCGGTGTGATAGATGCCGTCGTGCCACGCCTGCCGCGTGAGCTCTTCGTCGCGATAGTAGTATTTGAAGAGTCCGATGGGCTTGCGGTCGCCTATGCGTATCACTATTTCGCCCTTTTCACCCTCCTCGCAAGGTGTGCCGTCGGCCTTTATGAGGTCGATGTCATACTGACCGTTGGGCATTCCCATCGAACCGGGCTTTGGCTCCATCCACGGCATTGTACCCAATGTCATCGTGGTTTCTGTCTGTCCGAACCCCTCAAAGAGACGTATTCCAGTTAGCTCGTAGAACTTGTCGTACACTGCTGGGTTGAGTGCTTCACCTGCGGTGCAGCAGTAGCGCAGGCTGGAAAGGTCGTACTTCGAGAAGTCTTCGCGTATCAAGAAACGGTAAACGGTTGGTGGTGCGCAGAACGATGTTATCTTGTACTTTTCCATCTGTCTAAGCAGTTTGTCGGCGGTGAACTTCTCGTGGTCATATACAAATACGCAGGCTCCAGCGAACCATTGTCCATAGAACTTCCCCCATACGGCTTTTCCCCAACCAGTGTCGGCAACCGTGAGATGTATGGAGTCTTCGCTTAGGTTGTGCCAAAAGACGCCCGTCGTAAGGTGGCCCATGGCATAAAGGAAGTCGTGTGCGGCCATCTTCGGTTCACCGCTGGTTCCACTGGAGAAGTAGATAATCATGGTGTCGTCGTTAGTATTGACGTGGCTCGGACGCTTGAAGGGCGGTGCTTCCGTCCACTCAGTCTGCCAGTCGTGAAACCCTTCGGGCACGTCGGGACCTATGCTGACAAGTGTGTCGGTGGTGGGGCATTCGGGCAGCGCCTCCTGTATCTGGCTGAGCACATAAGGCTCGCCGACGCAGAGAATGGCCTTGATTGATGCTCGGTTGCAGCGATATACGATGTCGTGTCGGGTGAGCATGTGGGTGGCTGGTATGACTGTTGCGCCTATCTTGTGAAGTGCGAGCATGGCAATCCACCACTCAAGGCGGCGTTTCAGTATGAGCATCACCATGTCGCCGTGCCCTATTCCGATGCTCTGAAGGTAGCTGGCCGCTTGGTCGCTCTGCTCTTTCAGGTCTTTAAACGTTAGTCGGCGCTCTTCGCCCTGGTCGTTGGTCCACAGCAGTGCGAGCTTGTCGGGTTTCTCCTTTGCCCACTCGTCCATCACGTCGTAGGCGAAGTTGAAGTTCTCTGGGATGATGAATTGCAGGTTTTTGTTGTAATCCTCTACCGAAGTGAAGTGGGTTTTCTTCAGAAATCTTTCTACCATATTGACTGATTTTCGTGAACGCCGGCTTTTCTCGCGAAGGTCGGACGCTCTTTTTCCTATTTATATTAGAGAACAATCACGAGGAACGTGCACTGCTTGTCGTCGAGAGCTCGCATGGCGTGCGGCTGCGAGGCGTCGAAATAGATGCTGTCGCCAGTCTCAAGTATGAGCACTTTGTTGCCGATGGTCAGTTCGAGACGTCCGTCAAGAATATAGTCGAACTCTTGTCCGTCGTGCGAGTTCTTAGAGTGGTTCTTACCGTCGGGCAGTGGGTCCACCTTGGTGAGAAAGGGGTCTATCTTGCGTCCGCGGAATCCACTTGCCAGGGACTGATACTTATAGTTCCCGTTTCGTTCAACCTTCAATCCCTTGCCGGCACGCGTAAGGAAGTAGCTGCTCATGCGTGGCTCCTCCCCAAAGAGCAGCACGTCAAGGGCGATGCCGTATCGCTTTGCTATCTTAGAAAGCCGATAGACCGACGGGTCGGCTTCGCCCGATTCCATCTTTTCATAGTGTTCGAGGGTAACACCAATGAGGTTCGCAACCTCCTCGGCTGGTATTTCGAGCACCTCGCGCAATCCCTTCAACCTCTCACCGATTTGCTTTATACCTTCGTCCATTGTATGTATGTTTACTGTTCTTTCCGCCGCCAAAAGTAGTAAAAAAAGTTGAGATTTACGCTAAAACGTCCGTTTTTCTGCTGATTTTGTGTAACTTTGCAACCCAAAACGGGAAAAGGGAGCTCGACGGAGGGCAAGAATCACCGTTTCAGCGTTCCCCTTTCCGGCAAACAGATGAAACGAGAGAACCGACTGCTAAGACTTATCCGCGAGGGTGGCGAACTGACGCGTGGGCAGAAACTGAAGCTCATTGCGCAGCTCAGTGTGCCCTCCATCCTCGCTCAGATTACCACAACAATGATGTTCTTCATCGACGCGGCGATGGTGGGAACGCTTGGCGCCCACGGGTCGGCAGCCATCGGACTCGTGGAATCTACCACTTGGCTCTTCAGTAGCCTCACCTCCGCAGCGGCGATGGGATTCTCTGTTCAGGTGGCGCACTTCATTGGGGCCAACGATGTGAGTCGCGCCCGACGGGTGTTCCGTCAGGGAATCATCGCCACTTTTGCCTTCGCATTTCTACTGTTCCTTGTGGCAGCCATCATAGCTCGTCCGTTGCCACATTGGTTGGGCGGAGGAACAGACATCGCCGCCGACGCATCCTACTACTTCCTTATCTTCTCGGCCACGCTACCCATTTGGCAGATAGGCACCCTCGCGTCGAGCATGCTGAAGTGCGCCGGCGACATGCGCACACCGTCGATGCTAAGCATTCTCTCCTGCCTGCTCGACGTGGCCTTCAACTACTTGCTCATCTTCCCCACGCGCACCGTCTCGCTCTTCGGCGCCGATTTCACCATGCCCGGAGCAGGACTCGGAGTGGTGGGCGCCGCGCTCGGAACGGCTCTCTCCCTCGTCATCACGAGCGTGCTGTTGCTGTGGCAGGCCGCTTTCCGTTCGCCGCTTCTGAAGATTTTCGGAGGAGAGAAAGAGACGTTGCCGCAGCAGCCCGACTCGCGCCTCTCGATTGTTCGCCAAGCCTTCAAGATATCCACGCCAATGGGAGCGCAGCAGATAATGATGGGCGGGGCGCAAGTAGTGAGCACAATGATAGTGGCGCCACTGGGAACTGTCGCCATAGCCGCGCACTCGCTCGCAATAACAGCCGAGTCGCTATGCTACATGCCAGGTTATGGCATCGGCGAAGCCGCCACGACGCTCACTGGTCAGACGCTCGGCGCAGGCAAGAAGCCAATGGCACGCTCGTTCGCTCGGCTGTCGATAGCAATGGGAATGCTGGTGATGGCTCTTATGGGAGCTGTGATGTTCTGCTTCGCTCCGGAGATGATGGGATTTCTGACGCCAGTGGAAGAAATCAGGCAATTAGGCATCAACGTACTACGGATAGAGGCCTTTGCCGAGCCCTTCTTTGCCGCTGCCATCGTCAGTTATGCCGTATGCGTAGGAGCGGGCGACACACTGGTTCCCGCCTCGATGACCCTCGCGTCAATGTGGTTGGTGCGCCTAACGTTGGCGGCACTGTTGGCACCGCGCTGGGGACTGCCCGGCGTCTGGACGGCGATGGCAATAGAGCTCACCTTCCGCGGAATAATCCTGCTCTGCCGCATTGCGTCGGGCCGATGGATGCGGAAGAAGATAGTGTGAGCGGTGCTTTTCCGCTTTTTCCGTGGAAACGTTTGGCAGTGTTCGCAGAAATTGATAACTTTGCAAGGCAATAAGAAAATCTGAAATGGAAAGACTGCTCCACTACGTATGGAAGCACAAGATGTTTCCCCTTGGGGAGATGAAGACCACCGACGGGCGTTCCGTGGAGGTGATTGACACGGGGCTTCACAACCACAACAGCGGTCCCGACTTCTTCAATGCGAAGGTGAAGATAGACGGCACGCTGTGGGTTGGGAACGTCGAGCTCCACGACCGCGCCAGCGAATGGTTTCAGCACGGGCACGACACGGACGTAGCCTACGACAACGTCGTGCTTCACGTGGTGGGCAAATCCGACGGGCAAGCACTCAACTCCCGCGGTGAGCCGATGCCGCAAATGGAGTTGGCAGTGCCACCGACGGTGCAGGAAAACTACGACGAGCTGCTTCGCACCGACAGCTATCCACCCTGCTACAAGATAATTCCCGCGCTGCCACGCCTGACCGTCCACTCTTGGATGGCAGCCCTTGAGACCGAGCGACTGGAGAGCAAGACGCGTGCGATAGAACAGCGAGCAGCGAAGGCAGCCGGCTCGTGGGAGGAAGCCTACTTCATAACAATGGCGCGCAACTTCGGCTTTGGCATCAACGGAGACGCCTTCGAGGAGTGGGCGACGAACGTCCCACTGCAGTTCGTTGCCCATCATCGCGACGACATCTTCCAAGTGGAAGCACTGTTCCTGGGGCAGGCCGGGCTGCTCGACCCAGACTCCATCCCCGAACACTATCGCGAGGCAGCAGAGAAGGAGGGATACTTCGCCCGCCTGAGAAACGAATACCTATACCTGCGCCACAAATTTTCCATAGAGCCAATGGACCACACGCATTGGCGCTTTCTACGACTCCGACCGCAAAACTTCCCACACATACGCATAGTGCAACTAGCCAACCTCTACCACCAGCGGCGCGCCGGACTGAGCCAGCTCTTGGAGTGCACCACCACGAAAGAGATTGAGCAGCTGCTCTCGACCAGCGTAACACCATACTGGGAGACCCACTACACCTTCGGAAGCACCAGCTGCAAGACGCCGAAGAAGCTGTCGGGCACCTCGCTCAACCTGCTGATGATTAACACTGCCATCCCGACAATGTTTGCCTACGGGCGGCACGCCTCGAAGGAAGCACTGTGCGACCGCGCCCTCAGCCTGCTCGAACAACTGCGACCGGAAAACAACCACATCACCCGAATGTGGCGCGAATGTGGGCTGTCCGTCGCCTCGGCTGCCGACACGCAAGCACTCATACAACTGAAGAAGGAGTATTGCGACAAGCGCGACTGTCTGCGCTGCCGCTTCGGTTACGAATACTTAAAAGGAAAGAAAGAATGAACTACATCTACGAAACGCGCATGGCCGTACGCGACTACGAGTGCGACATTGAGGGCATAGTCAACAATGCCAACTACCTTCACTACTGCGAACACACGCGCCACCTCTTCCTTAAACAGTGCGGACTGAGCTTCGCCGAAATGCACTCGAAGGGAGTGGACGCCGTGGTAGCGCGTATGCAACTACAGTTTAAGACACCCCTGCGTTGCGACGACGAATTCTTCTCGCGCCTAAATCTGCGAAAAGAGGGACTGCGCTACATATTCTCGCACGACATGTTCCGAGCATCCGACAATCAGCTATGCTTCCGCGGAAAAGCAGAGTTGGTATGCCTGATTAACGGGAAACTCGGCAACAGCGCCGACTACGACGAAGCCTTCAGACAATACATAGAACAATGAGAGACGAAGAACTCTACACCCTCGCACTCACCCAGCTGAAGGGCATCTCGCTGGCGCAAAAGCACGAACTGCTGCGAAAGGCGGGCAGCGCACAGCAGGCCTACGAGCAGCGCGCCACCATAGCCGCCGACCAGCCCAAGCTGAGAAACGCACTGGCCGACTGGAGCGACGCCCTCTCCACCGCCGAGGCCGAACTGCGCTACGACGAAGAGCACGGCATCAGAGTGCTGTGCCTCGGCGACGACGCCTACCCGCAACGACTGACCCACTGCGCCGACGCGCCGCTCGCACTGTTCTACGTCGGCACTGCCGACCTGAACCAACCGCGAGTCATCAACGTTGTGGGCACGCGCCACTGCACGCAATACGGCAACGACCTCATACGCCGACTGATAACCGACCTAAAGAGCCTGTGCCCACGAACGCTGATAGTGAGCGGACTGGCCTACGGAGTTGACATCTGCGCCCACCGTCGGGCTCTCGAACAAGGCTTCGAGACCGTAGGAGTGCTCGCCCACGGACTCGACGACCTCTACCCTCCCCGACATCGCGACACGGCGAACCAGATGACACGTCAGGGCGGAATGCTGACCGAATACTTCACTCGCACGCAGCCCGTAAAGGGGAACTTCGTGATGCGCAACCGCATAGTGGCGGGAGTGAGCGACGCTTGCATAGTGGTGGAATCGGCGGCGCGAGGCGGAGCCCTCATCACTGCGTCGGTGGCCCAAGACTACGACCGCGACGTGTTTGCCTTCCCCGGACGAGTGGGCGACACCTATTCCGAAGGCTGCAACCGCCTGATACGCGACTGCCGCGCCGCACTCATCACCTCTGCCGAAGACCTCGTGAAGGCGATGCACTGGGACGGCGACGCCACTCTCGCCGAGGCGCAACGCAACGGCATAGAGCGCCAACTGTTTCCCGACCTATCGCCGAAGGAGACGGCCATCGTGGAAGAGCTGCGACGCACCAACGACCAGCAGCTGAACCTGCTATCGGTGAAGACCAACATTCCCGTGGGAGAGCTCAGCTCGCTGCTGTTCCAGCTCGAAATGCGGGGCATGGTGAAGTCGCTCGCCGGCGGCGTTTACCATCTCTTCAATCTATAGACCTATACCTATTATATAATAAGGAGACGACAGAGCATGAATATTGGCAACATAGAGTTTGGGCCGAAGCCACTCTTTCTCGCACCGATGGAAGACGTTACCGACATAGGTTTTCGCCACCTCTGCAAGCGGTTCGGCGCCGCAATGGTCTATACGGAATTTGTCAGCGCCGAGGCTCTCGTTCGCTCGGTGAAGTCAACCGTCAGCAAACTCACCATAAGCGACGAGGAGCGCCCCGTAGGTATTCAAATCTACGGACGCGACGTGCCACAGATAGTGGAGGCGGCGCAAATAGTGGAGCACGAGGCTCGCCCCGACGTGATAGACCTGAACTTCGGGTGTCCCGTGAAGAAAGTGGCGGGGAAGGGCGCTGGTGCGGGCATGCTGAAAACGCCGGAGCTGCTGCTGGAAATCACCCGCGAAGTGGTGAAGGCAGTGCGGACGCCAGTAACGGTGAAGACCCGACTCGGCTGGGACTGCGAGCATCGCATCATCACCACACTTGCCGAGCAACTGCAAGACTGCGGCATAGCGGCACTGACCATCCACGGACGCACCCGCTCGCAAATGTACACGGGCGAGGCAGACTGGACGCTCATTGGCGAAGTGAAGCGCAATCCGAGGATACACATTCCCATAATAGGCAACGGAGACATCTGCACTGCCGACGACGCCCGACGAGCGTTCGAGCAGTATGGCGTCGATGCTGTGATGATAGGCCGAGCCACGTTCGGAAGGCCTTGGATCTTCAAAGAAATACGCGACTACCTCGATGGGAAAGAGCCCGACCCGTCGTTCGACTTCAACAAGAAGCTCGACATTCTGCTCGAACAACTGCGAATCAACGTCAGTCGCATCGACGAATATAGGGGCATACTTCACACGCGCCGACATTTGGCCGCCAGCCCAATCTTCAAAGGCATCCCCGACTTCCGACAGACGCGAATAGCGATACTACAGGCCACCACCGTGGACGAACTGACCAGCATCCTCGAACGAGTGAGAAAGCAATTGGGATGAGACGACTCGTAATAGCACTGGCGCTCGCACTGGCTTTGGCAACCCCTGCGGCTGCCAACGACCCCACGCAGACCGAGCGACCCAAGGTGGCACTCGTGCTGAGCGGCGGCGGAGCGAAAGGCTTCGCCCACATTGGCGTGCTGCGAGTGCTCGAAGAGGCCGGCATTCCCATCGACATGATATGCGGCACCAGCATAGGCTCGCTCATCGGAGGGCTATACGCCATCGGCTACGACGCCCACGAGCTCGACTCGATGGTAAGGGCGCAAGACTGGGCACAGCTGCTCTCCGACAAAATCAGTTGGCGCGAACAGAGCCTCGACGAGCGTCAGCGACAAGACCGATACTTCTTCTCGGTCCCGCTGAGCAGCCTCAGCAAGCACGCCCTCGCAAGAAACGGACTGATAAAAGGGCAAAACCTGGCCAACCTCTTCACCAAGCTGACCATAGGCTACCACGACTCCATCGACTTCAACGCGCTGCCGACTCCCTTCGCTTGCGTGGCAACCGACATGGTGAAGTACCGTGAGATAGTCTTCCACAGCGGGCACCTCGCCACAGCCATGCGCGCAAGTATGTCTATCCCAGCGGCGTTCACACCCGTGGCTCTCGACACAATGCTGCTCGTGGACGGCGGACTGAGAAACAACTATCCAGCAGACATAGCGCGAGAGATGGGCGCAGACTACATCATCGGAGTATCGTTGCAGAAGCTGAAAGAGACCACTGCCGACGACCTCGACGCGCCGGGGGCAGTGATATCGAGGCTGATAGACGTGAACTGCGACAATAAATATAGGGACAACTGGGCGGCGACGGACATCCCTATCAAGGTGAACACAGACGGCTTCGGAACGGCGAGCTTCAACCTGAAAGCCATCGACACGCTGGAATTGCGCGGCGAACAAGAGGCTCGACGACACTGGGCGGAACTGATGGCTCTGCGCAACAAGCTGTTCCCCGACGACTCTCTGGCCACCGACCGACCACGCAGCGCAACCACGGCCAAGGCGAAGCCCGCCCACGCCCACGGCAACGCGAACGCCGACGCAGCAGAGGAGCGGCTGCCCATCTCCACCATAACGTTCAAGAACACCGCGCCGAGCGACGAGCACTACCTGCGCCGCCGATTCCATCTGGACGAGCGCGACTCGATGACCACACAGCAGATAGAGCAGATAATCACCGCCCTCAGAGGCCCGCTCTTCTATAACGACGCAAGCTATCAGCTGACGGGCGAAGCCGACGGCTACCGACTCGCGATAGACACCGAAGGCAAGAAGGCAAGCCAAGTCTATCTGGGAGTGAGGTTCGACAACGAGGAGAAAGTGGCGCTCGGACTGAACGCCGTGGCAAAGCTGACCACCAAGATGCCGATGCAATTCTCGCTGACGGGACGACTGGGACGGCGGTCGTATGGGCGAGCCGACCTGACGCTGCTGCCTATCCACCTAAACAGCTTCACACTCTCATACCAATACAACCGCGACGAAATAGAACTCTACGACCATGGCGACCTCGATGTCAACGTGAAATATCACCGACACCTCGTGGAACTCGCCCTGCTCGACATAGAAGGCCGCAACTATCTGTTCGACCTCTTAGCGCGCTACGAGCACTACAACGTTACCGATGCGCTGAGCAGCGAAGCGGTGAAACTGAGCGAATATCTCGACAAACTCGGACTTATCAGCTACCATGCCCGACTGCACTACAACTCGCAGGACCAAAGCTACTTCCCCACAAGAGGAAGCCGCTTCGAGGGTGAATACGGACTCTACACCACGAACTTCTATCAATACAGGGGCGCAGAGCCGGTGAGCATCGTGAGTGCCTCGTGGCAGACGTGCCTGAGGCTGGGCCGACGCATCACCCTGCAACCAGCCATCTACGGCAGAAGCATCATGACCGACGACGCCATCTATCTGCTCTCGAACGCCCTCGGAGGCCCTTTCTTCGGCAAATATGTTGACCAGCAAATGCCGATGGCCGGCATGAACTACGTGGAGCGAGTGGGCGACCATCTGCTGGCCGCACAGCTGCGGGTGCAGCACCGACTGACCACCAACAACTATATACTGATGGCCGTAGGCGCGGCGCAACAGGCAAACAAGCTGAACCAACTGCTCAGCTCCCGAACCATCGTAGGAGCCGAAGCGTCGTATGCCTACAACTCGCTCGTGGGACCGCTCGGAGCCAGCGTCGGCTACAACAATCGCACACGCAAGCTCTACTTCTACGTCAACCTCGGTTTCCACTTCTAACACTTCGGTGGAAACGACCTCTTTCGCAGGAAAATAGTTTTTACAAACGAGGTGGCTTCATACACCCACCACGGAAGAAGCCGACTCCCACCACCGTAGGAGCCGGCTTCTTCCACCGTGCGTCTCCACTCCCACCGAGGTGCGTCTTGGCTTCTACGGCGGTGGGAGTTTTGGGCTATTTAGGTTTTTGATTTTCAGTGCCATGGAAATCGCGTTTTCCCACCGTGGCGGGAAAAATCGGCTTCCGAGACACTATTTGCCTTTCTTCACTTTTTTCAACATCTCGCACCCTGCCTCACTGCATTTCCTTCAGTCGAAGCAGCGCCTCAAGATAGTAATAGTCGGCATAGACGATGCTCGCGTCAATCTCGCTTCCTGCGGGATGGTGGCCCGTGCTGTGCATAAGGAAAGCCACGTTGCGCCTGCCGCTCTGATAGCGCGGACTGCTGAGCGAGGAGAGCATCGCGAGGGCGGCCTCCCTGTACTTCTTCGACTTCTCGCCGTCCACATAGCGGCAGAGCTCAAGAAGCGCATCGGCAACCACGCACGCCGCCGACGCATCCTTGGGCGAGCCAACGGGGGCGTCCATGTCCCACTTCGGCACCCAGTCGTCGCTCGTCGCCCGCAGGCGAGTCAAGTAAATGTCGGCCACTTTCTGAGCGAAGTCGAGAAACACGCGGTCGCGCGTCCAGCGATAGACCATCGTGTAGCCGTAGATGGCCCATGACTGCCCGCGTGCCCACATCGAATTGTCGTCGTAGCCTTGGTGGGTTACGCCCTTGATGAAGTCGCCCGACAGCGTGTCATAGACAGCCACGTGGTAGGAGGAACCGTCTTCGCGGAAGTGATGCTTCATCGTCGTAGTAGCGTGGGCAATGGCAATGTCTTCGAGAAGAGGGTTGCCCCCGTTGCGTGCGGCCCAGAAGAGCAGGTCGAGGTTTATCATGTTGTCCATGATGGTGTTGTGCGGCCACCCCTGTCGCTCCACCTCGCGAGGCCAGCTGAGCAGCGTGCCCACCTTGGGGTTGAAGAGTGTGGCCAGCGAGTCGGCGGCGGCCAGCAGCACGCGCTTATAGTCGGCGTTGGCGGTCAGCGGATAGCCCTTCCCGTAGGAGCAGAAGAGCAGAAAGCCGATGTCGTGGTCGAAGATGGGGCTGTAGGCTATGTCGCGCAGTGATTGGGTGTATCCCTCGGCGGCCTGCCTCACCTCTTCGTCGCGCGTGTAGGCGTAGTCCATCCACAGTATGCCTGGCCAGAAACCAGAGCACCACTCTTCGGCTTTCGCCTCGCGCGTGTTCCATCCCCGCTGTTTGTCGGTGCTCAGAATGTTGCGCGGCTCGCGTTTGAAGTCGTATGGTTGCAGCTCTTTCAGTGCTGCCTTCACCTGCGCGGCGCAGTAGTCGAGTTGTTTGTTCACGTCGAACGATTGTGCCTTCGCGCCAAGTGTGCAGATGGCTATTATCGTAGTTGCGATTAACTTTCTCATTTCTTCATTTTTATTTTAAGGGAGTTAATTGGAGTTATCGGAAGTTATTGGGAGATAACGGTATCGTTGTTTATTTTTATTTTAAGGGAGTTAATTGGAGTTAATGCTGGAGTTAGCGGGAGATTACGGAAGTTATTGGGAGATAACGGTAGGATGCGAAGGAAAAGCAATGGTATTCTCACTCCTCTCTCCTCACTCCCCACTCCTCATTATTCTGCCGTTCCGTCTTACTTCGTAGCTCGATTCGGTGGAGACGATACGGTCGATGTCGCCGTTTTTCAGCCTCACTTCTATGCCTACCGCCGACTTGTCCTTTCCCTTTGGAGTGAAGAAGCTGACCGACTCTATCTCCGACGGCTCGTCTGCCGACGACGGTTCGAAGACGGCAACAAACGGGTGGTTCCACGCTTCGCCCGACTGCCGCGCCACGAAGGTCAGCACTGGCTGCTTCTTCACGTCGTAGGGCTGTCGCGGCATTCTCTCGTATTCTAAGTTGACGGGCGACAGTGCCTGGAACACCTCGCGACCCTCGTCGCCGCGCATCCACATCGTCATCGTAATCTCCGGCGTCGGTAGCTGGGCGTTCGCGTCGATGCGGAACGTCGCCTTCACGTCCTTCGTCGTCCGTGCGCTCACCTTGTCGTAGATGTAGGAGTAGGCGTAGAGATGGCCACCCGCGAAGGCCAGTTCGTCGGTCGGGCGCAGGTCGAGGCTCGTTCCGTCGGCGGCGGTCAGCGTCATTGTCTGCCCAAGGTTGTGGTAGAAATAGTCGTGCATCTTGTCGCCGCCGCGCCTTTTTCTGCTTCGGAACACGTCAACGTAGTAGCCGCCACGCTCGCTGGTCTTCACGATGCCCACCGTGCGCTGCTGGTCGGACTGCGATTCGGGCTCCACGAAAGCCACGGTGGTGTGCTGGTCGTCCGCGGAAACGAGGTCGAACCCGTGCTGCGACATCATCACCGGATAGCTGGAGACGCCGTCAACGCATACCGTGTTGTGGGCGGGGAACTGCGAATAGTATTCGGCGTAGTCGAGGCCGCTGTATAGAGTCTTCCCTATTCCGGCGTCGGGTCCAAGCACGTAGCCCTTGCCGTAGAGTTCGAGGGAGATGCCGTTGGCGTGCTGATGGTTGCCGAGCGAACCGTTGAGCGAGTACATAAGGTCGTGCGTGGGGTGCATGCCCGTTCGCCCGATGGCCCACGAGACGTTGGGGGCGTAGAAGTGGCTCGACACGCATTGCTCGATGAGCGAATCGGGGGCGTCGGGTTTCACTGCCGCCAACAGTCGTTCCATCCGCGCCTGCAGCTCGCCCTTCCCGTGGCGCTTGGCATACCCTATCGCCCGCTCTATTCCGCCCGTATTCAGGTGGTTGGGATGCGTGTCGCCGAAGCCGCAAATCATTCTGTTCGGCATTAGGTATTCGGGCGAACGCTCCATCGCAAGGATAAGCATCGGGATGGAGTCGTAGAGGTCTATGCCTGCATGTTCGTCAAGTTCGTCGGCTAACTGCGCAAAGTCGCGCAACACTGTGGTGGAATACCCCGGACACTCGTACCACGTATGCGCCTCGCGGTCGAAGCCGAAGGCGGCCAGACGCTTCACGCTCCACTGCCGAATGCTGTTTTGGTTCATGATGTAGTCGAGATAATACTCCCGTCCGCGGTGGTCGTCGTAGGCGTCGTCGTGGTCGAGCGTTCCCGCGACTGCCGCTATCGTCTCCGCTTGAAAGAGGTCCCAATTATTGTGGGGCACTCCTCCCGCTATGATGTTCTCGGCCCACTTCTTCAGTGCGGCGTCGTAAAGTTGTAAGGAGTGAGTTTTTAATGAGGAGAGGGGAGTGGGGAGTGAGGAGTGAGAAATGCTTTGTGAAAGCGGGGAATGAGAATCGTCTTCCTCGCTGCCCTCATTTGCAAGTCTATGCTCACTCCTCGCTCCTCGCTCCTCACTCCTCATTGAGACCCAACTCCTCAAAATCCGGTACGCCTCGCAAAGGGGATAGATAGCGTCCTCGTGAATCACCTCGAAGGTGGTCATTCCCACGAGCGTCTGCTGATGGCCGTGATTCATATCCTGCGGGACATTCCTAAAATATATGCCTTTCAGGAACGCGTCCAACACTCCGACAGCCATCCTGCCGTAGCGGTCGTCGCCCGTTTCCTGCCAACGCTTGGCTGCGTCGCGCGCTATCCTTGCAATCTCAAGGTTGACGCTGGCAATGTTGCAGCCCGTCTTCGAGGGGTGCGTCTTCTCTAACTTCCCCGTCGCCTTGCTGATGAACGTAACACTTCCCTGCTCATCGTCGTCGAACGGCACTACTTCTTCGAGCGACGGACGGTTGTATTGCGACGCAACCGACCTGCTGCCGTTATACTTTATCGTGGGAAAAGGCGCGCGCCCACCCCCGACGTGGTCGAACAGTTCGCCGTTCACAAACACGTCGGTCGCGTGTGTGCTCCAATACATCTGCAGGCGCGACACCAGCCACATCGAGTCAGTCTCCCACTTCGACAAGTAGTCGTCGAGCGTCATTCGAGCGTGCCCAGTCATAGGCATCGCCATCAGCAATATAATCAACAGTCTTTTCATATTCTTTATACCTAAGAACTTAAAAACTCCTACCCTCACACTTATAATACGCAAAGATAGTCGAAAATACTTACTAAAACGAATGTTTTTAATAAAATCGCTTGTTTTTCATGCAAAAAATCGCTATTTTTGCAGCTGAAATAGACTGTCGCAAAGAGTAACAAGCGAGGAGAAAGATATGAGAAATGCTGATGACATCTTAAAGATATGCGCCAAACGACTGGATGCGCAGCTCGATAAGCTATGGGTGGAACGTAAGATTACTCCCGAAGAAATCGAGAGACTTGAGTTTGAGCATCTAAGGACGGAGAAATAAGCAAAATAGAAATAAACAGCCTATCAAAGTGACTGAATAAAATGCTGTAAGCATAAACCAAGACCTATGCAAGAGAACGAAATCATCACCGCCATACGCGAGCACCTGAGCAAAGCGGCTCCAGGCGCACGAGCATTCCTGTATGGCTCCAGGGCGAGAGGCACGGCAAAGGAGGACAGCGACTGGGACGTGCTGATTCTGCTTGACAAGCCAAAGGTTACGTTCGAGGACCACAGTCGCATCGTCTATCCACTGGAAATCATAGGATTCAAGATGAACCAAGAAATCAACCCGATGCTATGCACCGAGGAGTATTGGCGACAAAGCAGTTTCACGCCGTTCCACCATAATGTTTCTAAGGACTGCATCGCGATATGAGCCTATCAGAAGAAGACAGAACCGCCATCGTTGCGTATAGGATTGAGAAGGCGAACCGAACTCTGCGGGAAGCGTTGATCAATTTCGACCTTAAATTGTCGGCTACGGCTTCCAACAGGCTCTATTACGCTGCCTATCACGCCGTATCGGCCTTGCTTGTTAGCGAAGGGCTCACCGCCAAGACGCATAGAGGAGTAAGGGCGATGTTCTATAAAGAGCTCCTGCTTAAAAATCGTTTCCCTGCCAAATTCGGCGCGTTGTTCAGCCAGTTGTTCGACTTTAGGCACGACGACGATTACGACGACTATCGCGATATCACAATAGAAGAACTCGCACCGCTGATTGAGCCGACTAAGGAGTTTGTTGACACTATTTGCGAATACGCATCAAAACAAAGAACAGAATAAAACCAAAGAACAGATGAAAAAGATTTTATTTACACTTGTGGCAATGGTTTCGATGCTCGCGGCGAGCGCCGAAACATATAGCGGGGAGACCATAACCACCGAGGGGGCGTGGTGCTGGTTCGCCGACCCGCGCGCACTCCACTACGAGAGCAGCGACGGAACCACCAACGTATCGTGGATTGGATACATCGACACGCACGGAGCTATAAAGGCGATGCAGATGGACTTCACCACGGGAAAGAAGACGGAAGTGCTCATTCGCAGCTTCTTCCAACCAGACGACCACGACAATCCCACCTTCCTCGTGTTGCCGTCGGGCCGCGTTATGATATTCTACACAAGGCACACCGACGAGGCGAAGTTCTACTATAGAATATCCACAAAACCATACGACATCACGCAACTGGGCGCGGAAAAGACAATCTCCGTCAGCAACAACACCACCTACCCGTCGCCCTTCATCATGAGCGACGACCCCGAACACATCTACCTCTGCTGGCGAGGAATCAACTGGCACCCCACCATCGGACGACTCACCATGCCCGACGAGAGCGACAACGTATCGTGGGACTTCGGGCCGAAACAGATAGTGCAGTCAACGGGCGCACGCCCTTACGTGAAATACCAATCGAACGGGAAAGACAAGATTTACCTCGTATATACAACAGGCCACCCCGACAACGAGTACCCAAACTGGGTCTATTTCAACGTTATCGACATCAATGCGGGCAACGGGCCAATACTGAAGGACATAAAGGGCACCACGCTGAAAAAGATTAGCGACGGCACGTTCAGCGTCAACAAACAGTCGAGCTATAAGTCGTCCTACCCCTACACCGTGGTGGACGCACCGTCAACCTATCGCGACTGGGTGTGGCAAATAGCGCGCGACGCCGACGACAACCCCGTCATCGCAATGGTGCGCATAGACAACTCGAAGGCGAACCACGAATACTACTGCGCCCGCTGGACCGGCTCGACGTGGCGGCTGACCGACCTGGCCAACGCGGGGCGCTCGTTCCACGGCCAGAACACAGAGCTCTGCTATTCGGCAGGAATGGCAATAGACGAGGCGGACCCCAACCAGTTCTACCTCTCTATCCCAACAGAGGGAGACAACGGGAAGATTTATGAAATCTGGAAATATACACTCACCGACGCTGGTAGCATCACCGCAAAACAGCAGATAACAAAGAACTCGAAGAAGAACAACGTCCGTCCCTACATCGTTACCAATTCCGAGAACTCACCGTTGAGGCTCGCGTGGATGTATGGCGACTATTATTATTGGTACGCAACTTATCCGACGGAGATACACTGCGACTACGCATTGCCAACCTTCACAGGAACGCTGCCCAACGCTGTTTCGTCGCTCTCGAGCGCATCTTCATTCACCATCACCACCAACGCCCAACTCACCAGCAGCGACTATCAGTTCAGCGTTGACGCTGGCATCGTGAAGTTCGGCCTCGACAAATCGACGAAGAAACTATACATCACCGCCAACGGCACCACGACCTACAGCACGATGCAATACCTGAACAGCGTGCAAACAAGCGGAAACAACTTCACGAGCGAGATTATCTCGTCGGCCTATATCACCCTCACCTACGACGGCTCGCGCCTGATGCTCTATCGCAACGGTCTCGTGGAGCTCGTGGTTGACGCCGAAGGCGTTACGGCCACAACATCGACCACCGACGCTACGCTCTACGACGAGGCACTGGAGCCCGACGCAGTGAAGAAAGTCGTAACGTCGCAGGCAATAGGCGACATCGAGATTCCCACGGAAGTCGTTACCGACATCGTGCTGCCCACGACGCTCTCCGACGGAAGCAGCGTAGTGTGGACCTCCTCCGACGAAAGCATCGTTGGCACCGACGGAATAGTGTCGCTGCCCTCGACCGACACTGAGGTAACGCTCACCGCCAACTGCAACGGCGAGGAGCGCACGTTCACCGTAACCGTGAAACCGCGCGACGTGGAGACCAACAACCGCCTCGTAAGCTACGAGTTTGAGACATCCGACAAATACACCTCAGGCGGAACAACCTACGTGAAGGATAAGACGGGCAACAACCGCGACCTGGCCGTATATGGCAACGCCACCATCGACGGAACGCTCAATCTGACAAGCAACACGGCTACAGCTTTCTCGTCAAACGGCTACGGCGTTGTTCCCTCGGGGCTAATCGACGGACTGCGCTCCTACACAGTACTGCTCGAGGCAACTCCCAAGAGCCTCAACTCGGCGGCGCGCTTCTATGATTTCGGTGTCAACTCAGCTAACAGCCTTTTCTTCCGCGCCAACGCACTCTCGGCTGGAATAAAGCTTAACGGCGGAACCACCACGATGACCAACTCGTCGGACCAACTGTCGGCCGGCACTTCCTATAAGCTCGCCGTAACCTTCGACGCAGGCACAAAGAAGACCACCATCTATATCGACGGCGAGGCCATCGCCAGCGGAACGGAGAACCAGAACGAGCCCTACCAACTGCTGTCGGCAGGCACCGACACGCGCAACTACATCGGACGCACGCAATGGTGGGATTCGAGCGTGAAAGCACAGAACATCGACTACATTGGCACCATCGACAACTTCTGCGTCTATAATATTGCGCTGACCGACAAAGAGGTGGCCGAGGCACAAGGCTACGAGGTGCACGACGGTGACTCATCATTAGTCGTAGATTACTCCGAGAGCGTGCTTAACCGCGACTTCGAGGGCTCCTACTCCAAATATTCCGCAGCCAACGTCTCTTCCGACCGCGCCATCTATCAGCCCGAGAACTGGACAATCACTTACACTAATGGCAACGAGAACGACCTGAGCATCTTGAACTCGGGCGACCTCTACGGCGACCTCTTCACCGCGCCGCTCGGGGCACGCACGTCGAGCATGGGAAAAAACTCATATCTCGTGCGCCACAAGTGGGGCACGTCCACGATACAGCTGTCGCAGACCGTGGCCGACCTGCCCGCCGCCATATATGAGCTCTCGGCCGACACATGGTACTCGGGCGGAACGGGCTCGGCCGTAATCTTCGGCAACGATGAGCAGACCGCACTCACAGCCGCACAGTCGGCATGGACCACCCAGACCGTAGCGTTCAACGTCAACGGCTACGACGACGCCACGATAGGATTTGCGGCCA
>Ga0181612_153865_pt1 | contig 62369 bp, 45 predicted proteins | sample HoacroProtozoa21_FD_119630 | JGI IMG/M metagenome (GOLD analysis project Ga0181612, IMG submission 119630) | Hoatzin crop microbial communities from Cojedes, Venezuel. Combined Assembly of Gp0051906, Gp0051904, Gp0051908
AAGTTCACAGAAAATCTTGCGGTTGCTGGCTGGCGACGGGTCGATGACGACACAGCAGTTGGCTGACCGACTGGGCATCTCTCGCCGCGCGGTGGCAAAGCAGGTCAAAAATTTGCAGGAGCAGGGTCGGCTGAAGCGCGTCGGTCCCGACAAGGGCGGACACTGGGAGGTCATGGCAAAATGAGCCAGAATCCGCATCATCCAAACAGGAAATGCCATTAATGTGCGGGCAGGGGTTGGCAGTTTCGAAATAATTGTGTAAATTTGAAGCCCTTTTTCGGGTCACATTCCTAGGGAAAGGCTGTTTTAATTGAAACTAAACTAACAACCAACTATACTACTCTACCTTATATGGACAAGATTACCAAGATTGTGCTCACTGGCGGGCCCTGCGCGGGCAAGACCACTGCCATGGCACGCATCATCGAGCACTTCACGGGGCTGGGCTTCCAGGTGTTTGCCATCCCCGAGGTGCCCACCATGTTCAGCAGCGCCGGCGTGGACTACCTGACCGGCAACAAATCGCTGTTTTTTCAAGCCGAGAAATCGACGCTGACCTTGCAACTGGACCTTGAGGACCACTTTAGCAAGATGGCGGCGCAGTGCAACAAGCCCGTGCTGATAGTGTGCGACCGCGGCACGATGGACATCTCTGCCTACGTCATGCCCGAGGTGTGGCAGGCGCTGACCGACGAGCTGGGCACCAACACCATCAAGCTGCGCGACGCCCGCTATGACGCGGTGCTGCACATGGTGACTGCCGCCGCCGGTGCGGAGCAGTTCTACACCAACGAGAACAACAAGTTCCGCAGCGAGGACGTGGAGCTCGCCCGCGAGCTGGACAAGAAGGTGCAAAAAGCGTGGACGGGACATCCGCACCTGCGCGTGATTGGCAACCAGACCGACTTTGACGACAAGCTGCGGCAAGTGGTGAGCGAGATTTCTAACGTGCTCGACGTGCCCGACCCCATCGAGGTGGAACGCAAATACATCGTCAAGGTCACGGGCGAGATACCCGACTACACCGAGAGCGAAATCACGCAGACCTATCTGCTGAGCGAGCCCGACACCGAGATGCGCGTGCGCAAACGCGGCTGGCAAGGCAGCTATGTGTATTTCCAGACCATCAAAAAGACCGTCAGCGAGGGCAAACGCATCGAGACCGAGCGTCGCATCACGGCGCAACAGTATGTTGACCTGCTGCAAATTGCAGACCCCAACCGCAAGAGCATCAGCAAGATGCGCAAATGCTTTGTGTGGAAGAACCAATACTTTGAGCTCGACACCTACATCGAGCCCAACCTGGGACTGCAAATCTTGGAGCTGGAGGGCGTGGGCGAGCACGACCAAATCGATTTTCCGCCGTTCATTCAGGTGGTGGAGGACATCACCGGCAACGAAAAATACTATAACTATCAGCTGTCGAAACGCTGATGCCTAGCTGCATCATCACCGCATTGGGCGGTTGCCTGCCACGAGTGGCGGGCAACCGCCTGCTGCTTTTGCAACACGGCGCACCCCAGATGACTGCGCCGCCCCTGCCTCGCGATTTGCCCGAGCTTACATCTATTGGAGGGCATTGCGTGCGTTTTCAAAAAAAATTGATTATCTTTGTAGCTGTAAACAACCTGTAATTAACAACCATCAACCATTAATCTATCTGAATATGAAAGCATTGAACACCGACAAAGCACCTGCTGCCATTGGCCCCTACAGCCAGGCAATCCGCACAGGAAACCTCGTATTTGTTTCGGGCCAGCTGCCCATCGACCCTGCCACGGGCGCATTTCCCGAGGGCGACGTGAAGGACCAGACCCGTCAGAGCCTAGAGAACGCCCGCGCCATCTTGCGCAGCGAGGGCTTGGACTTGTGCAACGTGGTCAAGACCACCGTGCTGCTAGCCGACATCGCCTACTTTGGCCCCATGAACGAGGTGTATGCCGACTATTTCTCGGCACCCTACCCTGCCCGCAGCGCGTTTGCCGTGCGTGACCTGCCCAAGGGCGCCATGGTAGAGATTGAGCTCATTGCCGAGGCACAATAAGCCACCTGGCATCATCCACATCATCCCGATGGCGAGGCGGCATCATGTGCTGGCGTCTCGCCATCGTGCTATAATTGTAACATCCCCATTCAAATTCATCACCACATTCAACACCCCCACCCCACATGGCATCCCTATTGCTAAACATCGTGCTGGCGGCAGTGTGTGCCGTCGCACAAAGCCTGCTGCCCGTGCCTCGGCAAGCCGAAGCGACTGCCGACGGCGGCGCGTTTGAGACCACCGTAGCCTACCGTCTGGACAACCGTGCCGGCACCGTGGCAAACAACCTGTATATAGACCCTCTGGCGCAAGGCGCGAGAGCCGATGCCCGCCGTGTGATGATGCTGGTGCCCGAGGGGCAGCCTGCCGAGGGCTACCGCCTGCACATCACCGCCGACACGCTGCTGGTGGCGGCTAGCGACAGGCTGGGATTTATCCGCGCGGGGCAGACGCTGCGGCAGTTGCTGGGCAAGGGAACCGCCTTGCCCGCCTGCGACATCACCGATGCCCCTGCATTGGCATGGCGGGGCTGCATGATTGACGTGTCGAGGCACTACTTCTCGCCCGAATGTCTGCGGCAGCAAATCGACGTGCTGGCATCGTTCAAAATCAACCGGCTGCACCTGCATCTGACCGATGCGGCAGGCTGGCGCATGCAGATAGCCCGATACCCCTTGCTCACCGACATAGCCGCATGGCGCACCGTGAGCGACTGGGACCAGTGGTGGGTGGACCGCGACCGCCGTTATGCCCACAAGGGCGACCCAAACGCCTACGGCGGCTACTACACCCAGCAAGAACTGCGCGAGCTGGTAGATTATGCGTGGCAACGCGGCATCACCATCGTGCCCGAGGTGGAGCTGCCAGGTCATAGCGAGGAGGTGCTGGCAGTCTATCCACAACTGGCTTGCACCAGCGACACGGCGGCACAGCGGCGCAGCTATCCGCACGAGCCAGTGACCGCCTTCAATGCAGGTGACCTGTGTCCAGCCAACGAAGCAACGCTGCAATGGCTGTGCAGGGTGCTCGACGAGGTGATGGACGTGTTCCCCTCGCGATATATCCACATAGGCGGCGACGAAGCCAACATGACCGCCTGGAAGACGTGTGAACGCTGCCAACAGCGGATGAAGCAACTGGGCACCGACCAAGTGGCTGACCTGCAAGCCGACCTGATAGACCGTGTGAACCAATACCTGAGCAGCCGCGGGCGCAAACTGATAGGCTGGGACGAAATCATCGCCGACGGCAACAACACCCACCCGGTGAAGACAGCCATGATTTGGCGCAATGCCGACTATGCCCGCCGCGCCATCGACAACGGCTATGACGTGATTATGGCACCCAACAGCCACTGCTATGTGAACCGCGCACAAGACGGTCCACGCCCTGGCGAATACTTCAACGGCAGCTACCTGCCGCTGGCGCAAGTGATGAAGTTTAAACCGCTGGCAGGACTCAACGACGAGCAGCGCACGCGCGTGCTGGGTGTGCAAGCCTGCCTGTGGACCGAGCATGTTGAGGATTGGCAAGCGGTTGAGCAACGGCTGTATCCGCGGTTGCTCGCCATTGCCGAGGTGGGCTGGTGCGGACAGATTGCCGACAGCGCACAATTTCGCTCACGCGCCCTGGTGTGGAACGACCGCCTGCGCGACAAGGGAATCGGTGCCTTTGACCTGCATAACGAGGTGGGCGACCGCCCCGAGAGCCTGACGGCAGTCACCCATCTGGCACGAGGCGCACAGGTGACCTACCTGAAGCGTTATAACCGCTACTATCCCGCTGCCGGCACCGCCACACTCACCGACGGCGCACGCGGCGGCTGGGAACACGGCGACGGTCGTTGGCAGGGCTTCATCGGCGACAGCTGCCTGAACGTGGTCATCGACCTAGGCAAGCCCACCGACATCAGCAGCGTGGGCATGGACTTCATCCAGAATGCAGGGCCAGACATCTATCTGCCTGCATGGCTGATTATTGAAGCCTCGGACGACGGCGTGAACTACCGTCAAATCTATCGCCGCGACAGCGACAAGGACACCAAGCGCGGGCTCTCGTTCCACACCTGGCAGTGGACGGGCAGCGAGCGAGCCCGATATCTGCACGTCATCGCCACGTCGCACGACCACCGCTCGTGGATATTCACCGACGAAATAATTGTGCGGTAAAATTTTGGCTGCGAGACAAAGTTTTGCTAATTTTGTGCAACAGAAAATATCATCATTTACCACCATATCATCATTATGAGAAGGTTTTTCATCATACTGACTGTGGCAATTTTTGCCCTGCACATGCAGGCAGCCACCATCGAGCAGTTGCGCACGCCCGACACCACTGGGCTGCAAATCAACAGCCAAGAGCTTGAAGCACTGCGTTTTCTCTACCAGTATATGCCGCTTGCCGACATCACGGACTATAGCCCCGCATTTCATCTTGCCAACGTGCGCTCGACCCTGCAAGCACGTCGCGAGATGCCCTGGGGCAGCAAGGTGCCCGACCTGCTGTTCAACCACTTTGTGCTGCCGTTGCGCGTCAACAACGAGGCACTCGACATGGCGCGTGTGGTCTTCTACAAAGAGCTTAAAAACCGCGTCGCCGGCATGACCATGGAGGAAGCCATCCTTGAGGTCAATCACTGGTGCCACGAACACGTCACCTACCAGCCTAGCGACGCCCGCACGTTGTCACCGCTGGCGTGTCTGGCAACAGCCATAGGCCGCTGCGGCGAGGAATCGACCTTCACCGTTGCTGCCCTGCGCTCAATCGGCATCCCTGCAAGGCAAGTCTATACTCCACGCTGGGCACACACCGACGACAACCATGCCTGGGTTGAGGCGTGGGCTGACGGGCAGTGGCACTTCCTGGGCGCATGCGAGCCCGAAGCTGTGCTCGACCTAGGATGGTTTAACGCACCTGCCTCACGAGCGCTGCTGATGCACACACGGGCTTTTGGTGACTATAACGGACCCGAGGAAGTGATGCTGCGCACCAAGAATTTCACCGAAATCAACCTGATTGGCAACTATGCCGCCACCAGCAAAGCCACCGTCAAGGTGGTGGACCGCAAGGGCAAAGCCGTGAAGGGGGCAAAGGTGCAATTCCGCATCTACAACTATGGCGAATTGTATCCCGCCGCCACCAAATATACCGACGATAAGGGCAGCACATCGCTCACCGCCGGATGCGGCGACATGATAGTCTGGGCATCAGCCGACGGTTGGTATGGCTATCGCAAGGTCAGCTTCGGCAAGGATAAATCTATCACCGTCAAGCTAGAGCACAGCAACAGCCAGGCGCAACAGAACACCTACGAAGAGTTTGACATCATTCCGCCCGTCGAGCATGCCAACTTGCCTGCGGTCACTCCTGAGCAAGCCGCCATCAACAAGGCCCGCTTTGCCCGCGAGGATTCAATCCGCAAGGCCTATGAGGCGACATTCCTCAACGCCGACGAGGCACAGGCACTGTGCCCATGGGCAGCCAACTATCTTGTGGTGGCACGCAACAATTGGCGTGTGATACTCAACTTCGTGCAAAGTCACGACGACAACCGGCAGCGGGCACTCGGTGTGCTGCAAGGGCTCAACGGCAAAGACCTGCGCGACGTCACCCCCAGCATTCTTGAAGATGCCTACTATGCCAACTCCGACCAGCTGTCGCAGCGCGTTGAGTACGAAATGATTACCGCCCCATTCAAGCTATCGCTGCAAAACGCATTTGACGAAGCCACCACCCAGCGATTCCGCAACAACCCCGTGCAACTGGTGACATGGGTGCGTGACAACATCGACATTCAGCCCGAGCAGAATGCCCTGCACATTGCCCAAACACCGATGGGCGTGTGGCGTAGCCGCGTGAGCGACAGTCGCGGGCGCGACATCTTTTTTGTAGATTTGGCACGGGCACTCAATATCGATGCCCGCATGGACCCCGTCACGGGCAAGGTGCAATATCGCACTGGTGCTGCCAGTGGCTGGCAAGATGTGAATTTTGACCAGGTGGAACAGACGAATGCCAAGCAAGGCACCCTGAAGCTGCGCTACACACCTAGCCGCATTCTTGACGACCCCAAATATTACTACCACTTCACCATTTCGCGCATCCTTGACGATGGCACCACCCAGTTGCTGAGCTATGACGAGGGCGACAGCGGCCTCGAAGACGGCGCAGCATGGAGCAACACCTTCCGCGACGGCACACCGCTCGACGAGGGACATTACCTGCTCACCACCGGCACACGCGCTGCCAGCGGCAAGGTGCTGGCTGCCAACCGCACATTTGCCATCACGCCTGGGCAAACCACAACCATCGAACTGACCATGCGCCAGCAAGACGACATGGTGGCTGTGCTGGGCAGCTTCAACTCTGAGTCTAAGTTCCAGCTGCTGGATGCCGACTTCAAGCCCGTGGGCAGTGAGCCCGTGAGCTTCTTGTCGCAAACAGGCCGCGGCTACTTTATCGTGGGTCTGCTGGGCGTGGGTCAAGAACCCACCAACCACGCCATGCGCGACTTGGCTAAGGTGAGCGGCGAACTCAACCAATGGCAGCGTCCGCTGGTGCTGCTGTTTGAAAACGAGCAAGAGGCACAGCATTATCGTCAAGAAAACTTCGGCACCCTGCCCACTAACGTGATTTACGGCATCGACACCGACGGCAGCGTCCGCCAGCAGATTGTGCAGCAGATGAAGCTCAACAGTGCGACACAGATGCCCATCTTTATCCTCACCGACACCTTTAACCGCGTGGTGTTCTGCTCACAGGGTTACACCATCGGACTGGGTGAACAGCTCGTGAAGGTTATCAAAAATTTGGACAAATAATTCCAGACCAGCGGCACACACATGATGCAGCATCTGGTTGACATCTTACGCAGCGAGCGGCAATTGTCGGCACGACAATACCGCTCGTTGCTCACCACTAGCGACCGTGATGCCGTGAACTATCTGTATCAGGCAGCGCGTGAAACCGCTTGCCAGCACTTTGGTCACGGTGTGTACGTCAGGGCTCTCATCGAGCTCACCAACCAGTGCCGCAACGACTGCCTGTATTGCGGCATCCGCCACAGCAATCGCCACGTGGCACGCTACGCGCTCACCCAGCGGCAAGTGCTTGACTGTTGTCAGCAAGGATATGAGCTGGGGTTCCGCACCATTGTGCTGCAAGGTGGTGAGTGGAGCGACGACAGCAGCCAATGGATTGCCGACATGGTAGCCAACATCCGCGCACAGTATCCCGATTGCGCCATCACCCTGTCACTAGGCGAACATAGCCGTGACACCTATGCGCTGTGGCGCAAAGCCGGTGCCGACCGCTACCTGCTGCGGCACGAGGCGCACAACGCCAAGCTCTATAGCCTGCTCCACCCTGCCGACATGAGCCTAAGCAACCGTCTGCAATGCCTTGAATGGCTCAAGCAACTGGGCTATCAGGTGGGATGCGGCATCATGGTGGGTGCGCCATTCCAGACCATCGGTCATCTGGTTGAGGACATCTTGTTCATCACCCGCTTCAAGCCGCAAATGGTGGGCATCGGGCCGTTTATGCCCCATCACGACACACCCATGCGGCGATTTCAGCACGGCAGTGCCGAACTCACAACGCGCCTCTATGCCCTGCTGCGCCTGGCAATGCCTAGCGCATTGATGCCTACCACCACAGCACTGGCTACCCTCGACCCTTACCAAGGGCTAGAGCGTGGCATCATGGCAGGAGCCAACGTGGTGATGCCCTGCCTCACACCAGCTGGGCAACGTGGAGATTACGCCCTGTATGACGGCAAGACCTTGGCTGACGACGATGTCGCCACCCGCGCCATCACCCAGCTGCAACAGCGGCTCGCCACCATAGGTTATCACATCGACTGGGACAGAGGCGATGCAAAATGACTCAGCTGGTTGATTCACACATGAGCACGCAGGGCATTTGGCTATTGAAAACCAAATGCCCTGCGTGTTTAGGATAAGCCGCAAGTTTACTGTTGCGGAGTCATGGTGAGGTTGAGCACGGTAGCCGGCAAGATGTAGGTGGCAACAAATTGCTGCACATCGGCGGGCGTGATGCTATTCAGAATGTTGATGTAGTCGTTGTGGAAGTCGATGCCAAATTTGTCGTAATATTTCATCATCGACATCCAGTAGGTGTTATCCGTCACATCCTCGGCGTTGACCTTACGCAAATAGGCGGTCACCTTATCGAGTTGTTGCTGGGTGATGCCTTTGTGCGCCACGTCTTGCACGTCTTGGTTAATAAGTTGGCGAGTCTCATCCGCCTTGCCAGCAGTGACGGTGACGTTGAGCGGCATGAAGATGACGGGAGCGTCATCGCCATTCTGGTCAGCCACAACACTGCAATGGGTATCAACATGATAGGTCCAGCCACGCTCCTCACGCAATTGCTGCCTGAAGATGTTGGTGAACACTTGCCCCGTTATCTTGGCAAGCAACACGTTGCGCGGGTTGTAGTCACATGGTGCCGTCCAGAAGAAATAGACCTTATCCTGCGGATTTTCCATGGCGCGTGACCAGCGATTGTCGATGTGGTGGTCATACAGGCGATAGCCGATGTCGCGCGGATGCTCATGCCGCCCATTGGCGGGCAACGTTGCCACATAGCGGCACAACAACTGCTGCAAAGTGTCGGCATCGAAATCACCCACGATGAACAACGTGATGTCGCTCATGTCGGCAAAACGGTCTTGATAGACTTGCATGATGCGGTCATAGTCCACCTGATTGAGCTCGTCAAGCGTCAGTCGCTCACCGCCCAGCGGGTGACGATTATAGACGTTGGCAAAAATGGAGTCGGCAAACTCAAATTTGGGGTCGGCTCCCTGATTGGCGATGCGTGACCGCTGGCCCTGAAGCCATGCTGCAAATGCCGCCTCGTCCTTGTGCGGTTGCGTGAGCTTGAGGTAGAGCAACTGGAAAGCCGTCTCCAAGTCGTGACGTGTGGCACTGCCCTGGAAACCCTCCTCAGTCTTGCTGACAAAGGTGCGCATCTTAACGTCCTTGCCTGCCAACACCTTCTTCAAGTCGTTGCTCGAGAATTGCCCATAGCCCGAAACCGACATCACATTGCTGAACGCCTTGAACGACGGTGCATCGGCTGCGCCGCGATAGTCCTGCGACAGACCACCAGGGCCTGCACCGGCAATCACCACCTCGCCAGGATGCAATGAGGTTTGCTTGGTCATCACACGCACGCCATTTGACAGCGTCAACAGCGTGACATCAAATTGCGGCACTTGCTGCACATTGACAACAGAACCCGTTGCCGCAGGCAGGTCAGGCAACAGTTGGCTAGCCTTGAGGGTGTCCACATAGGCAGTCACACGGTCGGCTCGCCCACTGTGGAAGGCATCGATGAGCGACTGACTGGTGGGCAGTGATGAGGCATTGTCGGGGGCATAGGTTGCCAGCACCACATTGCGGTCGGTGCTGCTCACCAGCGAGTTGTAATATTGGTTCACCTCGTCGAGCGTCACCTGACCAATCTGTTGTAGCATCAGGTCACGATAAACGGGGATAGAGGCAAGCGGCTCGCCATCGAGGTAGGCACGGACAAAATCACGGGCATAGCTGGTGTTGGTGTAGCGGTCACGGTCACGATAGAGCTTGTCGAGCGCAGTCTCATAATCGAGGCGGGCACGGTTGAGCTCACTCTGGGTGAAACCATAAAGGCTCGCACGATGTGCCTCACGCGCCACCCAACGCATGGTGCTATCAGCGCAGCCGTCTTTGCTGATAGCTGTGAAGCGCAATGCCTGACGAGTCTTGGAGATGAAAAAGTTATGGTCACCGGCATGCACCTGGGTGAAAGGAGCATCGGGTTGTTGACGCAGGTCGTTGAAGCGAGCGGTGAGCATCTTGCCCACCACGCTTTTCAGGTAGTCGTTGCGCAAAAATGCGGTGGTTGCCATCTGCTGCTCAGACAGGTCATCGTGCTTGAAGAGCATCATCACGCTAGTGGCAGTCTGCTCGGGGTCGGTCTGCACGGTGGCGATAATCTGCTCGTTGTCGGGGACATCATAGCGGACCACAGGCGCGGCATTGCGCGGATTTTTCACCTTGCCAAACAGTTCGTGGATTTTAGCCACAGCCCATGCGGGGTCGATATCGCCCACCACGATAATGCATTGGTTGGCAGGATGGTACCACTTTTTATAATAGTCACGCAGCTGCTTATGCTTAAAGTTTTTAACCACGCTCATCAAGCCAATGGGCATGCGATGACCATAACGGTTGCCATTGGGATAAATATCGGGCGATGCCTTCTCGAGCAAGCGGTAGCCCGCCCCACTGCGCATGCGGTACTCGCCCTCAATCACGCCGCGCTCATCGTCGATGTCGCTGCCGTTGAGCAACAGGTCGTGTCCCCAATCGCTCAGAATGAGCATGCATGAGTCGAGCAGCCCCTGCCTGCCAGTAGGCACATTGCAGATGTTATAGACCGTCTCGTCGGTGCTAGTATAGGCATTAAGGTTGGCACCAAATTTCACCCCATTGGCCTCCAGATAGTCGATTAGCGAGTTGCCTGGAAAATGGCGCGTGCCGTTGAAGCACATGTGCTCCAAAAAGTGAGCCAAGCCGCGCTGGTTCTCCTCCTCCTGCATAGAGCCCACACGCTGTGCGATAAAGAAGTCGGCACGACCCTCAGGATAGTTGTTCTGCTTCACATAATAAGTCAAGCCATTGTCCAGTTTACCCGTGATGATGGTCGGGTCGGCAGGCACCACATCAGCGGCATGCCCCACCGCCATAGCCAAGCACAGCAGCAGGAACAGCATCGTTCGTTTGATCGTCGTCATCATGTTATTTTTTTATTTTTATTTCGTCGATGGATATTGATTGATATTATTTTTTCAGTTAAAACAGGTAAGCTAACGTCAGTTGTGGCTGGCATACCGCCAAGCCATGGCGATAAAATGCCCATGCGCTACCAGCGTTGAATCGCACAGCCTGATGTGTTGCCACACGCGCCTGCAACGACAGCATCGCCTCTAATCGCCAATTAAAGTGACTCAGATAGTCAAAATTGGCTTCCTGGGCGGTCTGCAACCCCTGCAACTCGGTTTTCACCTGATTAAACATCAGTTTGCTGCTGGTGGGATTGTTCAGCAACGCGCCCAAGCGCAAAGCGGGAACGAACCTGCCTAGTGCCCACGTCACATCGGCATGCGCTCCCCACGACAGCGTGTTGATTAGCCACTGACACTGCGGGTCGGCATATATCTCGTTGACATGATTATAAGCGACAAGCGGGTTAACGTGAGCCAGCAGCGAAGGTGACAGCAGATGCGACCACGAGGCATCGACCTGTGCACCAAATCTGTTTTGATGATACATGTCGTTGCTGCCAATCTGCGGATAAATGGCTGACGAGGCGTCGCCAAACACATTCTCGGTGCCCACACGACGTGAGGCGGTGAGCAAAGCCCTGACACCCCAATTGCCATCAAGCCAAGCCAACTCGCCCGCTAAGGCGTTGTGGGTCACATGAGCCAAAGGCAGCTTGTTGAGCGAGGTCAAGATGTTGTCAAATGCCAAGCGTGATACATCGATAGCAGCAGCCACGCCACGGCGCGACACCGGAAACGCATTAACGGTAGCCCCCCAACGGTAGCCGTTATAATAGGTTGACTCACCTGTGCCGGCAAAGCGTCCGTAATCGTTAGCCAAACCTGTGAGGTGGAAAATCTTGTCGTGACCCAACTCGCTATAAAAAGCGACGTTGTTGGTCTGCTTATACTTCTTGAAATGCAGCGACACTGCGGCAACGTAGTTGATGCCTAAACGCTTGCCGATGCCAGCACTCAAGTTGAGGTCGCTGGTCACGTTGCGCGGACGTGGGTCCACACTGCGATAATGCAGACCTGCCGTGTAGTCGATGGTCGCGCCCCAATACAGATTGCCATTGCTAGCGGCATAACCACCGCCAAAACTGTAGCATTCTAGCTTGAGCCTTGCGCTAGTCACGCTATCGGCAAGCACATAGGGGTAAACCACATCCAGGTCGCTGGTCTCGTTCCATGATATGCCTCGCGTGAACCCGTTGTCATATCGGGCATGTCCCCACAGTGTGCTTTTGCCATGCTTGATGTGTGTGCGTGCGCCAAGCGACCACACAAAGCTATAATCGCCCCGCTGCACATCAAGCATCGGCCTGCTGGTGTCATTGTCGTTCTCGTCGCGCAAGGCTAGTCCTGCACCCACACTGTTCTCACCCTGCGAACGTGACAACTGCACGACGGCGGGGTTTTGCCATGCCACTGTGAGCCACTGGTCGGCACGCAAGCTGTCTTGCACAACAAGCCATTGGGTGTCGTGAGCGGCAGACGTCAGGCACAGCATCGCCAATGCCATGGCACACAGATGTCGGATGGCACATTTCATTGTTGTCACTGCTCTTTAGGGGTCACGCCATCCCAGGTGAGTTGTGTGCAGGGCGTGCCGTCAACATCGATAGCCGTGCCTTGCTCCTCTATCAGGCTGGGAATGCAATAGGGATTAAAATCTTCGGTCGAGTTGTTGGTGTCCTTCAGGTGAGGAACGCCATCCTTCAGGTAGAGCATCTTGCGGCGCACGCTATGAAAATAGCGCGTCTTGTCATGGTCCATGGTGCCGCAATAGGTCCAGCCGCGGTCCAGTGAAGGCGAGGTCACGTTCCACACATACTCTGCCTCGACGCTGCAATTCACCGCATCAACAATCCACTCGTTAGGCAGTTTGAAGGCGGTCTGCGTCATGGGATAGGTGCCGGCAGGCACCACAATCACATAGTCATATGTATAGGAGTAATTAGCCAAATACTCCTCTTTATCGATGGGGATTCGCGCCAGAGCCCATGCCCTGAAGCCGCGATTATGCAGCACGAAGAATGACAACGTGTAGCAATACCACTTGTCCAGGTTAGGCACTGTGGGACTGTCGATATCCATGTGGGCAGCCGAGGTCGAAACGTCGTACCACTCCCAATCGGCATCGCTCAGGTCAAACGAGTTGGGATTGGCGATGCGGTGGTCGATGCCCGTGTCGGCTAAAATCAGGCTCTCGCCAGGTTGCACGGGATAGTCGGTGCCGCTGCCAGGAATGGTGTAGATGGCTTGGATGGTCATCGCATCGTTCATGATGTCGGGCGTGTAGTCAAATTTTTGAGTGGTCACAAACTTTGACTCCACAAACGACAAGCCGTCGGCATATAGCACATGGTCGGTGTTGTTATAGATTTTCACATAATCATCGCCATAGTATTGGTTGCCTGACGATTGCAGCGTGCCAGTGAAGAAAATTTCCTCAATCACAAAGTCATCGTTGACGATGCTCTCAAAGGCAGTCAGCGTCACCGCCTGACTGGTCGCGCCCACCTCAATAGACTGCTGATAGGCAGTCACATGGTGCGAAACACCATCGAGGGTCACATCGGCCTCATAACCCATATCATATAGCCCCGGCTTGAGCGTCACGTCGCCACGGCTGGCATAGGTCACCTTGCGCCCCGTGGACACGTCTTTCACCTCTAGTTGCTCGCTGGTGATGCTTGCTCCTTGCAAATTGCTGGGCAGCACCACGGTGATGTCGGGCGTGTAATATGCCAAGCCCTCGTCCAACTTGTCGTCGCACGCCACTGCCAGCAGGGCAAGGCACAGCAACATCGCCATTTTTCTCACTTGCTTTGTCATCATGTTTTTTTAGATATCTGTGTTGTTAATGTTGTTTTTGCTCATTCAAATGTTCACATTCAGCTCCATGCCGAAGTATGGGTCGCTGCTGCGCCTGATGGTCAGCCCATTCGACTTATAGTCGGGCAAATAGTCCAATATGCGGTTCACAAACACCGCCATCTTCAGGTGCTTGCCAATCTCCTTGGTCGCCTTCAGGTTCACATACATCGCCATAGGCACCGTCTGACGCTTAAACAATTCGCTGTTATAGGTCTTGACCAGGAATTGCAACAGGGCATCTTGACGCGACTCCTCGGTGTAGGGATGCAATTCGCCATCGGCGACATCCATATAATAGGTCGGAGTGCCGTTCTGGTACATCCGCCGCGAGCTGGTAAACCACATGCACTGAATGGTGGTGGTGAACACCAAGCCCCACCGCTTCACCTGCGTGTCGAACATGAAGTTGGTGTTCAGTTGCTCGTTCACCTTGCCATCGTTCCAGTCATATAACCCCACATAACGGTCGCTCACAATCACGTTATCGACCACATCACTCACCGTGCTATACATCATCTGTGAGTTGGTGTAGGTCGAGCGAAACCAAGCGCCCGTCACCGTCAGGGCGGTTGCCAGCGGCTGCCAGCGTGCGGTGGTGATGACCCACTCGATGCCCTCCTTGTCCAGACGGCTGCCATTGGTCACCTGGCTATAGCCATCAAGCACAGTCTTGTCTTCATAGGGCAGGTCGTCAAGCGGCGGTTGTCCTGTGAGCGTGTTGGCATCAATGGCACTCACATCATACCAGCGATAGTCGTAGGGTTTGTAATAGGAGCTAAAGCGGTAGCCCGAACGCATCTTCTCGTTAAAATAGGTCACGCTGAATGTGTTGCGCCCGATGTTGCCACCGATGCGTATTTCCCACTTGCGATTGCGTGCCGGCTTCAGGTTATAGTTGGTCACATCGTCAATATAGGTGCGCAAGCTGATGCGGCTGCGGGTCAAGGGGTCGTTCACGTCATAGTAGTTGAGCTGGATAAAATCGTTGTAGTGAGCTTGTGGAAACAGGTAGGCAATGGTCGGCATCTTGGTCGTCACGCCATAGCCACCAGCCACATACACATTCAGGCTGCGGTCGCCAGGCAATGCCAGTGCGGGCAGACTCCACTTCAAGTTCAGACGCGGATCCAGATACATACGGTTGCTCAGGTAATATTTTCCATCAAGGCCCACCAACTCAATCGTCCGCACGCCCAGCTGCAAGTCCACCTTGTGGTCGCCCAAGCGAGCAGTCACGTTGTCCTCGGCATACAGCGACAGCACATTTAGCGCGGGGATGTCTTTATAGGCACGCGGACGTGTTACCCACGCTGCCGCCAGTGGTTTGGTTAAGTCGTACACCTGACCGTCGCCATAGTTTTTCGACATGGTCCACTCCACGCCTGCTTTCCAGGCATTGGCTAGCTTACTTATCTGAAAATTTCCCTCGGCTTTAGCCTTCACAAACACATTGAGCGGCTTGCCGTCGCTCACATAGTCGGCAATGTACTCGCTGAGCAGGTATTGCCCATCGTGCACACCAGCCTCCATGCTCGTTGGGGCAACACTGGCGCGTTGCGGAGCCACCTGCTTGGTGCGCTCCAATCGGTCGTGCTGGTAGCTCACCGACGTGTTCACATTCACACTCTTGAGCCATTGCACACGCTGCATGGTCAGCGTCAAGTCGCTCGTGTAGTTGATGCGATTATATCGTGACTTGTAGTCGTTCACCTTGCGATAACTCAAGTCAGGGTCTTCCTTGGCATTGTCAAACGAGCCCGTGTAGTCCACACCTGTAATCCACGAGGTGGTGATGCCACGCTGGCTATCAAAACGCAGGTTCAGGCGTGCCGACAAATTCACACGCTTATAGTTCTCCAGATTGTTGCGCGGGTCAACCTTGCTGTCCAGATAGCCGCCATCCACATTCATGATATGTCCACTGCTGCCCAGATAAAAGCCCTTGCCCACCGAGAACAGTTTGCTATATTCATCAGCCTTGAAACGTGCCGTAAGCGGTGTGGCGCGACGTATGCGCTTGATGTTCACCAGACCGCTCGTCAGGTTGCCATACTCAGCCGACGGAATGCCACGCACCACTTCCACGCTCTCGATGTTGTCGGTGCTCAGCGTGCGCATATCAACGCCCTTGTTGGTTATGTCGCGCACATACTCGGGCGAGGTCACGTCGCTGCTCGCATTGGGCACACTCTGCATGTTGGCATCGCCGTTGATGGGAGCCCCATCAACCAGAAACAGCGTGCCCAGCGACGAGATGTTATAGTCGTCGCTGCTGCTGCCCGTCTCTCGCAACTTGATGGTGTTCACGCTGCCCATGTTAGGCGTCTGGCTAATGTTGCCAGGCAACAGCTCCAGCAGGTCGGTGAAGCTCGTGGGTTGCAGGTGCGCCATGGCATCGCGGTCAATGCGCGACGTGCTGGTCATGCCAGTCGTCTCCTTAGCAGTCACCACCACCTCGCCTAGCACTTGGCTATCTTCAGTCAGGTTGATGCTCACATGGCGGTCGCTATGCAATGCCACCTTGTTATGTGCCGTGCGGTAACCGATGTAGGTCACCGTCAGTTCATAGTCGCCTGCCGTCAGTTCAAGATAAAAGTTACCTGCCGCATCGGTTTGCGTCACGCGGTTGCCAGGCATTACCCGCACGGTGGCAAACGCTATGGCCTCGTGCGTCTGGCTATCGCTCACGCTGCCCCGCAACGCATGAGCCATTGCACCCATGGCTGGGCAATGCAACAGCATGATGATGAGTAGTTGTAATAGTTGTGACTTGTGCATAACACTAGGACACTAAAAAAATCGTGCAAAATTACACCTTTTATATTAGCCCCACTATACCAACAATCGGCTATTTTGCGCCCATCATCTACTCATATTTGGCGATACTCAGCCCCGCTACAGCCGCATTTTTATCCACGCACTTGAAACGAGTGAAACAATTGCCTCGACGATGAGATTAGTCGGTGGAATTTGCCCATTCGTCTAATTGATTTGCAGGGGTTGTGATGTCGCCCTATCTTTGCAACATCAAAAATGGTTTTTTCATAGGCAAAATTTTGAAGAAGGTAAAAAAGAAGAGGTATAAAAGTTTTTGTTTCATTCAAGAGAGGGGGTCGCGTTGTGGAAACGTGATTCCTTTCTTTTTTAATAACACAATAGAGCGCATTAATCGTTGAAATTCAGCACATTTTCATTTTCCTCATCACCCTACCCCACACAAAAAAATTGCAAGGCATGACTACCCGAATGGCAGGCGAGAATGTATTAAAGTTGGAAACAAAGGAACGAACATCTTAAGCAGAAATAGGTTCTCATACGAGAAGCATGACCTAAAAGTTAATAAGAAGAATCGAGCAGACACTGCATTGTGAAATGCGGTGTCTGTTCGTTAGTAGTAGAGCGGCCAGCCATGTGAGTGCATCGACACGCTGATTGCCGCCGCACGGGGGTGGCATATCACCATGATTAGTGATATTTATAGCAAAAATTACTCATTATCGGCTATTTTTGAGAATTTTTAAAAGCAGTAGTTTTGCAGCGTTATTTCAACTATATTTTTTTAAACGAGTAATGAAAAATTTTTACATGACTATTGCTGCGCTATTGGCATCTGTTAGCATGATTGCCAGCGCACAGAGCGACCCCACCCTGCTGTGGGCGAAAAACTTCTCTTATCTGAACAACTCGAGCAAAGACGTTAACATCGGCTACAACATCGATGTGGCTGCCGATGGCAACCTGCTGGTGCTTAACGACTGCGGCACAGCATCGACCGAGACCCAAGTGCTGTTTGGTGACGACGTGATTGGCACAGGCACCGACTATGCAAGCAGCAGCTACAACCATGGCTTGTATCTGGTTAAAGCCGATGCCACTACGGGCAAGGCTCTGTGGTCGGTTTACACCAACGCGGGCGAGTGCAGCTCAAACCAAGGTGCTGTAGTGGCAACGAGCGACGGTGGTGCCTATGTGGTTGCCAAGATGCGCCACACCATTAACCGCGGCACCGACAAAATTAACTTTGTGGATGCCACAGGTGCCAACACCACCATCGACTGGTCGCTCGACGAGGCTGCGTCGAAGCGTTACTACAACGGCATCATCTTGAAGGTGAACGCCGATGGTGCCATCGAGTGGTATCGCATGATCACAATGAACCACGACCCACAACCCAATGCCAGCACCAGCTATGCCGACAACACTCCTGAGGGCCTGTACATCTACACCGCCACCACCGACAATGCAGATAATCTGTATGTGGGCGGCCGCTTCTGCACCGCAATGACCTTTGATAATGGTGTGACACTGACCCCGCAAAGCGTGGCTGCCGACTGGACGGGCGACCCGCAGAAGAGCGTGGGCGACCTGTACATTGCTAAGTTTGATGCACAAGGCAACTATGTGAACAGCCTGGTGCAGCAAGGCGTTGGTGACGTAGGGCAAATCTATAAACTTAACTTCTGTGGCAACGACGGCAAAATTTATGCCGCAGGCTACTTTGACGGTATCGAGGGCAACGAGGTGAACCTGGGCGGCATCGCGCTCACACCAGGCAACACGGGTAAGGACCTGCTGGTGGCATGTCTGGACACCGACCTGCAAGTGAATTGGGCTCGCCTGTACACTACCACCTACAGTGGTGCCACCTACAACAAGCTGAGCATTAACGCCATTGGCAACAATCTGTGGATTACCGCAAAAGCACGCACCACACTCGACGATGGCGAGGGCAACACCTTTGACTGCTCGAGCAAGACTCGCGATGGCTTGTTGCTGCGCTTGAACAAGGCTGACGGCAAGTGGCTGGGCGCTACCAGCTATGGCACCAATCAGGCTGGCTTTAACGGCGTGTTTGAAAACACCGATGACCCCAACAACGTTTACGTTTATGGTCACGTGCTGCTGGGCAACCTGTTCGTAGCCAAATATTCGATTGCCGACCTCACCCTGCAAGGCGAATGGGATTTGCACAACAAGGCTAGCGACCTGGAGAACTATGCCGCCATTTGCTACGACAACACGCTCTATACCATGGCTCGCACGAGCTCTGGCGATGTGACGATTAATTACGACGGCGAGGGCACCCGCACGGTAACCAACAAGGTGAACTTCAGCACCCTGGTTTGCGCATTCACCTTGCCAGGCAGCATTTCAACCGCCATCGAGGAGGTTGAGGACAATCAACTGAAGGTGTACGCCAGCGAGGGCACCCTGCATGTGGTTGCTCAGCAGCCTGCCGTGGTGCGCGTCTATAACCTGATGGGCGCTCAGGTGGCAACCATCAATGCCCAGCAGGGTGACAACACCATCACGCTGCCCAATGGCATTTATGTTGCCGGCGGCAAGAAGCTCATTGTGCGCTAACCACCTAACAACACTGTATCACTATTTTTTCTTCGCACAGCGTGGGCGACACCTACTCAGCCCACGCTGTTTAATGAGCAAATAGCTCTGCATGCCGTGGCATGATGCCCTGGCATGAAAATCTAAAAATGAACTAATCAAGCATAAAATGAACGTGAAACGACATCTCATTATGTTCTTGTTTGCCGCACTGGCGGTGACCGGAATGCAAGCTGCGCTCAGCGACAGCATATCTACCGCATGGGTCAAGACTCTGGATGCCGCCCCACCCGACATGGGCATGAAGCTGGTGAAAGTGGATAACGCCATCTACTGGCTGAGTGTCACCGGTTCCACCGTGGGCGACGGCGGGTCAGGCTTTCCCAAAAGCTATACCGACACCACGACCAACATCTACTATGACGGCGAGTTAATCGCCAAGGGAGCCCGCTATGAGGGTTCCAGCTACAACAACAACTTCAGCTTGCTCAAGACCGACCTCGACGGCAATGCCACATGGTGCGTCTATTCGACCAGCGGCGAGGTGGCATCGAACAACGGTGGTGTGGTTGCCGCACCCGACGGTGGTGTGCTGGTATCGTTCAAACTGCGCCACACCCTCAATATGCCACTCGTCAACCCGTCGTTCACCGACGCCACAGGCAAGGTCACCGAGATTGACTGGACACTAGCCAGCGAGGATGCCTCGCGCTACTATCACGGTGTGCTGATGAAGGTGAGCCCCGACGGTGCCATCGAGTGGTTGCGCCTCATCGACATCAGCACCGAGCCTCAAGCCGCTGCCACGGGCAGTTACGCCAACGGCACATGGGACGCACTCTACCTGAACAGTATGTTGAGCGATGCTGATGGCAACATCTATCTGTCGGGACGCTACGCCAATCCCGTCACATTCTACACCGCCACCAGCAGTGTCACCCTCACGCCGCACAACACCACCGGCTGGAATGGTGACTCGCAAAGCAGCCGCGGCGACATGTTCCTGGCAAAATTTGACAGCGACGGCTACCTCATCGACGTGCTCACCACCACCGGTGTTGCCGAGGTCGAAACCGCGACCACATTGGCATGGGCAGGCGACGACATCATCCTCAATGCGGTGTTCAAGGGCACGGGCGCGACAACCGATGCAGTCACGCTCGATGGCCACACGCTGGCATTGCCCTCGGGGCAACCTGCCATGCTTGTCGCACGCCTGAGCACCGACCTCAAGGTGCAGTGGACACGTCTGTTCCAATGCGACGGCATTGGCAGCCGCTCGTCGGTGCTTCAATACAACCACGTCAACGTGATTGGCGATAACCTGTGGCTCACGGGTATGGGCAACTTCACACTGTACGACGACCTGCACACCGACACCATCGTCACCGTCTATGACAACGTGCGCGAGGGCTACATCATCCGTTGTGATGCAAGCACGGGCGAGTGGCTCGCCGCCACCACCAGCAAGGTGGCTTGCCCCGACTACAGTGGCATCACCGGCTGGCTAGGCGGATTTGAGGCTGAGGATAACGACAACTTTTACGTCTATGGCTACAACTGGGGTGGCATCGGCGTGAGCCTGTTTGAGTTTGACAAAACCACGCTCGATTTCAAGCAATTTTGCTCGCTCATCACGGGCGGTTCTATGACGACCGCCAACGAGATGGTGGCAAGTGGCGACAAACTCTACATCATCAGCCGCGGCAAGCAAGTTACCACCGCCGGATGGGAACTGTTGTCTATTGGACAAACCGAACCCATCACCACGCAAGAGTGGGCCGCCATCTTTGCCGCCTATCAGTTGCCATTTACCGCAGTGACCGGCAACGAGTCACAAGGTGGTGATGACTGGCTGCATGGCGACGTGAACCTTGATGGCGAGGTCTCTATTGCCGACGTTGGAGCAGTTGTCGATGTGATACTCGACGGTGGCACCGACGACAGTGCCCTGTTTAACCGTGCCGATGTGAACGGGGATGGAGAAATCTCGATTGGCGACGTGGGTGCCCTTGTCGATATCATCTTGCTATAATTATAATATGTGACCAAGTACATCTCCTATTATTTCATTTGGAGAAATCGTGCGATAGTGCCGATTTCTCCAATTTTTTTCTTGACCTCATCATTGTCGCAAGCATTTAATTGCTGGAAGTCAAGAAAATTATCCCGCGAATTCATCGCCTAATGTTAATAAAAATGATTTTCTTGCACGATGTGAGTGCTAGTGCAAGATTTTTTCTTACTTTTGTGGCACAGTTTTTGCACAATGCACGATATCAAAACTTAATAACCAATTATTAATCATTTAACTGTAAAGATGAAGAAAAACGGAATCTTATTCTCATTAATGATGCTTGCCGTGATGCTGCTGAACCCCGTTCAAGCCATGGCAGAGTCCGGTATTGACCAGCAGGCGCTGATAGGCACCTGGGTGGGCGAGGAGCAAACCGAGTACGACAAGGAGGAAGACGCCACCGTCAAGATAGTGGACACCGAGGTGTATAACGCCGACAATTCCTACAAGAACATCAACAAGGTGACGATTACCCAAAAGACGACCGAGGACGGCCTCAAATTCACCGTGATTGCGAAGTGCACCGTCACCGCAGTGGGTACCTGGAGCCTGAAGGGTGACCAGATTCACTTCACCTACGACAAGAAGCAGAGCAAGGTCACCATCGATGACGTGGCTGTCAAGGCAATGGGCATAACTATCAAAGATGCCTCGGTTGTTGACCCTGTCAAGGAAGAGTTCCAGAAGGACCTCAAGCCCGAAGACATTCTATCTTATCCCGCGAGCGTCACGATTGTGTCGCTGAAGGGTAACAAGATGGTACAAGAAGACGAAGGCACAAAAACCACCTACACGCGCAAGTAACCCCTTGTGCGCTGTGTGCATAGACGCCATCGTGTCATCCTGTTGATATCATCAGGCACATCTTATATTATTTGGAGAAATCGTGTGTGCGATTTCTCCAATTTTTTTGAACCTGACCGCCCACGCCATGCTGATGACAAGCAGATAGCAACAACCCGCCATCTTGATGAAGATGACGGGTCGTTGATGTTGATTGTCGGTGAGAAGTCCTCTCGCGGGCTGTTCACCCCACTCCAAGTGTTTTTTTTACTTGCGGATGCCCAGTTCCTTCTTGGCAATCAAGGCACGATAGCGGTTGATGTCCTTGCGCATGAGGTAGTCGAGCAACTTGCGACGCTTACCTACCAGCATCTTCAACGCACGTTGAGTGGTATGATCCTTCTTGTTGACCTTGAGGTGCTCGGTCAAGTGGGCAATACGGTATGAGAATAATGCAATCTGTGCCTCGGGAGACCCAGTATCAGTATTGCTTTTGCCGTAAGTGCCAAAGATCTCTTTCTTTTTCTCTGAATCTAAGTACATTACTTTGAGTTATTTAATTATGTTTGTTAAAAAGCGGTGCAAAGTTACAGCTTTTTTTTGATTTGGCAAGCAGCCAATGAAACTTTTTTTAATCTTTCAATCCAAACAAGCTGCGCGCGTTGTTGTCGGTGGCAACTGACACCTGTTGCACAGTGAGTCCCAGCACGGCAGCAACAGCTGCAGCAATGTAGGGGATGTTGGCACTCTCGTTGCGCGTGCCACGCCGCGGCACTGGGGCTAGGTAGGGCGAGTCGGTCTCAAGCAGCAGCCTGTTAATGCCCACCACGGGCAACAAATCGGGCACCGCACTGCGCTTAAACGTGACGATGCCGTTCACACCAAAGTAGAAGTCACCCCGCTGGCGAATGCGCTCAACATCGGCAGGCGTGCCGGTGAAGCTGTGGAACACGCCCGACGGCACTGGGCAATCCAAGCCGTCAATCACCTCAAGCACCTCGTCAAGCCCATCACGGCAATGGATGATGAAGGGCAGGCCCAACTGGTGGCACCAGTGCAGCTGCACATCTAGCGCATCCATCTGCTGCTCGCGCCACGTTTTGTCCCAATAGAGGTCTATCCCGATTTCGCCCACAGCCACGCAAGGCAGGCTATCGAGCATGGGGCGCAGCAAGTCTAGTTGCTGGCGGTAATCGTCGTGCACCTCCTCGGGGTGAAGCCCTAGTGCCATGGATGTGCACTGGGGATATGCCTGATGCAGAGCCTGCAAACACGACACACTAGCCACATTTTCGTTAGCTAGCACAATGTGACTCACGCCCGCATCAAGGGCGCGGCTCACCACGGCATCGCGGTCGTCGTCAAAGGCATCACAATAGATGTGACTATGGCTATCAATCATGACACGCCGCTCATCAATGGTTCCGTCCCACCAGCCGTTGCGCCAGCTCACCTAACGCCTGCTTGCCCTCGTCGGACATGTGCACACGGTCAAACGCTTCGATGGCTAATGCATTATAGCGGTCGATGGCTTCCTCAGCCAGCTGCCTGACGTTGAGACGCTCATAGATGGCAGTCACTGCCGGCACCTTAAAGTCGCGCATGGCATACGCATCGTTCAGCCAGCGTCGCAGCTCATTGGCATCATCGTCTTGTGCCAACAACAAGGCATTGACCAGCAAAAAGGTCTTTTTGTTGTTCATGATGTCGCCGCCAATTTCTTTGCCAAACGTGGCAGGGTCGCCCCACACGTCGAGCACGTCGTCGCGCAACTGAAAGGCGATGCCCATGTTCACACCAGCCTCATAGAGTGCGTCGGCATCGGCTTCGTCAGCTCCAGCCACCAGAGCGCCCATCTTGCTGGCACAGCCTATCAGCACCGAGGTTTTGAGCCTTATCATCATGATGTAGTCGTCAACGGTCACATCGCTGCGGTGCTCAAAGTCCATATCCCACTGCTGCCCTTCGTAGATGTCGATGGCTGTTTGATTAAACAACTCCATCACGGCGGGCATGCAGCGAGCCGGTGCCTTGGCGATGTGCTGAGTTGCCATGGTGAGCATGGTGTCGCCGCTCAAGATTGCCGTGTTGCTGTTCCAGCGGCGATGCACGGTGGGCTTGCCGCGGCGCACGTCGGCATTGTCCATCACGTCGTCGTGCAGCAAGGTGAAGTTATGAAACAGCTCAATACCCAGTGCGGGGGCAATCATGTCTTGCACATCGCCACCCAGGGCATCACAGGTCATCAATGCCAACACGGGGCGCACCCGCTTGCCGCCCAGTGCCATCGTGTAGGCAATAGGCTCATACAATTGGTCGGGTTCGGCAGGATAAGGGATAGCCGCAATGGCATCGTTCACCATTTTGAGGTATTCGTCAAAAGTCTTCATTGTTGTTCTTGTTGGTTTTGTATGGTTTGTTGATTGTTCTCGTTGTCGCTGCGATGTTGGTTGAATGCCTGCTCAAAGACAGCAAACTCATCCTGATTATAAATGCCCCGCAAGGCATCTATGCGTGCCTGTATGTCAGCCTGGTCGGCATCGGGCTTGCAGGCATCACGCGCCAGGGCAGCACCCAGGGCGGCAGGGCGTGTGGCTTGGGAATAGACACACATTTGCTCATAAATCGATAATTGGTTGACCTGCGCATCCAGCGTGCTGTCGAGCACCTCGGCGTGACGGGTATTGCCCACCGTGTATGCTAGCCAGTGCAGCAGTGACAAGTAGTCGGTCACCGAGTCGGTGTCGAATTCACGGTGCATGAGCAGCGTCACCATGGGCTCGCACTTGATTTGCGCAAACTCGGTGGGCGACAGGGCGATGACATGAGCCGCTTGCAGCAGCGAATCTCTGCCGGTTGCAGTGAGCACCTCGGCAAAGGCGCGATTGGCGGCTTTGCGCTGCCAAGGCATAGACAAACTGTCGCGCATGGCGTAGAAACGTTGCACTACAGCGTGCATGGCTGCCGTGTCGCCCCACGCAGCCACAAAACGCTCGCCCGCCAGCTTGCCGCCACGGTTAGCACCGTCGCAAGCCGTGAGCAGCAACGTCAACGCCAGCATGATGATAACAGGTAAACGCCTCATGGTTGTTGTCCTTGATTATCGCCGCCAAATATAGCCTGATAAAGCGGCTCGTCATATTCTTGCAGATAGACCCTGAACGCCTCATCAAACGCCCTGACTGCCAAGCTGTCGCGCTTCAGGGCAAATTCACTTTGACGTGCCTTGATCTCGATGATGGTGGTCTGCATGGCGAGGGTGTCGTCGTGATTGACCGCAATCAGGGCAGCAGCCGCACGCGTACCCGCGTCACGAGCCTCGGCATCAAGTGGTGATTTTTGCTCGGCACAGCCTGCCAACAACGCCATCACCAGCAGCATAGATAAGAAGTGTCTGGTCATATCGTCAAAACTTTTTGCAAATCTACAAAAAAATTCTATCTTTGCACCCACAAACACGAAAGAAAAGATGACAACCCAAAAAATCACCATCGCCATCGACGGCTACTCATCAACAGGTAAGAGCACGATGGCAAAAGCATTGGCTAAGCGCATCGGCTACGCCTATGTGGACACCGGTGCCATGTACCGTGCCGTGACGCTCTATGCCCTGAACAACGGCATCATGCACGGCAAGCAAGTGGATGAGCAAGCCCTGAAGCAGCACCTGGATGCGGGCGACATCGCCATTGCCTTCAGACCCACCAAGGACGGGCGCAACGTGACCACCCTGAACGGGCGCAACGTGGAGCGCAGCATACGCAGCATGCGTGTGTCGGGCGTGGTGAGCATCATTGCTGCCATCGGCTTTGTGCGCAAAGCGCTGGTACGCCAGCAGCAAGCCATGGGCAAAGACAAAGGCGTGGTGATGGACGGACGCGACATTGGCACGGTGGTGTTCCCCGATGCCGAGATGAAGGTGTTTGTCACCGCCAGTGCCCAGATACGCGCCCAGCGACGATTTGACGAGCTGCGGAGCAAGGGTGACACGACCACCACATTTGAGCAGGTGCTGGCTAACGTCACCGAGCGCGACCACATCGACACCACCCGCAAGGAGAGCCCCCTGCGCCGTGCCGACGATGCGGTGGTTCTCGACAACTCGTCGATGACCATCGATGAGCAAAACCAGTGGCTGCTCGACCTGTATAACCAACGCTGCCAAGCTTGAACTGACGAGACAACGCACATGGCAATCATCGAAATTGACAATGGTTCGGGATTCTGCTTTGGGGTGACTACCGCCATACGCAAAGCCGAAGAAGAGCTCAACAAGACGGGACACCTCTATTGCCTGGGCGACATCGTGCACAACAGCAACGAGGTTGACCGGCTGACTGCCATCGGGCTTGAGACCATCACGCACGAGCAACTGGAGCAGCTGCACGACGTGAAGGTGCTGCTTCGTGCCCACGGCGAGCCTCCCGCCACCTACGAGATTGCCAAGCGCAACAACATCAACATCATCGATGCCACCTGCCCCGTGGTGCTGCAATTGCAACGCCGCATCCACCAAACCTACACCGCCTCACACACTGCCGACGGACAAGGCGAGGTGCAGACGGTCATCTATGGCAAGCGCGGGCATGCCGAGGTGCTGGGGCTAGTGGGGCAGACGCAAGGGCACGCCCTGGTGATTGAGGGCATCGACGAAATCGACAAAATCGACTTCACCCGTGACATCGCCCTCTATTCCCAAACGACCAAGAGCGTGCAAGAGTTCAGGCGCATTGTCGAGGAAATCAAGCGGCGCGTGAAACCTGGCGTGGAATTTCACTACTACGACACCATCTGCCGTTCGGTTGCCAACCGCATTCCGCAGATACGCGACTTTGCCAGCCGCCACCAGCTCATCTTGTTTGTGAGCGGCAACAAGAGCAGCAACGGGCGCATCTTGTTTGCCGAGTGCCTGGCAGCCAACCCCGACAGCCACCTGATTAGCAACGAGAGCGAGATAGACCCAGCATGGATTGAGGGCAAGGAGCGCATCGGCATCTGCGGTGCCACGTCCACGCCACGCTGGCTCATGAACCGTGTGAGCGACTATGTGAAGCAACTATCCTCCCCCACCCCGCCCACACAACAACCATCACAACCTGAATATCTGACCGGCAATGACTAAACGCAACCTCATCATCATCATCATTTTGCTCGCCATAATCGACGTGCTGGCTGCCTGCTGGTACATGACCCAGCGCATCGAGCATAGCGGCAAGAGTCAAGACCTGTTTTCGTCACGCGACAGCACCGAGGAGGTGGCTGTTGCCGACACCATAGGCGATGCCAACATTGCCGACCACTTCTATGACGCGAAATTGCGCAGTGCCTATTTTGTGTCAACATCGCCTGCCGTGGCAAGCAACCAGATGAGCTATTACACCAGCATCAAGCACGCCTACACCAAGTGGCCGCGCAGCATCAACGGCAACGACAGCATCACCGAGCTGGAACATCAATTGCTCAAAAAGGCGTTTAACAACGGTAAGACTGACATTCAAGACGCCCGCAACGCCTATCTGGCAACGCCCACCTTTAACAAGCCCGTGGGCAACCGTTACAAACGCATGAGCAAGGCTCCCAACACCTACACCACCTATGGCAACGTCTCGCAGGTGCTGGTCTATCCCTACATGACATCGAGCCGCCTGCTGGTGATGGAAATCGACAAGGTGGAATTTAACGGGCATGGCACCGTGCGCAGCAGCGAGTATGTGCACTACGACCGGCGACACCAGCGTGTGCTCGAGCGGCTCGACATACTCAATGCCGACCGCGATGGCAAGTTGCTCAACGTCATCAACGAGAAGATTGACGCACTCAACCAGAAGCGCGGGCAAGACAAGCAGCTGTCGCACGCCATGAACGTGCCCATGGAGATTTGCTGCAACAAGCAAGGCATCTACTTTGAGTTCCAAAGCGGCACCATCGACCGCAACAGCCCCATCGACGTGCTCATCGGCTACGACAAGCTGCAACCCTTCCTCACCACCGAGTTCAAGCGGTTGCAAAAGGACAATAGCGACTACTGGCAATACAAGAAGCTGGAGCCGCAACCCACCAACGTCAGGTCACAACAGGCTAAACCCGTCGTCAAACAGCAGACCCGAACCACCAACCAGCAGATGGTGAAGCCTGCCCCGACGGGAACCAAGAAACGCTCTTACCGATACAAGAAATCGACCCGACGCAGGGGCTACTACAACAACCGATATCGGCAACAATATCGCAAGCGCAGCCGATAAATCGTCGGCCTGCCCTACACACACCTTATTATTTACTTATTAATACGAGAAATCCATCAACTGCCGGTTGAAGTGGATAGCCGGATTGTCAAACAGGCTGTCCATCACGCCATCGGCAAGCAGCTGCTGTGCCGTGCCCGTGACCACACGGTGGTCGGTGGTGATGAGCCATAGCCTATCGGCAAGCATGAGCGACTGCGACACGTCATGGCTTGAAAGCAAGACGGCCTTGCCACGCTCGTGAGCCAGCTCTTGCAGCAGGTGCATCGTCTCGATGCGGCTCGCCACATCCAGAAACGCCGTGGGCTCGTCAAGCACAATGATGGGTGTCTGTTGCGCCAACGCCTTGGCAATCATTGCCTTTTGTCGCTCACCATCGCTCAGCGATGCGATATAGGCATCAGCCTTGTCGGCAATGCCGGCATCTGCCATGGCTTGCCGCACGATGTCGTGGTCGTCACGGTTCAACCGCCCCAAAAAGCCCGTGTGGGGCTGCCGCCCCAGTGCGACCAGCTCAGTGACCGTGAGTGCGCCCGCCTGCACACGCTCGGTGGACACCAGCCCGATGAGGCGCGAGCGGTCGCGCTGGCTGATGCTTGCTGCGTCCTTGTCGTCAAGCACGATGCTGCCCGCCAGCGGACGCTGGTCCAGGGTGAGCGCACGCAGCAGCGTGGACTTGCCGGCACCGTTGCGACCCAGCATAGCCACCAGCTGACCTTGCTCAAGCGACAGATTGAGGTCGGCAAGCAACGTGGTGGTTTGCTTGCCGTTGCGGTAGCCTACCGCTAATTGTCGGGTGGTGAGGATGGGTGTAGTCATGGTCAATTAAAGTAGCTGATGCGACGGCGGTTGAGGATGATATACAAGATGATGGGCACGCCAATGATGGGGGTGATGGCATTGATGGGGATGATGCCGTGTGGACTGCACACGCTCAGCAACGAGCACAGCAATGCCACATCGGCTCCTGCCAGCATGGTCGCCGGCAGCAAGCGGCTATGATTGCTGGTGCCCAGCGACAGCCGCGCAATGTGCGGCACCACCAGCCCGATGAACCCAATGGGACCGCAAAAGGCGGTGACCACGGCGGTGAGCACACCCGTGATGAGCAGCAGCACGTTGCGCGAACGGCTGACGTTCACGCCCAGATTCTCGGCATAGCGGCTGCCCAGCAACAGGGCGTTGAGCGGCTTGACCATCAGTGCCGACAGTGCCAACGCCAGCACGATGATGCCGGCATAAGCGGGCATTTGTGCCACGCTAACGCCCGCAAAGGTGCCGAACCCCCATGTCACATAGCTGTGCACGCCCTCCTCGGTAGCCACCGAGTTGAGCAATTGCACCACACTGCTGGTCAAGTAACTGACCAGGATGCCAATGATGAGCAGCATGGTGTTGCTGCGCACCAGCAGCGAGAAGCCGATGAGCAGCGCCAGCACCACGCCAGCGCCCACCAGCGCACCCAGCAGCGTGGCAACATAGCTGCCCACACTGCCGCCAAACACACCGCCCACCGTGCCACCCATGGCGAGCATCACGATGGCGACTCCCAGCCCCGCACCCGACGAGACACCCAAGATGGATGGTCCCGCCAAGGGGTTGTTAAACGTGGTCTGCAACAGCAAGCCCGACACCGACAGCGCCGCACCGGCAAGGGCAGCGGTGGCAATCATGGGCAGACGCGACTGGGTGACGATAACCTGCCATGCCGTGTTGCCGCTATCCTTGCCCTGCAAAATATCGATGACGGCACCCACGGGGATATCTACCGAGCCTATCAGCAGACACGCCACAGCTAGTGCCAGCAGCAATGCCAGCAGAGCAATCAGGGTGAACAGGTAACGGCGCGACATGGGATGATTTTTTTATTGGTCTAAGTGATGATAAAAGGTGAATTGCTGGTCGGGGAACAGCTCAGGATGCATAATGGCGGCAAACTCGCGCAACAACCGCTCGGGGTGGAACGGCATCGCCTCAAAAAATCGTGTCTGCTCGGTGTCGCACACATACACCCGCTTGTTCTTGAAGGCAGCCATCTCCTTGTTCAGGTCATAAGCGCCTTGCAGGTCGGCAAGCGTGTTGATGTGCGTCCACTTGATGAGCCAGTAGTCGGCATTTTGCGCCCGTGCCAGCACTTGGTTAAAGTCGAGCGACAGCGACCCCGTGTGGTCATCGTCTTTCCACAGGTAGTCGCCGCCTGCATCTGCCAGCACACGCGCCATGTAGCTCTGTCCGCCTGGCACATTCCACACGCCGCTAATCACCATCTCGGTGACCACCGTGGGGCGCGTGGTGGCAGTGGCAGCACGCTCCTTCACCTGGCCGTAGGCACGGCACACCGCCTCATACAGGCTATCGGCAGCGGCACGCTTGCCCACCAGCTCGCCGTAAAACTTCACCCACTCGGCACGCCCCAGCGGGTCATATTCCAGATAATCGGCACATTCCACAATCGGCACGTCCAGCTTGGTGATGTGCCCATAGCTCGCATCCTGATAGGGCGACAGCAAGATGGCATCGGGGTGCATCTCAATCACCCGCTCCACCGTGGGATTCATCGAGTTGCCGCAATCGGTGATGGTGCCCTCACGCAAACCGCGCGTGATGTCAGGGTCGCTAAAGTAGCGGGCATCCACGATGCCGCGCACACAGTCGAATGCGCCCAGCTCGTGCAACAGGCTGGTATGCACTGCCGAATAGACCAGCGCATGGCTCACTGGCGTGCGCACCACCGTCACATCGGGCGGCAGATTAGACGGCACCACGCTATCGCGCGGCACCAGAGCATAGCGGTGCAACACACCACCCGTGTGCCACGGGTCTTTAACTGTCGCCAGCGTGTAGCCCGACTCATGCGACATCTCTAGCAGCTGTGCCGCTGTCACCATCGACTGGCTTTGCGCCTCGTCGTTGCGCTGACGTGTGTCGCTGCGCCGACAGGCGGGCAGCACCAGCAGGCTCGTCACCAGCAACAGCACGGTCATCCACCGGCAAGCGTTTGCATTCTTCATCATTTCGTCGTCATTGGTTCTAATCAGGGGACAAAGGTAGCGATTTTTATCTTATTTTCACGCAGATGTGACGGATAAATGAGTCTAATAGGCTAATAGGCTTAAGGCTTAGGGCTTTAGGCGTTTGAGGGTAAGAAGCGAGGGATGTGGGTGCATAGAGGATGCAAGAGGCTATACCTCAGAGATGTGGAATTGGGCTTATAGTATAAGGTTTTAGGCTATAGGGCATTTGAGGGCGCAAGCGAGGAATGTGGATGATTAGGTGTAAATGGATGCAAGGGAGGCTGCACCTCGGAGAGGTGTACCATAAGGTAGCCCCAGGTTTTCCATTCGCTTCGCTCATTGCATAACCTGGGGGGCAAGCAAATAGAGCAGGAGGTACCTCGGAGGGGTACACCCGCGCCATCGATGGGTAAAATACACACGCTCCCACTAGCTATTGTTGGTGCACCCCTCCGAGGTGCCTACCCCTTATAACCATTTATACCCCAGGTTTTTCGCTCACTCCGTTCGCTCTATAACCAGGGGCTCCCTATTGGTACACCTCTCCGAGGTGAGCATCATCAAACCCCCTTAAGCCTTAAGCCCCGAATATCCGCTCCCATCGACGAAGTCGCTTTGCTCCGCAAAGAATCTGCGTAATCTGCGTGAGATTATCTTATCACAAGAAAATCTGCTCAATCCGCTAAATCTGCGTGAGACCATCTTTTTACAAAAAAATTTGCGTGAGCCCCAAATCCCCCTATCAATCTCGTGCAAAATGGTTGCAAAAACTACCAAAATCATCACTTTTTAGCCCGTTTTTGCTAAATAGTGTTAATTCTGAACATTTTTTTGACAAAAATTGATGGATAATAACTCGAAACACTTTATTTTTGCCTTCGGTTTTCATGGTATTAGTTTTAAGACGTGAAATACATATGTCGTGATGACAGCAGTTTTTCATGAATTGTTTAAGGTTTATGTTAATGGTATTAGAAGGTTAATTAGTTAAGCAATCCCCGGCGGTGACGCCGAGGATTGATTTTTTAATATGCTCACGCAGATTACGCAGATCGAGCAGATAAATTGGGCTTATGGGATAAGTGTTTGAGGGAGCAACGAGGGTTGTGGATGATTAGAAGCACCTCGGAGAGGTGTACCAATAGGAAACCCCTGGTTACCGCAGTGAGCGATTCGCGAACGTAGGAACCTGGGGTAAAGACAAATAGAGCAGGAGGTACCTCGGAGGGGTACACCCGCGCCATCGATGGGTAAAATACACACGCTCCCACTAGCTCTTGTTGGTGCACCCCTCCGAGGTGCCTACCCCTACAACCTTTTGCACCCCAGGTTTTTCGCTCACTCCGTTCGCTCCATAACCAGGGGTTTCCTATTGGTACACCTCTCCGAGGTGCGCCTCGTCAAACGCCCTACATCTTAAGCCCAATTGAACCTCTTCGAGGTCTTAATAATAATGAGTTACCCCATATAATACTTGATAATGCGGTTCAAACGACTTGTGTCGCCCACCCGCTGACTCATTCTCTCAGGTAATCGTTGGTCATGCACCATTTTGGCCGTCTCCAATTGCTGCAACACATAGGAATCCAGAGACCTATGCATCGTCTGAATGAACGGGAAATTAATCTCAACCTCTATTGGTTTCGCACGCCGAGAACGAGGAAATATATCAAACCCAGCACTGCTTTTGATCGACACATTATTTGTAATGATAATGCGGTCATGAAATTCATTAGGCCTAACGCCATAGATGGCAAGGCTATACTCCAAATCCCGCCTTACATCCTCTATCACATCACACAGATAGTTATAGCGTTCATCCCAATCATCATGAGTCCATGACGGTTCACTGCCCACATAAAAATCAATGTGAAACTCAATATTCTCGTTAAGCGACCTTGGCAAAATGTGCTTGAGAATGGGGTCCAAGTTTTCATCAATCTTTTGCGTATAAGGCCGGCTCACTTCACCCTGTCGATTCCGTCCATCTTGCAGCAAATACGGATCAATCACGATCATGGCATTGCACGCTTTCACCGGCGGATTATTCTCATTCAGCGATTGCAGCCATTCCCAATCATTTGCATCGCGTGGCAAAGCTCGTCCCTCAGTCGCATTGAGATAGAAATCATTATATAGATCTTGACTCAGTGACACAATGCCATAGTGATCGGCAGCACGTTCACACTCTTGCCTTGACCCTGCAGCCATAAGATATACGGCATTTAAATTTTCGTCCGTAAAGCGGCTCGTCTTAATACCACCCTGCACAAAATCGGCTCTCTCGCTAATAAAATGCCCTGCTTGGTGCCTTTTCATTAGCCTAAACATCGGCGAATTAACGTTACTCACCGCCAATCGCTTAAACCCATTGAGCGAATCTACCACCAAGTCTGATTTTAACAAGAAGTTCTCAGTCAAGGGACGTTGCGGAACCTGATCAAGCGATAACTGCTGCAGGAAGCCCGCCTCACAATAAACTGTACGTCGCGTTCTCATTGTCGGTCACTTCAATTAAGGTTCTGTTGCATCAACTCTAACGCTAAGCTATCAGCCTCGTCAAAAAAGCCGCTGCCAAATCCAGTAGCAAACGTGCCATCTTCCTCCACTTCGATCACCTTGACCTGAGGCTCACCATCGGGGCGCAAGGCCTTGTCGTGGGGATAGACGTATATAATCGACACTTCCGCTGGTTTCAAATCATTATCTTTACGACCAATCAATGTCTGCAACTTGCGAATCAGATATTCACTATGAGTCTCCACGATAAAGTGAACATTATAGGTCTTATACGCATCCACAATCATATCCGCCAACAGCGATTGGAACCGTGGATGCAAATGTACCTCTGGTTCCTCTAAGGCTATGGTGTATGGATCTGTAACACAACGCATTCTCTCTTTCAATGTTTCAGCTCCCTTTAACGACAATCGTTGTGTTTCTATTAATGTCACCTTTCCTTCATCATTATATTCTATATGAGCAGGTCCTTCCATAATTGCTGTTTCAATGCGTAACATGATCGCAAATAGTTGAGATATGCCGTACCCCTCACCAGCAAGAGTTCGACCCCGCTTATCCTGCTCGTCCTTGTGAAGTTTAAATACTATACCCACATTATCATCAGCAATTTTCATACTTATTGAAGAACCAATATTGAATTTCTTCACCCATTTATTAATGAACGTTCCTGGTAAAAATCGGATAAAACCATCTTTATAAAGTTCTGAAAACTTTGGAATATTTTCACCTAAGTCATTCAAAAAAGCATAAGACACCATCAATGTATCATAATCCAACCCCTTTACTTTCTGACTTTTAAATAGCCGTTGAGCTTCAGCGTAATTATAAGCAAGTTTTGCAAAATCATCATTTTCCTCTGGCTGATAACAACGTTTAATTTTCACAATTGCACTATTCATATAAGCTAAATTATGAGGCATCTCCACCGATAGCACCTCCTCTGCAACCATTTTCCGATACTCCTCATACATATTGTAAACATAAAAAGTATATTCACTTGGGCCGTGTTTTTCAGTATAACTATGAAAATCGCTTTCAAATGGGCTGAACATGAACTGATTTAATATATATTCAAAATCAACCACAACATTCTTTCTGGAATATTTCTTATAATCTTCTATAATTGAAGATTCTCCTACTACAGTATTTTGCCGTAGCATACGTTTCACAGTGCAGCCGACATACTCTTCTTGTTCTTTTGATTTGAAATACTCAATAAAGCTGCTATATGAACTTTTTTTAAAATCATTATCAATGTATTTTATGTCTCACATTCTTTTCTCGTAATGCTCTTTGTCTAAGTTCGCATCATCCAACAAGATTTGACCTATTGTTGTTAAGAATGTCTCTTTTGTCTCGTTTGCAACCCGCCCGATTAATGGCATGTAACATAAAAGTTCCCATTTAGCAGCAGTTTCGATGATTTCGGGATGTCCATGGCTCTTTTTGTGAGCCAAAGATTTATTCATATCCCTTCCTCCTGGATAAACCCATCGACTATTAATGAATAACACTGTGTTACGAATAAAATCACTGCCATATTTTTCTTTAATAGCAACAAGTTCCTTGAAAGTATCTTCGTATCTTTTTTTGTCTTTTTCGTAAGCCGATTTATCATGTGAATAATTTAAACTATCTTGTGCATCAATTAAACGATGCCTATATTCAACAATTTCATATTCGGTAAGTGCAAAACGGAAGAAAGGGTCAATAATATGTTTTGTGCTAAATTTTGGCAATTTCGCACCCGCTTCATAAAATATATCGCCGTTATTGTTTTTAATAACTATTGATTCGCATTTGCCCTGACCGATTGTTTCATCAACAACAAATGTCAATTCTACATTCAGCTCTTGATAAGCAAGACGACTGAAAACAGTGTAAGCAAAAGTTATCTTTTTGTTTCGGCTTCCGTATGGCAAGATGCTTTGAAAATCACCTAAGGTAAACGTGGTTGATGTGGTAAAATCCAATTTGTAATTTGTTAAATCGATCTCGCGTCCATTCTCATAGTCTTCTCGCAGCGGTTTCAGGAAGGTGTCGAGCAAGACCATTGACTTGACGATGGAACTCTTGCCTGAGCTGTTGCAACCCGTCAAGATGGTGATTGGTCTGAGGGGTATGGTGGCTCCTTTACTGTCAAACACACGGAAATTTTTGATGGTATAATCGGTATTCATTTGCTTGAATTTATGTCTGTTAGATCTGTTTTCTCAATCATTCCTCACTCGCCGATTAGGGAGAGGAGGTAGCGGCATTTGTCGGGGTTGCCTAGGGTTTTGCCTTTGTCGCACGAGAGCTTTACGCAGTCGTGCCACTCGCGCAGCTCGGTGATGCGGCTACGGGTGAGCTTGATGACGATGTTCATGGGTTTGCAGCCGGTGATGTCGCAGGTGAGGTGCGTGCCGATGCCATAGCTGTCTTGCATGCGGCCGGCGGTGTACTGATGCAGCTCGATGGCGCGGTCGATGTTCAGTCCGTTGCTAAACACCACCTGCTTGCTGGCGGGGTCGATGCCCAGCGACTGATATTTGGCGATGATTTTTTCGAGCTGCTCCTCCTCGCTGCCGCTATCCACACGCAAGCCCTTGTACATCATCGCCATGCGCTTCGACAGGTTGCTAAAGAACACCTTGTCGCCAAAGCAGTCGTACAGATAGATGCCGTTGTCGCCGTCGTACACGTCGCTAAACTTGCGCATCACGTTGAAGTTGCACTCAAACACGCCGCTCACATTCTCCTCAAACTCAATAATTTGATGGCTCATAGTGCCGATGGGCGTGAGGTCATATTTCATTGCCAGATACACACTGCTGGTGCCTGGGAACGACCCTGTCCAGGGCACAAAGTTGCCGCTGGCGTCGGTGTAGCCGCCCTCGCTAGCCACCTGTTTAAAGGTGGCGACCACCATGTCTTGATGGGCGAGGCTAAAACGCCGCCGCACCCCGAAGTCGCTAATCACCAGTCCCGCGCTCAGGGCACGCACCGCCTTGTCGCGCGTGCGCTGCTGCTCAAGGGCGGCATCGTAGCGGTCGTGGTCGCCGTTGATCTGGTGCATCAGCTCGCTGATGGTGGCAAGCAGCGGCATCTCCCACATGATGGTGCTGTACCACTTGCCCTGCACCGTGATGGACAGGTGCCCCTCGGCATCCTGACTGATTGACACCTCCTCGGGGCTAAAGCGGTAGCCCTTGAGGAAGGTGAAAAACCACTCGGGCAGGTAATACATCTTGCGGCGCATAAATGCCACCTCGTCGTCGGTGATGACCACCTGGCGCATGCCCTCGACCTGCTGTTGCAGCATCTGGGCAAAGCCCTGCGGATAGCAAGTGCCGTTGCGGTCAAAAAACGTGTATTGCACCTCGGCACGCGGATAGGTTTGCAAAATGTAGTACAGACAGCTAAAGGTGTAGGCGTCGGTGTCGGTGATATGGGTCACAATTTGTTGTTGCATCATAACAATATATAAAGAAAAGTGTGAGAGATTTTATTCTGATAAAATATACAATTATATAATGAGGTCACAGGTCGTGCGCTAGGGCTAGCACCCGAGCCGTGAACTCATCGGCAGGCAGGTCCCATGGCAGCCAGTGGATGGGTGTGCCACGACGCTCCATGCCACGGAACCATGTCATCTGGCGCTTGGCGAACTGGTGAATGGCGATTTCGAGCTGGCTAAACATCTCGTCACGGGTGAGTTGTCCCGTGACGTGCAGGGTGACATACTTATACTCCAGCCCGTAATAGATGAGGTCGTCGGGGGCGATGCCACTATCGAGCAGACGGCGCACCTCGTCAACCATGCCGGCATCGAGCCGCGCCTGCAAGCGGCTGCTGATGCGCTGGCGGCGCGTGTCGCGGTCGATGTCCACACCGATGACCAACGCATTGGCGACAGGATGCGGCTGTGTGAGTGCCTTGAGCTCGGGATGGCGGTCGTAGTATTCGCAAATCTCGATGGCACGTGTGGCACGCTGCACGGTGTCGATGTCGCTGTTGTTGCGCAGGGTCTTCATGGTCCGGAGCAGAGCCGTGAGCTCGTCGAGCGACTTGCCCGCCAGCTGCTGGCGCAACTCGTCGTTGTGCGGCACGGGCGGCAACTGGATGCCGCGCACATAGCTCTCAACATACATGCCCGTGCCACCGCACATCACCACGGGCTTGCCACGGCTGGTGATGTCGTCGCAGGCGGCACGGCAGTCGCGCAGGTACTCGTAGAGGCTATAGCGATAGCCCGCAGGGCAGATGTCAATCAGGTGATAAGGCACGTCGCCATACTCATCCAGATCTTTGCCCGTGCCCAGGTCCATGCCACGGTAGAGCTGCCGCGAGTCGGCACTGACGATTTCGCCGCCAATGGCACGCGCCAAATGCACCGCCCGCGCCGTCTTGCCCGACGCTGTGGGACCCGTAATCACATAAAACACCTTGCCGAGTTCCATCGCTGCCAGCCAGGGGATTAGTGCTTCAAATTCTGGTCATAGAACTCCAGTGCCCGCTGATAGACGGCATAGCGTGCCTCACAGTCGCGGATGCTGTGGTTCATGTTGGTGAACACCATCATGTCGCAGGTGCGGTTCAGGTGGGTGAGCTTGGCGACATATTGCATCGAGTTGACGATGTGCACGTTGTCGTCGGCACTGCCAAACATGATGAGCAGGCGGCCCTTGAGATCCTCGACACGGTTGAGCGGGAAGTTGCTATAGCCCTCAGGGTTCTCTTGCGGCGTGCGCATGTAGCGCTCAGTGTAGATGCTATCGTAGAAACGCCATGTGGTGACCGGTGCGATGGACACGCCACAGGCATAGTTGCTGCCAGGCTCGCTCATTGCCATCAGCGTCTGGAAGCCGCCATAGCTCCAGCCCATGATGCCGATGCGGTCGGCATCGACCCACGGCTGTTGCGCCATGTACTCAGCAGCAGCCACAGCGTCTTGGGTCTCGAGCACGCCCAAACGCAGATAGGTGAGCGACTCAAATGCCTTGCCACGATAGCCCGTGCCACGGCTATCCACGTTGCAGATGATGTAGCCCTGGGTGGCAAAATATTGCTCCCAGCCCATCTGCCAGCGGTTGAGCACCTCTTGCGAGCCAGGCCCGTTGTAGTGCTCCATGATGACGGGATATTGCTTGTTGGGGTCAAAATCAACGGGCTTGATGATGTAGCCGTTGAGCGTATAGCCATGGCTCTGCATGGTGAAGAACTCGCGCTGCGGCACGTCAACGGCGGTGTAGCGGCGAGCGTAGTCCTCATTGAGCTGCAAGTCGCGCACACGCTTGCCCTGACGGTCATAGATGCGATATTGGTCAGGAGTTTTGGCATCGCTATAACGCCCCACATAGTAGGTGAAATCGCCGTTAAACGTGGCGCTGGCGGTGCCCTGTCCGTCGGCAGTTGACGGTGCCAGGCGAGTCACCTTGCCCTTGGCATCAACCCACTGCACCACACGGTTGAGCGGGCCGCACGACGACTGGTAGTAGAACCTGCCGTGCTTGCTATCGTAGCCATAGAATGCCGACACGATGCAGTTGTCGTCGCTGGTGAGCTGGCGCATGAGCCGCCCATCGTAGCCATACTGGTAGAGCTGCATGTAGCCCGACCGCTCGCTGGGGATGACAAAAAAGCCGTCGCAATATTGCACCTGCTGCGCCATGTCGCTATCGACCCACGTGTCGCTAGTCTCCTGATAGACCTGCGACGCATTGCCGGTAGCTGGGTTGACGCTATAGATGCGCAAATCGTTCTGGTGGCGGTTGAGGCGTTGCACCATCAGACAATTGGGGTCGGGGGCAAACGCAATGTGGCACACATAGTCGTCGGCATCGAGGGGCACGTTCATCTGACGCAGCTGCCCGCTGGCGATGTCGAAGCAATGCACGCTCACCACCGAGTTTTTCTCGCCTGCCACAGGATATTTGAAATCGAAGCGGCCAGGATAGAGGGCGTACTCCTCGTGCGGATTGCACGCGCCCTCATACATGATGATGCTGCTCATCTTCACCTGGCTCTCGTCCCAGCGGACAAATGCCAGCGTGCGGCTATCGCCCGACCAGCGCAGCGTGTTGAGCATGCCCAGCTCCTCCTGATAGACCCAGTCGGGCACACCATAGATGATGTTGTTCTTGAGTCCGTCGTGCGTCACCTGCACGGTGGTGCCGTCGGTGAGGTTGCGGATGTACACGTTGTTGTCCTTGACGTATGCCACACGGGTGCCGTCGGGCGAGAGGGTGGCAATCTCCTCGCCACCACCGTCGGTGAGTCCCTTGAGCGTGTGCGCCTTGATGTCATAGACGTAGTAGTCGCCGCTGAAGCTATAGCGATAGATGGGCACGGTGTTGTTCCACAACAGCACATAGCGACCGTCGGCAGTGACCTCAAAATCGTCCCAGCCCGTGACCGCCTCGGTAGCGGTGTTGATGAGGGTGCTCTCGTCGCCCGTCTTGTAACTGATGCGCATGATGCTGTTGCCGTCGTCGCTCAGGCGGTAGAAGTATCGCCCGTCGCTCTTGCTGGGCTGCATGGCGCCAATGCCCTTTGCCCTGCCCTGCGACAGCACACAGTCTTGCAGCGTCAACGCGCCGGCTGGCATAGTCATCGCCAGCAATGTGAAAATCATCAGCAGCTGTTTCATAGGTCTAAGGCAAGAATTTGGTTAGCACTATCCTTGGTGTTCACTTTGTCGATGACGTGCAGCACCACGCCCTGCTCGTCGATGATGAAGGTGGTGCGCACGGTACCCATGTAGGTGCGCCCTGCCATCTTCTTCTCACGCCAAACGCCAAACGCCTGATTCAGGCTGGTGTCGGTGTCGGCAATGAGCGGGAACGGCAGATTGTATTTGTCGGCAAAGCGCTGGTGGCTAGCCGCACTGTCCTTGCTCACACCCAGCAACTTGTAGCCTGCCGCCTGTAATTTGCCATAGCCCTCGGCAAGGCTGCAAGCCTCGGCGGTGCAGCCAGGCGTGTTATCCTTAGGATAAAAATAGATAATCAGTTTGCTGCCAGCGAAGTCACTGGCTTTCCATTGGTTACCGTTGGCATCAACGCCCAACAGCTCAGGAATTTTGTCTCCAGTTTTCATGATGATATGTTTTTTGGTTGGTTGATTTCAAGATGACAAAGATAGTGAATTAAATCGAAACCAACGCAAAAGTTTCATCATTTGCTTGCACAAGAGGGATTATTGGGCTTAGGGGCAATGATGAGGGAATTGGGCTTAGGGCTTAAGGCTTAAGGCTTAGGGTGTAAGGCTTAAAGGCTATGATGAGGGAATTGGGCTTAGGGCTTAAGGCTTAGGGTGTAAGGCTTAAAGGCTATGATGAGGGAATTGGGCTTAGGGCTTAAGGCTTAAGGGGACACGCTAAGCGGAGAGCACCTCGAAGAGGTGTACCAATAGGAAGCCCCTGGTCATCGAAATGAGCGGAGCGAGTGTAGAGACCTGGGGGATAGACAATTATCAAGGTAGGCACCTCGGAGAGGTGCACCAACAAGGGCTTATGAGCGTTAATTTACCTATCGATGGCTCGGGTGCACCTCTCCGAGGCACATCCCGCTTTATTCGATTGATCCCCAGGCTTCTACGCTGCGCTTCGGTAACCTGGGGCTTCCTTATGGTACACCTCTCCGAGGTGCAGTCTCTTGCGACCTCTATGCACCCTCATCCCTTGCTTGCATCCTAAATGCCTTAAGCCTTATACCTAAAGCCCTAAGCCTTGTGAGGATTTAGCGTTTTTTGCGGATTGTCACCGTGCCGTGGCTCTTGAAATTGTAGTGGTCGCCACGTGGTGTCAAAAAGTCGATGCGCTTGCGCAGGCGGCGGCCCATCTTGTCCTTTACCACCCACTCGCCATTGAGCTTGGGCATCGATTCGCTCTTGACGATGATGGTGTCGCCCAAGCGGAACCCCAGGTTGAACATGTCGTGCGACAGTGCCACCCAGCGTATTTGATAATTCTTCAACTTCGTGTAATTGATGCGGTCTCCGCTGGCAGTAACCCAGCCTGCCCCACCCTGTCCTGGGTGATATTTGGTGGCACGCAGCGTGTACTCTTGTGCAACGGTGCACAACGCCATCGACAACACCAAAGCCAACAAAATTTGTCTTAGCATAATCGGTTTGTTTTGGTTTGCGGCTGCAAAGGTACAACATTTTAACGACTTACGCAAATTTTGGCACATCGGGCGGGCTTTTGCAGCACTTGCAACTATCTGCCAGCCCCAATGACCGCAGGATAGCAAAAGATATAAAAAAATATTAAAATAGGCATCAAGATGCACTGTTTTTAGAAATATTGATTAACTTTGTAGCAATTAACCTAGATATATGTTATACATAAAAAACTAATTAACTCTATGATGAAAACAAAAGCACAAAAAACAGTGAAAAAAGGCAAAACAGCAAGCCAGAAGTTGATGGAAATGGAAGAGCGCTATGGCGCACATAACTATCATCCGCTACCAGTGGTCCTTCACAAGGGCAAAGGCGTGTTTGTGTGGGATGTAGAAGGGAAAAAATATTTTGATTTCCTGTCGTCCTATTCAGCCGTTAACCAGGGACACTGCCACCCCCGCATCGTGAAGGCACTGAAAGACCAAGCCGACGTGCTGTGCCTCACCTCTAGAGCATTCTATAACGACGCGCTGTGCGAGTACGAAAAATACATCCACAACTATTTCGGATATGACCGCGTGCTGCCGATGAACACCGGTGCCGAGGGCGTGGAGACGGCTTTGAAGCTGGCACGCCGCTGGGGTGCTGTGAAAAAAGGTATTCCCAACGACAAGATTAAAATCATCTGCTGCTCGGGCAACTTCCATGGCCGCACGGTGACCGTCATCACCATGAGCGATGACCCCAGCTCGTTTGCCGACTATGGCCCCCTGACCCCTGGCTTCATCCGCATCCCCTATAACGACCCCAAGGCGTTGAAAGAGGCTCTGGACAAGTATGGCGACGAGGTTTGCGCATTCATCGTTGAGCCCATCCAGGGCGAGGCAGGCGTGTTCGTTCCCGACGATGGCTATCTGAAAAAATGCTTCGACCTGTGCCACGAGCATAACGTGTTGTTTATAGCCGACGAGGTACAAACGGGTATCGCCCGCACCGGCAAGATGCTGTGCAGCGACCACGACGGCATCCGTCCCGACATCGTTGTGCTGGGCAAGGCCCTGGGTGGCGGCGTGCTGCCCGTGTCGGCATGTCTGGCAGACGACGACATCATGCTTAACATCAAGCCTGGCGAGCACGGCTCGACCTTTGGCGGTTTCCCGCTGGCAGCCCGCGTAGCCGTTGAGGCGCTGAAGGTGGTTAAGAATGAAAAGCTGGTTGAAAAAGCCGAGAAGATGGGTAAAATCTTCCGCGAAGAAATCAAAAAAATCAACTCACCGTTCATCGTGCAAGTGCGCGGCCGCGGTCTGTTGAACGCCATCGTGACCAAGCCCATCAACGGCAAGACGGCATGGGACATCTGCCTGAAGATGATGGACAACGGTCTGCTCGCCAAGCCGACCCACGACGACATCATCCGCTTTGCACCGCCCTTGTGCATCACCGAGAAGCAACTGAGAGATGCCGTCGCCATCATCAAGAAGACGTTTGAAGAGATGGCATAACGCATTGCGCCAAAACATTCATCAACATTAAACACATATTTATATATTGAATCACTGCAAATAAAATATATGAACAATTCAGTAATCACATTCCCGCTGCCGGCTAACGAGCCGGTCAAGGCTTATTTGAAAGGTTCGCCCGAGCGCATGGCTCTCGAAAAAGAGCTGGAGCGTCAGAGCAATATGGTGGTTGACATCCCCATCATCATCGGCGGCAAGGAAATCCGCACCGGCGACACAGGTCAAGTGACCTGCCCGCACGACCACAAGCACGTGCTTGCCACCTATCACAAGGTGGGCAAAAAGGAAGTGGAAATGGCTGTTGAGGCAGCCATGGAAGCCCACAAGCAGTGGAGCCGCACACCATGGACCACCCGCGCCGCCATCGTGATGAAGATGGCAGAACTGCTGGCCACCAAATATCGCCCCATCATGAATGCTGCCTGCATGCTGGGCCAGAGCAAAAACATCTTCCAAGCCGAAATCGACTCGGCTTGCGAGACGATTGACTTCTTCCGCTACAACGTGCACTATGCCTCCAAAATCTATGGCATGCAGCCCAAGGATGGTGCCATGCAGATTAATCACACGGAGTTCCGCCCGCTAGAGGGTTTCATCCTGGCAGTGACGCCGTTTAACTTCACGTCTATCGCCTCTAACCTGTGCATGACTCCCGTGCTGATGGGTAACGTGGCACTGTGGAAGCCCTCGACAACCGCCCTGCTGAGCAACTACTACCTGATGCAGCTCTACAAAGAGGCGGGTCTGCCCGACGGCGTGGTGAACTTCCTGCCTGGCAGTGGCGCACTCATCGGTGAAGTGGCAACGCAATCTAAGTACTTCTCAGGCATCCACTTCACGGGCTCGACACAGACGTTCAACTCACTGTGGAAACGTGCCGGTGAAGGTCTGGAACGCTACATCTCCTATCCGCGCCTGGTTGGTGAGACCGGCGGCAAGGACTTCATCTTTGTGCATCCCAGTGCCGACAAGCAGGCTGTGGCAACGGCAGCATTCTGCGGCGCATTTGAGTTCCAAGGACAGAAGTGCTCGGCAGCATCGCGCATGTACATTCCCAAGAGCATGTGGCCCGATGTGCTGAAGGACATGAAGCGCATGGCTAGCGAGGTGAAAATGGGCGATGTGAAAGACCCCGACAACTTTATCAACGCTGTGATTGACGAGACCTCGTTCGACAAGATTAAATCTTACATCGACTTTGCACAAAAGGCCGACGACGCCCAAGTGGTGCTCGGTGGCAAATGCGACAAGTCGGTGGGCTACTTTGTGGAGCCTACGGTCATCGAGACCAGCAATCCACACTTCAAGTCGATGGAGGAAGAAATCTTTGGCCCCGTGCTGACGGTTTACCCCTATGACGACGACAAGGTTGACGAGACCGTGAAACTGTGCGACGAGACTTCGCCCTACGGTCTGACGGGTGCCGTGTTTGGCCAGGACCGCATGGCTGTTGAGAAGATTACCGACGCACTGTGCTATGCCGCCGGCAACTTCTACATCAACGACAAGCCGACGGGCGCTGTGGTGGGTCTGCAACCCTTTGGCGGAGCTCGTGCCAGCGGTACCAACGACAAAGCTGGTGGTGAGTTCAACCTCATTCGCTGGTGCATCCCGCGTGTCATCAAGGAGACCCTCGTCTCACCGACAGATTACCGCTACACCTACCTGAAATAACCATGAGTTAGCAGGAAACACAAAGCTAAGCGAGGGCTGGACATCCAACATGTGGGCATCCAGCCCTCTTGATTTGCTAGGCAAAACAGAGTCACAGGTAAAATAGGCAGGGATAGACAAGAGTGTAAGCACAACCGTCTGCGGTTGTATTTTGAAAAACAACCTCATAGGGTTGTCAACGACAACATTCGCCAGCTTCACCATCGCAATCCTCGTCGGCATAGCGGCCAACTTGTTGATTAGGTAATAAACGATAGCGACATCAAGTTGCCCCATTGACCCATCATCACCCAACCGTGCGATAGCTTGCGAGATGACATAGCTATCAACCAAATATCAGTGCCAGGTGTTGCAATGTTTCAAAATACTTTGTACTTTTGCACTGTCAAATCATTCAACTAACGTTATCTAGAAGATTATGCAAAAGAAACATCTGCTTGCCTGCCTGATGGCAGCCGCATGTGTCCTGGGTCTGTGGGCACAAGGCACATCACAACCGCGTGCCAACTATCAAGTAGTTCCGCTGCCCAACACCATCGCTGGTGTGAAAAGCGGCGACTTCGTCCTTACTGGTGACTGCTGCATCAACTACCCCATGGGCAACCGCCAGCTTGAGCGCAACGCCCAACTGCTCAGTGAGTACATCGAGCAGATGACCGGGCTGCACCTGTGCACGCGCCCCACCAACAACAAGGCTGATCAACGTGGCAGTATCACGCTGGCAATCAACAGCCAAGTGAACGGCGACGAAGCCTATAACATCGACGTTACCCAGCGTGGCGTGGTCATCAGTGGCAGCACTGCGGCTGGCGTGTTCTATGGCATCCAGACGCTACGCAAGTCGCTACCCGTTTGCCAAAAGGCCACAAGCAACGTGACACTGCCGGCAGCTCAGGTGAGCGGCAGCCCGCGATTTGGCTACCGCGGCATGCACCTTGACTGCTCACGGCACTTCTTCAGCGTAAGCACCGTCAAGCACTACATCGACATGATGGCACTGCACGGCATGAACCGCCTGCATTGGCACTTGACCGACGACCAGGGTTGGCGCATCGAGATCAAAGCCTATCCGCGCCTCACCGAGGTGGGCGGCTGGCGCAGCGGCACCGTGCTGGGGCACAACTCGCCCGTTGACGACGGCATCCGCTATGGTGGCTACTACACGCAAGCCGAGATTCGCGACATTGTGGACTATGCCGCACAGCGTTACATCACCATCATTCCAGAAATCGATATGCCTGGCCACATGCAGGGCGCACTGGCAGCTTATCCCGAACTGGGTTGCACCGGCGGCCCATACGAGGTATGGCATCTGTGGGGCGTGAGCGAGGACATCCTGTGCGTGGGCAAGGATGCTACCCTGCGCTTCATTGAGCAAGTGCTCGACGAGGTGATGGATCTGTTCCCGTCGGAGTACATCCACATCGGCGGTGATGAGTCTCCCCGCATACGCTGGGAATCGTGCCCGCGTTGCCAGCAGCGCATCCGCAACCAGCACCTTGAGGCGAGCGACGGCAAGACAGCCGAGGCGCGTCTGCAAGGCTGGTTCACCATGCGTGTACAGGACTATCTGGCGAAGCACGGCCGCCGCATCATCGGCTGGGACGAGCTGCTAGGATGTGATGTGGATAATACCGCCACCATCATGTCGTGGACAGGTGCTGAGCCTGGTGCCAAGGGTGCCAAACTCGGTCACGACGTGATCATGACACCCAACACGCCCATGTATTTTGACCACTATCAGACCAAGAACACCTGGAACGAGCCCACCGCTTTTGGCGGCTGCGCTACCCTCAACGATGTGTACGACTTTGAGCCCGTTGCCAGCGACCTCAACGCCGAGCAACAGCGACACATCTTGGGCGCACAAGCCAACTTGTGGACCGAGTATATCACCTGTGAGGCACAAATCGATTATCAAGTGCTGCCTCGCATGGCTGCACTATCTGAAGTGCAGTGGCTGCAACCCGCCGACAAGAACTATCAGGATTTCAAGCGCCGCTTGCCACAACTGGTGAACATCTATAAGCTCAACAACTGGACGGTGCGCATGAAGAGTGTGCTCACTGCCGACGATGACAAGACCGAAACCAATCGCTGATATTTTTAGACAGATTGCTATCAAAATCGCGCCTTTGGTTAAAATTGCTCAAAAACAGTCGAACACTTCAACTTTTTTGTAGTAATTTTGTGGCACGAAAAGTCCAGTGATTGGTTACCATCATCCCATCAATCAGGACACCGATACACATCTTCGACCAAAATTCAAGCCAAAAAGACCCCGCCCTGCGTTGGGCCTTTTTGGTTTTATGGGGTTATAAAAATGAAAAGCTTCTCACACTTTGGTTGCCAATGCATTCAAGCATCGGGTGTGCCATGCATTGCATCAAAAAAATCACTGTGGCTACAAAAAAACAAGCTCACCATGCCACTATTCTCATAAATTTCTTTTAACTTTGCAAGCAAATAAACTTTGCAAGCAAAAACAATTGCTCATTTGCGAACGTTATACTGATATGGCATACATATCACTATTCATTGTTTAACCGATTGATATCTTGTTTTTTATTTATAAAACCCTATTAAAATATGCGTAAATTTTTACTTACATTCGCAGCCATCTCAATGGCTATGTCCGCCCTGGCAGTGAACCGCCTCTACACGGGACCGGTCTCTGTTCTCAAGAGCCAGCTGGGCACTGAAATCACCGTGCCCCTTTACATGGATTGTGATGCCTACGTTAGTGGTTGGCAGTTTGACCTCTATCTGCCCGAAGGTATGACCCTGGTTTACACAAGCGAGGGGCCTGGTCTTTATTTGCCTTACACAACTCGCAGAGGAGTGGCAGACACGCTTCAAGTGAGCCTGTCTTCAGCTTCTCACACAGACAAAACTCCTCCATACACCCGCTTTTTGGCTGTTACCATGACTACCGGTTATGAATACGACGAGGATGCTGGTAAATACGTGGCCTATGGTGTAGTTAAGTGGGAGCCACCGGTAGATAGCTTAGTATTGGCTGTATTCCACATCAAGGTTGCCGAGGATTTTGCTGGTGGTAACATTGGCATTGGCTATATGTTTAGCTCGGGCAAGGACACTCGCGGCACAGTTGTTAATGACCGGCCTGATGCCGCTGGCTGTGTTGAGAATCCAGACTATGACACCAACCCTGTCACCGTAGTTGATGAAAAGCCTGAAACCAAGTGTGCCACCCCGACCATCGTTAACCTCGATGGAGAAGGCAACCCCATGCCTGCTGGACAGACATGGTATGACATCACCACAGACGATGATGGCATACAACGCACCACAGGCATCACCTTCACCTTGCAGGACAACTGCAACAGTGAGATGTGCAACGGCAATTGCAAGCTCATGTATGCCGTAATCTGGAGCACTGATAACCTCAACAACACCGAGTCTCTCGTTTCTGACGTATGGCATGTTTGGGACGGACAACCCATCCACATCGTCCATGATGAGCTTGACGACGGCATGTACACCATCTATTCACTCTATGCCCGCTGCATCTGCAACGGAATGGAATGCAGTGATGTTGACATCTACCCGTTTGAATTCAACCAGATAGTTACTGGCGTTGACGAAATCAATGCCTACAAGACTGTTGCTACTAAACGCTACTTCAACGTCGCTGGTCAGGAAATCAGCGAGCCCGATGGCCTCACCATCGTCCTGACCACCTACACCGACGGCACAACCTCAGCCAGCAAGGTCGTTAAGTAACTTTGATAAACACCATCAACTATCACGAGGCAGGCACTCTATCGTGCCTGCCTCTTTTTTCGGGCCAGACACGCATATCGGCTAACGGATAAACGTTTTATTTCTAACGTAATGTAGCAGCTAAGTAACCGATATTCATGCCTGCAAGAAAAAAACAACTTCGATGACAAAGAAAATCTCCACATTCATCGTTTCTTTCATAATTTTTCATTACCTTTGCAAGCAGAAAGCATTTGCTTTGTGAACCTGACGCGACTTTGTCCGTTGTTTAACCGATAATCTTTTGTTTTTTAATTAATATTATTTTTAAAAATTATGCGTAAATTTTTACTTACATTTGCAGCCATAGCGATGGCAATGTCTGCCATGGCAGCGAACCGCCTCTATTTGGGCAATGTCAGTGTGCTTAAGGAACACCTGGGCGACACCATCATTGTTCCAGTTTACATGGATTGTGATGCCTATGTCAGTGGCTGGCAGTTCGACCTCATCTTGCCCGATGGCATGACACTCGTTGGTTCAAACAGAGGAACCGACCTTTATGTCCCCTATATCGATGATTTTGGCGATCCAGATACTTTGCAGGCTACTTTTGCCTCTAGAGAACACCTGGATTGGGATCCCCCCTGCACCCGTTTCTTGTCTGTTATCATGCAACAAGGTTGTGAATACAACGAAGAGACTGGTGATTATGAGACCTACGGCGTGGTTAAGTGGGGACCCGCTGACAGCTTGGAAATGGCGATTCTGCACATTGCCGTTAGCGAAGACTTTGCTGGTGGCAACATCGGTATGGCTTATATGCTAAGTTCTGGCAAAGACACTCGTGGTCCCATTGTCAACGACCAGCCCGATGCCGCAGGCTGCCTCGAAGACCCGGACTATGCTTCCAACCCAGTCACTGTGGTTGATGTAAAGCCTGATACCAAGTGCGCTGTCCCAACCATTCTCAGCCTTGACAGTGAGGGGAATCCCCTACCCGCCGGTGAAATCTGGTATGAAACCGAGCTCAACGAAGATGGTCAGGAAGTCGGCAAGGGTGTTACCGTCACCTTTGTGGACAACTGCGACAGCGAGATGTGCGATGGCAATTGCGTAATTAAATATGCTCTTATCCGCTACAGGGGCATGACACTTGATGCTGAAAAGCTTTACACTGGTGTTTGGCATGTATGGGACGGCAAGACTCCATTCCACTTCACCGTAGATCAGCTTAACAGTGGCAAATACAATAGCTACTACGTCTTTGCCCGTTGCATGTGCAAGGGTATGGAGTGCAGTGATGTTGCCATTCAGACCATCACCTTCAATCAGGTGAAGACCAGTGTTGACGAGCTCAATGCCGATAAGACTGTTGCCACCGAGCGCTACTTCAATGTTGCAGGTCAGGAAATCAGCGAGCCCGATGGTCTCACAATCGTCCTGACGACCTACACCGATGGCACCACCTCTGCCAGCAAGGTCGTTAAATAATTTAGACGAGCAATCTACTCATCTCGAGGCAGGCACTTCATGCGGTGTCTGCCTCTTTTTTCGGAATAAACAAAGCATATCAACTAGCGGACAAACGTTTTATTTCCGGTGTAATATCGCAAGAAAAAAATAGATATCCCTACCTGCAAGAAATAAAGTCATCATATCTGCTCCCCCTTTCACAAAATTTCTTTAACTTTGCAAGCAGTTATATCTGCTTGGCAAATATACAGAAACGACACCTAGTTATACAACTGCTAAACCTAATTGTTTTTCTATCAATAAAATCTTTCAAATTATGCGTAAATTTTTACTTACATTAGCAGCCATATCGATGGCTATGACCACTCTGGCAGCAAACCGCCTCTATCTGGGCAATGTCAGTGTGCTTAAGGAACACCTGGGCGACACCATCATTGTTCCCATTTATATGGATTGTGATGCCTATGTCAGTGGTTGGCAGTTTGATGTTATCTTGCCCGATGGGATGACACTCGTTGGTTATGATGACGGCACAGACCTAGATATTCCTTACTCTAATTTCCTTGGTGAGCCTGACACCGTTGATGTCGGTCTTTCTGCAGCAAAGCACCTGGATTGGGATCCGCCTTGCTGGCGTTTTTTGGCAGTCACGATGACTCAAGGCTATGAATATAGTGAAGAAACTGGCGACTACGAGGTCTATGGAGTGGTTAAGTGGGAACCCGCAGACAGCCTAGAGATGGCTGTTTTACACATCGCTGTTAGCGAAGACTTTGCTGGTGGCAACATCGGCATGGCCTATATGCTAAGCTCTGGCAAAGACACTCGTGGTCCCATTGTCAACGACCAGCCCGATGCCGCAGGTTGTCTAGACGACCCAGATTATGCCTCTAACCCCGTTACCGTAGTTGACGAGAAGCCCGATACCAAATGCGCTGCGCCATCTATCTATAACATCGACGACAAGGGCAATATCATGCCCGCTGGTTTCACTTGGTTCGAAACCGAAATCAATGAAGACGGAGAGGAAATCGGAAAAGGTGTTTCCTTCACCTTTAAGGACAACTGCGACAGCGAGATGTGTGATGGCAATTGTGTGATCAAGTATGCTCTCGCCCGCTACAGGGGTATGACGCTCAATGCATCTAACGATATTCCTGTTGGTGAATGGTTCATTTGGGACGGTATAACACCTTTCCACATCACCGTGGATGATGTTCAGAGTGGAAGGTTTAACAGCTACTATGTCTATGCCCGTTGCACCTGCAAGGGCATGGAAAGCAGCGATGTTGCTGTTTATGCCGTCACATTCAACCAGGTAGTTACTAGTGTTGACGAACTCAACACCGGCAAGACTGTTGCTGCCGAACGCTACTTTAACGTAGCTGGTCAGGAAATCAGCCAGCCCGATGGTCTCACCATCGTTCTGACGACCTACACCGACGGTACCACCTCTGCCAGCAAGGTTGTTAAGTAATTTAGACGAGTAATCTACTCATCTCGAGGCAGACACATCATACTGTGTCTGCCTCTTTTACACTAGACAGGGGGCTGCTCAAGAGCTAATATTTCAATTCTAACTTAAAGATCCGTCAAAAGAATAAATTCATCACAACTGCAGAAAACGCACCTATCATACCCTCATTTTCATGAATTTCTTTTAACTTTGCAACCGAAAACAAAGTGCTTTGAAACATCATACTGATGTAACATCTCATCGTTCATTGTTTTATCGATTGATATTTTGTCTTTTATTTATTATAAAATCTTTTCAAATTATGCGTAAATTTTTACTTACTCTCGCAGCCATCTCGATGGCTATGTCTGCCCTGGCGGCGAACCGCCTCTATCTGGGCAATGTCAGCGTGCTCAAGGAGCACCTGGGCGACACAATCGTTGTTCCCGTTTATATGGATTGCGACGCCTATGTCAGTGGTTGGCAGTTCGACCTCATCCTGCCCGATGGGATGACTCTTGTTAGATACGATAGCGGCACTGACCTTACTATTCCTTACACCGATGAACTTGGTGACCCTGACACACTTAAGGCTACCTTATCTAGCGCAAGCCATTTGGACTGGACTCCCCCCTGCACTCGTTTCTTGTCTGTTATCATGACCAACGGTGCTGAATATAGTGAGGAGACTGGTGATTATGAGACTTATGGCGTGGTCAAGTGGGGTCCTGCAGATAGCTTGGAAATGGTGGTTCTGCACATTGCTGTTAGTGAGGACTTTGCTGGCGGCAATATCGGCATGGCTTATAAACTGGCTTCTGGTAAGGACACCCGTGGTCCTGTTGTCACAGACCAGCCCGATGCCGAAGGTTGCCTCGATGATCCAGACTATGCCACCAACCCTGTTACCGTTGTTGACGAGAAGCCTGATACCAAATGCGCAACGCCATCTATCTATAACCTCGACGATAAAGGTAATATCATGCCTGCTGGCTTCACTTGGTTCGAAACCGAAATCAATGAAGATGGAGAGGAAATTGGTAAGGGTGTCACCTTCACCTTTAAGGACAACTGCGACGGCGAAATGTGCGATGGCAATTGCGTAATCAAATATGCTCTCGCTCGCTACAGGGGTATGACACTTAATACATCAAACACTATTCCTGTTGGTCAATGGTTCATCTGGGACGGCATAACACCTTTCCACATCACCGTGGATGATGTCCAGAATGGCAGGTTCAATAACTACTTTGTTTATGCCCGTTGCACCTGCAAGGGTATGGAAAGTAGCGATGTTGCTGTTTATGCCATCTCGTTCAACCAGGTGGTTACCAAAGTTGACGAAATCAATGCCGGTAAGACTGTTGCTGCTGAACGCTACTTTAACGTAGCTGGTCAGGAAATCAGCCAGCCTGATGGTCTCACCATCGTCCTGACGACCTACACCGACGGAACCACCTCTGCCAGCAAGGTTGTTAAGTAATTTAGACGAGCAATCAACTCACCTCGAGGCAGACACATCATACTGTGTCTGCCTCTTTTACACTAGACAGGGGGCTGCTCAAGAGCTAACGTTTCAATTCTAACTTAAAGATCCGCAAAAGGAATAAATTCATCATGACTGCAGAAAACGCACCTATCATACCTTTATTTTCATGAATTTCTTTTAATTTTGCAAACGAAAACAAAGTGCTTTGGAACATCATACTGATGTAACATCTCATCGTTCATTGTTTAATCGATTGATATTTTGTCTTTTATTTAATATAAAACCTTTTTAATTATGCGTAAGTTTTTACTCACATTTGCAGCCATCTCGATGGCTATGTCAGCCTTGGCGGCAAACCGCCTCTATCTGGGCAATATCAGCGTGCTCAAGGAGCACCTGGGCGACACAATCGTTGTTCCCGTTTATATGGATTGCGACGCCTATGTCAGTGGTTGGCAATTTGACATCATCATGCCCGACGGGTTGACACTCGTTAGATGCGATGACGGTACTGACCTAACTATCCCCTATACTGATACGGGTGGTGATCCAGACACCCTTCAGGTCGGTATTTCTTCAGCAAAGCATCTGGATTGGGATCCCCCCTGCTGGCGCCTCTTGGCTGTTACGATGACCCAAGGTGCTGAATATAATGAAGAAACTGGTGAGTATGAGACCTATGGCGTGGTTAAATGGGGACCCGCCGACAGCCTTGAAATGGCAGTTATGCACATTGCCGTTAGTGAGGATTTTGCTGGCGGCAATATCGGTATGGCTTATAAACTAGCTTCTGGTAAGGACTCCCGTGGTCCCGTTGTCACAGACCAGCCCGACGCCGAAGGTTGCCTCGATGATCCGGACTATGCCACCAACCCTGTTACCGTGATTGACGAGAAACCCGATACCAAGTGCGCCACTCCAAGCATCTTTAGCCTTGATAACGAAGGCAATATCATGCCTGCCGGTTTCACCTGGTACGAAACCGAAACTAATGAAGATGGAGAGGAAATTGGTAAGGGCGTCACCTTCACATTTAAGGACAACTGCGACAGTGAGATGTGCAATGGCAATTGTGTGATTAAATATGCTGTTGCACGCTATAGGGGTATGACATTTGATGCTGCTGACAAGATTTACATTGGTGACTGGTTCATTTGGGATGGCGTTACACCTTTCCACCTCACTGTGGATGAACTACAAAGCACCAAAAACAACTTCTACGTCTATGCCCGCTGTACCTGCAAGGGTATGGAAAGTAGCGATGTTGCTGTTTATGCCATTACATTCAACCAGGTGGTTACCAAAGTTGACGAAATCAATGCCGGTAAGACTGTTGCTGCTGAACGCTACTTCAACGTAGCCGGTCAGGAAATCAGTCAGCCCGATGGACTGACCATCGTTCTGACAACCTACTCTGACGGCACCGCTTCCGCTAGCAAGATTATCAAATAAGCAAAGCGAAAATAACTCTTTTAATATGAGGCAGACACTGTGTGAAGTGCCTGCCTCTTTATTACTACCCCTTGTATTCAATTTCCGCAAGTTACAGTTTAGTTAATTAACATTAAAATTCAAAACAAATATCGATGATTACTTTTTGATTTTTGCAAGCACCTGGTTTTCAATAAATTAAAATAAAAAAGATGACCTGATTCGTTTTGTTAAAAAATACATAAAATTGTTTATTTTGATATTTGTTTCTTTTTCAGCGCATTACATTCGTTATGCGACCATAGCAAAACTTACGAAAACAATTGAAATATAGACAAGATGATAGACAATTGCTTCGAATTATTAACACAACCATATATATTATTAATATTTTTTAACACAGGGGGGGGTAAAAGTTGCCAAAATTTTCTAACTTTGCAATCGAAAATTTATTAAAATAGATTTTGTTGTGCATTTTCTACCGGTTGCTAGACACTGATTAGTGATGTCCGACTGAAGCAGAGATAACAAGTAACAATCATACCGCAAGCTCCGTCATGAAAGACCTTGCACTCATGATCAACCATATTATCCGCAGCCTTAACCAAGGCATAGCCTTGGATAAGGAACAATTGTGCTGGATTCAGTCGCTTGTTAAAAACAGGGCGGCCATCAGCAACAGTGCTGGGCGTAAGCAATGGGAGCTTTTGTCAACGCACCTTGAGCATAGCGGTATGATTAATGACCTCAACGATGAGGAGCAATATCAGTTATACTTCTTGCTTCAGCAGGAGTACGACAAAAGAAAAAAGGAACTGAGTTGATCGCACAGAATGTTAATCAGATTTTTTCATATACATTTAAGTTGTTAATAAAAAAAGATGCAAAGTAACCAGGGTCATCGGTATAAGAAACAATAGAGGAGATGTTTTTTTCATAAATGTTTGAATATGACTTTGGTTATAAATGATGTCCTCCTGGGGCATCCACAGCACGCCCCGTTGAGAAATGTGGCGTGCTTTTCGATTGGTTACAATAGATGTCGATACATTCTAAGATTTGAGTAAAAAAGAAGAAAAGCCACTACGTTTTTTAAAAAACTCTACTCATTATACTCCCATTCTTACAAATTTCATTTAACTTTGCAAGCATAAATATCAGCTTTGCAAATACCGTGCTGGCATGATGCTTATAATACAACTCGATTAATCTATTGTTTTTTTATTTTAATATTATCTTTTAAAATTATGCGTAAATTTTTACTTACATTTGCAGCCATCTCGATGGCTATGTCCGCCCTAGCGGTGAACCGCCTCTACACGGGACCGGTTTCTGTGCTTAAGAGTCAGCTAGGTAGTGAAATCACCGTGCCCCTTTACATGGATTGCGATGCCTACGTTAGTGGTTGGCAGTTTGACCTCTATTTGCCCGAAGGAATGACCTTGACCTACACAAGCGAGGGTCCTGGTCTTTATTTGCCTTACACAACTCGCAGAGGGGCTGACACACTTCAAGTGAACTTTTCTTACGCTTCTCACACAGACCAGACTCCTCCATACACCCGCTTTTTGGCTGTTTCTATGACTAACGGTTATGAATACAACGAAGAGACTGGTAAGTGGGTAAGCTATGGTGTAGTCAAGTGGGAACCACCTGTAGATAGCTTAGTAATGGTCATCTTCCATATCAAAGTGGATGAAAACTTTGCTGGTGGAAACATCGGTATTGGCTACAAATTTAGCTCTGGCAAGGACACTCGCGGCCCTGTTGTTAATGACCAACCTGATGCCGCTGGCTGCGTTGACGACCCAGACTATGACACCAACCCTGTTACTGTAGTTGATGAAAAGCCTGCCACCAAGTGTGCCACCCCGACCATCGTTAACCTCGACGGTGAAGGCAACCCCATGCCTGCTGGACAGACATGGTACGACACCACCTCTGACGATGAGGGCGTGCAACGCACCACAGGCATCACTTTCACCTTTAAGGACAATTGCGACAGCGAGATGTGCGATGGCAACTGCAAACTTTTGTATGCCGTAATCTGGAGCTCAGACAACCTCAATAGCACAGAGTCTCTCGTTTCTGACGTATGGCATGTTTGGGACGGGCAACCCATCCACATCACTCATAACGAACTTGATGACGGTATGTACACCATCTATTCACTCTACGCCCGCTGCATCTGCAATGGCATGGAAAGCAGTGATGTTGACATCTATCCATTTGAGTTCAACCAGATAGTTACTGGTGTTAACGAAATCAATGCCAACAAGACTGTTGCCGCTGAACGCTATTTCAACGTAGCTGGTCAAGAAATCAGCCAGCCAGATGGCCTCACCATCGTCCTGACAACCTACACCGATGGCACAACCACTGCTAGCAAGGTCGTTAAGTAACTAAGACAAATACAATCTATTATCATTGGGGCAGGCACTTTATGTGTCTGCCTTTTTTCGACCGACAATGAGAACCTTAACACGAGTTTTCTTGCTAAAATTTTGGCATCGAGAGCAGGCATTAGAGCCCAATCTATGACACATAGCAGATGTGGGTCAAGCGATAAAATATGTTAAAAAACACATTTTTTCGCATCAAACTATTGACACGGGGCATAAAAGGTTGTACCTTTGCACCCACAAATCGCGGGATGGAGCAGTGGCAGCTCGTTGGGCTCATAACCCAAAGGTCGTCAGTTCGAGTCTGGCTCCCGCCACACAGCAGGAGAATGCACAACAAGAGTGCATTCTCTTTTTTATGATACATGCTTTGTATTATGTGGCTCTGTGAAAATTTAAGTTCCAACACAGAGGGCTATATACTAGCCTGTTAATCGGCTCAGTGCGAGATAATGCAACTAGGCGACCCTCGCAATGTGGCCGCCTAGCTACTTTATTTCACATTATACCGTGCCCCAATTCTGAGGCTATGCTTAACGAACTGAGTCACCTCCATGGATATGGATTTAGTGTGTTTGATACCAACAAGTCGATAAGTTCTGTTACATCGCTGATAGTTATATCGTCGTCACAATTTACATCAGCGCAATAGTCGCATACACCATCAATCGTCTTTTCAGCCAGCACGCGGTCGATAAGTAATGTCACATCGCTGACATCAACACTCTGATCGTGGTTCACATCGCCCTGATAGTAGTGTACTTCGGTATTGAAGAACTTAGTGCCATCGGTGAAGTAAATCTTATTGTAAGTGGTGAAGTCAAAGGTGTAGCTCGAATCAGAGTAAGCCAGACAGTAGTTCCAGACCAGCGAATCCTGATAAGCCAGACCCTCGTTGCCATAGCCCTCGATAGTGGTCAGGTCGGCATCAGCAGTGAAGTTGTAGATGTAGTTGCCATAAGTTGTGCTACCATAGTTATAAATTGGCTGGTAGGGGAAGGTCATAGCACCACCCTCGGTCTGCTCGTAGGTCATGTAGTTGCCACGCATGCCCCAGTCAAACAGGTTCACGATGAACACGCTGTCCTGGGTGTCACTGAGCTCCATGTAGATGGGAGCCTCGTAGTCGCCACTGTAGTAGCTGGTCATCTTGTGAATACCATTGGGCACGAGGATGTAAGCATCGTAACCGTAGTAGTAGCCATTGAATACATACAGGCCCTGCCACTCACCTTCGGTGGTTTGGCTCCTGCCACGGCTGGTTTTAGTAACATCCTGCTTGATGTAACCAACTACTGCAAACCAGTTGTTAAAGTACATCGAACCATCGTCCAGAATCTGGAGGGTGATGTCGCTCTCGCCATCATCGGCATTGTACAGGTACAGGTCGTAGTAGGTGGTGGTAATAGTTGTTGTCTTGTTGCTACCGGTGCCTGATGTGGTGGTGTCGGCACTTGACTCAAAGTCCACACGCTGCATGTGGGGAATGCTCACGGTACCGGCACTCAGGTCAACCTTACCTGCTACTGAATACTCGGTGTTGCCGAATACATAGAGATAAATCTCAATCGAGTCGCCAGTGCCAGCCTCGATGTCGATTGAATGACCGTTGTAGTAGGGAGTATTCCGTACCAGATAGTAAGTGGTGTCGCCATCGGCAGTAACCGAGTCCTCAATGTCCACGCACAGGTAGTTCCAGATGCGCGTGCCGCACAACTCATCGATGCTGCTCACGCGGGCGGGAGCTTGCTTCTTAGCAAAACGGGGGCCGCTCACGTTCTGAGCCTGCTGTGAGAACTGGGTCATAGACACATTGGCAAGTTGCTTGTGGCCTGCATTCGTGGCAGTCAGCTTGTTAGCCTTCATTGCCGGATTAAATGCAGAAGCCATGACGCACATAGCCACACCTGCACACAAAAGAGCTAAAATCTTTTTCATAAATGTGATGATGTTTAAGTTGTTAATAAAAAAAGAAATTATATCAAAATAAGGTTTACACTCTTTAGAGGAGATTGATTACTACTACAATGCTTCTTGCACAAGCCCGCGCAACTAAGCACGGCACAAATTTAAACACTTTTTTAAATATTTGCAACATTTTGCAACAAAACATCGTTTTTTTTCAACAAAACCGGCATGATAATGGAGAAAACGTAGCTTAAATCTAATTGACAGCCATTCCACCTGCATGAGCTAGCGTTGGCACACAACATCAAAGCGTGACTATTCGCATGCTCTAATTTGGTAAACGCCTGCCTTAAGCCTTAAGCCCTAAACCTTAAGCCTACACACTACTACCCTATTTGAATGCCATGATCCACCACATCGAGAATGTCGATTGGATTATGCACGATGACGCTGGCATAGCTCTCAACAAGTTCTTTCTCGCTGCGGAAGCCCCACGTCACGCCCACCGAATCGATGCAGGCACGCCGAGCCGCCTCCATATCAACAGCACTGTCGCCCACCATCAGGGTGTCAGCCTTGGCGATATGCGCCTGAGCCAAGATGTTAAACACGATTGAGGGGTCTGGCTTGACGTTCACGCCATCTTGCTGACCCACAACCGCCACCCATGGTATGTCGGGGAAAAAATGACTAATGATTTTAGTCACCGCACGCTGATATTTGTTGGATGCCACCGCCATGGCAACACCCATGTCGCGCAAATCTTGCAGCAACTCGGGCATACCATCATAGGGCTTGGTGTAGTCGGTGTTGTGCTCGTCGTAGTAGTCCATGAAGTACTTGAGGACGCGATCCACTGTTGCCGGCTCACGGGCATCCTCGGGCAGCACGCGCGTCATAAGCCTACGCACGCCATTGCCCACAAAGTAGGGGTAGCTTGCCATGCTGTGGGTCGGGTATCCGCCCAGTTGCAAGGCATGATTGGCGGCAGCTCCCAGGTCCTCAATGGTGTTGAGCAACGTGCCATCTAGGTCAAAAATCACCAGTTGTTTCATTGCCATGTGTCGATTGATTGTGGCTGCAAAGTTAACACTTTTTTCGGCTATCTTCCCACATCGGTGAGTGTTTTTCGCTCATATCTGCGATGTAATTGCTGGCGCATCGCTCAAGCATATGAGCAGACAGTCAAAACCAAGCTAATGCACGCACGTGCGTGTGTACGTCTGTTAATAAAATAAATGTTTGCAAATGTTTTTTAGAATTAGGAAATTTTCACTACCTTTGCACCGCATAAGGTTGCGCAAGTCCCGTCTGCCAATTCGGCAGCGGCTCTAGCTCATTGAGCATCAGCGCATCACGAGATGCAAGAATTGATTGTAACCTGACAGAACTTAAAAAGAATTAGAGTATAAGATATTTTTATGGATTTCTCAATTTTCGGCATTCAGAGCACCACACTGGCTGTGACGGCGGCGTTGACCGGCGTGCTGCTGGTGGTTGGAGCGCTGGTGATCGCGTGGCTGATAGGCCCGCGCAGCTACACCGAGAAGAAGGGTGAGCCCTACGAGTGTGGTATCCCTACCCGTGGCGACAACATGGCACAGTTCCATGTAGGTTACTACCTGTTTGCCATCCTGTTCCTCATGTTTGACGTGGAGACGGTATTCCTGTTCCCCTGGGCCGCCATTTGCAAGAGCGTCGGCAGTCAGGCACTGGTAGCAGTGGGCACGTTCCTGGTGATATTGATTTTAGGTCTGGCTTATGCCTGGAAGAAAGGAGCGTTGCGATGGAAGTGAAAATCAAGTCGATGAAGCACGAGGACTTCAAGGACAACGAATATATCGACAACCTGGTGGAACAACTGCGAGCCGGCGGCACCAACATCATTGTGGGCAAGCTGAACCAGTTGATGAACTGGGGCGTGAGCAACTCGCTATGGCCCCTGGCCTTTGGCACAAGTTGCTGCGCCATCGAGTTCATGTGCCTGGGTGCTGCCCGCTACGACATGGCCCGCTTTGGCTTCGAGGTGGCTCGCAACAGCCCCCGTCAGGCCGACTACATCATGTGCCAGGGCACCATCAACTACCGCATGGCTCCCGCGTTGAAGCGCCTGTATGAGCAGATGGCCGAGCCCAAGTATGTCATCGCTTGCGGTGCCTGCACCGTGACTGGCGGCCCGTTCAAGAACAGCTACTGTGTGGTCAAGGGCGTTGACGAGATTATCCCCGTTGATGTGTATCTGCCAGGATGCCCGCCGCGTCCCGAGGCCATGTTCTATGCCCTGATGCAGCTGCAACGCAAGATCAAGGTACAGAAGTACTTTGGCGGCGCCAATCGCAAGGAGAAACTGCAACTCAAGTATGACGCACAGGCTGCCGAGGCACGCGACCATGCCGCGAGTGAGAAATAATTAATCCACCACACGAGAAAAATAATCCATACCAAGTTTATGGCAGACATATTAGAAAAAATCACCCAATTGTGTCCCCAGGCTCAAGTTGACAACAGCGGCGAGTATCCGCTGGTCACCGTTGACGACGCACAGTGGCACGACCTGGCCACCGCGCTCAAGCAGCAGTTGCACTTCGACTACCTCACCGCACTGGTGGGCATGGACTGGAAGGACTCGCTGGGCTGCATGTACTACCTCACCAACACTACCACGCAGGAGATGCTCCACGTGAAGGTGGCTACCACCGACCGCGAGCAGCCGCGCTTGCACAGCGTGAGCGACCTGTGGGCGGTGGCTAACTATCAGGAGCGCGAGGTGTATGACTTCTTTGGCATCGTGTTCATTGGACACCCCGACATGCGCCGCTTCTTCTTGCGCAACGACTGGGTGGGCTACCCCCTGCGCAAGGACTACGATGCAAGTCCCGAACTCAACCCCCTGCGCCTCGACGACGAGCAGAACGAGGACTACACCTGCCACTGGGACGAACAACCCGACGGCACCGTCGTCAAGGTGGACGGCAAGGTGTTTGAGGACGACGAGTATGTCATCAACATCGGCCCGCAGCACCCCTCCACCCACGGTGTGATGCGCTACCGCGCCTCGCTGGAAGGTGAGATCATCAAGCATGTGGACGTGGTGAGCGGCTACATCCATCGTGGCATCGAGAAGATGTGCGAGAGCCTGATGTACCCGCAGACGCTGCTCTACACCGAGCGCATGGACTACATGGCAGCGTTCATGAACCGTCACTGCCTGTGCTTGTGCATCGAGAAGGCGCTGGGCATCGAGGTGCCGCGTCGTGCCGAGCTCATTCGCTTGATTATGGACGAGTTGATGCGTCTGTCGTCCCACCTGTTGAGCTACGGTTGCTTGACGATGGACCAGGGCGCTACCACGGCGTTCTTCTACGGTTTCCGCGAGCGCGAGTTGATTTACGACATCTTTGACCGCACCTGTGGCGCACGCATGTCGATG
>Ga0181612_144159_pt1 | contig 62367 bp, 36 predicted proteins | sample HoacroProtozoa21_FD_119630 | JGI IMG/M metagenome (GOLD analysis project Ga0181612, IMG submission 119630) | Hoatzin crop microbial communities from Cojedes, Venezuel. Combined Assembly of Gp0051906, Gp0051904, Gp0051908
CCAGTCGATGATCGACTCCCAGTAGTCGGGCAGCACGTCGGTGTAGCCGTAGATGGGATAGCGCTGCAAGCGCTCGACCAGCGCGGCGGTCACCTCGGGACAGCCCACAAAGTCCATGTCGGCAATCCACAGCGGCAGCAGGTCGTCGCGGCCAAAGGATTCCTGCAACAGGGTGTATTTCATCGCCGACGATGCGCGGCGGTCGATAACGGTGTCAAAATCGTAATGTCGTTCCATAACAGAAAGGATAATTAGATTGATTAAATTTTGTAGGACACAAAGTTAAGCATTTATTGCCACAACGCCAACAATCGTGCCCCACAAAATGACGCAAGAAGCCGCGGGGCGACAATGTGCAACCCCACGGCTCCTTGATTATCGTTAAAGGGATGATTACTCGGGCATCATCACCACTTCTACCTTGTTGCCAGCGCTGTAGATCTGGCGAGCAAAGTCGGCGATGGTCTCGGGCGTCTGAGCCTCAACCACCTGCCTGTAGCTGGTGTGGTTGTCGGTGCCGTAGATGGTGTAGTTGGTCAGTTGACGCAACCAGTAGCGGTTCTCCTTGACGTTGGTGTCAAAGTCCTTGAGCATCACTTCCTTGATCTCCTTCATCGAGGTAGCATCCACGTGCTTGCCAGCCTCAACAATCTCGTTGTTCATGATGCTGAGTGCCAGGTCAGACTTCTCAGGCGTGAAGGGGCAGTCGGCATAGATGGCGGTGAACACCTTGTCGCCCTCGCGAGCCACATAGCCTGCGGCGCCCGTGCTGTAGGCAGCACCAGCATCCTCGCGAATCTTCTGCAAGTAAACCTTGCTGAGCACCTGTCCCAGCATGTTGGCCTTGACGCGGTTCTCCAGGCTGTAAGGCATCTGGGTCGAGTACCAGTAGATGTTGCTATTGGCCTTGGGGGTCTCCATCTTGCGAGTGAAGTGAACAACGGTCTGTCCCGTGGGATGGTCGCTGATGTTGTTCCACTGGCTGGGTTGACCCTTCTTGCCAGGCAGCGAGGCGATGTATTGCTCGATGAGCGGGCGGATGGTAGCCTCGTCAAACGAACCAACGAAGATGAAGGTGTAGTTGGCAGCGTTGGCGGTGCGCTCCTTGGCAATTTGCAGCACGCGGTCGTAGTTGACCTTCTGCAGGTCGGCTGCGGTGAAGGGTGCGCTGCGCCAGTTGTGGTTGCCCAGGATGTAGTTGACCGAGTCGCTGAACACGCCCTCGGGCTGCAGGTCCTTGTTCTTGAGCACGGTCTCCAGCTGGCTCATCAGCGAGTTGTAGCTCTTCTCGTCCTTGCGGATGTCGGTGAAGCGCAGGTAGGTGAGCTGGAACAGGGTCTCCAGGTCCTTGACGGTGGATTGACCAGCCACCACGTCCTCATAGTCGTCCATGCTGAGCATGGCATTGGCTTGCTTGCCAGCCAGCGCCTTGTCGAGCTCGGTAGCCGAGAACTCGCCCAGACCACTCACCGAGGTGACGTAGCCCAGCATACCACAGTTGGCAGCATCGGCCTCGCCATACAGCGACTGACCACCGCGCTGCACGGCTTGCATCAGGATCTCGTTGTCCTTGAAGTCGGTCTTCTTGAGCAGGACGCGAGCGCCGTTGCTCAGTTCCAGTTCCTTGTAACCCAGCAGGGGCTTGTCCTCTTCCTTGACAATCTTGCCAGGCGTGGGCAGGGTAGCGATGAGGGGCTCCTGCTTCACGTTGTCCACGTAGGCCTCGATGGGAGCAGCATGAGCGGCATCCACAGCGGCGCGCAGGCCTGCAGCGGTGGGATAGGTAGCGCCATCCTTCTCCTGGTTGAAGTTCACAATCACCAGGTTCTTGTCGCTGTTGCTGATGAGCTCGGGCAGGATCTGGTTGATGACCTCAACGGGCACCATGGGGATGATCTGGCTCATGATTTGATATTCCTGCTCGATGCTGGGCATCGGCTCGTTGTCCAGGTAGTTGCGATAGTACATGCGGGCGAGTGCACCATTAGGAATCTTGTTGCGCTCGTTGTACTGCTTCTCCAGGCGGCTCATGTACTCGTCCTTGGCGCGAGCATACTCGGTGGCGGTGAAGCCGTACTTGGCGGCACGCAGGGCCTCGGTCACCAGTGCCTGGGTAGCCTCCTCGGTCTGGCCTTCCTTGGGCATGGCGTACATGGTGAAGGCGTCCTTGGTGTTAGCAAACAGGTAGTCGCCGTCGCCAGCCTGTGCCTGCAGGAACGGGCAGTCGGCATCCAGAGCCTTCTCTTCAAGACGCTTGTTCAACATCTCGCTCACCATATCCTTGGCATAGTCCACCAGCAGGTAATCTACCGTGCCCTTGGCCTCGCGGGGCAGGGCGTCGTGCTTGAACATGACCATGATGTTGCCATACTGCTGCTCCTTGTCCTTATCGACCACGATGATGGCCTGCTCGTTGTCGGGCACGGGCTCGTCAACCACCTGTGCGGCGTTGGCTGCCAGAGGGATACCGGAGAACATCTCCTTGATCTTGGCCTCGATGCGATCCACGTCAACATCACCCACGATGACCAGTGCCTGGTTGTCGGGACGATACCACTTGTGGTAGTAGTCGCGCAACTCCTTGTACTTGAAGTTGTCCACCACGCTCATCAGGCCGATGGGCATGCGGCGGCCAAACTTGGAGCCAGGATACAGCGTCTCCAGGTTGCGCTCCAGCATGCGCTGCTGGGCGCTGCTGCGCAGGCGCCACTCCTCGTGGATCACGCCACGCTCCTTGTCGATCTCCTCGTCCTCGAGCAGCAGACCGTTGCTCCAGTCCTTGAGGATGAGCAGACACGAGTCGATGGCACTCTGGCGAGTGCTGGGCACGTTGTCGATGTTGTAAACCGTCTCGGCAATGCTGGTGTAGGCATTCAAGTCGCGACCAAAGGAGACACCCAGCGAGCGGGTGTAGTCGATGATGCTCTTGCCCTCGCCATTGAAGTGCTCACTGCCGTTGAACGCCATGTGCTCCAGGAAGTGTGCCAGACCACGCTGGCTCTCCTCCTCCTGCAACGAGCCCACACGCTGGGCGATGTAGAAGTTCACGCGGTGTTCGGGATAATCGTTGTGACGGATGTAGTAGGTCAATCCGTTGTCCAGCTTACCGATGCGCACCGCCTCGTCCACGGGGATGGGCGGCATCTGCATTTGCATCTGTGCGTCGGTCTGGGCCCACCCGCACAACGCTGTTGCGACCAACAGCATGGACACAAGTAGATGTTTGATTTTCATTTTGTTGATAAAACTAAAATTTTACAATATGTTGGTTTATAAATGTTGTTATTATAGGTTTTAGACGCTTCAACCCCAGTTTTTGTTTCATGCGATGGGGTTAAAAAAACAAAAATGATGTTCAGGGACAAAGGTAGTGTAATTTTTAATATAAACCGCGGTTTTGCCTCATGAATTAGGTTTTTTTTGCATAACTATTAATTATTAAGCACTTTTACACACATCGCGGCGCTGGTCGCGAAACGCATTGCACACGTGCGTGAAGTAAAAAAATGGCGCGTCACCACTCTGGATTGATTGAAAATGATTACCTTTGTGCGGTTTTAAGTAGAAAATTCACGTAAAAGACAAAGATACTCTCACATTATGGCCGAAAATTTAGAAAACATCCCTACCAACGGCTCGACCGAGAAGAAGCCGTTAAACTTTGTGCAGCAAATTGTTGCCGACGACCTGGCAGCAGGCAAGAACGGAGGACGACTGAACACGCGCTTCCCACCCGAGCCCAATGGTTATCTGCACATCGGTCATGCCAAGGCCATCTGCATGGACTTTGGTGTAGCACAGATGTTTGGTGGCACCTGCAACCTGCGTTTTGACGATACCAACCCCCAGAAGGAGGATACCGAATATGTCGAGTCTATCATGCGCGACATCCACTGGCTGGGCTATGACTGGGGCGACCGCTTGTACTATGCCAGCGACTACTTCCAGCAGCTGTACGACTTTGCCATCCGCCTCATCAAGGAGGGCAAGGCCTACGTTGATGACCAGACCAGCGAGGAGATAGCGCAGCAGAAGGGGACGCCCACCACGCCGGGCACCAACAGCCCCTACCGCGACCGCACGCCCGAGGAGAACCTGGACCTGTTCCAGCGCATGAACGCGGGCGAGTTTGACGAGGGTAGCCACGTGCTGCGTGCCAAGATTGACATGGCGTCGAGCAACATGCACTTTCGCGACCCCATCATCTATCGCATCATCAAGACGCCCCACTGGCGCACCGCCGACAAGTGGAAGGTTTATCCCATGTACGACTTTGCCCATGGGCAGAGTGACTACTTTGAGGGCGTGACCCACAGCATCTGCACGCTGGAGTTTGTGCCTCACCACGACCTGTACGACTACTTTGTGCACGAGCTGGCAGGCGACACCGCCGAGCAATATTGCCCGCGCCAAATCGAGTTTAACCGCCTGAACCTGACCTACACGCTGATGAGCAAGCGCAAGCTGCTGCAGCTGGTCAAGGAAGGGCTAGTGGCAGGCTGGGGCGACCCCCGCATGCCCACCCTGTGCGGACTGCGCCGCCGTGGCTACACCCCGCAGAGCATCAAGAACTTCATCGAGGACATCGGCTATACCAAATATGAGGCTTTGAACGACATCAGCCTGCTCGAGCACGCCATCCGCGAGGAGCTTAACCACAACGCCCCGCGCGTGAGCGCCGTGCTCAACCCCGTCAAGGTGGTCATCACCAACTACCCCGACGACAAGGTGGAGATGATGTCGATGGACAACAACCCCGAGCAAGAGGGCAGCGGCACGCACCAGATGCCCTTCTGCCGCGAGATTTACATCGAGCGCGACGACTTTATGGAAGAGCCGCCCAAAAAGTTCTTCCGCCTCACGCCAGGCAAGGAGGTGCGCCTCAAGGGGGCTTACATCGTGATGTGCACAGGCTGCACCAAGGATGCCGAGGGCAACGTCACCGAGATTCAATGCACCTACGACCCCGACACGCTCAGCGGATCCGCCGGCAGCCAGCGCAAGGTCAAGGGCACCCTGCACTGGGTGAGCGCACGCCACTGCGTGGATGTGGAGGTGCGGCAATATGACCGTCTGTTTGCCGTCGAGAACCCCAGTGCCGACACCGAGCACGACTTCCGCGAGCTGCTTAATCCTGACTCGCTGCAAGTGCTGCCCCACGCCAAGGTGGAGCCCTATCTGGCTCAGGTGGCTAAGGCTGAGGACAAGTTCCAGTTCCAGCGCATCGGCTACTACTGCGTTGACCCCGACAGCACGCCAGACCATCTGGTGTTTAACCGCACCATCGGCCTCAAGGACAGCTGGGCAAAGCAAGCAGCCAAGCAACAGTAATATCTATGGGGCTTAAGTAATAGGGCTTAAGTAATAAGGCTTAAGTGATTGGGCGTAAGACAAACCGTAAGCCCTAAGCCCTAAGCCAAAAAATTATCCTTAAGCCCATAAAAACGAGAACTATGCAGAGTGAACAACAACCTGTAACCATATTGGGCATCGAGTCGTCGTGCGACGACACATCGGCTGCTGTGGTGCGCGACACCGTGCTGCTGAGCAACGTCATCGCCAGCCAGCGCGTGCACGAGTTGTATGGCGGCGTGGTGCCCGAGCTCGCGTCGCGGGCGCACCAGCAAAACGTGGTGCCCGTGGTCAGCGAGGCCATCAGGCAGGCGGGCATCCAGCGCAGCGACATCACAGCCATTGCCTTCACCCGCGGCCCTGGCTTGCCTGGGTCGTTGCACGTGGGCACCTCGTTTGCCAAGGGGCTGGCACTAGCCCTCGACGTGCCGCTAGTTGACGTGAACCACCTGCACGGCCATGTGCTGGCACACTTCATCAAGGAGACCCCCGACACCGTGGTGCCCGCCTTCCCCTATCTGTGCCTGCTCATCTCGGGCGGCAACACCCAGATCATCAGGGTCAACAATCCTGCCGACATGCAAGTGCTGGGACAGACCATCGACGATGCCGCCGGCGAGGCGTTCGACAAGTGCGCCAAGGTGATGGGCTTGCCCTACCCTGGCGGCCCTGTCATCGACAAGTTGGCGAGCGAAGGTAACGCCAAGGCGTTCAAATTTGCCAAGCCCCACGTGGGCGGCTACGACTACAGCTTCAGCGGCTTGAAGACCTCGTTCCTCTACACCCTGCGCGACCAGTTGCGGGTCAATCCCAACTTTGTGGAGCAGAACCGTGCCGACCTCGCAGCCTCGTTGCAACACACCATCATCGAGGTGCTGATGGACAAGTTCACCCGCGCCATCCGCGACACCGGCATTCGCACCATCGCCATCAGCGGGGGCGTGTCAGCCAACAGCGGCGTGCGACAGGCAGTAGCCGACTACGCCCAGCGGCACCGCCTCACCGCCTTTATCCCCCCACGGCGGTTCACCACCGACAACGCCGCCATGATTGCCATCGCAGGACACTTCAAATACCTCGACCACCAGCTGTGCGACATCACCGCAGCTCCCTTCCAGCGGGTCACCGTCTGACAACAAACAAATTTTTAGATAAATTGCTCACGCCCGGCAATGCTATTGCCGAGTGTGTGACCAGCTAGTGGTTTGATCTGATAGCTGATGAGGGGTGTGAGCGGTTGCCTTGATGCTGGTGGTGGCAATTTCGGCGATAATGGTTGATGTTGCGGTAAAAATGGTAGCCACCGCCTGGCGAACTCGCCGTAACTTTGCAGCGTCAAAACATCAATCACTATTTAGCAATGAGACAGATATCCCTATTAATGTTAACCCTCGCCTGTGCCGTGATGCTGAGCGCACCTGCACAAGCCCAAAATGCACAAACAACAATGAAAGGAAGCAACATCGTCAAGCAAGAGCTACAACTGACCAACGAGTGGGACAAGACATTTCCACAAAGCGACAAAGTGAGCCACCGCAAGGTGGCATTCGTGAACCGCTATGGCATCACGCTGGCGGCTGACCTATACGCCCCGCTAGCCCCGAGCGGCAAATTGCCTGCCATAGCGGTGAGCGGGCCATTTGGTGCCGTTAAGGAGCAATGCAGCGGCCTGTACGCCCAGACGATGGCTGAGCGTGGATTTCTCGCCATCGCCTTTGACCCGTCGTTCAGTGGCGAGAGCGGCGGCACACCGCGACGCATAGCATCGCCCGACATCAACACCGAGGACTTTATGGCAGCTGTCGATTACCTGAGCACGCTGCCCAATGTAGATGCCGACCGCATAGGCATTATCGGCATTTGTGGCTGGGGTGGCATGGCGATTAACGCTGCCGCGCTCGACACGCGCATCAAGGCTACGGTGACCAGCACCATGTATAACATGAGCCGAGTGAACGCCAACGGCTATTTTGACGCCAACGATAACGAGCAGGCACGCCACGAAGCCAAGGTCGCGCTCAATGCCCAGCGCACCCGCGAGTATGCCCAGGGCTACTATGAGCAAGGCGGTGGTGTGGTAGATCCGCTACCCGCCGACGCACCACAGTTTGTCAAGGACTATTATGACTATTACAAGACACCGCGCGGCTATCATGAGCGCAGCGGCAACAGCACCGATGGCTGGACGGTGACGGGCTGCATGTCGTTTATAAATCAACCCATCATGCAATATAGCAAAGAAATTCGCGGGGCAGTGCTGCTGATACACGGCGAGAATGCGCATTCACGCTACTTTAGCGAAGATGCCTACCGCGACATGACCAGCTATACCAACTATCGCGACAACAAGGAACTGCTGATTGTGCCTGGGGCAAGCCATTGCGACCTGTACGACGGCGGTGGCAAGGGTGCTATCCCATTTGACAAGATTGCACAGTTTTTCAATAACTACCTCAAGTAAAAGCTATGAGCCATGGCGGGTGCCGGTGCAAAGGGAGAGGCATCGGCACCATCACCATAATGTTTTGTTGGGCAATTAATCTGTCGCAAGCTCATTTGCTGAAATCTAGCAATGGCGAGCGATTTTATCTAGAAAAACGAACTTTTATTGTGCTTGCTTCATCGAAAAATGTTATATTTGCCATGATTAAAAAAGTAGGCCTTATGGACAAAATCATTCAGCTGGACAGTCCCGACCGCTATTGCGAATTGTACGGGTTAGAGAATTATAATCCACTGGTGAGCGTGGTGGAGCTGGACCGTGCCACCTGTGCGGTTGACGGTGTGACCAACTTTGGCTTCTATGCCCTGTTTCTCAAGCACGAGAAATGCGGTGAGATGCAGTATGGCATGACCACCTATGACTACAATGAGGGGACCATCGTGAGCATTGGCCCTGGGCAAGTGGTGCGCTGTCAAGCGCCGGCAGGCCGCCGTCCGCGTTGCACGGCATTGCTGTTTGATAAAAAGCTAGTGGCAGGCACATCGCTGGGGCGCAAGATGTCGCGCTACACCTTTTTCTCCTACAAGAGCAACGAGGCATTGCACATGACCGACCAAGAACGCGCCACCGTCATCGACTGTCTGGACAAGATTCGCATCGAGAGCGAACAACCCACCGACCACCACTCACGCGACATCATCGTGATGAACATCGAGCTGCTGCTCGAGTATTGCATGCGCTACTACGACCGACAATTCACCACGCGCGAAATCACCAGCCGCGGCGTGCTCGAGCGGTTTGAGCAGCTGCTTGAAGACTATATGCACAGTGGCGCAACACAAGCCACGGGCTTGCCGACGGTGAAATATTTTGCTGATAAGATTTGCCTATCGCCCAACTACTTTGGCGACCTGATTAAAAAACTGACGGGCAAGTCGGCTCAGGACATCATCTTGGATAAGATAGTTGACCTGGGCAAAGAGATGCTGCTGGGTACTGACAAGCCGGTGACCGATATCGCCTATGACCTGGGATTCCAGTACGCCCAGCATTTTTCGAGATTTTTCAAAAAGAAAACGGGCTGCACACCGCTAGAATATCGCAACAGCAAGCCCTAGCGCAGGGCGGTCGCACCCGCGCTCCCATAAGCCTTAAGCCTTAAGCCATAAAAAAAAATAAATTGGCGCATCGGCTTGTTTTATCGAAAAGAAGTCTTAACTTTGTAGGTTGACAACGAAACATCAACCACACAGTTAACATAACAATATCAAGTGAAATAATCTGCCTTATGATTGAGAACGAGAACATAGCGATACCTGTTGAGTATCAGGACATCTGCCCGATTCCTGACAAGGACTTCCAGACAGAGATGACAATCTTGGTGCAGGAGCCAGGCTTCCAAAAGATAGTAGGTATGGCATTGCCCAACTACAAATACTCGCAGCTGAAGCGGGTGCTGCTGAGCTGCAACAGCAAGCACGAGTTTCAGGTGAAAATCATGAAACCCTTTATCGAGGGTCTGATGGCGAAGACGGGGACCACGCTGCACACGCGGGGCGAGGACCAGCTGGACAAGGAGGTGCCCTACACATTCGTCACCAATCACCGCGACATCGTGCTCGACAGCGCACAACTGAGTTACCTGCTCATACAGGCTGGGCGCGACTCGTGCGAGATAGCCATCGGCAACAACCTGCTCATCTATGACTGGATAACGAAACTGGTGCGCATGAACAAGAGCTTCATCGTGAAGCGCAACCTGGGTCGCATCCAGACGCTGACTGCCGCCGTGCAGCTGTCGGGCTACATGCACTTTGCCGTTCAGCAAAAGCATGCCTCGCTGTGGATTGCCCAGCGCGAGGGTCGCTGCAAGGACAGCAACGACCGCACGCAGGAGAGCCTGATCAAGATGCTGGCATATGGCGACCGTGACAAGTCGTTCATCGAGAGCCTGAAGGAGCTGAACATTGCCCCCATCGCCATCAGCTATGAGTATGACCCCAACGACTACCTGAAGGCGAAGGAGTTCTTGTGCAAGAGCAAGAATCCCAACTGGCGCAAGTCGCCCGAGGACGACCTAATCAGCATGCAGACGGGCATCATGGGCCACAAGGGCGAGGTGCACTATGCGTTCACGCCGTGCATCAACGAGGAGCTGGACAAGATTCCCGAGGGGTTGGACAAGTTTTTGACGGTGGACCGCGTGTGCGCCATCATAGACCACGCTATCCACGTCAATTACAAAATATTCAAGACCAACTACATTGCCCACGACATCTTGATGGACGACAAGCGCTTTGCCGACCAATACACCCCCGACGAGCGTGAGGCATTTGAGCACTACCTGTCGAGCCAAATCGACAAGACGCAAGGGCTGAAGCTGAGCGAGGCAGACCGCTTCTACATGTACAACAAGATGCTGCAAATGTACAGCAACCCGCTCACCAATCAGCTGGAGGCACTGAAATGAAAATTCACTGGGTGGCACTGGTGGCAGTGGTCGCCCTGGGCATTGCCATTGACACGGTGATATGCCAGTGGCTGCGAGGCTGCGGCTACAAATGGCTGGCAAGCATCAACGCCCTGTTGGCGGGCATGACCGTGCTGGCTGTGGCGGCACTGGCGGCGATGCCGCTGGGTAGTGCCACGACAAGTAACAGCACGTTTGTCGTGGGGCAATATCTGCTATACGGTGTGTTCGTGATGTGGGTGCCCAAAGCCCTGGGGTTAGCGGCCTATGCCCTGGCTCGACTGTTGAGGCGCAAGGCACGACGTATCCCTGCCGTGGCTGGCGTGGCAGTGTGGGCAGCCGTGCTGTGGGCGATGCTGTGGGGCTTGCTGGTGACACCCCACACGCTAGAGGTGCGCAAGGTGCAGATAGCGTGCGACCGATTGCCCGCAGCCTTTGACGGCTACCGCATCGTACAATGGAGCGACGCCCATCTGGGCACCGAGAACGGCAAGACAGCATTTGTGCAACGATATGTTAACGTGATTAACGACCTGCACCCCGACATGATTTGCTTCACAGGCGACCTGGTGAGCCGCCTCACCGCCGAGGCAGAGCCCTATCGCGACATCTTGTCACAGCTGCACGCCCCCGATGGCATTTATAGCGTGCTGGGTAATCACGACTATGACGACTATGCCCAATGGGACGACGCGGCAGCCATGCGTACCGACCGCCAAGCCCTGTGCGACCTGCAAGCCCAACTGGGCTGGCGACTGCTCAACAACGACCACGTGAGCATCAGCCGCGGCAACGACCGCATCGTGGTCATAGGCACCGAAAACTGGGGCGACCACCCATACGACAAGCGCGGCAACTTGAGCAAGGCATACGCCGGGCTGAAAGACCGGCAGTTCAAGATTCAACTGCAACACAACCCCTATGCCTGGCGAGCCTACACCCTCACCAATAGCAACATCGACCTGACGCTAGCAGGTCACACCCATGCCTGGCAAGTGATGCTGAAGCTGGGCAAGCACCGGCTGTCGCCAGCACGGCTGCGCTACCGTGAGTGGGGCGGCCTGTATAGCGATGGCTATAGGCACCTGTACGTCAACACCGGCGTGGGCATGGTGGGAACACCCATGCGCATAGGTGCGACACCCGAGATCACCCTCATCACCCTGAAAAAGAAAAAACCATAAGTCACCACATGAAGACCAATAAACTAACCGACCTGATTTCGCAAGAGCTCAACATACCCGTCAACCAAGTGGCGGGCACCGTCGGCTTGCTCGACGACGGTGCGACCATCCCCTTCATCAGCCGATATCGCAAGGAGGTGACCGGCGACCTTGACGAGCTCGCCATTCAAAACATCGACCAACGGCTGCAATATTATCGTGAGCTGGAGAAACGCCGCGCCACCATACTCAAGACTATTGAAGAGCAAGGCAAGCTCACGCCCGAGCTAGCTGCCCGCATCAACGGTTGCTGGGATGCCACCACACTCGAGGACATCTACCTGCCCTACAAGCCCAAGCGCAAAACCCGCGCCGAGGCGGCTCGGCAACGAGGACTAGAGCCGCTGGCACGCCTCATCATGGCACAGCATGGCGACGACATCGACGCCCGTGCACGGCAGTTTGCCAATGGCGAGCAGGTGCCCGATGCGGCAGCAGCCATCCAGGGTGCGCAATACATCATCGCCGAGTGGATTAGCGAAAATCAGGCTGTGCGCAACGCCGTCAGGCGAGGGTTCAAGCATGACGCTCGCCTCACCTCGCGTTTTGTGCCAGGCAAGGAAATTGAGGGGCGCAACTACGAGAACTACTATGATTTTTCGGCACCGCTCAAGCGCGTGTCATCACACCAGCTGCTCGCCATACGCCGCGGCGAGAAAGAGGGTTACCTGCGGGTGAGCATCGACATCGACAACGACCGCGCCATGGACAACATTGCCCGCATCGTCGTCAAGGGCAACACGCAGGCAGCGCAACTGGTGGCTGAGGCAGCCGACGACAGCTTCAAACGCCTCATCAAGCCATCTATCGAAAACGAGTTTGCCACACAAGCCAAGCAGAAAGCCGATGACGAAGCCATCGAAACATTTGCCCAAAATGTGCGTCAGCTGCTATTTGCACCGCCATTGGGCCACAAGCGCGTACTAGCAGTGGACCCTGGCTATCGCACAGGCTGCAAAGTGGTCTGCCTGGACCAGCAGGGCAATCTGCTGTATAACGATGTCATCTACCCCACCCCGCCTCACAACGACATCAAGGGAGCGACCAGCAAGGTGCAAAATCTGGTCGAGAGCTACAAAATAGACGCCATCGCCCTAGGCAACGGCACTGCCAGCCGCGAAACCGAGCGTTTCTTGAAGCGCATCCGCTATTGCCGTCCCGTGCAGGTGTATGTGGTCAGCGAGAACGGGGCATCCATCTACTCGGCTAGCAAAATTGCCCGTGACGAGTTTCCAGACAAGGATGTCACCGTGCGCGGGGCTGTCTCCATTGGTCGCCGCCTTATCGACCCGCTCGCCGAGCTGGTGAAAATAGACCCCAAGAGCATCGGCGTGGGGCAATATCAGCACGACGTGGACCAGACACGGCTCAAACAGGCACTCGACTTCACCGTGCAAAGCTGCGTGAACAGCGTTGGGGTGAACGTGAACACCGCCTCACGTGAACTGCTCACCTACATAGCAGGACTGGGACCCACACTGGCACAAAACATTGTGGACTATCGCGCAGCCAACGGTCACTTCACATCACGCAAGCAACTGCTCGATGTGCCCAAACTTGGTCCCAAGACCTTCACACAGGCAGCAGGATTTTTGCGCGTGCCCGAGAGTGATAATCCTCTCGACAACAGCGCTGTGCACCCCGAACGCTATCAGCTTGTCGAACAAATGGCGCATGACTGCCATTGCACCGTAGCCGAACTCATCAACGATGCTGGACAGCGCAACAAGGTTGACCTGCAACACTATGTGGGCGGCGATGTGGGATTGCCCACCTTGCGCGACATCATGAGCGAGCTGGAGAAGCCAGGGCGTGACCCGCGCCAGAGCATTCAAGTGCTGGAATGGGACGACAACATCAACAGCATCGACGACCTGCGCGAGGGCATGGAGCTCAACGGCATCGTCACCAACGTCACCCAGTTTGGGGCGTTTGTTGATTTGGGCATCCACAAAGATGGCTTGGTGCACGTGTCACAGATGCCCAAGCGTGGTGTGCCAGCCGCACGGCAGGTCCACGTTAACCAGCATGTGCGTGTGCGCGTGACGTCCATCGACCTAGACCGGCAACGCATTGCCTTGTCAATGAGGGACGTTAATAAGGCTTAAGCAATAAGGCTTTGGGCTTTGGGCTTTGGGCTTAAGTTCTAAGTTTGCGCTCGGCAACATTCAAGTGAGTTTGATGTTGCCGGGCGCAAGTTATTGGTGTGATTTATAGGTTATTTGCCAGCCGCTCCTTTGGCGTCTTTCCGCATCGACCGCATCTCTTTCCATGTGATGCCCATGTGCTTGGTTGAACGGTCATAGGTGGGGTCGGCATAGCGTGCAATGGAATCGAGCACAACACTGGCATCCCAATTTTCAAAATCGGGATGCTGCTTGCCCAGGTAGTCCAACGCCTGCTGATAGGTTTTGGCATTTTCTGCCACTTTCTTCATGTTGGGCGCAGCGCGATGGTTATGATTCTGCGGTCCTTCGTCAGGCACAGTGAGCTCTGGATTGTTGATGGTTTCACCTTGTTGCTCTTTAGCGGGTTTCTTATTGCAGCCACACAACATGATGCAGCCCACAATAACGGTTGTTAAAAAGATTTTTTTCATATTATATCGTTTTTGGTTAATGATGTTATTCTGTTTGTAAAAGCCACATTTAGCGAGAGTTGACGCCGTTAAAAGGGCGGCGGCACGTCACCTGGGTCATGCAAGAAATCCACATCGGGTGGCGGCGGGCTATCGGGACCAGCCGGCGTGGGCAACGATGCGGGCGCACCCATGTTCATCTTGCTCTGATAAGTGTTCTCGCCCATGGTGGTCTCACCCTGCTCATTCCAATTTTCAAACCGCGCAAATCGGTTCACAAAGCGCAAGTTGATGGTATCGGTGGCACCGCTACGGTGCTTAGCGATGATGATTTCTGCCAAGCCGCGGATGTCGTTACCCTCGGCATCTTCGCTTGAGCGCGTGTAGTACTCCGGACGATGGATAAAGCACACAATGTCGGCATCTTGCTCAATGGCACCACTCTCACGCAGGTCGCTGAGCTGCGGGCGCTTGCCTAGTTTGTCATCGGTAACGACACGAGTCTCCACGCCACGGTTAAGCTGCGACAGGGCAATGATGGGAATGTCAAGCTCCTTAGCCAGTTGCTTGAGCGACCGCGAAATGGTGCTAACCTCCTGCTCACGGCTGCCAAACTTCATGCCGGTGGCGTTCATGAGCTGCAAGTAGTCGATGATGATGATTTTCACACCATGCTCCCTCACCAGACGGCGAGCCTTGGTACGCAGCTCAAAGATGGAGAGCGACGGTGTGTCGTCGATAAACAAGGGGGCTGTGCTCAGGCTGCGCGTGTTGACCATCAGGCGTTCCCACTCTGGCGACGAGAGTTGCCCGCTTTTGATTTTATCGCCCTCGATAGCGCACACGTTGCTGATTAGTCGATTCACCAGTTGCAGGCTCGACATCTCAAGCGAGAACACTGCCACAGGCGTGTTATAGTCAACCGCCATGTTTTTAGCCATCGACAGCACCAATGCGGTTTTACCCATGGCAGGACGCGCTGCAATGATAATCAGGTCGCTATTTTGCCAGCCAGACGTCAAGCGGTCCAAATCGTGATACCCCGACTCCAATCCGCTCAAACCATTCTCGCGGTTGGCAGCCTCCTCTATCTTCTTGATAGCGGCATCAACAGCCGTCTCGATGGGAATCACATCGCGCTTTAGCGTGTTTTTAGAAATCTCAAACAGCTTGCCTTCGGCTTCCTGCATCAGGTCGTACACGTCAATCGACTCGTCGAATGCCAGACTCTGAATTTGGCTAGAAAAGCTGATGAGCTCGCGTGCCAAATATTTTTGCGCCACGATACGGGCGTGAAACTCGACATTGGCGGCACTCGACACACGACCCGTTATTTCGCTGATGCGCACCGCACCGCCCACCTCTTCGAGTGTGCCGTTGCTACGCAATTGCTCCACCACGGTGAGCATGTCCACAGGTTTGCCAGCCGCCGACAGCGACTGTATGGCCTCATATATTTTCTCGTTGGCGGGATCATAAAAGCATTCAGGCTTCAAAATCTCGCACACGTTGTTGTACGCATCTTTTTCAAGCATCAATGCGCCCAGCACTGCCTCTTCAAGCTCCTTGTCTTGTGGTGGCAGTTTGCCAAACTCGTTTGTCACCTCGCTCTCGTGCGTCGGCTTTGAGCGTCGGCGAGCCTGTTTCCCAGTTTCAAATTCATCCATGATGGTCGGTCACGTTGTTTAGTCGGCAACAAAGGTAAACAAAAAAGCCGACATCAACAAATCATGGTCTAATGCTTTCACAAGCCCATTGACCGCAAATCTAGATAATTTGCCCGCGCTCGCAACATGATATTTGCACTTTTTGCTTTTTTTCATAGTAAAAGTACGGCTAAATACGAAAAAAAACGCTAACTTTGTTGACTTGTGATTTCACATCATCATCACTTGAAACGGGACATCAAAGCAAACAAAACATAGAGATATGAGCAACACGACAAAACATGCATATCTGCTAGGTCTGGACATCGGCAGCAGCAGCATCAAGGCCTCGCTGGTTGAGGCAGACAGCGGACGCTGCGCCGCCAGCGCGTTTTTTCCTGAACACGAAGCACCCATCAAGGCTGTGCGCCCAGGATGGGCAGAGCAAGACCCTCGCCAATGGTGGGATAACGCCGTGCTGGCATTGCGAAAAGCCCTAGCCGACGCCCATGCCACGGCAAGCCAAATATGCGCCATCGGCATCAGTTACCAAATGCATGGACTGGTGTGTGTGGATGAGCATCAGCAGGTGCTGCGCGACAGCATCATCTGGTGCGACTCACGAGCTGTGCCGCAAGGTGACCGAGCGGCGCAGGCACTGGGGCATGACCAATGCCTAAAGCATCTGTTGAACTTGCCTGGCAACTTCACCGCCTCTAAACTGGCATGGGTTAAAGAGAACGAACCCGATGTGTTCAAACGCATCCACAAGGTGATGCTGCCTGGCGACTACATCGCCATGCGCCTCAGCGACGAGGTGAACACCACCGTCGAGGGACTGAGCGAGGGCATGTTTTGGGACTTTGAGGGGCGACAGCCTTGGCAACCACTGCTCGACTACTACGGCATACCGGCTGACATGCTGGCACCAACGGTACCCACCTTTGGCATCCAGTCGAGGGTGAGCCAAGCGGTCAGCGACGAGCTAGGCATTCCTGCCGGCACACCCGTCAGCTACCGCGCGGGTGACCAGCCCAACAACGCTCTATCACTTGCCGTGCTTGAGCCAGGCGAGGTAGCAGCCACTGCAGGCACCAGCGGAGTGGTCTATGGCGTTCTAGGCGAAGTGAACCGCGATCCACTGAGCCGTGTGAACACGTTTGCCCACGTCAACTACACCAGCGACGTGACTCGGCTTGGAGTGCTGCTATGCATCAACGGCACCGGCATTTTGAATGCCTGGATGCGGCGCAACGTCGCTCCCGACCTGACCTACAATGCCATCAACAACTTATGCGCCACTATCCCCGTTGGTAGCGAGGGCGTTACAGTCATCCCCTTTGGCAATGGTGCCGAGCGTGTGCTCGAGAATCGTGACCCGCGGTGCAGCATTCATGGGGTGGATTTCAATCACCACACACGAGCCCACCTGTTGCGAGCAGCCCAAGAGGGCATCGTGTTCAGTTTTGCCTATGGCATGGACATCATGCGTGAGATGGGCATGAGCATCAACCGCATACACGCTGGCAACGCCAACATGTTCCTCAGCCCCATGTTCCGTGAAACACTGGCAGGCGTGAGCGGCGCCACCATCGAGCTCATGGACACCGACGGCAGCGTGGGTGCGGCACGCGGTGCTGGCATAGGTTGCGGTGTGTACGCCAATGCTGGCGAGGCATTTGCATCGTTGCAGCGACTGGCGGTCATCGAGCCCGAAGCGACACGTCGCAACGAGTATCACGATGCCTACCAACGCTGGCTGGGCATCTTGCAGAAGACTTTGAACCAATCCATATAACCAATCAAAAACCAAAATAACATTTAAAAAATCACATTAAGACATTATGGCTAAAGAGTATTTTCCACAAATCGGCAAGATTCCCTTTGAGGGAACACAGAGCAAGAATGTAATGGCATTCCACTACTATGAGCCTGAGCGCATGGTGATGGGCAAAAAAATGAAAGACTGGCTTAAGTTTGCCATGGCATGGTGGCACACACTGGGACAGGCGAGTGGTGACCAATTTGGCGGACAAACGCGCTCCTATGAGTGGGACAAAGCCGCAGACCCCATGCAGCGTGCTAAGGACAAGATGGATGCCGGTTTTGAAATTATGCAAAAGTTGGGCATCGAGTACTTCTGTTTCCACGATGTGGACATCGTCGAGGAGGCTGACACCATCGAGGAGTATGAGGCTCGCATGAATGCGATTACCGACTATGCACTCGAGAAGATGAAAGCCACCGGCATCAAGCTGCTGTGGGGAACCGCCAACGTGTTTGGACACAAGCGCTACATGAACGGTGCCGCCACCAACCCTGACTTTAACGTGGTGGCTCGTGCAGCGGTTCAAATCAAGGCTGCCATCGATGCAACCATCAAGCTGGGTGGCACCAACTATGTGTTCTGGGGCGGTCGTGAGGGCTATCAGAGCCTGCTTAACACCCAGATGCAGCGTGAGAAAGACCACCTTGCACGCATGCTCAGCGCAGCCCGTGACTACGCCCGTGCCAAGGGTTTCAAGGGCACATTCTTGGTTGAGCCCAAGCCTATGGAACCTACCAAGCACCAGTATGACGTGGACACCGAAACGGTTATCGGCTTCTTGCGTGCCAACGGCCTGGATAAGGACTTCAAAGTGAACATCGAGGTTAATCATGCCACACTTGCCGGCCACACCTTCGAGCATGAATTGGCAGTGGCTGTGGATAACGGCATGCTGGGCAGCATAGATGCCAACCGTGGCGATGCCCAGAACGGCTGGGATACCGACCAGTTCCCCATCGACAACTTTGAGCTCACCCAAGCGATGCTGCAAATCATGCGCGGTGGCGGCTTCAAGGACGGTGGCACCAATTTCGACGCCAAGTTGCGCCGCAACAGCACCGACCCCGAGGACATTTTCATTGCCCACATCAGCGGCATGGATGCCATGGCACGCGCCCTGCTCAGCGCAGCTGCCATACTGGAACAGAGCGAGTTGCCCCAAATGGTCAAGGAGCGTTACGCCAGCTTTGACGCCGGCGAGGGCAAGCGATTTGAGGACGGCAAGATGACGCTAGAAGAGCTGGTAGATTATGCCAAGGCACACGGCGAACCCGCTCAAATCAGCGGCAAGCAAGAGAAATATGAGACCATTGTGGCACTGTATGCCCAATGAGAACGATATCTTCAAACGATAAACCGTTATGACTAATCAACAAAACGGCAGCAAGGCCTACCTCATCAGCATCGTCATGGTGGCGGTGCTGGGAGGCTTGCTCTTTGGCTACGACACGGCGGTGATTTCGGGTGCTGAAAAAGGGTTGCAAGCATTTTTTATGCAGGCTACCGGCTTCCAGTACACCAATGCCATGCACGGCTTCACCTGCGCCAGCGCACTGATTGGCTGTATCATCGGCAGTGCCATATCAGGACTGCTTGCCTCACGATGGGGGCGCAAACGCGCATTGGTGTTTGCCGGCATCATGTTCTTTGTGTCGGCACTAGGCAGCATGAAGCCCGAGTTCTTGTTTTTTAACGAGGGCGAGCCGACAATGAGCCTGCTGGTGGCATTTAACATATACCGCATCATTGGCGGTGTGGGTGTGGGACTGGCTTCTGCCATCTGTCCCATGTACATCGGCGAAGTTGCCCCCAGCAACATCCGCGGTATGCTGGTGTCGTGGAACCAGTTTGCCATCATCTTCGGCCAGCTGGTGGTCTATTTTGTCAATTTCCTCATCTTGGGCAGTCACGAGAATCCCATCATCGAAGCCGTGGGCAAGGTCAACCAAGTGATGAACCCCGAGGCAGCCGCATGGTCCACCAGCACTGGCTGGCGCTACATGTTTGGTAGCGAGGCGGTGCCGGCTGGCTTGTTCACCATTCTGATATGTCTGGTGCCCGAGACACCGCGCTACTTGGTGATGATTGGACGCGACGACAAGGCTCTGGGCGTACTCTCACGCATCAATGGCAAGAGCAAGGCACAACAAATTTTGCAAGAGATCAAATCGACTATCACGCAAAAGACCGAGCGACTGTTCTCTTACGGCTACCTGTGCATCTTCATTGGCATTATGCTCAGCGTGTTCCAGCAGATTGTCGGCATCAATGCCGTGCTCTATTACGCTCCGCGCATTTTTGAAGACATGGGCATGACCAACCCCATGGTGAACACCGTGGTGATGGGCGTGGTGAACATCATCTTCACCCTCATTGCCGTGTTCACTGTCGAGAAGCTGGGTCGCAAACCGCTGCTCATCACGGGCTCACTGGGCATGGGCCTTGGAGCCTTTGGCGTGGCACTTACCTTTGGCAATCCCTCGCTCAGCGTGGTGTGTATGCTCTCCATCATGCTCTATGCCGCCTGCTTCATGTTCAGTTGGGGACCCATTTGCTGGGTGCTGATTGCCGAAATTTTCCCCAACACCATCCGTGGTGCGGCAGTTGCGATAGCCGTGGCATTCCAGTGGATTTTTAACTGGATTGTCAGCTCATCGTTTGTACCCATGTTCAACATGCACCTGACACAAGGCGACGACTTTGGTCACTGGTTCACCTACGGCTTGTATGGCACCATCTGCGTGATTGCCGCCATCTTTGTATGGAAGCTGGTTCCAGAGACCAAGGGCAAAACGCTGGAGGATATGACCAAACTGTGGCGCAAGCGGTCATGAACCACATTGCCACATTTTCACACGACACAGCAGCGGGGATGCCACTAACCATGGCGCATCCCCGTTGCTTTTTTGTTAAATTTATTGAAAGCTGGCGCACTGTTTTGTGACTTGCATGATTTTTGCCTATCTTTGAAACCTGAGACCAAAGCACCACAACAATCATGAAACAATCGACTTTATCCATCATTTTATCCATCATATTTATGGCTATTTTCCCCTTTGGAGCCGACGGCGCTAGCAAAAAAGCGAAGTCTATCGACTTCAATTTTCCACAAGATGTGGCATCCACAGCCCTCACCGACCTGAATCGCGCACTCGATGGCGGTGACGGGCAGCAAGTGGTGGATGCCCTGGTGCGCTATAGCATCGCCATGAGCGGCATCAGCCAGGACAACATGGCGACCATCATCTCGCGCATCGACTCGACGCTCCAGGTCGAGAAACGTCCGCAGTGGCGTGCACTGTTGCTCTATCTGGAGGCGCGGGTCTATAACGGCTACCAGTCGCGCTATGCCGAGTGGGACCGCAACACCCCCGTTGACGAGCCGCTGCCCACTGATGTCAGCGAGTGGGACAATCGACAATTCAACTCGCGCATTGAGGAGTTGGTCAACCAGTCGCTCAGCAACCCAGAGGCATTGCGGCAAGTGTCCGTGACCTCGCTGCCTACCATTATCCATTGCGACAAGCAGGGTGCCCTCTATGAGCCAACGCTACTGGAGTTCCTGTGCGACAAGGGGCGCGAATTGCTGATGAATGCAGGCGACCAGTGCGACGACTCGCGCAAGCGCATCGAGCAAATGTGGCTTGACGCCACCGCCAACAACGTGCCAGCCCACATCTACGCCCTGTGCGAAATTGAGGGTAGCAGTTGGGATCTTGCTCACCGCTACAGCGACAACGAGCACTGCGGATTTGTGCTTGAACGTGTGTCGGTTGACGATAAGGACGAAAAGACGGCTTACAAGCAGTTCAACGACTATGTGCAACGTTTCCCGCGCTCGCACTATGCCAACGCGGTGCGCAACCGCGCCATTCAGATGGAGAACAAGCAGGTCTCGCTCTCTTACCCCGACCTGCGCTCCACCACCGACAGCATCACCGTCACTGCCACCTCGCGCAACGTTAACCAGTTCACCGTGAAGGTGTATCGTGTACCCGACAGTCTGTTGAACGCTCGTGATGGCTACAAATTGAGCAAATTGAAGCTGATTTCTCAACACACCATGCAGGCACAGGGCATCGTGCCATTCACTGCCGAGAACCTCACTCTGACCCTGTCACCGTTGCCCTACGGTGCCTATGTCATCGTGCCATCGTTCAATAGCGAGGGCAAGCGGGCAACGGTAGATAACAACCGTTTGTGGAATGGCGACTTGCTGCGTGTGACCGATTTAGCAATCATGGCAGTGAACAGCCGCGATGGCGGTCAGGTAGCTATCACCGTGGACTTGAATGATGGCTCTCCCCGCGCGAGTGTGAATGTCAAGGTCGATGAGGGTCGCAATACGAGAACTGTTGTCACCAACGACGAGGGTATTACTGCATTGAGCGACGAGTCGTGCACCTTGCGCGCATATCAGGGCGACGACCATTATGGCCCCGATGCCTACAGCCAGGGTCGCATGCGCACTCACGAGAGGAGCGAATATAGCGTCAACTTCTATACCGACCTGGGTGTATATCGCCCTGGCGAGACCATGCAGTGGGCTGCGGTGCTCTATCACGAGGAGGGAGGCAATCGCCACGTCGCAAAAGGCGAGCGCGTGAAAGTGACGCTGCTTGACCCCAACTACAAGGACATTGACACGCTGGAACTCGTCACCGACGACTATGGAAGGGCGCAGGGCTCGTTTGTTATCCCCACCGACCGCATGAACGGCAACTTTATGCTTAAGCTCAAGCGCAACAAGACGAAGAGCAACAACCACGATTGGAGGCACACCGTCACCGTGAGCGAATACAAGACCCCGACGTTCCAGGTCACGTTCCCCGACGAGCGACGCAACTTTGTTGCTGGTCAACCCGTCACCATCAAGGGACAAGCCCAGACCTATAGCGGGATGCCGCTTGCCGACACCCAGGTGCGCCTGTCGCTCATCGGTCACGAGTGGATTTGGGGCTGGTGGCGCATGCACGACACTGGCGGCGACCACCTGCTGGACACCACCGTCAATACCGATGCCCAAGGCAACTTCACAATCACGCTGCCTGCCGACCTGTTTGAGGAAAACCAGACCGACGACAGCGGGCTCCGTTACCGCTGGGCACGACACAACTATGAGCTTCAGGCCACTGTCACCAATGCCGCTGGCGAGACCCAAGAGGCTTCGACCAACTTCATCGTGGGCACCCGCCGCGGCATCACCTTGCAGGACGACGACCTGGAGATGCTCAACGACGAGCCCATCCAGCTGCCCATCACCTACAACACCACCGACGAGCAGCACCCCACCAGCATCTGCACCTGGCAGTTGTTGCCGTTGAAGGGCGACCAGCTGGTCAAGTCGGGCAACTTCTCGACCGACAAACCCGTTATCGACGTCACCGACGTGCCCTCTGGACAATACCGCCTGCAAGTGCACATCTTGGATGCCGAGCCTGGCGAGCAGGACGTGGACATCAACACCACCATCACCCTGTATCACAAGGACGACAAGTTGCCACCCATCGCGGACTGCCCGCTGTGGGTTCCTGAAGCGCTCATGCGCACCGATGCCAGCAATGTGGGTCACGTCACCGTGGGTGTCTCGTCGCCGCAAGCCCACATCTACTATGTGGCGTGGTCTCACAAGCGCGTCATCAAGCGCGGCTGGCTGCACCTGGACCGCGGAATGCACGACTTCACCGTCCAACTGCCCGACAGCGCGGGTCAGGATGTGAAAGTCCACTTTGCCGCCTATTACAAGACGCAGAAGTGGGAAAAAGAGGTCACCCTCACCAACAACCTCAAGGCTCAAGCCATGCACGTGCAGATCACCTCGTTCCGCGACCGCCTGGTGCCTGGCGACAAGGAGCACTGGACCTTCAAGTTGCTGGACCAGAACGGCAAACCCTGCACGGGCGCCATGTTGCTCGACATGTACGACAAGGCGATTGCCAGCATCCAGGGCAACGAGTGGAATTTTGTAAATTGGCATCCAAACATGAACCGAGTGCGCTTCCGTCTCATGGGCGTGGATGGCACAAACGGCGTGGATGCTTCTTACAGATATAATCGACTTAAAACCAGTGGATTTAACTTGCCATACCTTAACCTATACGATGAGATGTTCTTCGGCTATCGCTTGGGACGTCGCGGTGGTCATGTCATGATGAAAATGGCTATGTCAAACCGCGCAATGGACGATGCCGCCGTGGAAGAAAGCTACGACATGGTAGCTCCCATGATGTCGCGTGCTGCACCTGCCGACATGCCGATCATGGAGTCTGCCGACGAGGAACTTGCAACTGGCGCTGTGTCACCCGAGGCGCAGCAGCGCCTTGACGACGTATCCCTGCGCATGAGCGACATCAAGACCGCCCTGTGGCTGCCCATGCTCGTCAGCGACGACCAGGGCAACGTGTCGGTCGAGTTTGACGCGCCCCAGTTCAACACCACATGGCTGGTGCAGGCATTGGCTTATGACAAAGACATGCATGGCGATGTGTGCCAGCGCGAGGTGCTCACCCAGCGCCCGCTGATGGTGCGCAGCAGCCTGCCGCGCTTTGTGCGCCAGGGCGACAAGGTGACGCTCGCGGCAACGGTGCAAAATGCCACCGACGAAGCCTCCACCTGCGATGCCATCATCGAGCTATTTGACCCGCGCACGTTGCGTGTGTATGCCACTCAACACTTCAACGAGCGCCTGTTGGCACGCGGCACCAATGCCATCTCCATCGACTGGCAGGTGCCCGACACCCTCGCCTTTGTGGGCTTCCGTGTCAAGGCGGCAAACGGCAACTACGGCGACGGCGAGCAGGTGATGCTGCCCGTGCTCACCACCATCTCGCCCGTTATCGAGACGCAACCGTTCTACGTGGAGGCGGCGCAAGCCCACTTCGAGCAACCGCTGCCCCAGTTCCCCGACGATGCACGGGTCACGCTGGAATATTGCGACAATCCCGTGTGGTATTGTGTGACAGCCTTGCCCACCATCTTCAACGACAACTACAAGATTGCCACCGCAGCTGCCCACAGCCTGTATGCCCTGCAAGTGGCACAAGGCGTTGCGCAAGTTCAACCCCAGATACGTGACGCCATCAACTGGTGGAAAGCCAACGCCCAGGACTCAATGCTGGTGTCGATGCTCGAGAAGAATCAGGACCTCAAGATTGGCACCCTGATGGCTTCGCCCTGGCTGCGCGATGCCGAGAATCAGACCCTGCGCATGTCGCGCCTAGACCAGCTGTTTGACCCTACCGCCAGCAAGCAGGAATACGAGAAAATCATCACCGCCCTGCAAGACTTGCAGATGCCCGATGGTGGCTGGACTTGGTACCGTTACCCCGACTGCCGCTCCAGCGTGTGGATTACGGGTGAAGTGTTGGAACTCATCGGCGAAATCAAGCAACTGGGCTACCTGCCCACCGACGACCGCCTGACGAAGATGACCAGCCGCGCCGTTGCCTACTGGGACGCCGAGAACCTGCGCCTGCTCAACGAGGCGTTGAAACACAACAAGAACCCTTACCGCCAGTTCGCCAACTATGCCTACGTGCGCACGCTATTCAAGGAGGTGGAGCAGACCGCCGCCAGCGCGTCGATGCTCAAGCGTGTGCTCTCGCACATGAACAGCGAGTGGCAGGAGGGGCTTACCCTCATCCAGAAGGCCATTTACGCCATGACGCTCAACCGCAATGGCTATGAGAAGACCGCACGCAACATCGTTGAGAGTCTGCGCCAGTTTGCCGTAACCACGCCCGCCATGGGCATGTATTGGGACAACCTGCAGACCGCGCCGCGCGGCAGTTGGTGGGACCTGGACAAGGTGGCTTATACCAGCACCGTGCTACAAGCCATGGCAGAGGTTGACCCCCGCACGACCGAGATTGACAACATCCGCAAGTGGATGCTGCTCATGAAGCAAAGCAACGACTGGGGCAACAGTAGCCTCGCCGCCGATGCCGTTTATAGCATCCTGCGCACGGGCAGCGACTGGCTTCGCTCTGGCTCCACGCCCACAATCACTGTTGCTGGCAAGCGTGTGCCGATGGACAACATGGCTCGCTATGTGGGCTACACGCGCACCACCATCCCCGCCACCGCCGCTGGTAGCGTGGTCATCGACCGCGACGGCAGCAGCCCCGCTTGGGGAGCCGTTTACAGCCAGTTCCACGCACCCATGACACAGATAAGCGAAGTGGCTATCGACGAGGTTTCGATAAGCAAGGAATACTATGCCTACAATGCCGATGGCACCCTGCATCCCGTCACCGCCTTCAATGTGGGCGACAAGGTGCAGGTGCGCACCGTCATCAAGGTGCTCAAGGATATGGACTACGTCACCGTCACCGACGAGCGTGCTGCTTGCTTCGAGCCCGTTGACCAACTATCAGGTTACCGCCATGCCGACGGAGACTGGTACTATCACGAGACCAAGGACAGCCAGACCAACCTGTTCTTCGATTCCCTGTCGCGTGGCACCCATGTGATAGCCTACGACGTGTGGGTAACCTCGTCTGGCGAGTTCACCACTGGCATCGCCACCGTGCAATGCCAGTACGCCCCCCAGCTCACCGCCCACAGTGCTGGCAAAACCATCACTGTCACCCCTTGAAAAATGCTTCCGCCGTTACCTAACTTCGTCTCTCCCCGTTTTTCGAGAGAATTAGGCACTTATAAACCAGTTATTTACAATTTTGCGTACCCCGTTATGGGGTACGCAAAACGCATTTTAACATTTCCAGGAATGTAAATTGTGCCGCTAGGTTACTGCTTCTCCTTCTTGTGGCGGCTGGAGCGGTTACCCTTGTCTTTGCCTTGCTTGTGGCGTTGGTGGAGTTGCTCCTTCATCTTGTGCTCGATTTGATAGACTCGTTCGATCTGCTTGGGGGTCAGGAACTGGCTGTACAGCCCGTAGTACTTCTTCTTGAGGTCCAGCATCTTCTGGCTGTGGTCAAACTGGTCCTTGATGGCTTGTTCTGCCTCGGCGTCGGTGCGCTTGCTGGCGCGTTTCTTGCCTTGCGGCCTCAGTGACCACATTTCCTGCTGCTGCTGGCGGTAGATTTCCACAAAGCGCTTGGTGGTGACGTCGTCCATTGCCAGCTCATTGGCGATATACTTGGCTTGACGCTCGGCAAACTCCTCGCGCTTGGCGCGGTCGTCCTTGTTGTCGTTTTTTGTCTGTGCACTGGCACTGAACGTGCCCAGGACTACAAATAGTAACAATAACTTCAAAATATTCTTCGTTTTCATCTTCTTTTTGTTGATTTTTATTCGTCAATATCTTCAATAAATAGTTCTTCTTGATACACTTCCATCAGGTACTCCTGGTCGGCGTCGCTCAGGCTGGCGAATGCTTGCTCCACACCCTCCATGCTGGCAACCTGTTGCCGCGTGTTGGGCACAACGTTCAAGATGATTAGTAGTGCGATGCTTGCCGCTATCAGTCCACCCGCCATTGCATACCACCAGTGGCGCTTAGGCCTCTGTTGCGTGTCAGCGGCTATCTGTGCCCACACCTGCTGTTCCATGTCGTCCATGAAGCCCTCGGGGGTGCTGTAGGGCATTCGTTTGCCCAGCTTGTCAAGGTCAAATTCGTTCTTCATCGTTGCTTGTTGACTATTGAATGGTTTGCATCTGCTTGATAATCTTCTCTTTGGCAATATGATAATTCTGCTTGGCACTTGCGGCACTGCCGCCCGTGATGGCTGCAATTTCATCATATTCCAGCTCGTCGTAGTAGCGCAAGTTGAACGCCAACTGCTGCTTGGCGGGCAGCGACAATATCGCTTGCTGCAACTTGACCGCCTCCACGTCGGTGAAATCGACATACTCGTCGGCGGTCATCGCGTTCAGCTCCATCAGCGTGTCATCCATCGACACCTCATGGTTGCGACGCTTGCCAATGAGGCGCAACGCCTCGTTGGTGGCAATGCAGTAAATCCACGACCGCAAGCTCGTTTCCTGCTTGTATTGCGACAAGCTGCGGTAGATGCGGATAAAGGTCTCCTGCGTCGCATCCTGGGCATCCTCGTGCGTCACCACCATGCGGCGCACGTGCCAATAGACAGCCCCTTTATACTTGTCCATCAAGCGCTTGAACCCGTTGGTGGGATCCTTGACCGCCAGTTGCACTATGGATTGGTCGTCAGTCATCCGTTAACCTCTCACATACAACTTTTTCTTGCCCTTCACGACCACCTTAATCGAACGCAGGTCCCTGGCAAACGAGTCCAGCTCCATGTCGGCGACCGCTTCGCTCAGTCCCGTCATCTTGCCATACTGCCGAGCGGTGATGTGCTTGTGCTTGTTTAGGTAGCCCAGCACCATGTCAAGCCGCTGCTGCTGCGCTGAGGTAATATGAGCGGGTGCTGGCGGGGGTGCGACCACAACCGCTACGGGCTTGTGGGGCGCGGGATGCTTGTGGTGCCGTGCGCTGGCGCAACTGCATGCCAGCACAACTGTCAGTATCAACGCTCCTGTCCTTAATGATGCTCTCGTGTTCATGTTGTCTTGATTGATTGGTTAGTATTACCTTGCCGTGCCACCGCCTCGTGAGCTCTTGCGATGAGTGGTCACGCTATAACAATAACCCAACACGACGGCAAAAGTAAAATCACACGTCGCCATTTTATCATCTTTTGACAATCAAGCGCACGCATTTAACATTTCATCGCAGGTTTACTGAGCGTTCAAGATGATGTCGAGCGTATCCATAGTGCGTTGTTTGCCATCTGAGGCAAGGCGTTTGAACTGGTTACATTTTATAACCGCTTCATCGCCTGCTTTCTTCAATCGGCTTTTCAAGACCTTCCTGTTGTTACTTTTTTAGCTTTTGAGCGTTTGGGTGGGCGCAGGCGCAAGACTAGTGCGCTGCGTGCCGGCAGGTAGAGCTTGAGCCATCCCAGATGCGACGATGCATAGAGGCCATCGTACTGCGTGAGGTGCCGCACGCTCTCGTCAATGTTGCCGTATCCGCCATAGCGTGGGTTGTCGCTGTCGAACACGCCCTCATATTCGCCCTCGGGTGCCAAGATGCCATAGTCGGTGTGCGAGCGGTTGGGGCTGAAGTTGAACACAAACACCAGATTGCCACGCATGTATGCCAACACTTGGTCGTCGTCCTTGTCCCACAACTTGCGCACAGGCAGGGCTTGGAAATTGTGCACGCCGCCAATGAGGTGAATCATGTCGCTGTCCCACTGATTGAGGAAACGATATTTGAGGTCCTGACGGTCAACCAGACTCCACTGACGACGGGCGTATTTGTAGCTCCAACCGTTGCCTTGTCGGGGAAAATCAATCCACTCGGGATGTCCCCACTCGTTGCCCATGAAGTTGAGGTAAGCACCGTTGATTAGCGAAGCGGTAACCAGGCGTATCATCTTGTGCAACGCCATGCCGCGCTCAACCGTGGCATCGTGGTCGTCGGTCATCATGTGCCAATACATCTCTTTGTCTATCAAGCGGAAAATGATGGTTTTATCGCCCACAAGCGCCTGGTCGTGGCTCTCGGCATAGCTGACGGTCTTCTCGTCGGCACGCCGATTGGTGAGTTCCCAAATGATAGACGATGGCTTCCAATCCTCGTCTTTCTTCTCCTTGATGGTCTTAATCCAATAATCGGGGATGCCCATAGCCATGCGATAGTCAAAGCCAATGCCACCGTCGCCGAACGGTCGTGCCAGCCCTGGCATACCACTCATTTCCTCGGCTATGGTGATAGCGTGCGGATTAACCTGATGAATCAAGATGTTGGCTAGCGTGAGATAGGTGATTGCGTTGGTGTCCTCGCCACCGTTATAATAGTCATCGTAGCTGCCAAAAGCCTGTCCCAAGCCATGATTATAATAAAGCATCGAGGTCACGCCATCAAAACGGAAACCGTCGAAATGATATTCTTCAAGCCAATACTTGCAGTTGCTCAACAAGAAGTTGAGCACCGCATCCTTGCCGTAGTCGAAGCACAGCGAATCCCATGCCGGATGCTCGCGGCGGTTGTCGCCATAAAAATAGAGGTCGGGCGTACCGTCGAAGCGACCCAGTCCCTCAACCTCGTTTTTGACGGCATGACTGTGAACGATATCCATAATCACCGCAATGCCAGCCTGGTGGGCATCGTCGATGAGGTGCTTAAGCTCGTCGGGCGTGCCAAAACGTGACGAGGCAGCATAGAAGCTCGACACGTGATAGCCAAATGAGCCATAATAGGGGTGCTCCTGAATCGCCATAATCTGGATAGCATTGTAGCCGCCGGCAATAATGCGCGGCAACACCTGAGTGCGGAACTCCTCGTAAGTGCCCACACCCTCACGCTCTTGCGCCATGCCGATGTGGCACTCATAGATGAGCAGCGGCGATGTGTTGGGCACAAAATCGTGCACCTGCCACTGATAGGGATGCTCTGGCTGCCACACTTGGGCACTGAAGATGGCGGTTTGCTCATCCTGCACCACACGCGTGGCATAAGCGGGGATGCGCTCGCCCTGCCCACCCTGCCAGTGGATGCGCAATTTGTAAAGGTCGCCATGACGCATTGCCCGTTCGGGCAATTCAAGCTGCCAGTCACCATTGTCGCCCACCCGCTTCATCTCATAGGGGGCGCACTCGCTCCACTGGTTAAAGTCGCCCACCACATAGATGCTGGTTGCGTTTGGAGCCCACTCGCGCAGCACCCAGCCACCTTGTGGAGTGCGGTGTAAGCCATAATAATTATATGCATTAGCAAAGTCAACCAGGCTGCCGCCATCAGCCGTCAGCTGGTTTAATTTGTCAATCACATCTTGATGGCGTCCGTTGATAGCATCGGCATAAGGTTCCAACCATGGGTCGTCCTTGATGAGGGGCAAAGTCTTTTTCTTCTTCATGACGAGACAATATCATTAGCTATATTAGTTATGACAAAGATACATCAAAGTACCGAAATAGTCCTGAAAATTGGCACACTTTTTGCTCGTAACGATTGAAAACGATTGCAATCGCCAATGAAAATCAAGAAAAATTATCACAAATTGATGTTTTGTCAAAAAATATCATTAATTTTGTCCCTTTAAAGAAGAAAAACAAAAGCAAACAATAATCATCACATTACACAAAAATTATGAAACTAGAAGGAAGACGCGAAAGCACCAATGTTGAGGATCGCCGCAGTATGGGTACCGGCACCAAAGTGGGTATCGGAGGCATCGGAGGTCTGATTATCGCCGGTCTGATTACGCTGCTCATGGGCGGTGACATCGGCGATGTGTTGCAGCAAGCCGGCACGATGGGCATGGGATATGACACCGGCAGCCAGCACGAAATCACGCAAGAGGAAGAGAACCTGGCACAATTTGCCCGCATCATTGAGGCCAGCACCGAGGACATCTGGTCTCAAATCTTCAAAGAGAACGGACTGGGTCAATATCAACCCCCGACGCTTGTGTTGTACTCAGGATCGACCAGCACCGCTTGCGGCCAGGGCAACGCAGCCGTTGGACCATTCTACTGCTCGGGTGACCAGAAGCTATATCTGGACCTGTCGTTCTTCTCAACTATGCAACAGCAACTTGGCGCAAGTGGCGACCTGGCGTATGCCTACGTCATCGCACACGAGGTGGGTCACCACATTGAGTATCTGACTGGCACCCTGCAAAAGGCACACGACAAGATGCAACGCCAAAACACCACTGGCAGCAACAAGCTGAGCGTGCGCCTGGAGCTGATGGCAGACTTCTATGCCGGTGTGTGGGCACACTATGAGAACAAATATTTCAACTCGATCAACGATCAAGACCTGATAGAAGCCATCAACTGCGCCCAAAAAATTGGCGACGACTACCTGCAAAAGCGCTCGCAAGGCTATGCCGTGCCCGAGAGCTTCACCCACGGTACCAGCGAGCAGCGCATGAAGTGGTTTAAACTGGGTTATCAGACGGGCGACGTGCGCCGCGCGACAACATTCCAAGAATCGGACGCAACGCTTTAAAAGCGAGCCTGCCCTTATTCTGGAAAACATAACACGCAGCACGGCTATTGCCACTACAAGGCGATGGCCGTGTTATTTTGCCAAATGACAGAATTGTTGTAACTTTGCGGCTCAATAACCGCAAGACAAAAACGCAAATAGACGATGAACGTATTAGAACTGAGCGAACAAGAAATCATCAGGCGCAATAGCCTGGAGCAACTCAAGGCCATGGGCATCAACCCCTATCCTGCCGATGAATATGTGGTTGACGCCTATAGCGATGAGCTGAAGGAAAACTTTGACGATAATGCCGAGACTCCGCGCCAAGTGAGCATAGCAGGGCGCATGATGAACCGCCGCATCATGGGAAAAGCCTCGTTTTTTGAGCTGCAAGACTCGCATGGTCGCATTCAGGTGTATGTGAGCCGCGACGACCTGTGTCCAGGCGAGGACAAGGAGATGTATAACACGGTGTTTAAGAAGTTGCTCGACATGGGTGACTTTGTTGGAGTACAAGGATTTGTGTTCCGCACCCAAATGGGCGAGATTACCGTGCACGCACAAAAGCTAACCTTGCTGAGCAAATCGTTGAAGCCTCTGCCCGTAGTGAAGGTGAAAGATGGCGTGACCTATGATGCATTTGAAGACCCCGAGATGCGTTATCGCCAACGCTATGTTGACCTGATTGTCAACGAGGGTGTCAAGGACACCTTCATCAAGCGTGCCACCGTCATCAAGACGATGCGCCAAGTGCTTGACGACGCAGGATATACCGAAGTGGAAACGCCCACGCTGCAAAGCATTCCTGGCGGTGCAACGGCACGTCCATTCATCACGCACTTTAATGCGCTGAACATCCAAATGTACATGCGCATTGCCACCGAGTTGTACCTCAAACGGTTAATCGTGGGTGGATTTGAAGGCGTGTATGAGATTGGCAAAAACTTCCGCAACGAGGGTATGGACCGCAATCACAACCCCGAGTTTACCTGTCTGGAGCTGTATGTGCAGTATAAGGATTACAACTGGATGATGTCGTTCACCGAGCATCTGCTTGAGACCATCTGCACCGCAGTGAACGGCAAGCCTGAAACCGAAATCGACGGAAAAACCATTAGCTTCAAGGCTCCATATCGCCGTCTGCCTATTCTAGAAGCAATCAAGGAAAAGACGGGTTATGACCTGGAGGGTAAAAGTGAAGATGAAATCCGCGAGGTTTGCCATAAGCTCAATCTGGAAATTGACGACACCATGGGCAAAGGCAAACTCATCGATGAGATTTTTGGAGAGTTCTGCGAGGGGACATTTATCCAGCCCACTTTCATTATCGACTATCCCGTTGAGATGTCACCTCTGACCAAGATGCATCGCAGCAAGCCAGGGCTAACCGAACGCTTTGAGCTGATGGTTAATGGCAAGGAGTTGGCAAATGCATACAGCGAACTTAACGACCCCATCGACCAAGAAGAACGCTTCAAGGAGCAGATGCGCCTAGCCGACAAGGGCGACGACGAGGCTATGATTATTGACCAAGATTTCCTGCGTGCCCTGCAATACGGCATGCCACCCACCAGCGGCATCGGCATCGGCATCGACCGTCTGGTGATGCTCATGACTGGACACAGCTACATTCAAGACGTGCTGCTGTTCCCGCAGATGCGTCCAGAGAAAGTCCCGCCTCGTGACAAAGAAGAGGCCTATACCGCCATCGGCATCCCACAACAATGGGTCGCCCCCTTGCAGAAAGCGGGTGTCATGACCATTGCCAACCTTGCCGCCATCGAACGCCCAGGCAAACTGATGCAAGACCTGCTAGACATCAACAAAAAATACAAATTGGGCTACAAAGTCCCGACTGTTGACGAGATACAGGCTTGGATTGACGCTGCCAAATAGCGTGCTCCAAATAAGATAGAATCGACGAGGAGATGCCTTGATACAGGCATCTCCTCGCTGACTTTGGACGATTTTGCATTTTTTAAGAAGATTTATTTTTTAGTGAGCGAGAAAAAGGTTCTACTTTCGTTATAATTTCATAACTTTGTCGGTTGATTGGTGTTTTTCTGCTTGAAAAACATCTCAATCGTTGGATTCATAAATAGTTATCCTTGAATATAACAAAAAACGACGCAATATGTTAAAAAAGTATTTTCTCACATTCATGTTGGTGTTTACTGCAGTTTGCAGTATACAAGCCGACACATGGAAGTTGCACGGCTACTATGTGACCTCCAGCATTATGAACCTCTATGACACGGGCGAGAAGATTTATTACCTCGTCGGCACCCAGTTGTACATGTTCGACAAGGCGACACTGACAACGACCTCGTTAAATAATAGCAACATTTTGTCTGACAATCGAGTATCTCAAATCTATTATGATTGCGACAACCAATTGCTGTTTGTGGCATACACCAACTCCAACATTGATGTGATCAATGCTAAAGGCACCGTGACCAACATCAGCGGCATCAAAGATGTTGTGGTTCACGTTCATGACTACACCCTGACGTCTGGTGTGTTGTCAACCTACTCGGGCAAAGAAATCAACGACATCGCGTTCAAAAACGGCAAGGCATATGTAGCAACGAGTTTTGGCTATGCCGTTATTGATGAAGCGACATTAGCCATCGACGAGTTCCACAACCTGGGGACGAAGTTGAACTTTGCACTACGTCTAGGAGATTTGATGATTTTAGCGACTGACAGCAAATGTTATTATGGCCCAGTGGGCAGCTCTTCTCCTCTAACAGAATACAACTCTACAACTGGTACAGGCTCCTTTAAAGGTGCTAAAATTTTACCAATTGATGAAAGTGATGCTTTCATATTTGACACATCTCTCCTTTTGTATGGCTTTAGATCAAGTGGTGTAAGCATAAAGAAGAGACTTGTCACATCATCAGGCTCCTGCATGGTTCAAAAGACAAGCTCTGGTTTCATTGCAAACTTTAACGGACAGTCCTATTATTACACCATCGATAGCACCGGCTCAACAGCCACCCAGGCAAGCACTTCGGTAGGCTTTGCCACATGTGACCCTAATGGGGATGGCACTGTTTGGCTATTGGATGCCAATGGTCTGCACATCAATGGCAGCACAGCTTACTACAGACCTAATGCCATGACTACCGATGCCCCATATTGGTTAAAATACATTCCTGCGCTTGATCAATTATTTGTCGGCAATTCAGCGGCAAACTCACGCACAACCGAAGACACAAAGACAACGAACATCATCAACACATACGATGGTACCAACTGGACCAATGCGACTCCTTACACGGCAATTGGTGGCTACGAATTTGTTATAGACCCCAAGCACGACAAGACATACCTCCGGCCTAGCTGGAACACCGGCATTCACCGAGTTTATAACAATACTCGAGTGATGCAATACACCAAAAGCAACTCCCGCATCGGCACCTATAAACCGAGCGTGGCATTTGATAACTATGGTAACATGTGGACTGCATGCTCTTACTCAAACAGCAGCTGTCCTGTGGCAGTGTTGACAGCTGATCAGGTGACCAACTATTCTATCACCACCAGCGACTGGTTCCAGCCCTCTGGATTGCTTGATGTCAACACCAACAGTATGAAACGCTCGCGATTCATTGTTGCAAAAAAGAACAATCTGAAAATATATAGTGACTGCGACCTGAACGGTGTAAGCTTCTCGGGGCACCTGCTTTGCTGGGACAACGGAAACGAGGATCCCACTGTGGACACCTACAAGCTTGCCAACATCAGTTCATTTATTGACCAAAATAACGCTACCATCGATTGGGGTTATCTCACGCACATTGAGGAGGACAACGACGGACTCATCTGGGTGGGACACACCGCTGGTTTGTTTGTGTTTGACCCAACTGTTGCATTTGACGACAACCCAGTTGCCACACGGCCTTATGTCGCTAACTTCAGCGAAGGCAAGGGCTACTTGGCCGACGGTCTTACCGTCTATGACATTGGTGTTGACCGCAACAACAACAAATGGATTGCGACAAGCGACAACGGTCTTTACTACGTGTCACCCGACGGCTCGGAGATTTACAACCACTTCACCACTTCTAACAGCGACATCCCCAGCGATGTAGTCTATAGCGTTGAGTGTGATACCGTCAACGATCGCGTGTACATCTACACGATGGGTGGCTTTGCTGAATATGTTGCCGAAGGTGATGCTGCATCTCTCAATTTTGACGATGTTTACGCATTCCCCAACCCTGTTGAACCAGACTTCACTGGCATGATTAAGATTCGTGGTCTTATGGATAATTCCTATATCACCATTACCGACCGCGACGGCAATGTTGTTGAACAGCTCGGGCCAGTGATGGGTAGTGCATTGTGGGATGGATGTGACGACAATGGCGAACGCCTGCCGACGGGTATTTATCACATCTATGCCGCACAAGGTTCGCAACCTAGTGTGACCGGCACTCCGCAAGCCCGAGTGATGATCATCAAGTAAATGCCAACCCTCTTTCCTTGATGCTGCAAACCACATCAGCACATGGAAACCATGTCGGTCGAGTTCTATACCCTTGCCTTTGTAGTGGCAATGGCTGTGGTCGGATACCTCATCAGTCGCAACGACAAATCAGCCAAGAGCACACACATCGTGCAACTTGACACCAATCTGGTCACCTCAACCGACAACCAAAACGACATTTTGCGTCTGCAACCACAGCGTGACGGCTCAATTTTGCTGACACGCTGTGGGTTGTTTATTGCCGAGGGTGAAACAGTGAATCTTGTCATCACCATTGCTGATGACAAATGCAGCATCGTCGAGAAAAAAGGTATTGTGAAACGTCGCGCTAGGGCAAAGCAACCTATAACCGGCAGTGTGACGCTAACCTGCCTGCCAACGGGCGGCAAGTTGCATGTGCGTTATGACAGTCAAATCACATCTCGCTGGGTGACATTCACATTTGACCCCACCAAAGCAACAACTACCATTGCCGAATTGCGATATTAACACCTTGACGAGCCCAGCACACAATTTCACCCCAATAGTCACGTTATTTAATATATAGTGAAACAATGTAACATCCCCATAATGAAGAAGCTTTTACTCTTACTCGCTTTTGCCTTGCCGCTTCTGGTCAATGCGCAAAACATGGGCAGCTGGCAATATCATCCATCTTTTGTCGGCAGCGACCTTACCAATGTCGTTGATGCAGGCGATTGGGTATATTATCTTTCGAGCGGCAACTTGTTCAGATTTGACAAAGCCACCGAAGAAAATGAGTCGCTCAACAAAATCAATTACCTCACCGACATGTCTGTGTCGCAAATCTATTACAATGCCAGCAAACAATATCTCGTGGTCACATACGACGACTCAAACATCGACATCATCCTCAATTCTGGGTCTGTGGTGAATATGCCTGAGATTAAAGATGCCGTGATGACCACAAGCAAGGCGATTAATGATGTCACCTTTGCCGACGGCTTGATTTATGTTGCCACCGATTTTGGATATGTCGTCATCGATGACTCAAAATATGTTGTCAAGGAATCACGCTTGTGGAACACAACGCTCGCATCAGTCGCACAGGTGGGGACCATGCTATTGCTTGTGCAGGGAAAAGACCTCTATTATGGTAATGCCAGCGAACACTACGAGACGTTAGCGTCCCTGCATGTCCTCACAGACAAGATGGACAACTCCAAACTGAGACCAGTTGGCAACAATAGCTTCTTTGCATTGAGTGGATGGACCTATCTGTATCAATTTACCACTGCTAGCGACGGAACCATCACGTTGAATCAAAACGCTGTGATTAGCCAAGCACGCACCACATCGCTGCAACGCACCACATCGGGCTATCTGCTCAATGTGCCTGCCGACAGTTGTTACTACACAACCGACGAGAATGGTGCCAATGTCAAATCGGTGTCAACAGGTGGTGAGTTGTGCAGTTGCGACCCTAATGGCAATGGTACCGTATGGGCACTCGGAGCCAAGGGCCTGCATCAAAAAGGTGAGCAAAGCTACTACAAGCCAAACGCACTTTCGTTTGCGAAACCATTCTGGCTTGCATACAACAAATCGCTTGACTTGCTTTATGTTTCAACCACCGCCACCAACCATTTCTTCACGACCAACGCTGCCAGTGCTATCAACACCTTTGACGCAAACACATGGAGCGACGTCACACCCAGCGGCATGCCTGCGACTGGCACCTACTGGATAGATTTTGATAAAGATGACCCGAACACCTATTTTATTGGTGGTTGGACAACGGGATTGTTTAAAGTGACAGATAACAAACTAGCCCTCACCTACAATGCCAGCAATAGCCCCATGGTGAAAAAGTCGGGTGCTATGCATGCCATTACCACTGTTGACCGCAACAACAATGTGTGGGTTGTCCAGTCCTATGAGAACTCTGCGACCCCCGTGATGGTGCTGCCTGCTGAAAAGGCCAAACTCTCGCAAGTAACAGCCAATGACTGGATTACCCCATCCATCACATCCACATACACTGGCAACACCAAGCGTGCCAGTTTCCTTGCCACTCAGCAAGCAGGCAACGACATCAAGATATTCACCGATGGTGACTATAACACACCTCTCACCATTTGGAACAGTGCCGGCAACGTCACAGATTCAAAGCCTACGCAACGGTCATTTTCTAGACTAACAGACCAAGATGGCAGCTCATTCTCGTGGACTTACACCATGTGTATTGCAGAAGATTTGAATGGCATTGTATGGATGGGATTCAAGGAGGGTGTCATTTCGTTCAATCCTGCCAATGCATTCAATAGCAACTTCACAATCAACCACATCAAAGTGCCGCGCAACGATGGCACGGGCATGGCAGACTACCTGATGGATGGTATCCAAGTGAACAGCATTGCTGTTGACGGTGCCAACCGCAAATGGATAGCCACACAAAACTCTGGCTTGTTTCTGGTCAGCAGCGACGGTAGCGAAATCATCAGTCAGTTCAACACCAGCAATAGCCCTTTGGCTTCCAACACGGTTTATCGCGTCTGCGTTAACCCAAACAGCAACTCGGTGTACATCACCACACCCGAGGGATTGTACGAATACTTTAGCGACTCCAGCCCCGCCATGAGCGATTATAGTAACATCTACGCTTATCCCAACCCCGTGCGGCCAGAATATACTGGCAATGTCACAATCACTGGACTAATGGACAATTCGCTAATCAAGATTGCTGACGCAGGCGGCAACGTCATCAAGCAGCTTAAGTCAACAGGCGGTATGACCACATGGGACTGCTGCGACCAAAATGGAGACCGCGTGCCCACGGGCATCTATTTTGTTATCGCATCACAAGCCAACGGAGGCAGCGAGGCGGTTGTCAGCAAAATTGCCATCATACGATAACACCGTTTTTCGGTCTCAGCTACTTCAACAATCTGTAATTTGGGTAGTTGACCTTCAAGGAAAATGCCTTATCTTTGTAAGGTTCAAATCAATGTGTTTTCTTTTTCACCGATATTTACAATGAAACGCTTTTTACTTCTGTTCTCGACTGCTGTTGTCAGCCTATGTTTATTTGCCCAGTCGCGCGTATATTTCTGTAACGAAATCACCCCACAGTCGCTGTTGCGCATTTATCAAGCCATGGGCGTAACACCTCACGGTCATGTAGCCATCAAGATCAGCACTGGAGAGGGTGGCAACAATCACTACTTGAAGCCTACACTCATTCGCGATTTGGTGAATGAGGTAAACGGCACTATTGTGGAGTGCAACACCGCTTATGGTGGCTCTCGCGCCGACACGCAACACCATTGGCAGACCATTCACGAACATGGTTTTGACAGCATCGCTCCTGTGGATATCATGGATGAATATGGCGAGATGCGCATCCCTGTGCGAGACAAAAAGCACATCAACTATGACATCGTGGGTGACCACTTGGCTAACTACGATTTTATGATTAATCTGGCGCACTTCAAAGGGCATGCCATGGGTGGCTTTGGTGGCGTGCTCAAGAACGCCAGCATCGGTGTGGCATCGAGCAACGGAAAAGCTTATATCCACACTGCCGGTAAAAAACAATCGCCTGACGAGTTGTGGCAGAACCTGCCTGAACAAGACGATTTTCTGGAGTCGATGGCTGCGGCAGCACAGGCAGTACACAATTATTTTGGAGAGGGTAACATTGTCTATATCAACGTTATGAACAACATGAGCGTTGATTGTGATTGCGACGGAAGTCCCGATAAGCCACAATTGAAAGACATGGGCATCCTGGCATCTACCGACCCAGTGGCATTAGACAAGGCTTGCCTTGATTTGGTATTCAACCACACTGCCAGCCCTGGTGATGATGAGCGACCGCTCATCGAGCGCATCAACCGTCAACACGGCACTTATATAGTTGATTATGCAGAACAGATTGGCCTTGGAAGCCGCAGCTATGTGATTATCCGCTTAGACAATCCATAAAAGAGGCACACACTGCTCATCATAAATCGAAGCTACTGACACGCCTCCCCAAAACTGGGTGGCGTGTTTTTTGGCACATCGCAAAAAAAGCAGTACCTTTGGGCTACTCAAACCAACTAAAGACGATAACAGCATGACTAACTATTTAATTCAAATGAGAGGATGGCTGGCATTAGCCTGTTTATGGACGGCAATAGCCTCGGCACAAGGCGTGAGTGACGAATGGCACAACTTGCAGGTGAACGAGGTTAACCGCCTGCCCATGCATACCTCATTTTTTGCCTACGACACACCCTCAGCAGCCTTGCAAGGCGATATGAAACAATCAGGGCGTTACCTGTCAATGAACGGCACATGGCGATTTCACTGGGTGGCTGATGCCGACCAACGGCCGACCGACTTCTATGGCGTTGATTATGATGACAGCGGCTGGGGGACAATGCCAGTCCCAGGCAATTGGGAACTAAATGGTTATGGAGATCCCATCTATGTAAACATCGGATTCCCATGGCGAGGACATTGGGAAAACGACCCACCCCAAGTGCCCATCCGCGACAACCATGTGGGCACCTATCGTCGTCACATCACCCTACCCGACCAGTGGCAAGGCAAACAAATCATCGCCCACTTTGGCAGCGTCACCAGCAACCTCTACCTGTGGGTAAACGGCCATTATGTGGGCTATAGCGAAGACAGCAAGGTTGCAGCCGAATTTGATGTGACCCCCTATGTGCACGCAGGCGACAATGTTATGGCTCTGCAGGTTTTCCGCTGGTGTGACGGCACTTATAGCGAGGACCAAGATTTCTGGCGTTTGAGCGGCATAGCCCGCGACAGCTACCTCTATTGCCGTGATGCCGCTAATCACATCGATGACCTGCGCCTCACAGCCAGTCTGACCGACGACTACACCGATGGCACGCTATCCATCGACACCAAGACGACAGGCAAAGGCACTATAAGTTACCGTTTGCTAGATGCTGACGGCAACGAAGTGGCTATGACTCCTACAGGAAACAACACTTGGCGCATCAGCAGCCCCAAACAATGGACGGCCGAAACGCCCCATCTCTATACCCTGCTAGCAACCCTCACCCCAGCCAACAAAAAGGCTCAAGGCGAGTCGGTGGCTGTGAAAGTGGGCTTCAGACGGGTAGAAATCCGTGGCGGGCAACTGCTGGTCAATGGCGTGCCCGTGCTCATCAAGGGTGTGGATAGGCATGAGATTGACCCCGACGGTGGCTATGTCGTGTCGCGTGAGCGCATGATTTCAGACATCCGTGTGATGAAGTCACTCAACATGAATGCCGTGCGCACCAGCCACTATCCTAACGACCCCATGTGGTATGACCTGTGCGACGAGTATGGCTTGTATGTGTGCGCCGAGGCCAACCAAGAAGGTCACGGTTTCTACTATGACCCTGCTACAGCCCCCACCTATCTGCCGATGTTTGCCAAACAAATTTTAGAGCGCAACCAGCACAACGTGTCGATTCAGTTTAACCACCCCAGCATCATCATCTGGTCGCTGGGCAACGAAACGTGCGATGGCCCCAACTTCACTGCTGCACGCGACTGGATACGCAGCGTCGATAGCAGCCGTCCCATCCATTGGGAGCGTGCCCAGGGTGGTGAAAACACCGATTTGATGTGTCCCATGTATGCCGCTCCCGACTGGTGTGAGCAGTATGCTAGCAACCCTGCCAGCACAAAGCCTCTCATCCAGTGCGAATACAATCATGCGATGGGTAACTCAGGCGGTGGCTTTATGGAATATTGGGATATCATTCGCCGTTGCCCCAAGTATCAGGGCGGCTTTATTTGGGACTTTGCCGACCAAGGCTTGCGAACCACCGACAACGAGGGTCGCCCCATCTATAGCTATGGCGGTGATTACAACACCTATGACCCCAGCGACAACAACTTCAATTGTAACGGTGTGGTGAGCCCTGACCGCAAGTGGAATCCTGAAGCATGGGAAGTATTCTATTATCACCAGAACGTCTGGGCACGTCATCTTGATTTGAGTGGCGATGGCTCAATTGAGGTCTTTAATGAATTCTTCTTCCGCAATCTGGATAATGTGCGCCTGACATGGCAATTGCTTGCCAACGGCAACGTGGTGGCTAGCGGCAGAGTAGATGAATTGCGTGTCGAGCCACAGCACAGCACGCAGATTGCGCTGCCCTTGCGCTCGGCAATCGAGCAGAACACCCAGCCCAGCGATGAGCTCATGCTCAATGTGGATTTCTTCCTCAAGGCTGATGAGCCGCTGATGGATGCCGGACAGCGCATTGCCTACAATCAATTGCCAGTGCGCGAGGTTCAGCCTCATGCCCAAGCATTGTCGCACGACAAGTCGGGCCTCAAGGTTAAGAAACTGACAGGTGGCGGTCTGCAACTGGTGGGTAATGGTGTGACCATCGATTGGGACGACGTGACGGGGCTGATGACCCGATACACTGTTGACGGCACAGAACTGCTGGGCGAGGGCGGCACACTGCGTCCAAACTTCTGGCGTGCTGTCACCGACAACGATATGGGCGCCAACTTGCAACAACGTCTGCACGTGTGGCGCAATCCCGTGATGAACCTTACATCACTGGCAGTGGACAAGAAAGCCAGCAACAAGTCAGCCCAAGTGGTTGTGGCAACCTATCGTTTGCCCGAGGTGAGTGCCACGCTGCGCGTGACTTACGAGGTACACCACGGTGGCGCGATGCGTGTGACACAAGACCTGACGTTTGATCAAACAAGCGAAGAACGCCCCGAGATGTTACGCTATGGCATGGTCATGGATTTGCCACACAACATGGAGAGCAGCATCTTCTATGGTCGTGGCCCCATCGAGAATTATGCCGACCGCCGTTACTCGCAGCGGCTAGGCACGTGGACGCAAACTGCTGACGAACAATTTTATCCTTATATCCGTCCGCAAGAGACAGGCACAAAGGGCGATGTGCGGTGGTGGCGACAAACCAACACCGACGGCAACGGCATGCTAATCACTGCCGATAAGCCATTTTATGCCAGCGCATTGCACTACGACATAGCCGAGCTTGACGAAGGCAACGAAAAATGCCAGCGGCACCCGTCGCAGCTCACCCCATCACGTTACACAGAGCTTACCATCGATGGCGAACATTGTGGCTTGGGTGGCATCGACAGTTGGGGAGCCCGCCCGCTTGAACAATATCGCTTGCCCGCTGTGAACCGTTCTATGTCGTTTGTCCTGACACCTGTGCTTAAATCTGGCTTGCAACGTGACTAATCTAAAACCTTGCCATCCAGATAGCGGCAGCCATTTGCAACGCATATCACGACATGCGATGCCCTCATCATCATGGGGTAAACGTTGGCAGCACCTCATGCACCTAACGTTTACGGTGATGCTTCTTGCGCTGATGTGCGCCAGCTGCCACAACAAGCAGGCAGCAACAGGCGACACCGATGCACAAGCAGCACAACAGTCACCCTACCCTGACATTCCTAGGCGCACCGATGCCACCATTTGCATCACCGACGACAACGACACCCTGCTTCATTGCGCCAGTGCCATTCTCATCAATGCCACCACCGGTCAGGTGCTGCTGGAGAAGAATGCCAACCAACGATTGCCGGTGGCATCGCTGACCAAGGTGATGACCCTAGTCACCTTTCTGCATCATTGCCCGCCAGAACGTCTGGATAGCACCTATGCCCCTAGCGAGCAATTGCTCTCTGAAGGAGTGTGGCAACAAGCTGCCACTCGTGCACGCATTTACCCTAACGAGCCCTGCAAAATCAGCGAGTTGCTCTATGCCATGATTCTGCCTAGTGGTGCCGATGCGGCACTCTGCCTGGCTTACTATCTGATGGGCAACGAGGAAAACTTTGTTGCGCAAATGAACACTTTGGCACACGATATGGGACTTGCCAACACGCATTTCACCAACGTCAGCGGGCTGCACGACGACAATAGCTACAGCTCGGCACAAGACATGGCTCGCATCCTGCAATATGCCCTGCGCGACACACTCGCCCGCACGGTGCTGTCAACCAGCGAATATGTGATGACGCCCACGCGCCAGCACAAGCACGGCATACACCTGCGGCACACCGTTTTCCAGCGTTTGGGACGTGCCACTCAGCAGGACACCGTCAGCCTGCTGCCCATCACAGGCGGGAAAACGGGGTTTACCACTCCGGCAGGGCAATGCCTCGCCACATTCTTCATCGACCCACGGCAAGGTGGCGACACCTATGTCTGTGTGATTATCGGATGTCCCCCGCGTGAGTCGTTGCAAACCATGCACGACACCTGCGCTGCCTACCGCGCCGCAGGCATCATTGCGCCCTAAATGCCAAATGCCGTTTGCTAAGCATCCTAACTAAATGTAGGGCATACCCTAGCCAACTCTATTGGTAACTGAAGCATCATTTTTTTGCTTAATTCGTAGGCGACATATCAAGAAATCCAGCAAAAAAGCGTACCTTTGTCCCGCTGTTGCCCCACCAATAACACAAACCCGCAACAGCCCAATTTGCTTATGTCACTACAATGCGGAATCGTGGGATTGCCCAACGTGGGCAAATCAACCTTGTTCAACTGTCTGTCAAACGCTAAAGCACAGTCAGCCAATTTTCCATTTTGCACCATTGAGCCCAATGTGGGAGTCATTACCGTTCCCGATGAGCGGCTCAACGAGTTGGCACGATTGGTCAATCCGGCACGCATTGTGCCCACAACGGTTGAGATTGTCGATATTGCCGGACTGGTTAAGGGGGCAAGCCGAGGCGAGGGCCTTGGCAACAAGTTCCTGGGGAACATCCGCGAGACCGATGCCATCATCCACGTGCTGCGCTGCTTTGACGACGACAACGTGACGCACGTTGACGGCACCGTTGACCCCGTGCGCGACAAGGAGGTCATCGACCTGGAGTTGCAACTGCGCGATTTGGAAACCATCGAGAGCCGCATCAGCAAGGTGCAAAAGCAGGCGCAGACGGGTGGCGACCGCGATGCCAAAGTGCAATATGAGGTGCTGCGACGCTACAAGGAAGCCCTGGAACAGGGACTCAGCGCACGCACGGTGGAGCTGCTGAACAAGGACGAGGAGCGCATAGCACATGAGCTATTCCTGCTCACCAACAAGCCCGTGCTGTATGTGTGCAATGTGGACGACGCCAGCGCAGCCTCAGGCAACAAATATGTAGAGGCGGTACGCGAAGCGACTAAAAACGAGAATGCGCAAATCCTGGTTGTCGCAGCACAGACCGAAAGCGAAATTGCCGAACTTGAGAGCTATGAAGAGCGTCAAATGTTCCTGGCTGAAATCGGGTTGGAAGAGAGCGGTGTCAATCGCCTCATTAAAGCCGCATATTCCCTGCTCAATTTGGAAACATTCCTCACCGCAGGACCCAAGGAGGTACGCGCATGGACATTCAGGCGCGGCAGCAAGGCTCCACAGTGCGCAGGCGTAATCCACAGCGACTTTGAGCGCGGTTTTATCCGTGCCGAAATCATCAAATACGAAGACTACATCCACTACGGCAGCGAGGCAGCCGTTAAAGAGGCTGGCAAGCTGCACATCGAGGGCAAGGATTATGTGATGCAAGACGGTGACATCGTGGTGTTCCGTTTTAATGTGTAATAGTCACCACGCAACACATCTGGCAGATTACCGCCCCAATGAAAGCCAACTCCTTGTTATTTAGCGCAACTGGTGCTGTTTCAAGAAGTTGAGCATGATGTCGAGTGCCTCTTTGGTGTCAAATTCACTCGTGCCGTGGTTTGCGCCCTTCAAAGAGTAACGGGTGCTGCTCACTCCAGCACCGATGAGAGCATTGTGCAACATCACGGTTTGACTCGGAGACACCACCATGTCGGCATCACCATGCATCAGCAAAAACGCAGGAGCATTCGCCGTCACATAGGTAATCGGATTGGCTTTCTCAGCCTCGGCAAGGTCGTCGGTAATCGATTTTCCGCTATAAACGCCATTCACAAACTGTGCTTGGTTGGCAACCGCCAGCTGGTGGCCTGCTTGAGTCTCCTGATCATAATCGGCAGCCACTTGGGTCAAGTCAGAAAGGCCGTACAGGTCGATGACGCAATCCACGTTTTCATTAAAGTTCAGGTTATCAGTTCCCTTGAATGCCGCGGTGCCCTTTGACAACGCCGTGAGAGCCACCATATAACCACCGGCACTGTTGCCCATCAGCGAGATGTGTTCTGCGTCAATGTTGTACTCATCGGCATGTGCTTTGATGTAGCGGATAGCATCGTTGACATCTGCAACCGCATCTTTATATACGCCCTGCCCTATCACATGATATTCGGCTATCGCAACGGCAAACCCCTGATTGGCAATATAGTTGCGTGCAATATTCATCGAGCTCAGCGAACAACTCACAAAACCACCGCCTGGTATGGCAAGCACACAGGGCGTTTTTTTATCGGACTTGGGGTGATAATACACATTCATTTTCAAGTCTAACTGCGCCCCCTTGTTCTCGCCATCGGTGCAAACCGACTTTTTATAGACAATGCCTTTGCGGGTCTCGTAAGTAGGTTGCTGCAACGCCATAGCCTCTTTGCCACTCAAATCCAACGTGATGCTTGTTGTGCTGTCTGCCTTGACAACAATGCTTTTCGTCTCGGGAATCGTGGTACCATATTTCTCTTGCGTTTCTTTCATAAGGCTCACAAAATCTACACTTTCATCCACGTCTTGCGACTCTCCCGTCTTGTTACTTGCTTGATTGCCACCAGTGCAACCCGCTAACAGTGCCGCTGCCACGGCTAAAATAAACATCTTGCATTTCATCATATCAATCTCTTTTACGCTCCTCAACAATGATTCACTGTGAATGACTCATTATTAGACAAAGCAATTAGTACTTTTATTTTCTGCCTCCAAATATACAAACAAAATTTCAATTTTCCCTGCAAGCAATCTAAAAAAAGCCCTAATCTTATAGCAATACTAAGCAAAAATGTTGCGTTTCTGTTTGGATTTTACATATTTACGCTATCTTTGCAATCATAAAGTCACTATTGAATCCATATCCACCTAACATAAATTATTTGTTATGAAAAAGTTATTAATCATTTTGCTTGTGCTTGTTTGTAACACACACTTTGCCTATTCTCAGTCATACCAAAAATGGAATGACTTATATCAGCGAACAGAGTTTTTTGATTCGCATGGGAACCTTCAAGGTTGGTCTAAATATAATAACCTTTATAATCGATTGGAATATTTTGATCGAAATGGCAAGATGATAAAATATGAACAGAAAAACGACCTTTATGACCGAACCGAGACCAAGGACACTCATGGCAACACTCAATCATACAAAAAATATAACAACCTTTACGGCAGAGAGGATGTTAAAGATGCTAATGGGAATTTAATCGGTTACAAAAAATGGAATGAACTATACAACAGATATGACGTTTATGACCGTAATGGGCAGCTGCGTGGATATTACAAATATAACGAGCTCTATAACAGATGGGAATACCATGATAGATAACTAACTGCACATCAGGTTTTCCAGTGCTGGCAAACCTGCCAATTGACCAGCCTCTTGGCGGCTATTTATCAATTAATAGCAGCAGCATCTACACGCCCTACTCCGTTGAGGGCTACCACGCCAGGTGCGCAAGGTCACCAAAGCTAAAATTAGCCATCAAATTTGGAGACAGGTTCAGAATCATGTAACTTTGCAGTGCCCAATAGGGTATCGGGCTCGCATTGTGCCTGATATCTGATCAAAGAATAATTCAAATGGCACTTACATCATATAACAAGGCGCTGCTGCAACTGCACGGGTCGGTGCTGTTGGCAGGTTTCAGTGGAGTGTTCGGCAGGCTTATCACGATGAACGAGGTGGATATCGTGTTCTATCGCATTGTGCTGACCATCGCCATCCTGCTCGTCCTGGTGGGTTTGCCGCGAATTGGCTGGAAGCGATTCTTGCAGATTGCTGGTTGCGGCGCGTTGCTGGGCATTCACTGGATATTGTTCTATGGGAGCATCAAGATGTCCAACGTTTCCATCGGCGTGGTGTGCTATGCGTTGGTCGGCTTCTACACGGCATTCCTGGAACCCTGGATATTCCATCGCAAGATAGCGGTGCAAGAGGTGATATTCTCCCTGCTCACCATTGCAGGTCTGCTGCTTATTTTCTCGTTTGATTCCCGCTACAGGATGGGCATCGCCGTCGGGGCAATCTCGTCGCTGATAGCCGCGCTGTTCAGCGTGCTGACCAAGAAAGCGAGCCAGGGTGTGGACACACGCGCCGTGACGCTCTATGAAATGGTAGGCGGCATGGTCGGGGTAGTGGCAACAGCACCCATCTATCTGATGATATTCCCGCCCGACAGCCCTGTAATGGTATGGCCCAGCGGCAGCAACCTCGCTTGGTTACTGTGCCTGGCACTGTTCTGTACCGTTATTCAATATATGCTCCAGTTCCTCAGTCTGAAGAAACTTTCGGCATTCACCGTCAACCTCACTTATAATCTGGAACCGATATACGCCATCATCATCGCCTTCATCCTTTTTGGCGAGGCGAGCGAACTAAACTTCTCCTTCTACGCCGGCATCCTCCTCATCATCCTCAGCGTCCTCCTGCAAACCCGAGTCGGGATGAAAGCCAACAAACAACCGAGGGCATAGCCATCTTCTGGGCTCAGCGGAAAATTAATAGGAAAGCCGGCATAAATTCTGGCAAGTATGAAAAGGAAAAGATTTATGAAACCATAAAAAACCACGCAGCCTGCTGATTTATCAGTCAGTTGCGTGGTTTCTGCGGAGAGGACAAGATTCTTGACCGATTTTACAACCCGCGTAACTCGTTGATTATCAGATGCTGCGATTTTTCAAAATTGGCGTTTTTGGCCATTTAGTGGCGCAAATTTGTCGCAGGACACAGCGTCGTAATGCATTAAGATACAGTTTTTTAAATCCATCAATTAACAAATTTTTAGAATTAAAACTCTCATTTTTGAGTGTTTTTAGGCCAAAAATCGGCCATTTTGAAGGCGAAATTGACCATTTTTAGGCTTTATTTGCAGGATTTCTTCGTCAATCTTACTATAAAGTCTATTGTTTTCCAGGGTTCTAATCCCGATAGGATTATAACATTCACGAGTCATCTAACCTGGTCATGGGAATATACAATTCGCCATTATTGGTCGCGCTAATACGCACAAGATGAACGTTCTGCAGAAGTGTATTCAAGTGACGATGGATGGCAGACGTGTTGATGCCGATGAGCTTTAACTCTGGCTTAACACGCTTCCACTCGTCGAAGACTTTCTTAATAATAGCATTCATAATCCCAGTCTCATTCTTTGGTTGTTCGGTTACAACGTTACTAAATTTTATCATCATATTAAAATTTATCACACTAAGAATTTGCGTGGTTTTTATGTTTATTATGGTCTTCTCATACCATAATGCCTACACCAGATGATTAGTGTTGCAAAACAGATTATTATATAACGTGCGCGCGAGGGAAAATCGCCTAAAAAGATGTAGCGTAATGTAGCGATGTTGATTTACAGCGATTTGCACAAAAATCAGCCAGAAATAAGTGTAGCGAAGTTGTAGCGCAGTGTAGCGAGATGTAGCAAAGATATATATATTTATTGTATCCAATATAATATAATATAGTATAGGCTTCTTTTCAGGCAGTGCGCACCGATTTGCACTTGTTATCTTGGGCGCTTTTATGCCCGATTGTTGCATCAGGAAGGGAGCGGATGGGGTTCGATGGTCGTCCGCCACTCTGATGTCTGGGCTGCTTTTTTCTGCGGATTGCTGAGGTTTACTGAGGTTAATTCATTTCACCTCAGTAATCCGCAGTCGATTTTTAAGGAGTAAGCCCTGGCGAAGGTTATGAAAGGATATGCCCATACCAGGTTTTGTGAGCCGTGTGATGAGTTGCTGTTTGGTGTGTGAGTTGACGGGCGTTTTCCACCGATTTCCACCTGTTTCCACCAATCTGCTCTATTTTATGAATCATTTTTGTAACAATGATTAAGGTAAGTGTCTGGTTTTTAACAAGGTATTAAATGCAGGATTTTTCTCGAAAAAGTTGGATTTCCACTTGTGTCCACTTTTCCACCTGTTATCTTGGGCGCTTTTGCGCCCGAATTTTGCATCAAGAAGGAGGTGGATGGGGGTCGATGCCCTTCCCCTCTCTGATGCCTGAACTGAGGATTACTGCGGATTACTGAGGTAATATATTAAACCTCAGTAATCCGCAGTCGTCTGGAAAGAGGCAGATGGGGTTGATGGCCATCCGCCTCTCGGCGATGTAGGTTGGTGGTTGTTGGGTTACTTGATGCTGGCAGTGATGTAGTCCAGATGGCCTGCGAAGACATCTTCGGGGTCAATCTCGTGTTCGTAGCCTCGGTCGTCCTTCTCTTCAACGATGAGGGTGAGGTCTCCGTCCTTGTCCACACGGGCGGCAAGGACAACCACATCGCAAGGCTCGTCGTAGTCGTAGGCTGCCACTATCGGGCATTCTCCCTCAAAGTGATACTCAAAGCCGTCATCCACCTGCTCGCCATACATCTTCAAGGCTTCGGCCAGCTCCTGCTGCTCCCTGCCTTTCACCTCCACCACGCTGGCATGGATGGAAAAGTTCTTCAATCTGGCAGTACGTTGGCAGTCCAACTCACGGCCGTCCGCCTGGCAAATGCCGTACTCGTGGAACACCACTGGCAGGTGGTCGATGGGGGCGGCAAACCATGAGATGTTATCAAGCGAATATCCATGCTCGGCGAGGAAACGCTCGGCATCATCGTTCAACATACGGTCGGGAACGTTCAAAAACTCAAGACGCAAATCAGCGTGGTTCAAAACTACAATCTTCATAATCGTTGCTATTTAATGGGTTAAACATTGGTGTCATCATAAAGTCTGGACAGGAACGCCTGCAAGTCGGCATCCTTGATTGAGGCCAGCGTGCGCGGCTCGAAGCCTTTGTTCTGCTCCACCTGCAACACGCCTAATCCATATCGGCTTGCATCCACCTGGATACTGGCCATCTCGTTGGCCGAAGCGTATCCGTACTCCACCTCCACCATGCCGACGACGATGCCGTAAAAGATGAAGTCGCCATCCTGCGGCTGTCCCTCCATGATATACCAGCGGATGTTGCCGATGTGAAACACTGCGATGCAAAGCGCATCCTTCTTCTTGCCATCCTGCGAGTAAAGCGGATAGCCCTTGAACGTGGAAACCAGTTCCTCCGTTACCAGTCTGTTTGTCATTTCTGTTTCCATATTGCTTGAATTTCTTTCCCTTTTTTCAAAGCCTTTCGGCTATGGTTGGGAAGATTTTTCTGCTTACCGAAGTGCGGATATGGCAATTAAGACAAGTCTGGCGTGAAGAATACACTTTGCAAAAAGGAAGATTGTTCACAAGCCACGACTTGACGTTTGCCGTAGCCAAAGTAACTTCGCAGAAAAATGATTCCCACTAACCAATAGCCGAGAACAAAAAAAGGAAGGATGACCTCATGATGTCAGTGAATCGCCCAGCGTTCGCTTAGTTTGGCTTTAAGTCTCTTATTTCGACTAACTTCTACGTAAAAGTCGCTTTTACATGAAATAATAGATGATTTTTGTTACTTTTTGTATAAGGATAAGATTTTATATTTGAAATTTATTATATTTGCACTCAAATTTAATTTATTATAAAATGGAAAATCTAAATAGATTAAAAGCTGTACTCGCGGATGCAGGTAAAACAAGCAAGTGGTTAGCAGGGCAATTAGGCAAGGATCCTGTAACCATATCAAAGTGGTGCACAAATACTACGCAACCAGACCTGCAAACATTGCAGAAGATTTCTGAATTGCTTGATGTTGATATAAGGGAATTGTTGGTTAGTAATAAGAAGCACTGATGGGACATAATATTGGAGATATTGTTGAAGCAATAGTATCAAATATCAAGGACTTTGGTGCGTTTGCGGATTTTGAAGACACATCTGGCCTTATTTACTACAAACAGATTCCAGGTTGTGAACATGGGGAAGTGGAAAATTTCTTAAAGGTAGGACAAAAGGTTAATGCTAGAATTTGCGACATTAAGCCCGATGGGAAAATATCGTTAAGTTTGAAAATCAGTAAGGCTCAACAAAGAAGGGTTAATGTAGCGCAAGCTAAGGCTGAAATCGAGGAACTAAATAAGGATGATACAAGCATTAGAGGCATCTGGAAGAATCTAACAGAGGTCCAGTACTATATGCTTAAGTATTTGAAACTGCCAATCTATTTGAAAGATGGTTCAGTTTCGTTCGATGAACGAAACAACAAACTAACGGCGCTTGTTAATGATGAAGTCCAATTTGCGCAGTTCAAATCAGAGGTGCGACGAGTTTTCTCTTCAGATGTTTATCTTCACGAAACGTATAGAGATAAATGGTACTTCTATGCAGATGTTGATCTCATTTCTGAAGCGCAACGAAATGCTTTTGCTGAAGATGCGGCAAAGATGTATATAGTTTTTCATCCAGATCCTTATATAGAAGGTCGAGTATATGATTTCCCTGCAGAAAAGCTTGATTATATCAAAAATGTTCTTTTAGGCTATTTTCCTAGAATGTCTTTTGTCGATGAGGTAAGTGAACTTAAATATTTACTTCCATATTCTACTTCAGCTCAAGGAGATTCATTCCGAGAATTACTTCCTTATGCCTTTTGTGGCATAAGAGATGGAAATGTTGAAGCAGACGAAGATAGCCAGGATTTAAAGACGGAAGATGTATCTGCCGTTCCTTTACAATTTGAGATTTTCGCAAAAACAGAAAGCGGTGATTTGTTTTTGTTTGAATTAGACAAAGAAAATCAACTTGATAAGGAGGGTGTTCGTTACTCAAATATGCGTGGGCAACACTTTATGCAAGACGCTGACTCTTCAATTCCATTAGGTAAATTACAAAAGGTAGAATATCCGAAATTAACTTTTTTAGTTGACAGTGAAAGTATTAATTCCGTAAGAGAACTTGTTCATAATAATTCATTGAACATGTTGTATCCGGATGTCGAGGATTTAACAGGAGAGATTGAAAAGGTAAATAGGCTTAGAGATTCTTTCGACAAGATTACAGAGCATCCAGAGGGTCTTGTTAATCCGAAACTTTCACAATATTTATTTGATGCATCTAAAGCGACACCTACAGAGGTGGAGAAAATAGAAGACAGAAAGAATAAGATAAGAGAGCATAAACTGAATACATCTCTTAATGAATCTCAGATTGAAGCTATTGCTAAAGCCGTAGAAGCACAAGATCTTTCTGTCATCCAAGGCCCTCCTGGAACTGGAAAGTCAACGGCAATAGCGGAACTGATTTGGCAATTAGCATTAAAAAAGCCGAATATTCGGATTTTGCTGACATCAGAAGCGAATCTTGCTGTTGACAATGCTTTAAATCGCCTAAAAAACAGTGTTCATAACATTGTCAAACCAGTTCGTATTGCAGCAGGGAATAAATTTTCGGCAGAAGGTCTATCTTATTCTCTTCCAGAAATGAAAAAATGGGCAGGGGTGGAACTGGATGATATAGAAAAAGATGATGATGCTCTTGCAAAAGAGAGTGATGAATATCAAAATTTTAGGCAAGAAGAATTAGTACTATGCAGATGGTTAATAAACATCTATAAACGTAGTACGATATCTGATACTAATTTAAGGCGTGAATGGTACGATGTTTTGACAAATTTACCCCAGCAATATCGCCGCGTTGTGTTAAAGGAGTATCTATCACATTGTAATGTGATTGGTGCTACGTGTAGTGCTATTAGTGATACAAATTATACATCGACAGAACTAAAGGGAAGACATCGAGATTCCAGATTTATTAAGAAGTTCCGTTCTGTTTATAAAAAAGGAAGTATAGGCAATGAACGTTTGCGTTTTGATGTTGTCATTCAGGATGAAGCTTCCAAAGCGACACCTGCTGAATTATCATTACCACTTATATATGGTGAAAAATCTGTAGTTATTGGCGACCATCGACAGCTGCCTCCTAATCTTGATAAAGAAGACATTTTATTCAAGTTACATTTACAGCGCTTGAAGGCTCAGACTAGAGAGGAACATGACAAGATTAAAAATTTGGAACGTTATGTCTCAACCAATTTTGCGGAATTAGAAAAATCTCATTTCGAGAGACTCTTTACCCAGATTCACCCATCTCTTCGTGGTACATTTAATCTGCAATACCGTATGCATCCAGATATAAATGAAGTGATACGGCAATTCTACACGCAAGATGGAGGCCTGGAATGCGGATTTATCAATGAGGATTATGACGCAGACACAAACGAATGGTTCTCTCGATATCATGGCATTGATATACCTGGACTGATTTCACCTGATACACATATTTTGTGGATTAACACTAATACTCCAGAAATAAGAGATGGTAGTTCGAGAGCAAACAAGGGAGAGGTTGAAGCCGTAAACTGGTTATTGCAACAATTCCTATTATCAGAATCCTTCAAGAAATATCTTGATAGGTTTACAAACGAGGAGGATAAAGAAATTGGGCTAATATCTTTCTATGCTGCACAACTAAAGAGGCTTCGACCAATAGTAAACAGAATGCAGAACAGAGGACTAAATATAAAGTTAAGTTCTGTTGATAGGTTTCAAGGTATGGAGCGTAACATTATTATCGTTTCTTTGGTGAGGAGCAATTGCATAGCTCAAAATTGGAATCAGCTGCCTGATGTCAGAAGTTATGGTGAACTCGGTTTCCCTGCTCAACGAAGTTTGGGATTCGCAGAATCCCCGAATCGACTTAATGTGGCACTCTCACGGGCAAGGCGATTACTTATCATTGTTGGTAATAGTGAACACTTTTGTTCTTATGTTAATAAGCAAAGTGGAGAAGCCATCTATAAGAATGTTTTTGAAATAGTAAAAGGTAAGGCGGGGTTCCTTAATTGGGAAACTTTGAACCCAATAAGTGAGACTAAGCCTAAAATAATAGCGGTACCTATGCCAAAGAATAGATCAATAAATCTCAACACAAGAGATATCAATGTAAATACAGATGTAAATCTGAGAGTAACTGAAACATACTTGTCTCGTGATGAAGTTCCAAATCCGCATTTTGCAGTCTTGGAGTTATCAACCAAAGCTGTAAAATTGCTGATTGGAAAGGATGAACAGGCAATACGTGAATCCCAGACATTTTCTTTTGATAATTTCATAAGAAATGCAGATAAGACGGAGACTGGAAAAGGCCTGAACGCTCAAAATGAAATGGACATGGCATATTTTGAAGGCCGAGTTATTCCGATCATTCGCAAAATGAAACAAATTATGCGTCGTGAAGGGATTGACGTGGTCTATAGCGTAGCAACTGCAGCATATAGAACTGCTAAGAATAGAGACGAAATTATTGCAACAATAAAAGACAAAACAGGTATAAACGTTCGGATATTATCTAAAAAAGAGGAATCTATAGCAACGATGTTCGCATATTGCATTTCTTCGAAATACAAGTTGGACATAATGAAATCTTCTCACTCTGTAATGATTGACCAAGGAGGAGGTTCTACAGAAGTTTCTGTCTTCAATCAAGGAGAACTTATAGGTTCTTATAGTATCAACCTAGGGACAACAGCTCTTCGCAATATATTGGCAAAGGATATAGATTCATCAACACCAATGAGTGATGCGCTTAAAAAGAGTGACCAAATGCTCAAAGAAAGATTGGTTGCTTTCTTCCGTAATATGGGTGAAGCTATGACATCTGAAGAGGAGATGTTTTGCGTTAGTGTTGGAACAGCTATTACCAAGGCAACTAATAAGAAAAACAATGCATCGCAACATGATACAATATTAACCAGAGAAATGATTGCTGCGAGAATAGAACAGGTTTCGCAGAAAATAAACGAAAAGCTCTCGACTGTATCAGATTTGATAGATTATGAAACGTCTATACGTTCTAATGAGTCTCTTGATAACGCAATTACTATGCGAGTTGGACTTCCAATGTACTTGTTACTTATGGATAAATTCAAAATAAGCAGCATACATGTTTGCGGAACAGGATTATGGTACGGAATCTATTTACAACACCTTTTTAACGTTGCAGATTAACATGGAATACAAGCAATATATTTCTTCGGATAATATCATTTACGCATCAATACAAGACGATGTGGAATTGAGGGCTTTTCTTATCAAGTGGACTTCGTGTGAAATTGATTATTATAAAGAATACCCCCTATCACAGTTAGAAAAGCTCTTCTTGAATATAATATGTTCCAATGAAAAGCTAACGCCCCAAGACTTAGCCCTAGAGTTAGGATTTAATTATATTGAAGACGAAAAAATCGGTCGTTATCGCGACGAAGCCGAAAGAGCAATTTTTGACAACATGTTGCAGGGATTGTTAGATTGGGGCTTGATAAAGAATGATGGTAATTTAAAGCTAACAGAAATTGGTAAAATCGCCTTAGATACTGACCTAAAATATAAATTCTTTAGCGTCAGTGCGGAATACCCATCGTTATTTAACATAAAAGATGAACAGGGTGAATATATATATTCTTATCAATATATTAAAGAATTAGGATTGTCACCTAAAATGTTTTCTCCCTCCAATATTCCATGGAATAAATGTGATAGTAATCTTATTGGTAAGGTGTTATCCGCTCCGATGGTAATGAATGTGCAAGGTCTTGTATCTACAGATCTTCATATTTGCGCTGTTAAGATGGAAACTACACGCTTTTATGTAGAGAGAATAGATATAGATTACCATTTATATCAAAAAGACAACGACTATCTACTCGTTCCTTTTAAAGATGATGTTCCGCTTGATTTGTTAACTGTTGCGTACTTGAATTTTCATAATCAATGGGAACGTGAGAAAAAGATAGAATGGTCACTTTATATGAGACTCATTCATGATCCTAATGCACGATTAACATACGATGCTTTAATGCCATTTGAAGATATAATTGACATAGGCAAATTGATTCCAGACTCTAGAATGGTTTGGACGGATGAAAAACTGCTGGGATTTATTGTTCAGAACTGCGATGCCAATGAATGGAGCGCTTTGTCAAAATATTGTGATATAGAGGCATTGAAAAATATATTGCCTGAATATAAGGATAAATTTAATTGGATAATTTTATCTGAAAGATTTGACTATGACTTTATTTCAGAGACATCAACTGAATACCCATGGGATTACAATAGGTTGGCCACAAGAGAACCGAGTAATCCGGCTCTGATAAAGAAATTCTTAGTGGAATATCATTTTGAGGATGGAAAAGATGATGGAACCTGGGATTGGGATAATGTGATGCCTCTGCTTGATTGGCCATTTATAAAATCTCATTTGTCAGACATTCCTTTTAATTTGTATGAATTAACAAGGACGCTAGAAGGAGATGATAGAAAGTACGTTGCCATTTATCCTGCTGCAAAATGGGATTGGACGTATGTGGTAAGTCAATTTCCACTTGGTGATATACTAAGTCATTTGTTAAAAATCAAATCATTGATATCCCTGCCAGTTTTGTTTGATAGGGTTTTTGTTGATGAACATTGGACTAAAGAATATTTGAGGTCAGCGGATTTTGTTGACTTGGTAAAAACCGCAAATCAGATTGTTCGCACATATAATGCTAACACCAAAGATTATTATTGGTCGGATGCTCTTATATCGTTGTTTGAAGATTCGAATGTCATAACATGGGGTTCGCGTCTATTCTTACCAGGATTTGCTGAAAACGAACATATCGATTGGAATTATGAGTATTTTGCGAAATATCATAATCGAGTTTGCGACCAAAAAGGATATGATTTCGTAAGTGCTAGTGTAAAAGACAGAACGATAATAGAAAACTATCCGGAATTTAACTGGAATTGGAATGTTATAGCTAGCAACAAGGATATTACGGAAGACTTGTCCTTCGTGGAAAAATTCCATGAATCATTACCTCTAGATGGATTGACCAGAACGGTGCCTTCCAGTTTTATTCGTGAGCATGGTGATTATGCTTGGGATTGGGAGTGGTTATCTTGTCAAGATGAGTATATCGAAGATGCAGCATTCATAAGAGAACATTCGGAACAGTTTGACCATTCTCTTGTGTTGAAATATGCATCGCCAGAAGTAATAGAAGGATTTTTTCATGAATGGGGCGTTCCTGAACAAATGAGTCAAAATCAGGAACTTTGCGACCTGTTGACAAATAAGATGCCAGTAGATTTTGTAAAGAAAAACATATCATGTAACTGGAATTGGGCTGCCCTTACGCGCCGCATTTATAAAAGCATAAAACTTGAAGCAATGGGGTCTCCCATTTGGATAGATAGATGGGATTGGGACTTCTTAACAAAGAATTTGTCTTTAGTAGATATAGAGGCTTATTCAATGGCTTATAGCACAAAATGGGTATGGGAGACTTATATCGATCGAGTTGACTCCGAATACTTGTTATCCGAAAATCACTTAAAATCTTTGGCAGATGCAGTGAATTCAAGCATTGAAGACAGAATGCCATCAAGATGGCAAATGATAACGAGAAAGTTTTCTTTAGACCAACTTCAGGATTTAGTGGAATCAGAAATGTTTGGCAGTTTACCATGGGATTACTCATACATGTATTCATTGCCCGATTTTGATTCAAAGAAGTATCTTGAAGAGAAACTAGATTATATACATTGGCCAGAATTTTCTAAATCTCCCCAAACTGGGAAATTATTTGAGTTTGACACATCTTCTTCTGCTTATAAACTCTGGCTTAAGAAGATAAAAGATACGCTGGATAAAAGTGATTATAAGTGGGACTTCACTTCTTTATCACAACATCAACAATTGAACGAACATCCTAAAATATTCGATACAAAAACCGAAAATTGGGATTGGCATTTTTTGTCAGCAAATGCACACTGGTTAGATTTGCACAATCGAGACAATGTGTTTTATTTAGAACGTTTTAAGAGGCATATTGATTTCACGGAGTATTCGAGGCGACGTGATGCAGGCATTACAGAAAATTTAGTAGAGCGTACTGAGAAAAAACTTAACTGGGACTGGGATGAGTTGGTGTTAAATGAATCCATCGTTTTTTCTTTTAAGTTTATATCTACGCATCAAGAAAAGGCGTGGGATTGGTCAAGTTTGTCTGCAAGGGAGGATGCTGATTTCGAAATTGTTTATCAGCTTAAAGATAAACCTTGGAATTGGTCATACCTTTCAAGTAATCCAAACTTTAAACCATCATTAGAGATATTGACATTCTTGTCTGATTCTATACGAGATTTGGATTGGAAGGCGATATCCAAAAATGAGAACCTTGAGCTATCAGTTGTAGAAAAATATGCCAATTATCTCGATTTCAATACTGTAACTAGGAACCCGATTTTTGACATCTCAAATAATTCGTTAATTGAACAATATAAGAATAGGCTTGATTGGCATTATGTGATAAGCAATAGGCCACTTCAAAGTTTGGATGTGGAATTCTTGATGAAATACAAAGATTATATCACATGGAATGATGTTAATAATCATGTGGGGGTACAAGTCCCTACATCTTATCTTTTGCCATTTAAGGATAAGTTGGACTGGCGGAATGTATCGGCTTCTCATGCTATAGATTTTACGCCAGAGTTAATACAACAGTATAAAGACAAATGGTATTGGGATGTTTTGTTTGATAATTACAAATTTAAGGAAGACATACCAGATTATAAACGCAAATTCCATAAACAAGATTCAATCGTTCAATTCCTTTCAAGGATTTCAAGTGGACTAAGACAATCTTATTCTCCACATTATCTTAGTTTGCATGATCATACTCCATGCGTATATCACTTTACTCACCTTTATAATGTAGTAGATGTTCTAAGGACGCGTAAAATTTTAAGTAGAGATAGAGCGAAGAAACAAGGATTATTGAAATACGATTCTGCTGGAAATGTGGTTGGCCGAACCCAGAAGGCACATTCATTTGCTCGCTTTTATTTCCGTCCGAAAACTCCAACACAATATTACAATGAAGCCTTGGGTGTGGATAGTGAGTATTATGAATGGGGAAGGATGCAGATTGATGGCGTATGGCAGGATGTTAAAAAACTAAATAAAAGAAATGGCGCATCAAATCTTGGATGGCCAAAATGCCCGATGCCGGTATTTCTTAAATTTGACTTGTCGGAAATACTGAGCAAGATGCCAGAACTGTGTTATTATAGTAATGGTAACATGCAAACGAATTATGCAAGAGTTTTTAAGGTAACAGAAGAAGCGGATAATCTAAATGTTGATTTCCTATACTCAACCATTAAGGTCGGATTGGATTACTACAAGGAGTTCTCACAACAAGAATTTCTTATAAAGGACGAATTTGACTTCTCAAACTTAGATTCATACCAAATAATCTGCTATGATGGGGAGACTGCTGATTTGTTAAGAGAATTAATGGGTGATGACACTATTGTAAATAAAATATCGACTTACATGGGCGGCGAAATATTTGATTTTAATAATCGTAGTCTTTCTTTCCGCGAGTCATCAAACGATTCTGATACAGTTCTTTCCATTTCATCGGACTTTCAAGGTGAACATTACTATCGCTTAGTGAGTCCAGATTTGAAATCGCTGAAGTTGTATAATCCACAAATTTTGTCAGAAAGCGATGGTGAGGTTAGGCTTAGCAACAGTGTGGTGTTTCAACCTGATTCAGCACCTGTTTCTATTTATTTTGTTGACCCAAATGCAAGAACAACTGATTGGCTAATTTATAGTAACTCATACAGAGAAAATTTTAGAATGAAACAGACGCTTCCAGGTTGGATTTTAGAACTTGTTGGGAAATATGAGAATGAAATGGATAAATTGCGAATAAGATTAGACCGTTCTCTTTTTTATCCACACATGGTCGATTCCTATCATGGTGTAGGACATGTATCACGAGTGTTGTTTTTTGCATATTTGATAGCTAACGAACAATCATTAAGCTCATTAGAAAAAGAAGGATGCTATCTCTCTGCAATAATTCATGATTTAGGCAAACGTGATGATGTTGAGGGTGAGATTCATGGATATAGGTCAATGGAGCGCTACAAAGATAAGATAACAGAATTGATGGCGGATGATAATATGTGCCAGAGGATTCTTGATGCAGTTCGTTATCATTCTGTCCCAGATAATAAAACTCCAGAAGATGAGAAGTCTGATGTTGTTTGGAAAGTTTTGAAAGATGCTGATGCACTAGATCGATTTAGATTTGGCGGACGAGGTTGCGATAAGTCTTTTTTGCGAATGCCAATTTTCCGCACACATAAAGGTGAGGAACTTTTAAGCTTGGCCAGAAATCTTCAGGAATGGTGCGTGGACAATCTGTGGAATGAGCCATATAAAGAGATTATTCAAAGTATCAATCAATTTGTAAAAATAAAAAAGTAGAGAAATGTCATATATAGAAAAAAAAGGAAATATTTTCAACACTTCTGCGATGGCTGTTGTTAATACTGTTAATTGTGTGGGCGCAATGGGTAAAGGAATTGCCTTGGATTTCAAAATGCGCTTTCCAATGATGTTTAAGGCTTATCAAAAGATTTGTTTTGAACACAAGCTTCACCCTGGTCAAATTCTTCCGTATCATGATGATGACTTCCTAATCCTTAATTTTGCAATTAAGGATGATTGGAAAGACCCTTCAAAGGTTGAATGGATAGAAGAAACACTGCAGAAGTTTGTTCAAAATTACAAGAGGTTAGGTGTTACTTCTGTCGCGTTTCCATGGATGGGTGCTATGAATGGTGGATTACCAATTGAAATAATTAAAAAGATTATGAGGCAATATCTTGAAAACATAGAGGATGTTGATGTAGAGGTCTATGATTTTGACCCCCACGAGCCGTGTCCATTATTTAAGGCCTTGATGAAAATCTATACGGAGAATCTTTTCACGATAGAGGAACTATCTTCTATGTCAGATATAAAAGCTCGATATTGGGTTAAAATATATGATGCATTATCTACGGGACAGGTGGTAAGTATAAATGAACTTTGCCATTATATTGTAGATGGCAAGAGGATTATCGGAAAAACGAATATCGAGAGATTGTTTTTGTTTTTAACAAATTACAGAAAAGGTAAGTTCGCAGTTCAAAGAAGGATGATATAGCATTAAAAAAGCAGTCCGAAGACTGCTTCAAGCGAGAGAGAAGAGAAGGCTTATTCAGCCTTCTCTTTCTGCTCCTTTTCAGGAGTCTCGTAGAACTTGGTAGCAACTAGCACTACACGCTGGCGTTTCACACCATCCTTGTCAGTCCATTCTTCGGGTTTGAAGTAGCCCTCCACGTTGAGCATCTTGCCCTTGGTGAGCATGTCGAACGATGTGGCGTTCTCATTCTTGCGCCATGCTTCGATGTTGATGAAAGCCGACACACGATTGGTTTC
>Ga0181612_156015_pt1 | contig 61932 bp, 44 predicted proteins | sample HoacroProtozoa21_FD_119630 | JGI IMG/M metagenome (GOLD analysis project Ga0181612, IMG submission 119630) | Hoatzin crop microbial communities from Cojedes, Venezuel. Combined Assembly of Gp0051906, Gp0051904, Gp0051908
CGACATATAGCTCTTCTTCACCATTGGGAAAGTGATGCACTTCAAGAGAAGCGTTATCAGAATGAGCACAATTCCCATAGGGAAGAGTTTTGATAGCCAGTCGAATACGTAGATGGTGAACCAACGGTTGATTATTCGGAAGAGCGGCCAACCGAGAAAAACCAGTCGTTGCAGGTTGAGGTCTTTGCCCGTGATGGTCTGTTTCTCCACTCGTTGCAGCAGACGGAAGTCGTTAGGACCAACATACATTTCCATCTCTGTTGCCTGCTGACCAGTAGGGTCGATACTTGTTTGCATCTTGGCTTCATATTGTTTCAAGTATCCAGAGCCTTTCTCTTGTGGTATGGAAGTCATAAGTGCACCAGCGTCTATATCGTTTTTCGATATAAGCACAGCGCTGAAGAACTGGTTCTTGAATGCCACCCAGTCGAGCTTTTCGTCAATCTTTTCGTCGCGCTTCTCTGATGTCTCGTTCAGATAGTCTGTCGAGCCGCCAGCCTCTTTATAAGTCAGCGTTGCGTAGCGATTCTCGAATGTGAATCCCTTTTCCTGTTGCCGACAATGCTCTTTCCAGTTGATGTAGAGCGTGTTGTTGTTTGGTGCGAACGCTCCCGACAGTCCGTTAGCCTTTATTGAGAAGTGCAACATATAGTCGGGGCCGAGATGATAGTCGAGCACTATCGAGCCGTTACCGTTGCCTGCGTCTGCCGTGAGCGTGAGCGTAGAGTCGGTCTCGTTTGAGGGCGTGAAGTATAGCTCCTCGGTGCTGATGTTGGCCTCTTTCAGTGGAAGCGTGAAGCTGAGCGACTGGTCTTGTTTCTCAAACAGGGTAACGTCGGGGTTGCCTTTGTAGTCCTTGAAGTCTTTCACCACGGCTTTTTTGATTGTGCCGCCGTGCGTGTTCAGCGTCAGCTCCACCTTGTCGTTCTTCAGCACGATGTCGCTTTCTGCGCCCGACAGAGAGCCGTGGAACAGGGCAGTGGTATCGGTTTGAGCCTCTTCTATAGCCTCCTGCTTTTTCTTCTCAGCCTCTTGCTTTGCTTTCTTCTCGGCGTTGGCCTGCATCACTCTCTGTATGGAGTCTTGTTTCTGATAGGCCTCTATCTCTTCTTGTGAGGGTTGGTTATACCAACTGAATCCTATTAGGACAAGTGCAATGAGCACGAATCCTATGATGCTTTCCTTGTTCATTTCTTTCTTTGATTCTTTCTATTGTCAAACAGAATCTCTTTGTCAGTTGAAAATTGTCAATACTCGGTTATTTCGATACAATCGTTTTAATAAAATCCATGAATAACGGATGCGGGTGAAGCACGGTGGATTGGTATTCTGGGTGAAACTGTGTTCCGATATACCACTTCAGACTCGGTATCTCTACTATCTCTACGAGATTCGACTCCGGGTTCTTTCCTACGCACTGCATACCATTACGTTCGTACTCCGTTTCGTAGCCATTGTTGAACTCATAGCGGTGGCGATGGCGCTCTTCTATCAGCTCTTTTCCGTAGATGTTGAATGCTCGCGAGTTTTGGCGCAGCTTGCATTGATATGCTCCGAGGCGCATGGTGCCACCCATATTGGTGATGTTTTTCTGCTCTTCCATTATGTCAATCACGTTGTGCGGAGTCTTTTCGTCCATCTCTCTACTATTGGCGTCTGCATATCCCAATACGTTTCGTGCGAACTCAATCACCATCATTTGCATTCCCAAACATATACCAAACGTGGGAATGTTGTGGGTACGACAATAGTGGGCTGCCACTATCTTGCCCTCTATTCCTCGCTGACCGAATCCGGGGCATATCATAACGCCCTCTTGGTCTTTCAGTTTCTCTGCCACGTTGTCCTCGGTTATCTGTTCCGAGTTTACGAATGTCAGCACAGCCTTGCGGTCGTTGTAAACAGCTGCTTGCGAGAGTGATTCGCGTATGCTCTTATAGGCATCCTGTAGGTCGTATTTGCCTACAAGTGCTATATTGACAGTCTCTTTTGCTTTCTTTTGCTTATCGAGGAAGTTGCGCCACGGTCCTAATGCTGGTGTCTCGCCGACCTCCATTCCCATCTTGCGCAGTATGCAAGCGTCGAGGCCTTGCGACTGCATCATCACGGGAACTTCATAGATGGATGGCAGGTCTTCGCTCTGTACTACTGCGTCGAAGTCAACGTTGCAGAACTGTGCCACCTTGGAACGAATGTCGTCCGACAAGTGTTTCTCTGTGCGAAGAACGAGGATGTCTGGCTGTATTCCCACGCTGAGCAACTCTTTCACGGAGTGTTGCGTTGGCTTAGTCTTTAGCTCTTGTGCGGCTTTCAGGTAGGGAATGTATGTCAGGTGAACGCACAGTGCGTTTTGTCCGAGCTCCCATTTCATCTGTCGTATGGCTTCCAAGAATGGCATACTCTCGATGTCGCCAATTGTTCCGCCTATCTCAGTGATGACGAAATCGTAGTGGTCGCGTTGTCCGAGCGCCTTAATGTTTCGCTTTATCTCGTTAGTGATGTGAGGCACCACTTGTATGGTCTTTCCCAGATAGTCGCCCCGTCGCTCTTTGTCGATGACGGCCTTATAGATTCTTCCCGTAGTGAGCGAGTTGGCCTTTGTGGTCTGTATTCCCGTGAAGCGCTCGTAGTGTCCGAGGTCAAGGTCGGTCTCCATACCGTCCACCGTAACGTAGCATTCGCCATGCTCGTAGGGGTTGAGCGTTCCTGGGTCGATATTGATGTACGGGTCGAATTTCTGTATTGTGATGTTGTAACCACGGGCTTGCAATAGCTTGCCGATAGACGACGAGATGATGCCCTTGCCGAGCGAAGAAACCACGCCGCCTGTAACAAAGATGTATCTTGTTTCTGCCACGATTATAAAGTAATTGTTTGTTTATATGGTGCAAAGGTACGAAAATTCTCGTTTCCATACAAATTATTCAGAGGAAAAATCTTTGGCAGTTACGATTACTTTCACTATCTTTGCACCCGAAAACAACAATCAACTATATGAAACACGTAAAAACTTTTGTAGCATTATTGGCAATGACAACATTCGCTAACGACGTTGATGCGCAACAGACGCTGAAGTCAGGAATTGATTTGACAAATATGAACACGTCGGTAGCCCCTGGTAAGAGCTTCTACGACTATGCTTGTGGGGGATGGATGAAGAAGAATCCGCTGCCGGCAGCATACTCGCGTTACGGCAGCTTCGACGTGCTCGACGAGAAGTGTAATAGTCAGATAAAGGGCATTCTCACCGACTTGCAACAGTCTGACCATGCCAAAGGAACGATAGAACAGAAAGTGGGCGACCTCTACAAGCTCTCGATGGACAGTGTGCGCCGTAACAAGCAGGGCACAGCCCCGGTACAACCAATGCTGAAGAAGCTCGAAGATGCAACCAACAACTCGCAACTGTTTGAACTTGAACTAACTATGGCATCATCCATTCCGTCGCCTTTCTATGGATACGGGTATATGGCAGACGAGAAACAGGCCACCGAGAACATTCTCGCATTCATGCAGGGAGGACTGACGCTTGGCGAGAAATCATACTATCTCGACGACGACGAAGCCACGAAACAAGTGCGAGAGGCTTACAAGAGATACGTGGAGAAAATGTTTCGCATCTATGGATTCTCTGCGTCGGAAGCAAAGAAAAAGATGCAGAGCGTGCTCTCGACTGAGACACAACTGGCGCGAGTTTCAAGAAGCAGGACCGAACTGCGCGACCCTGAAAAGAATTACAACAAAATGACATTGGCAGACTTCCAATTCCGCTATCCTAATATAATGGTGAATCGTCTTATGCAGAATGAGGGAGTTGACACAAAATATTACCAAGATTTACTCGTTGGTCAGCCCGACTTTTTAGACGGTGTTAACACCCTGATTGGTAAAATTTCAACGTTTGACTATCGTACTATTCTGGAGTGGAGAATAATAGACGACTCGGCGCCTTACCTTAGTGATGAGACCGAGGCAGCCAACTTCCAATTCTTTGGAAAGGAGAAATCGGGCCGTGAGACCGACTTCCCTCTCTGGAAACGCTCGGTGAAACAAATGAACTCCTCGCTCGGAGAAGCCGTTGGAAAGATATATGCTGAGAAATACTTCCCAGAGTCGTCGAAGGAGAGAATGGTGCAACTGGTGAACAATCTAAAGACTGCTCTCGGTGAGAGAATACAGGCGCAATCGTGGATGTCTGACTCTACTAAGCAGAACGCAATGGACAAACTATCCACTTTCTACGTGAAAATAGGATATCCCAATAAGTGGACTGACTTCAGCGCACTAACCATCGACCCGAACCTTTCTTATTACGAGAACACGTTAGCCTGCCGAAAGTTCTGGAACAAACACGACTACGAAGAGCGCGTGGGTAAGCCTGTTGACAAAGACCACTGGTATATGTTGCCTCACACCGTCAACGCATACTATAATCCGCCTACTAATGAGATTTGCTTCCCGGCAGGCATTCTCCAGCCTCCATTCTTCGATGCAGAGGCCGACGACGCCTTCAACTACGGAGCAATAGGAGTGGTGATAGGGCACGAGATGACCCACGGATTCGACGACCAGGGTCGCAAGTACGACAAATCAGGCAATATGCATGAATGGTGGACCGAGAGCGATGCAGAGAACTTCAAGCAGCGCACCAGTAGATATGCCGACTTCTTCTCGAAGATTGAAGTGCTGCCGGGACTTAACTCCAACGGTGAGCTCACGCTCGGAGAGAATCTTGCCGACCACGGTGGCCTGCAAGTGGCATTTTGCGCTCTCAAGAACGCCATGAAGAACAACCCGTTGCCCACCATCGACGGCTTCACGCCAGAGCAACGTTTCTTCCTTGCTTATGCCAACGTATGGGCTGCAAACATAACAGACAAGGAGATTCGCAATCGTGTGAAGACCGACCCTCACTCGCTCGGAAGGTGGCGCGTTGACGGAGCCTTGCCCCACATAGACGCTTGGTACGATGCGTTTGGAATCACAGCATCCGACCCGATGTTTGTTCCCAAGGCTGACCGTCTCGACCTTTGGTAAGCAGATGAATCGTTCGCACGATTAGGACAAATCGGACAAAACAGGCTCGCAAGAAACTGCACTTGCCACGCTGTTTTGTCCGATTTGCTTTAATCGCAAGTTATCACCACCGTAGTGTCCGATTATTACGGTGGAAACAATCGGACATTTCCATAACAATAAGAAACTGAATCCACCCTTTCTCTTCTCAGCCGTGCGGGGGTATAGGATAGTTTGTGGTTTAAATGAAAAGATGAATCCGTGGTGGAGAGGATTTGCAAAAACAGAAAGCCGGAAAGAGACGCGTGGTTTCCTTCCGGCTTTGTCGTTGTGATGCAGTTATGCGAGGGGGACGAAGACGGAGAATTTGCTGCCTTCTCCCTCCTTGGAGTCCACGTCGATATATCCGCCTATCTTCTCGGCGAAGTCGCGGCATAGCATCAGTCCGAGTCCGCTGCCCTCCTCGTTGGCCGTGCCGTAGGAGGAGAAAGAAATGCCGCGCTTTATGTTTGCCATCTGTTCTTCGCTCATTCCCTTTCCGTGGTCGATTACTGCGATGCGTGCGTAAGGCATCTCTCGTGTCATAGTAATCTCGATGGAACTGTTTTCCGAGGAGAACTTTATTGCGTTAGAGATGAAGTTGCGCACTACGGTCTTCACCATGTCGTTGTCTGCGTGCACTATTATTGCCTCGTTAGGGTCTTCCACTTTGAGGCTTATTTTCTTCATCTGTGCCACCATTTGGAATACTTCTATGAGTGGCGGTATCACGTCGTTAAGGTCGAAGTCTTGGTACACTACGTGGAGACGCCCCGTCTGGCTCTTTGTCCATTTCAGCAGGTTGTCGAGCAGGTGGAACACTTCGTCGGTCTCGCGGTTAGCGTCTTCAAGCAGCTTATAGAACTCGGCTCCTATCTGTTCGGGCTGTATCAGCTGCGTGAGCATATTGAGCACTTCCTTTACGGAGGTCATTGGCGAACGCAAGTCGTGCGCTATCACGGAGTACATCTTGTCGCGTCCTTCTACTGTTGACCGTAGTTCTTCGTTTTGCTTGACGATGATTCGTTTTGCTGCCACGAGCGAAATCTGGTGCATCACTCGTATCACGAGTTCCTCTTTGTTGAAAGGCTTCGTGAGAAAATCGTTGGCACCGACCTCGAATCCTTTTACTAAGTCCGAGGGAGAGTTAAGGGCGGTGAGGAAGATGATAGGCGTCTCCTTTGTTTCGTCGTCTCCTTTTAGCACTTTGGCAGCGTCGAAACCGCTGATGTCGGGCATCATGACGTCGAGCAGAATGAGGTCGGGATGCTCTTGCTTTGCCACCTCGATGCACTGGTGTCCGTTGTTTGCTGTGCACACTTTGAACTTCTCGTTTGTGAGAAGAATCTTTAGCAGTAGCACGTTAGAAGGCACGTCGTCAACGATTAGTATCTTATAGTCGCTTCTGTTAATCTGCGCTTCAATGTTGTTTTGGGTTGCCATTGTCGTCTCTTTTTACTATTGTGTGCAAAAGTAGTCGTTTTTTTGGATATTTCCAAACTTTTGCGCTTTTATTTGTATTCTGCCCAACTTTTTATGTCTATTTCCTCTGGTAGAGTGTTACAGAATGCTGATATGAATGCGCTTGCGAGGCGAGAGTTGGTGAGCAGCGGTATGTTGAGGTCTATGGCTGCTCGCCTGATTTTATATCCATTGGTTAGCTCGTGTGCCGTGAGATTCTTGGGAATGTTCACCACAAGGTCTATCTCGCGATTGTGTAGCATGGTAAGGGCGTTGGGTTGCTGTTGGTCGGATGGCCAGTAAACGGTAGTGTTGTCTATCCCGTTTTCAGTGAGATAGCGCGATGTTCCTCCTGTGGCGAACAGCTTATATCCGTGCTCCGAGAGCGTGCGTGCGGCGTCGAGCATCTCTGCCTTTTGCTTCGCTCCTCCGGTGGATAGCAGTATGTTCTTCTTTGGAATCCTCATTCCCACGGATAGCATCGCCTTTAGCAGGGCCGTGTTGGTATCGTCGCCAAGGCATCCCACTTCGCCTGTTGATGCCATATCAACACCAAGCACTGGGTCTGCTTTCTGCAGGCGGTTGAACGAGAACTGCGATGCCTTGATGCCAACGTAGTCGAGGTCGAACAGACTCTTGTGGGGACGCTCTACTGGTAGTCCCATCATTACTTTGGTGGCAAGCTCTATGAGATTTATCTTCAACACCTTGCTTACGAATGGGAACGAGCGCGATGCTCTCAGATTGCACTCTATGACCTTTATGTCATTCTCGCGTGCAAGATATTGAATGTTGAACGGTCCGCTGATATGCAGCTCCTCGGCAATCTTTCGGCTGATGCGCTTAATGCGACGCATAGTCTCGTAGTATAGCTTCTGAGGGGGGAACTGTATGGTAGCGTCGCCTGAGTGTACGCCGGCAAACTCAATGTGTTCACTGATGGCGTAGGCGATGATTTCTCCGTTGCGTGCTACGGCGTCCATTTCAACTTCCTTTGCGTGCTCTATGAATTGGCTTACAACGACGGGATGGTCTTCCGACACGTTGGCAGCAAGACGCAGGAAACGCTCAAGCTCCTCGCGGTTGGAACATACGTTCATTGCTGCTCCCGACAGCACGTAAGAGGGACGCACAAGAACGGGGAAGCCTACGCGGTCGATGAATCGGTCTATCTCTTCCATCGAGGTGAGGGCGCTCCATGCTGGTTGGTCTATTCCGTTGCGGGCGAGCATCGACGAGAACTTTGCGCGGTCTTCGGCGTTGTCAATGTCGCGTGCGCTTGTTCCGAGTATTGGAACTCGCTGCTCGTCGAGCCTCATTGCGAGGTTGTTGGGTATTTGTCCGCCTGTAGATACTATTACACCGTGGGGACATTCCAGCTCTATTATGTCTATGACGCGCTCGAATGTCAGTTCGTCGAAGTAAAGACGGTCGCACATATCGTAGTCGGTGGATACTGTTTCGGGGTTATAGTTTATCATCACCGAGCGATAACCCTCCTTACGAATGGTGTTCAACGCTTGCACACCGCACCAGTCGAACTCTACCGACGAGCCTATTCTGTAGGCTCCGGAACCGAGCACTATGATGCTTCGTCGGTCGTTGGCGAAGTCTATGTCGTGTGCTGTCGCGGCGTAAGTGAGGTATAGATAGTTAGTCTGTGCAGGATATTCAGCGGCGAGAGTGTCTATTTGTTTAACGTATGGTGTGATGCCATAGCTCTTTCTCAAAGAACGTATTGCGAGACCGGCCTTAGCCATATTCTGCATATCGCCTTCGAGTCCCACGGCACGGGCTATTTGGAAATCAGTGAATCCGTAAACCTTAGCTTCACGCAACAGTTCGCGTCCCACGGTGTTGATGCTCTTTTGTTTCCTTAGTCGTTCGTCGATGTCGATGATGTGGCGTAGTTTTTCGAGGAACCAGTTGTCTATCTTTGTCAGTTCGTGTATCTGCTCGTTTGTATATCCTCGGTGCATCGCCTTCGATATGATGAAGACTCGTTTGTCGGTTGGTTCGCGCAGTGCAGCGTCGATGTCGTCTATTTCGAGTTCCTTGTTTTCCACGAAGCCGTGCATGCCTTGACCTATCATTCTTAGGCCTTTCTGTATGGCTTCCTCGAAGTTGCGTCCTATTGCCATCACTTCGCCAACCGACTTCATCGACGAGCCGAGTTCGCGGTCAACGCCACGGAACTTGCTAAGGTCCCATCGTGGTATCTTGCAGACAACGTAGTCGAGTGCGGGCTCGAAGAAAGCGCTTGTGGTCTTGGTTACCGAGTTCTTCAGCTCAAACAGACCGTAGCCCAGTCCTATCTTCGCCGCAACGAATGCGAGCGGATATCCTGTGGCCTTCGATGCGAGTGCCGAGGAACGGCTCAGTCGTGCGTTCACTTCGATGACACGGTAGTCTTCGCTCTTTGGGTCGAGGGCGTATTGCACGTTGCATTCGCCTACTATTCCTATGTGTCTTATTATCTTGATGGAAAGTGCGCGCAGTTTGTGGTATTCGGAGTTGGTGAGTGTCTGCGATGGAGCTATCACGATGCTCTCGCCAGTGTGTATGCCGAGTGGGTCGAAGTTTTCCATATTGCAGACGGTGATGCAGTTATCGTAACGGTCGCGCACCACCTCGTATTCAACTTCTTTCCATCCTTTCAGGCTCTTTTCAACGAGCACTTGGGGCGAAAACGAAAAGGCTTTCTCTGCCAATCGTTCGAGCTGTTCCTCGTCGTCGCAGAAACCGCTACCAAGTCCTCCCAAGGCGTAAGCGGCACGTAGAATTACGGGATAACCAAGATTTCGTGCGGCTTCTTTGGCTTGCTCAATGCTCTCGCAGGCTTCGCTGTTTATAGTCTTAACGTCTATCTCGTCGAGCTTCTCTACGAAAAGCTCACGGTCTTCAGTGTCGATGATTGCCTGCACGGGAGTTCCTAACACCTTGACGCCATACTTTTCAAGAGTACCGTTCTTGTAGAGTTCCACGCCGCAGTTGAGCGCTGTCTGTCCTCCGAATGCGAGCAAGATGCCGTCGGGACGTTCTTTCTCGATAACTCTCTCAACGAAATATGGTTGCACTGGCAGGAAGTAGATTTGGTCGGCAACTCCTTCCGAAGTCTGCACAGTGGCAATGTTTGGGTTTATTAGCACCGTCTCGATACCCTCTTCGCGAAGTGCTTTCAGTGCTTGCGAGCCAGAATAGTCGAACTCTCCTGCCTCGCCAATCTTTAATGCTCCAGAGCCGAGGAGCAACACCTTATTTATATTGTCGTATTTCATTTCTTCAATGTCTCTACAAATCTGTCAAACATAAACTCTGTGTCAACTGGGCCAGAGCAGGCTTCAGGATGGAATTGAGAGGTGAACCAAGGGTTCGACTGATGGCGTATTCCTTCGTTACTGCCATCGTTCATGTTGACGAACAGCTCTGCCCAATCGTGGTCGAGTGTCGATGCATCTACTGCATATCCGTGGTTTTGAGAAGTGATATAGCAACGGTCGGTTCCTACTTCTCGTACTGGTTGGTTGTGAGAGCGGTGGCCGTATTTCAGCTTGTAAATCTTTGCGCCACCAGCCTTGGCAAGCAGTTGATTGCCCATACAGATACCGCATATTGGCTTTCTCGAATTGTTCATCTGTTTGCGCACTATCTGTACCGCCTCTTCACACATATCGGGGTCGCCTGGTCCGTTAGCAAGAAATAGTCCGTCGAACTCCATTGACGTGTAGTCGTAGTTCCAAGGCACCCTTATCACCTCGACGCCTCTGCGTATGAGACAGCGTATGATGTTGTTTTTCACACCGCAGTCAACAAGCACCACGCGCAGGCCCGCTCCTTCGTTATACCTTATTATCTGCTTACAAGAGACGCGGTCAACAAAGTTCACGCCCTCGTATTGTGCTTCGGGAATATTGTCGGGTTCATCGTCGAAGATTATTTTTCCCATCATCACTCCGTGTTCTCGTAGCACTTTTGTTAACTGTCGTGTATCTATTCCAGTGATGCCGGGCACTTGCTCTCGCTTTAGCCAGTCGGCAAGACTCTCGCATGCATTCCAATGGCTGTACTTTTCACTATAGTCGGCCACTATTATTGCCGAGGCGTGTATCTTGTCGCTCTCCATGAACGTGGCAAGTCCGTTGTCTTCTATAGTGAATGGTGGCACTCCGTAGTTACCTACGAGAGGGTAGGTTAGCGTCATGAGCTGACCTGCGTATGACGGGTCTGTGAGGCTTTCAGGATATCCCATCATTGCCGTATTGAATACAACTTCTCCTGCCACGGGTTTCTCGTATCCGAAAGACTCACCGTGGAATGTGGTTCCGTCGCTGAGCACTAATGTTACTTTGCGCATTGGTCGATGTTTAGAATTTTCTTTCAAATTGATATACGTTCTCTATGTAGTTGATGAAGGCTTGGTTCACTAACTTTGTTCCACCTGGTGTTGGATAGTCGCCAGTAAAGTACCAATCGCCTTGGTTGCATGGTATTGCGTCGTGAAGACCCTCGATAGACTGATACACCAGTTCGATGGGCGTTTCTACGTCGGCTGGTCGTAACATCTCAACCATCTTATTGTTGAGTTCTTCCACGGTGAAGGGCTTGTAAAGGTCTTTTACGCAGTCTCGCATCTGCTCCTTTGGTTTCTCTATCTCTGCCTTGCAAGCGTGATATGTCTGGTCTATCAGTGAGTATCTACCAGTTTGTTTAAGAAGTGCTATGCAGGCGCGGAAAGCGATGAACTCTTCAAGGCGTGCCATGTCAATGCCATAATAGTCTGGATAGCGTATCTGCGGACTTGAGCTGACGATAACTATCTTTTTCGGGTGAAGACGGTCGAGAATCTTGATTATACTCTCGCGGAGAGTTGTACCGCGCACTATGCTGTCGTCGATGACAACGAGATTGTCTATGCCTGGCACTATTGATTCGTATGTGATGTCGTACACGTGTGACGCAAGGTCGTTACGAGAGTTTCCCTCTGTTATGAACGTTCTAAGTTTTATGTCTTTCCATGCCACTTTCTCGGAACGTACGTATTGATGGAGTATTTGTTCCAGTTCCTCATGGGTGGGAGTGTGGTCGAGAGCCTCTATTCGGGCAATCTTCTGCTCGTTGATGTATCGTTTGAAGCTGTCGAGCATTCCGTAGAATGCCACTTCTGCCGTATTTGGAATGAAAGAGAAAACGGTGTGCTCCACGTCGTTGTCGATGGCTTTCAATATCTGCGGCATGAGGTTCTCGCCGAGTTTCTTTCTTTCCTTATATATATCACGGTCGTTTCCGCGACTAAAATATATGCGCTCGAAAGAGCAGGCGGCATTGGCGCGTTGTTCTATTATTTGCTCTGTGGAGCATTCGCCTGCTCTGTTCACTATGAGAGCCTGCCCAGGATGAAGTTCTTCTATGTCGGCAGCTTCGAGGTCGAACGTCGTTTGAAGCACGGGACGCTCACTTGCCAATGCCACAAATTCCTCGTTCTTGTACCAGAAGGCAGGTCGTATTCCCCATGGGTCTCGCATAGAAAACATCTCTCCGCTTCCTGTCATTCCGCACATAACGTAACCTCCGTCGTATAGCGGCATAGCGGTTCTTAGCACGTCGCCCATAGAGACGTGTTGCTCTATGTAGCGCGTGATGTCGGTGCCCGAAAGTCCTTTTGCGAGAGCATCCTGGAACTTGTATTCCACTTCACGGTCGAGTCTGTGGCCCATCCATTCCAGTGTTATGTAGCTATCGCTATATACTCGTGGGCATTGCCCTTGTGATGTTATCTTTGCAAACACCTCGTCGATGTTTGTCATGTTGAAGTTTCCGCAGAGACAGAGATTCTTTGCCTTCCAATTGTTTCGGCGAAGGAAAGGATGAACATATTGCATTCCGCTCTTTCCCGTAGTGGAGTATCTGAGATGACCCATATAGATTTCTCCCGCGAACGGTAGCGTCTGGCGGGCTTCGTCGGGGTCTGTTTGTTTGAGCTGCTTATGCACGTTGGCGAATATCTCGGTGATGGCGTTGGAGCCCATCTGCCTCTCTCTGAACATATACTCCTGACCAGGCGTGCTTTCGAGTTTAACGCAAGCAATTCCCGCTCCCTCTTGTCCTCTGTTATGCTGCTTCTCCATCATAAGATAGAGTTTATTGAGGCCGAACATCCACGTGCCGTATTTCTGCTCGTAGTAGTCAAGCGGCTTCAGAAGGCGTATCATGGCAACGCCGCACTCGTGCTTGAGTTGTTCCATACTGTTTGCTTTCTTCTCTTTTACTCTACTGTTACAGATTTTGCAAGGTTTCTTGGTTGGTCAACATCCTTGCCTTTGCAAACGGCAATGTGGTATGCCAACAGTTGTAGAGGAATGGTAGAGAGTAGTGGTTCGAGGCATTCTTTCGTTTGCGGAAGTTCGAGCACCTCATCGGCTATTCGGCTTATGGTCTCGTCGCCTTCCGATACTATTGCAATCACCTTTCCCTTGCGGGCTTTCACTTCTTGTATGTTGCTCACCACCTTCTCATACATAGCGTCGTGTGGAGCTATTACTACGACAGGCATATCGCTGTCTATCAATGCAATTGGACCGTGCTTCATTTCTGCTGCTGGATAGCCCTCTGCGTGTATATAACTTATCTCCTTCAGCTTCAGCGCTCCTTCGAGGGCCACGGGGTAGCTGTAGCCTCGTCCCAAGTAAAGGAAGTTGTGAGCGTATGTGAACGTGCGCGAAAGGTCGGCTATTTTGTTGTTCAGTTTAAGCACTTCCTTTATCTTTCCTGGGATTTCGTGCAACGCCTTCACTGTGGAAACATACTCTTCGTCGGTTATCGTTCCACGCTCTTTGCCAAGTGCCAGTGCAAGCATTGTGAGCACACTGACCTGACCCGTGAATGCTTTCGTAGAGGCAACGCCGATTTCGGGTCCTACGTGTATGTAGCTTCCAGTATCGGTGGCGCGCGGTATGCTCGAACCGACGGCATTACATATTCCGTATATGAATGCTCCACTCTCGCGAGCCAACTTGATGGCTGCCAACGTGTCGGCGGTTTCGCCGCTCTGTGATATGGCGATAACAACGTCGTCGGGAAATATCACTGGGTTACGATAGCGGAACTCCGAAGCGTACTCCACTTCGACAGGAATACGGCACATACTCTCTATGAGTTGCTTGCCAATAAGTCCTGCGTGCCAACTTGTGCCACACGCTACGACTATAATGCGACGTGCATTCAGTAACCGTTCCTTATGGTCGATTACTGCGGAAAGCACCACATTGTCGCTTTCAACGTTTACTCGTCCGCTCATGCAAGTGGAAAGACAGTCAGGTTGCTCGAATATCTCTTTAAGCATGAAGTGTGCAAATCCGCCTTTTTCGAGTTGACCGAGGTTGATGTCAACTGTTTGAATGTCTGGATTTAGACGAAGATTGTACATATCAACAACTTTCAATTCCTCGCCTCTTCTTAGCACAGCAATGTTTCCGTCGTCGAGATAGACCACCTTGTCTGTGTATTCCACTATAGGACTTGCGTCGCTTGCAAGGAAGAACTCGTCTTCGCCTATGCCTACAACGAGCGGGCTTTGCTTCCTTGCTGCTATGATTTGGTCGGGCTGGCGACGGTCGAGCACGGCGAAAGCGTATGCACCGATTACCTCGTGAACAGCCAACTGCACAGCCGTGAGCAAGTCGAGTTGTTTGCGTTCCTGTATGTATTCAATTAGCTGAACAAGCACTTCCGTGTCTGTGTCGCTGCGGAACTGTACGCCTTTTCCCATCAGCTTACTCTTCAAGTCGGCATAGTTCTCGATGATGCCGTTGTGTATGATGGCAAGGTTTTTCGACATGGAGTAGTGGGGGTGAGCATTCACCGACGACGGTTCGCCATGAGTAGCCCAGCGTGTGTGTGCAATGCCTACGGTTCCGCTGACGTCTTTGTCTTCGCAGAATGCCACGAGATTGTCCACCTTCCCCTTTGTCTTATATACGTTCAGTTCGCCCGACGACGATGCCAATGCCACTCCAGCCGAGTCGTAGCCTCTATACTCCAGCCTCCTCAGTCCCTTTATCAACACTGGATAGGCTTCTCTCTTTCCGATGTATCCTACAATTCCGCACATACTTTATATCTCTGTTTGCAATCTTTTTGTTCCTTGTTCTATCGTCGTAAACGAATTGGATTATTATTCCTTTTTTATTTTATAAAAGTAAATGGAAAGCGGAAAATCATGTTTGGCAGTGGTTGCCTTGCAGGGTGATTGATTTTCCGTTTCCCATTTCTTGTGTCTTGTTGTTCTTGTTATTATTTCAAGATGTTGTAGAGCAGCGACGTGAGCGAAATCAAGATTGATGTTCCTGAGAACCATAGCGACGTCGTTGCACCCACGTTGGAGTTTTGCGCCTTCACCTTGTTGGGCTCCACGTATAGTATGTCGTTTTGCTGAAGATAGTAGTAGGGCGAGTTCACTATGTTAGCGTCGTTCAAGTCGAGCGTGTGGAATGTCTTTCTACCCTGAGCGTCTTCACGAATGAGCTGAACGTTGTTTCTCACGCCATGAATGCCTAAGTCGCCTGCCTTTGCAAGTGCTTCAAGCACGTTTATCTTCTCGTTGCTTACCGAATACATACCTGGATGACCCACTTCGCCAATCACCGAAATCTGATAGTTTGCCATGCGCACCGTAACAATCGGGTTCTCGTTGGCGTTCATGTAGGGCGTAATCTTGTCGTGAACCAACTTCTCTGCTTGCGACTTTGTAAGCCCGCCGAGGTGCAACTTTCCTATAATCGGGAACTCAATGTCGCCGTTGTTGTCAACCAAATACGACTGTAGCACGGGATGCGAAGTCGAGCTCTTGCTCAGACCGGCACTAACCGTCGTCGGCACGGTCATATTAAATGGCACTGCGGCTTCGGGTTCTGTCGTGCTGACAGTAATTGTTAAGATGTCCTTTGGCATTATTCGAGCATCATAAAGAGGCTGTGAAGTGTCGCCCTTGTACTCGTCGCGATTTTGGAAGTAAGCCACGTCCTTTGTGCTTGCGCAGCCTGTTAAGACAATAGCTACGGTAAGCATCGTAAGCGTTGACATTAGTCTCTCTCTCAGTTTCATTTGTGCGATTATTTTTCTTATTACATTATTCTACGGTGCAAAGGTAATTCTTTTTTTTCATGTTGCAAAACATTTCGGCAAAAAATCACACTTTTACCACATCATAGTTCTATTTTCGCGCCAGCCATAAGCCAAAGGCCTGGTTGCATTACGGCGCTTAAATCATAATAATGATGGTTTGTCAGGTTGTCGCCTTTCACGTAAACGCTCCATCGTTTCTCTTGCCACGTCAGCTGACAGTCCAGCTTCCAATACGGATGATAGCCGTTCATTCGCTGTTGCCATCGCCCTTGCCAAGTGGCCCAAAGGCGACTGAAAACATGATGCCGTACTTCGGTGGTGAATTTATGTCGCAGATATTCAAGCGCATATAGCGAACGATAGATTGGTTTGTCAGTGGAGTGGTGCTGATAGATGTATGCGTAGCCAACTTTCATCGTAATACCGTTCAACTTATATTCAGCATTGGCCGATATTCCCATATTATCGAGCTTTCCGATGTTCATAGATTCATATCGCGTCGATTCCTCGTTTGTCATCACCCAGTCTATAATATCTTTTCCATGACAATAGAATAACTGTGTCTCGACATTGATATTATGATTCTTTCCTAACATAACCGTAGTACCTACCTTAACAGTATTGTTTCGTTCTGGCTTCAGGGTCGGGTCGCCTTTTTGTATTACGTTGTTCATGTACATATCTGTATATGTTGGCATTCTTAACGCATTGTTCAATGAAAAGTAGAGCTTAGCTGTTTCGTTTGGTCGCCAAGCGATGTCGATGCCAGGCGATAGCGAATTGTTTTTACTCCCCTGAGTAGTGTTCTTTGTCTTATTGGCGAGTATTCCGGCTGAAATAGTCCATTTTTCGAGCACAACGTCGTGTTCGAGAAAAATGCTTATGCTCGTTCTCTTGGCCTGCTTGTCGTAGCGGCGTTCCGAGCCTCTTATCTGCTTAAAGTCTATAGAGTCGAGAGCCTCTCCGAGAGCAGTGCTTATGATGTTCTCACCACGCAGTTCTGCGCCTATCGCAGTCTTACCTAAAGCCCAAGTAGTGTGGGCGTTGAATGATGCACCGTAAACGTCGAGACGATGATAGTTTTCGCCTGCCGAAGCGCCTTCTTGTCCCCGTATTAGTTGGTAATGGTCGTAGCTTCTGTTCCAAAAGACGGTCGGTTCAATGCAGAGGGATAGTGGTAGTCTGTTTATTTTTCCAGTGATAGAAGTTATCAGCCGTCGCGTCTCTTCGTATTGATTGTCGTATTTCGCTGAATAGAAAGTATTTGCTCCGTAGTCTTGAAGTGTCGCTCCAATTTGCCAATCAAGGTCGATAGGCTTCGTCGTTATGCTACCTTTATAGTATGCTCTTGCTTTTTTTAAGTCGCTATTGTCGGTTCCCCCATCTGTTCGTAAGTAGCCGCCACTTAATTGGTTGCGCGAGTTTGGTTTAACAATAGATGCAGAGCCTCCGATGTCAACCGTTCCGTAAGAACCAGCCTCTGCCTTTACTCTTCCGCCACTTTCCTTGTCGTTGCGCGTTACGATGTTGATGGCTCCGGAAAAAGCCGATGTCCCGAATAGTCGGGCAGCACCGCCTTCGAGTATCTCTATGCGCTCAATATCGTCGATTCCAACGGGAAAATCGGCAGCATTATGACCCGTTTGAGGGTTGCTGATGCTTACGCCGTTAAGAAGAATAGTGATTTGGTCGAAAGTACCACCATTGATGCTGATGTCCGTCTGTACACCAAAGCCACCGCGCTGACGGACATCTACGCCCGTGGCTTGCTTTAAAAGGTCGTTCACCGTGGTTGACGGGTTCTTCTGAATGTCGTCGCGATTAATCACGGCGACCATCTTTGCCGCCTGCATCTGTGATAGCGGCACTCGCGAGCCTCTTACCTGAAGCTCATCGAGCACGACGCTTTCGCCTCGCATAAACGTAGTGTCGTCGGGTAGGGGAAGGGTACTGATGCCGTCGGCTTTGGCGTATGTTAATGTGGCAACGCTAAGCACGCCAACGAGCACTTCCCTGCCGAGCACCGCGAAGAGAGAGTATCCCTTGCGCGAGAAATGCTTGAAGCGGAAGACGTCTCGATTGATAGTCTTTTTGTTCATAAATCTGTTTGTTTTTTGAAAAAGAGGATGCAAAGTTAGCAATAAAAGGGCGAAAAACATTCGTTTCGCTCGTTTTTCTTATTTATTATTCGTAATTTTGCACGCCAAAAGGATAATACGACATGAGACTTTGGACTGATGAAGAGCTTGCGCAGTTGCTCGATAAGAAGATATTTCACTTGATTTCATCCGTGGCCGACAGCCTTGGAGTGGAGTGCTATGTAGTGGGAGGATATGTGCGCGACCTCTTTCTTGAGCGACAAACAAACGATATTGATGTGGTCGTTGTAGGCAGTGGAATAGCTGTGGCAGAGGCTCTTAAACAGCAACTGGGGCGAAACGCTCACCTTACTGTCTTCCGTAACTTCGGGACAGCACAGGTGAAATGGCGTGGAGAAGAAGTTGAGTTTGTTGGTGCGAGGCGTGAAAGTTATCGCAGAGGGTCGCGAAAACCAATCGTTGAAGACGGCACGTTGGAAGACGACCAGAATAGAAGAGATTTTACAATCAATGCAATGGCCGTATGTTTGAATAGTGGTCGTTATGGCGAACTTGTTGACCCGTTCGATGGCATTGCCGACCTTGAAGACCGCATAATACGCACTCCGCTCGACCCTGACATCACCTTTTCCGATGACCCTCTTCGTATGATGAGGGCAATAAGATTTGCTTGCCAACTGAAGTTCGGATACGAAGATGATACGTTTGTAGCCATAGAACGTAATGTCGATAGAATAAAGATAGTTAGTGGCGAACGTATAAAGGATGAATTGAACAAGATATTATCGACCGACGAACCGAGTCGTGGCTTCTTCGATTTGCAGCGTTCGGGATTGCTTAACATTATCTTGCCCGAACTTGCTGCTCTCGACATTGTGGAGCAACGAAACGGACGCGCACATAAGAACAATTTCTATCATACGCTTGAAGTGGTGGACAATGTTGCGAAAAAGTCGGACAACCTATGGCTTCGTTGGGCTGCGTTGCTTCATGATATAGGTAAGACTAAGAGTAAACGATGGGAACCCGTACAAGGTTGGACGTTCCATAATCATAATTATCTCGGTGCGAGAATGGTGCCACAGATATTCAAACGTCTGATGCTTCCCCTCGATATGAAGATGAAATACGTGGAGAAACTCGTGGAACTACACATGCGTCCAATCGCCATTGCCGACGAAGTAGTTACTGACAGTGCCGTCAGAAGATTGTTAAACGACGCTGGCGACGACATTGACGACCTTATGACTCTATGTGAGGCAGATATCACGAGCAAGAACGAACAGCGCAAACGTCATTTCTTGGAAAACTTCAGAATGGTGAGAGAGAAGCTATCAGACCTGAAAGAACGCGACTATAAGCGTCTGCTTCAGCCAGTTATCGATGGCAATGAAATAATGGAGATGTTCCATTTGAAACCCTCTAAAGAGGTGGGAGAATTGAAGAAAGTGCTGAAAGATGCGGTGCTCGACAATCGTGTGCCAAACGAGCGCGAACCACTAATGGAACTGCTCCGAAAAACCGCCACCGAGATGGGGCTGGCAGAGTGTCATTGATATGGATTTTTAATGTATGCAAGAAAAATCAGCGAACCTGCCTTTCTGTACCGACGAACGTTCAGAAAACAACGATGAACGCTCGTTTTTCTGTTCTTTTGCACCATAAAGGACAAACGTTTTCAAAAATAGAACAACACTTCAATAAGAATTGTTAAATGTTAAAAGAAAAGTCGCGCTATTACATAGTTATTGTGTAATTTTGCAGCGCGAAAACAGAATATATAATATAATAAGGTATAAAATAAAGTATGGAAATGAACAAAGTGTTTATCACGGCTGCTGCCACGCTCTTGCTATTCTCGTGTGGCAAGAAAGGCGGTATGCAACTTGGAGACAACGAGTATCCCGTGCAAAGAGTCGAGACACAGAATGCCTCGATGCAGACTACCTATCCAGCAACCATTAAGGGAGTGCAGGATGTGGAAATCCGACCGAAAGTGGCAGGATTTATCACCAAGATTTGTGTGAAAGAGGGTCAGAGCGTTTCGGCAGGACAACTGCTATTCGTTATTGACAATGCTACCTATCAAGCAGCTGTTCGTCAGGCTCAAGCCGCAGTAAACACGGCGCAGGCCCAGCTGAACACGGCTAAGCTGACTTATGAGAACAATAAGCAACTCTATGAAAACAAGGTGATTGGCGACTATCAACTGCAGTCGGCAGAGAATACCTACAGTCAAGCTCAAGCAGCATTAGCACAGGCAAAGGCTTCTCTCGCTTCGGCAAAAGAGACGCTCAGTTACTGTTATGTGAAGAGTCCTTCGGCTGGTGTTGTCGGTTCGCTTCCTTATAAAGTGGGCGCATTGGTTAGCTCGTCGAGTGCTTCGGCGCTTACTACTGTTTCTAACATTAGTTCTATGGAAGTTTACTTCTCGTTGCCAGAGAAGGATGTGCTTGCTATGGGCAAGGATGCTGGAGGTGCTTATGCCGCATTGGAACAGTTGCCGGCCGTAAACCTTCAGCTCTCCGACGGAACCACTTACGCTCACGAAGGCAAGGTAGTGAAGATGAGTGGTGTGATTGACCCGACGACAGGAACGGCTCAACTCATCGCTCGTTTCCCCAACCCAGAGCGATTGCTGAAGAGTGGTGGTTCGGGATTGATTATCATTCCTAAGCACGACCAGAACGCAATCATTATACCGCAAAGAGTTACCACCGAGGTGCAGAACAAGATTTTCGTCTATGTTCTCGGCGAAGGCAACAAGGTGAAATACACCGAAATCACCGTTGACCCGCAGAACGACGGTATGAACTATGTGGTTACGAGCGGACTGAAGCCGGGCGACAAATACGTTACCAGCGGCATAACAAAACTGAGCGACGGAATGGAAATCACTCCAATCACCGTTGAGCAATACGAGAAGAAAATCAAGGAAGCCGAACAACTGAGCAAAGCCAACGGCAATGCCGACGACTTCATCAATGCTATGAGCAAATAAGACTGCTTGTCCTTGAAACGAAAAGCAATGACAGTCAAGGACAAAACACGTAATAGATACATTTATGACATTTACTAATTTTATTAAGCGGCCAGTGCTCTCGACGGTGATTTCCATTGTCATCGTCATACTCGGCTTTATCGGACTGGCATCGCTTCCTATAGAACAATATCCTGACATCGCACCGCCTACGGTGAGCGTCTATACCACCTATTCGGGAGCAGACGCACAGACGGTGCTTAACTCCGTGCTGGCGCCGCTTGAGGAGAGCATCAATGGTGTGGAAAACATGACATACATGACATCTTCCGCAAGCAACGCAGGCTCAGCCAGCATTACCATTTATTTCAGACAAGGAGCAAACGCAGATATGTGTGCAGTCAATGTGCAGAACCGCGTTCAGCAGGCTCAGGCATTGCTGCCATCTGAAGTAACTCAGGTCGGAGTAACGGTAACGAAGCGCCAGACCTCTCAGGTGCTCATGTTCACACTGACTTCAACCGAAGGACAGTACGACGACGAGTTTCTCACTAACTACAATAACATCAACATCATACCAGCCATCAAGCGTATCAAGGGCGTAGGCGATGTGCAGAGCCCTGGTACTAAGACCTACTCAATGCGTATATGGCTGAAGCCTGACGTGATGAAGCAGCACAACCTCATCCCGACGGACATCACCGCAGCATTGGCCGAGCAGAACGTGGAGGCTGCGCCAGGTTCGTTCGGCGAGCAGAGCAGTGTGGCCTACGAGTACTCGATGCGCTACACTGGACGCTTAAAGACGCCCGAACAGTTCGGCAATATCATCATATCGACCGACAACAACGGACAGACTCTCAAGCTGAAAGATGTTGCAAAAATCGAGCTTGGTGGATTGGTTTACTCTGTGTCGATGGTCAACAACGGCTTGCCGTCGTCGATGGGTATGGTTCAGCAGATTGCAGGGTCGAACGCAAACCAGATAGCCAAGGACGTGAAGGCAGAGCTTGAGGCTCAGGCTAAGAACTTCCCACCAGGACTGACATACAAGATTAACTACGACGTAACCGAGTTCCTCTATGCATCTATCGAAGAGGTGGTACGCACGCTCATCATCACGCTGCTCCTCGTGTTCCTCGTGGTTTATATCTTCCTGCAAGACATGCGCTCTACGCTCATCCCGCTTATCGCCGTGCCAGTGTCGCTCATCGGTACGTTCTTCTTCCTTTGGATATTCGGATTCTCCATCAACCTGCTTACGTTGTCGGCATTGCTATTGGCTATTGCAATTGTGGTTGACGACGCGATAGTGGTTGTCGAGGCTGTCCATGCCAAGTTAGACCAAGGATACAAAAGCTCTCTTACGGCGGCAATCGATGCTATGAACGAGATTTCTGGCGCCATAATATCGATTACGCTCGTGATGGCTTCGGTGTTCATTCCTGTTTCTTTCATGGGTGGCACCAGCGGAACGTTCTATCGTGAGTTCGGCGTTACGATGGCAGTCTCCATCTTCATTTCTGCATTGAACGCCTTAACACTATCGCCGGCACTTTGCGCCATCTTCCTGAAGCCGAAGAACGAAGACGGCACCGAGAAGAAGATGAGCATGGTTGACCGTTTCCACACCTCGTTCAACACTGCCTACGACAAGGTTCTTGGCAAATATAAGAACGGAGTGGAGAAGATGGTTCGCAAGCCAGTCATCATCGGCATCCTCGTTGTTATCGGAATAGCAGCACTTCTGGCAGAGATGGCCGTAACGAAGACGGGACTTGTGCCCGACGAAGATACTGGCACACTGTTCTGCACCGTCTCGATGCCCCCCGCTACTTCAGTGGAACGCACTAAGGAGATTGCCGCACACATAGACTCTATGCTTGCAAACAATCCTGCTATCAAGAGCCGCGAGATGATACAAGGCTACAACTTCATCGCAGGCGCTGGTAGCGACCAAGCCACTTTCATCATCAAGCTGAAGTCGTTTGAGGAGCGCGCTTCCGACGGTATCCTCGGAGTGTTCAAGGGTAAGGGCATCAAGAGCCTGTTTGTTAACCCGATGGACGCCAATATGGTGCTCGGTATGATTTACAAGCAGACTGCTGCCATAAAAGACGCTAAGGTGATTGCTTTCGCCCCGCCAATGATTCCTGGTTTCTCGGCTACCAACGGTGTGTCGATGGTGATGCAAGACAAGACCGGCGGCTCGCTTAACGACTTTTTCGACGTTACTAACAACTATCTTGCCGAACTGAATAAGCGTCCGGAGATACAGTTGGCCATGACGTCTTATAACCCTAACTATCCTCAATATATGGTGAACGTGGATGTTGCCAAGTGTAAGCAGGCGGGAATATCGCCTAAGACAGTGCTCTCCACGCTCCAGGGATACTATGGCGGCCTCTACGCTTCCAACTTCAACTCCTACGGAAAGCTCTACCGCGTGATGATACAAGGCGACCCCGCAAGTCGTCGCGACATCAGCGGACTAAGCAACATATATGTTCGCACAGGCTCAGGCATGGTTCCTGTTCAGGAGTTCTGTTCGGTTGACCGCGTCTATGGTCCGTCAAACATCAACCGTTTCAACCTCTTCACCAGTATCAACCTTCAGATATCCGTTAACGACGGCTATTCCACCGGTGAGGCAATCAAGGCCTGCGAAGAGGTCGCTTCCACCACGCTGCCGCAAGGCTATGGTTACGAATATTCGGGTCTGACCCGTTCGGAGGCTGAGTCGAGCAACTCAACGGCACTCATCTTCCTCCTCTGTATAGTGTTCGTTTACCTTATATTGTCGGCACAGTATGAGAGCTATCTGCTCCCGTTGGCAGTTATTCTATCCGTTCCTTTCGGATTGGCAGGAGCGTTCCTGTTCACCAATCTCTTCGGTCATAACAACGACATCTATATGCAGATATCGCTCATCATGCTTATCGGATTGTTGGCCAAGAACGCCATTCTTATCGTACAGTTCGCTCTCGAACGTCGCGAGACAGGTATGGCCATCTCATGGTCGGCTGTGCTTGGTGCAGCAGCACGTCTGCGTCCTATCCTTATGACCTCGCTGGCCATGATTATCGGTCTGCTTCCTATGATGTTCGCGTCGGGAGTAGGAAAGAACGGAAACCAGACGCTGGGTGCAGCCGCCGTCGGTGGTATGCTCATAGGTACGCTGTTGCAAATCTTTGTTGTGCCTGCGCTCTTTGTCGTCTTCCAGTCGTTGCAAGAGAAGATTCGTCCGATGCACTTCGATGACGAGGAGAACGAAGAGGTGGCAAGCGAACTGAAGCAATATGCTCACCGCCCTGTAGAATATAAAGTAGAAGAATAAGATATGAAAAAGATATTATCAATCGCAGCCTCTGCTATGCTCGTGACAAGCTGCGGACTCTACAACAAATACGAGAGGCCAGAGATAATAACAGAGGGACTCGTGCGCGACACAGTCTCGATGACAGATACTCTTGTCGTGAGAGACACCACGTCGTTCGGCAATCTGCCTTGGCGCGAAGTGTTCACCGACCCTCAGCTTCAGACGCTAATACAGCAAGGACTCGACAAGAACGTCAACCTGCTCAATGCTGCCCTCAACGTCAAGATGGTGGAGGAACAACTGAAAGTGGCCAAGCTCGCCTTCGTGCCGTCGCTTGCTTTCTCTCCTTCTGGCACCATATCGTCGTGGGACGGTAACACTCCCTCCAAGGTTTATGCGTTGCCTATCAGTGCTTCTTGGTCGGTAGATTTATTTGGGAATCTGCTCAACGCCAAGCGTTCTACGCAGATGACTCTGCTTGCTACGAAGGACTACCAACTGACGGTGCAGACGCAGATAGTCTCGTCGATAGCTAATCTTTACTACACCTTGCTGATGCTCGACAAAGAGTTAGAGCTTCTCACAGACATGGAAGACCTGACGAAGCAGACTCTTGACATGATGCAACTGCAATTCAAGCTCGGACAAGTAAAGTCAACGGGAGTTCAGAGTGCCGAGGCTAACTATTACTCGGTAATGAACCAAAAGACCGACATCGTGCGCTCAATACGCGAGACAGAGAACTCTCTCTCGTTGCTGATAGGACAGCAAGCCCAGACCATCAAGCGCGGAAAGTTTGACGACCAGCAGCTTCCTTCGCGATTCTCCACTGGCATAGGCGTTCAGATGCTTAACAACAGACCTGATGTTCACTATGCCGAGATGTCGCTTGCATCGTGTTTCTACGACGTTCAGCAGGCTCGCTCGAAGTTCTATCCCTCTATTACCATCACTGGTACGGGCTCGTTCACCAATTCGTCGGGCGCTGGCCTCGTCAACCCAGGCAAGTGGTTGCTCTCGGCTGTGGGCAGTCTTGTTCAGCCAATATTCCAGCATGGTCAGATAGTGGCAGGACTGAAAGTTGCCAAGATGCAGTATGAACAGCAACTCAACACTTGGCAAAACACCGTGTTGACCGCAGGAAGCGAAGTGAGCAACGCGCTCGTGGCATACAACTCTTACAACCAGAAGAGCCAACTGGAGCAGAAGCGCATCGACATTCTCAAGAAGACCGTGGAGGACACTCAGGAACTCATGAAGCAATCGTCGAGCACCTATCTCGAAGTTATCACCGCCCAGCAGAGTTTGCTCAACGCTGAGCTCTCGAAGGCAAGCGACGACCTCTATCGCATGCAGGCCGTGGTTTCGCTCTATCAGGCTCTCGGAGGCGGAGTAAAATAGTAAGTTACGAATTACGAGTTACGAATTATGAATTGGTAGCACTACGTGCGATGATGAATGAAAGAATAAAAATTAAATAATGTTTTAATCTGCGTAGCCGACTAATTCGCAATTCGTAATCCAACATTCGTAGTTCAACATTCTAATTGCAATTAAATAAGAAAGTTTATATGAGCGACATAAGTCCACAAGCCGTCATTGACCCAAAGGCCAAAATCGGCGAAAACTGCAAGATATTTCCCTTCGTCTATATCGAGGGCGACGTGGAGATAGGCGACAACTGCATAATATTTCCCTTCGTAAGCATACTGAACGGCACACGTATGGGCAACCGCAACAAGGTGCACCAAGGGGCTGTGATAGCCGCTCTGCCGCAGGATTTCGAGTTTCGCGGAGAGAAGTCTGAATGCGTAATAGGCAACAACAACATCATTCGCGAGAACGTGGTAATCAATCGCGCCACCCACACTGGCGGGCAGACCGTACTTGGCGACAACAACGTCCTTATGGAGGGCGCGCACATCAGCCACGACACTAAGGTGGCAAACAACTGCGTCGTAGGCTACGGCACCAAGATAGCTGGCGATTGCGAGATAGGCAATGGCGTCATATTCTCGTCGTCGGTAATCGAGAACGCAGGCACCAGAGTGGGAGAGGGAGCTATGATTCAGGCCGGAACGACATTCTCGAAAGACGTTCCCCCATATATCATCGCCGGAGGAAGCCCCGTGAAATATGGCGGCGTCAACTCGATGATGTGCTCCACCTACGGCATCTCCGACAAGGTGATAAAGCACATAGCAAACGCCTACCGCCTCGTGTTCCACGGACAGACCAGCGTGTTCGACGCGACGTTGCAGATAAAGCAACAGGTGCCCGATAGCGAGGAAATCCAGAAAATAGTGGAGTTCCTCACGTCATCGGAGCGAGGCATAATCTCTAAGCTGTAAGTTGTCAGACTTTTAGTCAGTGAAGAAGCGGTCGTTGGGAAAGCCGAATGGGCAGTCCCGATGGCCGTTTCTCTTTTTCGTCGTCGCAACGGCCTGACCATAAGGCTATTGCAGTGTCGCGGTTATCGTTACCGTGATAGTTTTTTGTTTCCACCGTAATAACCAGACATTACGGTGATGATAATCCGTTAAATCCACCGTAATGACCTGGCATCGTCGCGAGGCCGTTTTTTCGGCAAAATCACACATTTTTCTATGCTTTCTTTGATATGACAAAAAAAAATGCTACCTTTGCAAACTAAAATTAGAAGATATAGGAAAAAGATATGACTAAGAGATTCAAGGAATACGGTTGCCTGAACCTCACAGAGGTGAACAAACAGGTGCTGAATGATTGGAAAAAGAAAGAGGTGTTCCGCCGTTCTGTTGACGAAAGAGAAGGGGCGCCACAGTTCATTTTCTTCGAGGGACCGCCCTCGGCAAACGGTCATCCTGGCATACACCACGTGTTGGCACGCTCTATCAAGGATACGTTCAACCGATATAAGACTATGCGCGGTTTCCAAGTGAAGCGCAAGGCTGGATGGGACACTCACGGTCTTCCCGTGGAGTTAGGCGTAGAGAAAGAGCTTGGAATCACCAAGGCCGACATAGACAACCACGCTTCGCCACGTTACATCTCCGTGGAGGAGTATAATCGCCGTTGCCGCGAAAACGTCATGAAGTTTACTGCCGAATGGCGCGACATGACCGAGCGCATGGGATATTTCGTCGATATGGACCATCCATATATCACCTACGACAACAAGTACATCGAGACGCTGTGGTGGCTTCTTCGTCAGCTCTACGACAAAGGATTACTCTACAAAGGATACACCATCCAACCGTACAGCCCTGCCGCAGGTACTGGTCTTAGCTCGCACGAGTTGAACCAGCCCGGTTGCTACCGCGACGTGAAAGACACCACTTGCACTGCTATATTTAAAATAAGGAACGCGCGCGAGGAGTGGAAGCAATGGGGAACACCTTGTTTCGTGGCTTGGACTACGACACCGTGGACATTGCCGTCGAACACTGCGCTCTGCGTAGGACCAAACATCGACTATGTTGCCGTCGAGACACGCAACCCGTACAACGACGAGAAAATCACGATGATAATTGCCGAGGCTTGTCAAGAGGCCTATAAAAACCCGAAAGTGGAAGATTGGCGCGTCGTCGGTCATTACAAAGGAAAGGATTTGGTAGGCATTGAATACGAGCAACTGATGCCTTGGGTTAAGCCTTGCCAGAAACTCGACGGGAACTCGGAGGACTACGTGAAGCGCTTCGCAGAGGCTCATCCAGATAAGGTTTTCGACGGAGAGAACGGGAAAGACCGTTTCATCGAGATGAAGGAGCAGGCCTTCCGAGTTATTGCTGGCGACTATGTAACCACTGACGAAGGAACGGGCATAGTGCACATAGCACCTACGTTTGGTGCCGATGACGCCAAAGTAGCACGCGACGCAGAGATTCCCGCCCTTTTCCTAATCAACAAGAAGGGCGAGACCCGTCCGATGGTTGACTTGGAAGGAAAATATTACACGATTGACGAGCTGGACAGCAACTTCCTGAATGCTTGCGTAGATGAGCAGGCTTACAGCCACCACGCAGGCGATTTCGTGAAGAACGCCTATCGTCCTGAGTTCAACGTAGGCGGAAAATACGACGAGGCTGCCGCTAACAAGGCGGAAGACCTCAATATCGTTATCTGCATGGAGATGAAGCAGGCAGGCGAGGTTCTCAAGATAGAGAAACACGTGCACAACTATCCTCACTGCTGGCGAACAGACAAACCAGTGCTCTATTATCCCCTCGACTCATGGTTCATTCGCTCTACTGCCAAGAAAGCAAGGATGTCGGAACTCAACAAGACAATAAACTGGCAACCTGAATCTACGGGCAGTGGCCGATTCGGAAACTGGCTCGACAATCTGAACGATTGGAATCTGTCGCGTTCGCGTTTCTGGGGCACCCCGTTACCAATATGGCGCAACGACGACGGCGAGGAGATTTGCATTGGCTCCATAGAGCAGCTTTATCAAGAGATAGAGAAGAGCGTAGAGGCAGGAGTAATGACGAGCAACCCATTGAAGGATAAGGGCTTCGTGCCAAACGACTTCTCGCAAGAGAACTACGACCGCATAGACCTTCACCGTCCTTACGTTGACGACATCATTCTTGTTAGCGCAACAGGAAAACCAATGAAGCGTGAAGCCGACTTGATAGACGTATGGTTCGACAGCGGTTCCATGCCATACGCACAGCAGCACTATCCCTTTGAGAACAAGGAACAGATAGACCAACACTTGGCTTTCCCCGCCGACTTCATCAACGAGGGCGTTGACCAGACACGCGGATGGTTCTTCACACTGCACGCCATCGCCACGATGGTGTTCGACAGTGTGGCATTCAAGAACGTCATTTCCACTGGTCTCGTGCTCGACGCAAAGGGAAACAAGATGAGCAAACACGTTGGCAATGTGGTCAATCCCTTCGATATGATAGAGAAATACGGTGCCGACGCCGTAAGATTCTACATGATGACAAACTCTGAACCTTGGGATAACCTGAAGTTCGACCCTAACGGTGTTGACGAAGTGCGCCGAAAGTTCTTCGGAACACTCTATAACACGTACAGCTTCTTCGCTCTCTATGCCAACGTAGATGGGTTCGACCCGAAGGCCGAACAGGTGGCAATGGCCGACCGTCCAGAGATTGACCGCTGGATACTCTCGTCGCTCCACACTCTCGTCAAGGGCGTGCGCAAGGAGTTCGACGGCTACGACCCCACGCGAGCAGGACGACTGATAGACGCTTTCGTAGAGGACGACCTGTCCAACTGGTATGTGCGTCTGAACAGAAAACGATTCTGGGGCAAGGAGATGAGCACCGACAAGCTGTCTGCCTACCAGACTCTTTACACCTGTCTTGAGACCGTGGCAAGACTGCTTGCTCCGCTTGCTCCTTTCTATAGCGACCAACTATGGACCGACCTCACAGGCGAAACAACGTCTTCGGTTCACCTCGCTGCATATCCAGAAGCCGACGAACAACTCATTGACACCGAACTGGAAGCACGCATGGCTATGGCACAAAAGATAACATCGATGGTGCTCGCTCTGCGCAGAAAGGTGAACATCAAGGTGCGCCAACCGCTTGCAAGCATTATGATTCCCGCCGTAGATGAACAGCAAAAGCAGCGCATCGAGGCAGTGAAACAGCTCATTCAGAACGAGGTCAACGTGAAGGAGCTGAAGTTCGTAGAGGGTGTTGGCGTATTGGTGAAGAAGGTGAAGTGCAACTTCCGCACGATGGGCAAGAAGTACGGCAAGCTGATGAAGGGCGTAGCCTCGGCAATGAACGAGTTGACGCAGGAACAGATAGCCGAACTCGAACAGCGTGGTCAGCTTCAAGTAGAAGTGGAAGGCCAGCCCATCATCGTGGAGAGCCAAGATGTCGAGGTAATCTCCGAGGACATACCAGGGTGGCTCGTAGCCAACGAAGGAGCGCTAACCGTGGCACTCGAAGTGGAACTTACCGACGAATTGCGACAAGAGGGAATGGCTCGCGAGATAGTAAATCGCGTGCAAAACCTCCGCAAAGAGAGTGGACTGGAGATAACCGACCGTATTAAGATAACCGTGTCGCCGAACGACAACACCGACGCGGCAATAGCATCGTTCCGCGAATACATCTGTGGACAAGTGCTTGCCGACTCGATAGAAGTAGCTCCGAACAACGGTGCCGAGGTTGAGTTCGACGACTTCAAACTTAACATTCAAATCACTAAAACCTAATAAACATGGAAACAGAGAAGACACGCTACACCGATGAAGAGCTTGAAGAGTTCAAGACCATCATTAACGAGAAACTGAGCACAGCACGCTCAGACTACGACAAGATAATGCGACAACTGATGAATGCCGACGGTAATGACGTTGACGACACATCGCCGACATACAAGGTTCTCGAAGAAGGAAGTGCTACGCAGACTAAGGAAGAGCTGACGCAACAGGCTTCGCGACTGCAGAAGTTCATACAAGGTCTGGAAGGCGCTCTCGTTCGCATTGCAAACAAGACATACGGCATCGACCGCATCACAGGCAAGCTGATACCTAAGGAGCGCCTGCGCATCGTGCCACATGCCACTCTCAGCGTAGAGTCTAAGATGGCTCGAAAGAAGTAAACATGAAGAAAGGAACGCTGGCCGCAGTCATAGTCGTCTTCATCCTTGTCGTCGATCAACTGATCAAGATATGGGTGAAGACGCACATGATGCTGCACGAGAGCATCGAGATAACACCGTGGTTCTACATCCTGTTTATCGAGAATAATGGGATGGCGTTTGGAATGCAACTTGGTAGCAAGGTGCTGCTGTCGTTGTTTCGTCTCTTTGCTATCGGTGGACTCATATATTTCATCTGGTGGGAGATTAAGAGGCGAAATGCTCGCTGGGGCTATGTTGCCACGCTTGCCATGATACTTGCAGGAGCTGCGGGCAACCTCATCGACTGCTTGTTCTACGGGCAGATATTCAGTGCTTCCAGTTCGTTCTACACTTCCTACTTCGTTCCTTTTGGCGAAGGATACGCTCCGTTGCTTTTCGGAAAGGTTGTCGATATGTTCTATTTCCCAATCATCGAGACCACATGGCCGGCGTGGATGCCATTCGTTGGGGGCGAGGAGTTCGTCTTCTTTAGTCCTGTCTTCAACTTTGCCGATGCTTCGATAAGCGTTGGAGTGGTTTTGCTCATTCTGTTCTATCGCAAGGAAATCAGCTCGCTCTCGTTTTCAGAAATGAAGAAGAGCGGGAAAAACGAGGCTGAAAAGAGTAGCGAATGATGAGACGTTTCCATGCTTTGCTTGCATTGCTACTGCTGATAATAGCTTGTAAACCAGGCGTTCCCAGACAGTATCTCCAGCCCGACGACATGGAAGACATTCTCTTCGACTATCACGTTGGGATGGGAATGGCAGAGCAGGCAGAGGGAAACTATGCATATAATAAGATAAGGTATAAGAACGAAGTGTTTCGTAAGCATGGCATAAGCGAAGCCGACTTCGACTCTTCTATGGTCTATTATATGCAGCACTCCTATCTTCTTGCCGACTTATACAAGAGTCTGCAAGAGCGTCTTGGTAAGGAAGCCCTGAAATACGGAGCAAGCGAAGGCGAGGTGAATCAATATGCCACAATCAGCAACACAGGCGACACGGCAAACATCTGGCGCGACAATGCATCGGCACTGTTGATGCCAATAGCGCCTTACAACAAGGTTACTTTCAAGATACCGTCGGACTCGTCGTTCTATAGTGGCGACTCTTTCGTGTTTGGTCTCACCAGTACTTACGTGTATCAAGAGGGCTCGAAAGAGGGCGTTATGCTTATAGCCGCCCACTACGAGGATACCACTCTCGTGCAGACAGGACATTTCACCAACGACGGAGTAACCCAAGTGAAGATTCAGCCTCACGAAGGCAATCTGAGAGACTTGCAAGGATTCATCTATCTCGGTAGTGGTAACAGTCAGTCGGAAACCGCGAAACTACTCTTTCTCAGCGATATACAGTTGATTAGAATCCATAAGAAAGAGCTATTCAAAAAGAAGGAGGAAAAGGGTGATGACGAAAAGAATGACACCACAAAACAGCGAGAATCGGAAACTCCTCGCATCACGCCAAGTATATTATAAAGGTTGTTGGTTTCGACCAGGAGTAGTCGAAACAGAGAATGGTAGGGTGGTGGACTGCTATCCACTCACCGACGATATGGCAATAACACGATGGACAGGCTCAACTCTCATAGTCGATGCCGAAGGTGGAATCACTGAAGCTCCTTGATTAGTTGCTTAACGTAGGGTTGTTCCCATTCGTATGGTTTCATCGTCTTACCATCGAACATAAGTATATCCACGTCGATGTCTATGATGCCATACTCCTTTCGTTTACGTGTTCTTCCGAGGATAGTCTCTATCTTTTTCGTGTATGCTCTGAATGCAGGAAAGGGCATCTCAGTCTCTCCTGCCGCCATTTGATTAAGAAACTTTCCGCCGCTTCCATCAGCGTCTTCTGTTTCGATGATACCGGTGAAACGCGTGTCGGTCATCACTTTCCCAAGCATTTCATGGGTACGCTGAACGTTTATTTCAGCCTTGTGATTACTGCCAATAGATAAGATTACGCTATGTTTCATGTTGCAAATATAGTAAAAAAGATTGAAACACATCGCTTTTTTACTTTTTTTTTGTAATTTTGCACCATGGAAACGGATATGATGCTAAAAAACTTGCATATTGAAAGTTTAAGCGAGATGCAACAAGCGGCTTTCGATGCAATGACTAAAACGTCGAAACACGACGTCGTTCTTTTGTCGCCGACAGGCTCTGGTAAGACTTTAGCATATCTGTTGCCGTTAATCAACAGTATTACAACAGGCGGTAAAAAGGTGGAGGCTGTGGTGGTGGTTCCAGGAAGAGAACTTGCCATTCAGTCGGCAGAAGTGCTTAGACAGACTGGATCTGGCATCAGAGGAATGGCTCTCTATGGAGGCAGGCCCACGATGGATGAGCATCGCAAGTTGCGTCAGGTGGAGCCACAAATAGTATTTGGAACTCCTGGCCGCCTTAACGACCATCTCGAAAAGCAGAATTTCGATGCCGACACTGTTAGGACTCTTGTAATCGACGAGTTCGACAAATGTCTGGAAATGGGCTTTCAGGATGAGATGGCTCAGCTGATAGCGAAACTTCCCAATGTAAACCGTCGTTTCTTGTTAAGCGCTACCCAAGCAGAAGAGATTCCGAGGTTTGTCCGCATAAGCAGTGCTGATGTGCTCGACTTCACAGAGGAATCCTCTTCGCGTGTTACCCTGTTTGAAGTCAGAAGTCCTAACAAGGATAAATTGGAAACACTCGGAATGATGCTTCGTCAGTTTGGTTCTGCCAGCACGATAGTATTCTTGAACTATCGCGAGAGTGTGGAGCGAACGAATGATTGGTTGCGCAATGAAGGGTTTTCAACGAGCATTTTCCATGGAGGACTCGACCAAAGAGAGCGTGAAGATTCTCTGTTCAAGTTTAGCAATGGCTCGTCGAACATTCTTGTTTCCACTGACTTAGGCTCTCGTGGTCTCGACATTCCACAGGTGGAAAACATAATTCAATATCATTTGCCAGAGACGCAAGACAACTATATCCATCGTATTGGCAGAACAGCACGATGGGACGCTACTGGCAAAGCCTTCTTCTTGCTTGGTCCTGAGGAGAAGTTGCCCGAATATGTGTCGGGTGTAGAACCTTTCACCGTAGTTGCCGATGGTTTGCCCATTCCTAAGTCTAAGATGGCAACATTATATATAGGTAAAGGAAAACGCGACAAAGTGAGCCGTGGCGACATCGTTGGTTTCCTATGCAAAAAGGGAGGACTCACATCCAACGATATTGGCCGAATAGACGTAAGAGAGCGATATTGCTATTGCGCCATAGTTCGCGAAAAACTGCGCGAGGTGCTTAGAAACGTGGAGGGAGAGAAGATAAAAGGTCTGCGCACCGTGGTAGAAAGCATTAAATAACTATATTTAAGACCAAAAATTTGGCATTCTTTAGAAAAAGCTGTAATTTCGCACACAAATAGAAGTAACACAAACAAAATAGTATAATCATGAAAAAGTACAATTTCAACGCAGGTCCCTCGATGCTACCGCGCGAGGTGATTGAGAACACAGCAAAACAAATACTCGACTTCAACGGAAGTGGTCTCTCGCTTGCAGAGATAAGCCATCGTGCTAAAGATTTCCAACCAGTGGTTGACGAGACTGTTGCTCTGGTGAAGGAGTTACTCCAAGTGCCCGAAGGATATTCGGTAATCTTCCTTGGAGGCGGTGCCAGTTTGCAGTTCTATCAGATACCGCTCAACTTCCTTATCAATAAAGCTGGATATTTGAACACAGGCACGTGGGCAAAGAAAGCATTGAAAGAGGCAAAGCTCGTGGGTGATGCTGTGGAAGTAGCATCGTCGGCTGCTGACAACTACACCTATATTCCAAAGGATTGGGATTGCCCTGCTGATTTAGACTATCTGCATATCACAACCAACAACACAATATTCGGAACCGAAATCCGTAAGGATATTGATGTCGCAGTTCCACTGATAGCTGATATGTCTTCTGATATCATGAGTCGTCCAGTTGACGTATCAAAATACACTGCCATCTACGCTGGTGCGCAGAAAAACCTCTCTATGGCTGGTGTTACCATTATTATTTTGAAGGATGAAATGTTAGGCAAGGCTCCTCGTGAATTGCCTACGATGCTCGACTATCGTACTCATGTTGACAAGGGCTCGATGTTTAACACACCTCCAGTTGTACCTATCTATTGTATGCTCGAAAACCTTCGTTGGATAAAGGCTCAGGGCGGAGTAGAGGAGATGGACCGTCGTGCTAAGGAACGTGCAGAGATAGTTTATGGTGAGATTGACCGCAACAAACTGTTCCACGGTACTGTTGCTGAGGAAGACCGAAGCCTTATGAACCTTTGCTTCGTAATGAACGAAGAGTATAAGGAACTCGAAAAACCATTCTTCGACTTTGCTACAGAGCGTGGCATGGTAGGCGTAAAGGGACATCGTTCAGTCGGTGGTTTCCGCGCAAGCTGCTATAATGCACAGACACTCGAAGGTGTTAATGCTCTTGTAGCCTGCATGAAGGAGTTTGAGGCTAATCACTAATCAACGATTTTTAGTAGTAAGAAAAGATGAAAGTTTTAGTAGCAACAGAGAAACCTTTCGCGCCTGCGGCTGTGGAAGGGATAAGGAAAGAGATAGAAGGAGCAGGCAATCAGTTGGTTTTGCTTGAGAAATATACGGAGAAAAACCAGTTGCTCGATGCAGTTAAGGATGCCGATGCTATGATTATACGCTCCGACAAAGTAGATGCTGAAGTACTTGATGCAGCCAAGCAACTCAAGATTGTTGTGCGTGCAGGAGCAGGCTACGACAATATTGACCTCGAAGCAGCAACGGCTCACAACGTGGTTGCTGAGAACACACCAGGGCAAAACTCAAATGCCGTTGCAGAGCTTGTGTTCGGTATGTTAGTATATGCCGTTCGCAATTTCTTCAATGGAAAAGCAGGTAGCGAGCTAAAGGGAAAGAAACTCGGAATATTGGCTTTCGGAAATGTTGGGAGGAATGTAGCACGTATTGCTAAGGGCTTTGGTATGGAGGTAAGCGCATTCGATGCTTATTGCCCAGCAGAAGTGATAGAGCAGGCTGGTGTTCATGCCGCTAAGAATCAGGAAGAACTGTTTGAGACTTGCGACGTGGTAAGCCTTCATATTCCTGCAACTCCTGAGACACGCGAGAGCATTAACGGAGAGCTCGTAGGTAAGATGAAGAAAGGCGGAATCCTTGTTAACACAGCAAGAAAAGAGGTGATATGCGAGCCTGAGCTGCTTGCTCTCATGCAGGATCGCCCAGACTTGAAGTATATCACCGACATTAAGCCTGATGCCGACGCTGAATTTGAAAAACTGGAAGGCCGCTATTTCAGCACTCCCAAGAAGATGGGAGCACAGACTGCCGAGGCAAACATCAACGCAGGAATAGCAGCAGCTGTTCAGATTAATGCCTTCTTCAAAGATGGATGCACTAAATTCCAAGTGAACAAGTAATGGCAACAATAAAACCATTCCGTGGACTAAGACCTCCTCGCGAACTTGTAGAGAAGGTGGAGTCTCGTCCTTACGACGTGTTAAACTCAGAAGAAGCTCGCGTTGAGGCAGGCAACAATGAGATGTCTCTTTACCATATCATCAAACCAGAGATAGACTTCGAGCCTGGCACGAGCGAATATGCCCCACGTGTCTATGATAAGGCTGCCGAGAACTTTCGGAAATTTCAGGACAAAGGATGGCTCGTACAAGATGATTCTGAGCACTACTATATATATGCTCAGACGATGAATGGTAAGACTCAGTATGGTCTTGTTGTTTGTGCATACGTTGACGACTATCTCAACGGCGTAATAAAGAAGCATGAGCTCACTCGTCGTGATAAGGAGGAGGACAGAATGAAGCATGTTCGTGTGTGCAATGCAAACATCGAGCCAGTGTTCTTTGCCTATCCCGACAATGCTACGCTGAACAACTTGCTCAACAGGTATGCTGCCACCACACCAGAGTATGACTTCATTGCTCCCATCGACGGTTTTCGCCATCAGTTCTGGGTTGTCAGCGATGTTAATGATATAAAGACAATCACAGAGGAGTTCCGAAATATGCCCTCTCTTTATATCGCAGATGGACATCATCGTTCTGCTGCTGCTGCACTCGTGGGAGCAGAGAAACAGAAGCAAAATCCTAATCATCGAGGAGATGAGGAGTACAATTACTTCATGGCAGTATGCTTCCAGTCATCTCAGCTTACCATACTCGATTACAACAGAGTGGTTCGCGACCTCAACGGAATGACTTCCAATGAGTTTCTCGATAGGCTTAAAGAAAACTTTGAAGTCTCTGAGAAAGGCGATGAAATATATAAGCCTCAACAGCTTCACGAGTTTTCTCTCTATCTTGATGGGAAATGGTATAGTCTCATTGCCCGCGAAGGAACCTACGACGAAAGTAATCCTATAGGAGTTCTCGATGTTGATATATCCAGCAGATTGATACTTGACGAATTGCTCGGAATAAAGGACCTTCGCAGTTCAGACAGAATAGATTTCGTTGGAGGATTACGAGGGCTTGGTGAGCTGAAGCGCAGAGTGGATTCTGGCGAGATGCGTATGGCTCTGGCACTGTATCCTGTTTCGATGAAGCAGATTATGGATATAGCAGACTCTGGTAATATCATGCCTCCCAAGGCAACGTGGTTTGAACCGAAGTTACGTTCTGGTCTTGTTGTTCACAAGTTAGAATAATGGGCGACACTTATCTTACCATAAAAGAAAAGAGCGAGGGATTTTATTCCGAAAAGAGGAGTAAGTTCCTCGCTTTTGCCCACCACGTAGAGAGCATAGACGAGGTGAAGGAACTTGTTGCTAAGTATAGGAAAAAATATTACGATGCTCGTCATGTGTGCTATGCTTATATGCTCGGAGCAGAACGTTTGCACTTTAGAGCCAACGACGATGGAGAACCGAGTAGCACTGCTGGTAAACCAATACTTGGTCAGATAAATTCTCGTGAACTTACTGATGTGCTTGTGGTTGTTGTGCGTTACTATGGTGGTGTCAACCTTGGAACGAGTGGGCTCATTGTGGCTTACCGCACAGCAACAAGTGAGGCTCTCGATGCTGCACAAGTGGAAGAACGACTTGTAGAGGATAGATTTTCCATATCGTTCTCTTATGCTGCTATGAATGATGTGATGCGAGTGGTGAAGGATTTGCAGCCCAGAGTGGTGTCGCAACAGTTTGACAATACTTGCAGCATGACACTTTCCATACGTCGCTCCATGGCTGATGAACTTAGACGCCGGCTTGTTGGTATTGCAAGCATAGACGATGGGGCAGAAGAGTAGCCTGCTGATTGCTTGGTGATTTAGAATGGATAGCCTATTGCGAAATGCAACGTTTGGCCGTCTTTGAAGTTCGTCATATTGAAGTAGCCACTCTTTCCCGTGTCGTATGGAGCATGGATACCTATTCCCCAGTCTATTCTGATGACAAGAAATTGGAGGTCGTATCTCAGTCCGATGCCAGTTCCAAGAGCAATATCATTTGGTAGTCTGGAGATGTTGAACTTTACTCCTTCTGTGATGTCAGAACCATTAAAAAGCCAAACATTTCCTGCGTCGAGGAAAGTGGCTCCATACAATGACCCAAAGAGAGGAAAACGATACTCCAAGTTTGCTTGCAGCATTAAGTCTCCTGTTTGAATGATATATGCCCATTGGCTTAAATCAAGGCTGATACTTCCTGGTCCGAGGCTTCTCGAAGAGAATGCTCTCACGCTGTTAGCTCCTCCTTCATAGAATTTCTCAAAGAAAGGAGCCTCTTCAGAGTTTCCAAAACTCCAGATGATGCCTCCTGCGAGATGCCCTACAAGTTTCGACTTCTCACCTGTTCGCCATGTCTTTGTGAAGTCTGTACGCAGCTTCAGATATTGTGCGTAGGGGGTCTTAAAGAGCTCTTTCTTTTTTTCGTTCCAGCTTTTACCTGCTGCCATATAAGCCAATGAAAGCAACGAACCAGCCTCGGTGAGGGTTGTTGTCCACGAGATTGGGTTGTTATAGCTTGCAGGGCTTTTGTAGGAGTAGGTATATCTAATCTTAGGTATTAGCCTGTCTTCAAGGGCCATATAGAGAGAAGGATATTCAAGCATTAATTTTGTTAAACTATCTCCTCCGTATGCAAGATGAGCGTATTCTATGCTGATAGGCGAGAATTCATGTTTCGATGTTGCAGAAGGTTGCCATTTGTAGGTGAGTTCGGCGCCCAGGGTGTGCAAACGGTAGTATTCTGCCCTGTTTAGAATGTCTCGCGAGAATTTGATTGTTGTCGAGGGAGTGCTATAGAATTGACGTGGTCGTTTGTTCTTTTCTCTCATTCTTTGTATTCTCTCTCGCGTCATCTTCTTTCTTGGAAACAGTATTCGTGGGAACTCAACGCTTATGTCGCCACCATATTCGTAGGAGTCTATTCTGTCTCTCGAACCACCTACTCGTTTGCCTGTCATCCATTCGTAAGAGCCTTTTAGATTTAGTGATAGTTTTTCACCACCCCTGAAAGCATTTCGTTTTGTTAGCCCAATGATGAGTCCTGGTCCCATTCGTCCATTGGTCTTTTCCGTAAGGTTTCCCTCTATTGAGAAGTCGTAAGGTTTTTCAAATAGGCAGTCCATTATCATGTCGAGCGAGTCTTCTCTTGGGCTGAAAGTCATGTTGACCATAGAGAAGATGCCGTTGCCATTTATTTTGCTGATGCTCTCGTTGTATTTGTCTATGCTGTATAGCCCACCTTTACGGAGCTTGAGGTCTCTCAGCAGTACTCCGATGCGGATAGGGGGCTTCTTTCCTGAATACTTAACGGTGAGGAAACCACGCGATATAGAGTCGGTGAACTTATCCATCATGGTCTTGCGCAGTTCCATTGTTAGGTTGCCAATGGGCCACGACTTCCCTACCTGTTCTGGCAGACTGTCGGCTAATTGTAGTCGTATGTCTGCTTTCCCTGATTGCCTGACAGTATCAGCGAGATAAGACATGAAGGAAGGTTGAAAATAGAAGTACCCATTGTTTCTCAGCACATTAGACGCTCTTTTTCGTTCTGCATCAAGTGTGGCTACGTCGAAGGCATCACCTTTCTTCAGCAGTGTTTCCTCTGTGTCGATGAGTGTGTCCATCTCTTCTGGGAAATTGGTGTAGGCAATGGAGTCGAGCGTTGTCAGCCTGCCCATGCTTACTTGGTATGCTATCTTCGCCTTCTTAGGGTTACGTTTGTTGTCTATCGTAGTATAAGTAACCTTACCATCAAAGTATCCGTGTTTCTTTAATACGCCTTCAGCAATCTGAGCCCTCAGTTGTGGGTTCACGTTAGACATGAGCACAGGCTGTGTTCCGAAGGTCTTGCAAAACCATTTCGACACTGGTTTCTCGCTTTGTGAATAGGCATTCCAAATCCATAGCTTATAGTTAAGAGGTGTGCGATAGTATGGTGAGCCGAACAGTCCACCATTGGGAGTGCAGGCCAGTGCAGCTTCCACCTCTAATTGTGTGTCCATGAAGTGTTGACTTTGCTCGTAGTCGTTATACTCTATCTTCTTCATGCCAGTGTATAGCTGGTCTCCGTCTGGTATGAGTCGAGTAGTAGAGCAGGCTGTGAGCATAGCTGCTAATGAGATGGCTATCAGTCTTGCTTTCATTGTTCGGCCTCCTTTCTTATGCTGTCGTTTGGTGGCACGTTCTGTTTTGAACTCTTGAATTTGAATATGTCTTTGAAGTTCTGCAACTTTCTTTTCCAGATGAAACCTCCACCATACTGTCCTATGTCTCCCTCGTAGTAGTCGAAGGTGCTCTTCTTATAGAATAGTTTTACGTATTGGTTGGAGCTTTGACTAAGCCTATATTCCAGTATCACGTTGTCGAGGAAGTTGTTATTGTTGGTAACTGTTGTCTCGTTACCAGTGGAGACTTTTCCTCCTACGTTTACCGTGAGCCTGTTATTCCAGAAACGCTTTGCGAAGTTGAATGAATAGTCTGTGTGCATGGCTCCTGTGGCATCGGTAGTATTGTCGAGTCCCACTGTGAAGTCGAGAGTCTTCAGTGCATTACCAGTGATATTGTTTATTTCGCTTTGCAGGAAAGTGCTTAGTGCGCTGTTCATTGAGAAGGCACTGGTATTGCCGTCTGCAAGATACATACCCGTGGTGAGCATCGAGACAGCCAACTTTCCTTTCTGCTCTATGCTCATGATGTCGAGTTCACTCTTTACTGTTGCATCTTCAGGAGCATCTATCGTGAACTGTAGTCCCATATCGTTGAGAGTTTGAGATACTACTATTCCACAGTCGAATGCCACTGAACGACTGCTTCCATCTTCTGATGATACCGAGGCTTTGGTACGCTCTGTGGCAGTGATGTTTAGCTTCGGATTGTATGGGTCTCCCGTAAACTCTATGTAGCTGCCGTCTTGAATGGTGAATGTCTTTAGCGGGATTACGGGGAGTGAATATTTCATCTTGCCACCATTGAGAGTGTAGCGGCCTGTTAGCTTCAGGTCGTCAACAGTATCGTATTGCATTCTTAGGTCTCCACCTCCCACAAGGTCAACATAGTTTGACTTATCGGCGTTGAGGGCACAATATATTCGTGCCTTTTCGTCGATGCTCATCATCATGTCCATTGATAGCCCATTAGGTGTTGGGCGATTGACTGTTACCACCTTAGTAGTATCGCTGAAGTCAACAAACTCTACCAGTTCGTTCAGCTGATTGTCTGTTGTCAGTGGTGAGTCTCTTAGGATATAAGTCATGTCTGTGCTACCAAGCACGTCGAGCTTACCGTTTAGTGATAGCATAGAGAGCTCTCCACCAACATTTCCGAAGAAGTTCACGTATGCCTTACCATAGGCTACAGACCGTGGGTTTTCCTTAGCGTCAATGAGCAGGAAGTTGCGTGCTTGCAGCTTCATGTTAGTCTTGATGTGCTCCAGATTTGCAAAGTTTATGTTTCCGTTTACAGTCAGAGGATTATCGTTGTGTGAGTATAGTCTGAAGTTCTTCAGCGCGAGATTGCTGGCTGTGATGCTCACTGGGTCTGTTGCTATTCGCATCTCTATTCCGTAAGGCTCACTAATCAGATAGGCAGAGTCAAGGCTCACGTCTCCATCAATCTTAGGACGGCTGGTCTTTCCTATTATGGCCAAGTCGCCGTCGGCATATCCTTTCAGGCCCATAATCTGGTCTGGGATGAAGCCGTTTACTATTGATAGTGGGAAGCGGGTCAGTCCTACTGTTGCGTCGATTATTCCTCCATCATCTTTCTTGTAGATGCCATTGATGGTGGCAACTTCGTTTCCTTCACTTGTCAGAGTGCCATCAATGAAGTGGCTACCATCGCTCTTTGGCATATACACAAACTCTGTGCCTACGTTTCCAATGGGTTGATGCTCGTAGGTGAGCTGGTTTACGCTCATATCACTCATTATAGAGAAGTCTCCTTCAAGCGACTGTACCACGTGATAGTCTCCATTGAGAATGCCACTCATTTTTGGCATAAATGGCAGCACTTCGGCTATTTGTTTAATGTCGAGTTTGTTAATGCTTAACGTAAGGTCTTGCAGTGCATCTTCGTTTTCATCAGTGGAATAAATCTTTATACCAGTACCGTCGTCGGCTAACAGGTCAACCTTTGCACTCATTCTGTTCTTCTGGTCGAAGAAGATGAAGTTATCCTTGTTAAGCGTAAACTCCCTATATCCAATGGTTGGTTTCTCTGGCAACAAGTGCAGATTGATGCCGTTTTCCTCCATTGATGCTATTGCCCCAAGCCGTAGTCCTAATTTGTTCTCGCTGTCATACACCCTTACTCCTGCCTGTGCTCCTCTCTCGGTGAGTGTACCGTCGAGCAGTGCATTGAAAGTGTAAGGGTTCTTCTTGTTGTTTCTCACCTGTGCATCGAATGCCAATCGAGTGGAGTCTTGTCTGATGTTGAAGCGAACAGTGTCTATTGCTGTGCTATCAGCATTGATGCCGTATGCATAACCATGCCCGTTCAGTCCAGTGATGGGAGAGGAGTCAAGGTCTATCATCACTTCGTTGTAACTAATTTCCTTTTGCCGTTTCAGTATTTGTGCAAGGGGGTTATCGTCCTTTGCCCTTAGCTTTAGGTTCATCGTGGGCAGCATCTCTTTCAGCTTTGGTTGGTCTATGCGCTTCTCCTCTTTCTGGCTTATTATTTCGTCGAACAGTTTGCTTCCTTTGTCTATTAAGGTCTTATATCCACTGTTCGATGTAAGGTCAAGGTCGAGAGAACCACTGTTCAACTTAGCCCAAGTGGTGTCTTTCGTGGTGAGAGCGTCCACATAGATGTCGTCTGCTCTATAGGTTTGCAGGCGGTCTTTCACCGTGGCATCACTGATGGTGCCCTGTATCTTATAGTATTCATCCATGTCGGATGCTACGTCGAGATGTGCACACAGGCCTGTGGTGAGAGGTTTTTTCGATAGTTTCAGCTTTTGAAGGTCTATCTGGTTGATGTCTGCACTGAACGTGGCATCCAGTTTTTTCTTCGACAACAGTGCGTCAAAGTTTACTCTTCCGTCGAGCAGTGGGTTATGGCTGTCAATGTCTGCATGTGCCACTCCATCTTTAAGGTTAGCCTGGGCTTTCACGTCGTCAATGTTCCAATGGCCATATCCTAAGTGCTTTATGTCGGCATTGGCATTCATCCATGACTTCTTGTTGGTTGGGTCGAAACCTTTTCCTTTGGCGTTTATGGTGGCACTAAGACTGTAGATGGAGTCCTTTGGCAGGAAATCGTGGATTTGCAGGTTCTTCACATTCAGCTTGGCATCGTATGTCTGGTTGCTCATGTCTATAGTGGCCTTACCGTCAACAGTGCCCTTTCCCTCTGTTGCCTTGAAGTCAGCTGCATAGCGTTGTCCTTGTAGTGCCACATCACCGTTCAGCTTTATTCCCTTTGGTATTCTAACGTCTTTCAGGTCAGCCATATCCGTGATGAAGTCTATGTTCTCCGTCTTGGCATCAATGTGCAGTTTTCCTGCCATGCGTTTAGGGTCTGTGGGATTGGTCAGCTTGCCAGTGGTCTTCAGTTCAAAGGCTGTTGGCAGCTTCACTTCGAGACCAGTGAAGTTCATCTCCTGCATATTGCCACTCACTGAACCTCTGATGCTTATGGGCTGATTGGGATATTTCTTGGCAAACGACTTGGGCATGGAGCCTGCCATGCGCATAACGTCTTGTTTTCCTATTTGTGCCTCAATGCGTGCTTGTGCTCTTCCTGGGTTCTTCTGGTCGAGAGTGGTCCAGTCCATAGCCACTGCTCCCTCAATGTCAGAGTCGGGTGTTTTCAGTTTTATGTGAGGGATGTCTATGCGTGTGGAGTCCATCTGAACGTTACCACTAAGCTCGCTTACCTCAAGTCCACTTTTCTCTTTCAGAGTGCAGTTTCGTAGTGATAGTCCGATGTCATCACCATGAACATATATTGAGTCTGCCGATATTGATATGTCGTTGACTGCAAGATGATTGGTGTCTAATCCATCTACTTCTGGTTCATACTTGTTATCATAGTTGAACGTTCCTTCCCTTAGGTTGAAGTGCTCAACGGTATAGAAACTCTCTCCGAGGTCTATATTGGCATTCTCTGCCGTAGCATTGCCTATGTTGGCATCAATGTTGAGCGAGTCTCCTGGCATGTGGAGTTTCACTCTTGATTGGTCTATTGTCAGTTTGTCGGCAATAATCTTCCATTTGTTTTCCGAGGTGGTGGTGTCTTCTGGAACAGAGTCATTTAATGCAATATCCACATTAGCATCACTTATCTGTGCATCGTTCAGTTGTATGGTTTCACCATCAATGTCTATGCCATCACTCCGTAGTGATAGTTTTCCGAGAGTACCTTTCACTCTTGCTGTTTCAATAATGTCAGTGGTGTTCAGCTTAGCGTCGTCTATCTCAAGCGCGTCTATCACAACCTTTTTCTTGAATAGTGGTTTCAGTTGAACGTCGAGAGTGAGATGACCTATATCAGCTATGGTGTCGTTGCCATCTATCATCTTGAAATCATCTATTCCGAGGTCAAGAGGGAATTCCAGTCGTACTTTTCCCACGCTGATGTCCTTACCAGTCTTCTCTGATGCCAATGATGCTACCTTCTTAGCAGCCCAATTTTGTACTGGAGGAACATATAACAGAACCGCAGCTGCACCGATGAGGAGCAGTGGAGTGGCTACTATGGCCCCCGGCGACTTCAACCATTTCTTCGGGCTCATTACAGTAATGATGTTCTGTTATTTAGGTGGAAATGTCGGGTTATTGTTACCGTGTTAATCTGTTATTCGTTGCTCATGTCTGCCACCATCTGGCGATAGTTGCTGTAGAGCCTTGCCCTGCTGACATATCCCTTCAGTTTCTGCTCTGCATCAATCACTGGGAGATGGTTTGCTTGTGTATCGTCGAAGCGTTGCATCACATCTGCCATTGCATCACTCTCCATAAGTGTGGCAGGTGGAGGAGTCATCAGTTGTGAGGCAGTGAAGTGGTGGTAAAGCTCTGTTCGGAATACCACATGGCGCAGCTTTGTAAGGTCTATCTCACCAAGTAGATGGCCTGCACCGTCGAGCACTGGCAGTATCTCTGCATGGCTACCACTAATCTGATGAACCAGCTGTCCCAGTTTGGTGTCAGGGTTAACAGGCGTATAGTCTTTCTCTATCACGCTTTCAAGGCTCATAAGGGTCAGTATGGCGTGGTCTGTATGGTGGGTAATCAGCTTACCTTGTTTAGCCAGTCGCATTCCATAGATGCTATGTGGCTCGAAGATTATTATGGTGAGATAGGCACAGACGCTGACTATCATCAGTGGCATAAACATAGAGTAACCACCTGTAATCTCGGCTATTAGGAAGATGCCAGTGAGAGGGGCGTGCATCACTCCCGACATTACTCCTGCCATGCCTAACAGTGCAAAGTTCTTCTCTGGGAGATAGACTCCTACCTGTTCTACGTTCCACAGTCTGGAAAAGAGGAAACCAGAGAGACAACCAATGAATAGGCTTGGTGCAAACGTACCACCACATCCGCCACCTCCATTCGTGGCACTGGTGGCTACCACCTTGGTTAACAATACCAAAGCAACGTATGGCAACAGTTTTGTGGCATCGCCTGCAAAGAGAGAGTTATCAAGTATCTGGTTCCAGTCTGCTTCAGTCTTGCCGTTTATCAGTTGGTTTATCACGTGATAGCCTTCACCATAAAGCGATGGGAATAGGAATATTAGCAGTGAAAGGGTGATGCCACCTATTGCAAGTTTCACGTAGGGCTTGTCCTTAAACCGCGCAAACACTGACTCGCAGGCTGTCATAGTCCTGATGAAATAGAGACTTACCAATCCGCAGGCCACACCAAGCAATATGCAGGCTGGCACTCTCTCTACGGTCCATGGACTGTCGAGTGTGAATGTGAACAGCGAAGAGTCTCCAAGAAAGATATAAGTGAAGCAAGTGGCTGATACGCAGGCTACAAGGATGGGCAACAGCGATGCCATGGTGAGGTCTATCATCAATACTTCCAACGTGAACACCAGTCCTGCGATGGGAGCCTTGAATATGCCTGCTATGGCAGCCGATGCACCACAACCAACAAGCAGCATGAGGGTCTTGTTGTCCATTCGGAACATTTGTCCCAAGTTGCTTGCTATGGCAGAGCCAGTGAGCCCTATTGGTGCCTCTGCTCCCACAGAGCCTCCAAAGCCGATGGTGATGGCTGAAGCAATGACCGACGACCAACAGTTGTGCCCTTTCAGTCGGCTTTGCTTGCTGCTGATGGCATATAGAATGCGAGTGATGCCATGGGAGATGTTGTCCTTGACAATATAACGAACAAAGAGTGATGTGAGATAGATGCCAACCACTGGATATACCAGATAGAGCCAGTTGGCATGGCTACGACTGAATGAGCTGGTGAGCAGAGTCTCTATCTCGTTGATTAGCCAGTGAAGAATGTAGGCAGCCACGGCAGAGAGGAAGCCCACCATCAGTGCAATGATGAGTATGAACATCTTGTCGCTGACATGCTCCTCGCGCCAACTGTTCAGTCGGGTGAACCATCCTGATTGCTCTGCCATCTTCTTGTCTTGCTTGTTGCAGCCTTAGCCTCTGATTATCTTCACCACTCCTCCCTCGCTTAGCTTTATTATCTTCGAGGGAGTGTGTGGCTTGTGTTCTTGCCTTCTGGAGTAGCACACATAGTCAACAGCCTGCAATATCTCCTCGCTGATGTCGGCATAGTTTTGTGCTGCTGGTTGGCCAGAGATGTTGGCACTGGTGCTCACTATAGCCTTCTGAAACCTGTAGCACAGCTCTTTTGAGAATGGCTCTTGGGTGATGCGAAGAGCTATGCTGCCATCTTCTGCTATCAGACTTGGCGCGAGATTGACTGCTCCATCAAGTATTATTGTGGTGGGTTTGTCGATGCAGTCTATCAGCTCCCATGCCACATTGGGCACATTGCGTACATATCTCTGCAACCGAGCATCACTGTCCACCAAGCATATCATTGCCTTGGAGTCATCGCGCTGCTTTATCTGATATATGCGCCTTACAGCCTCTTCATTGGTGGCATCGCAACCAATGCCCCATACAGTGTCGGTGGGATAGAGTATCACTCCCCCTTGTTTCATCACCTGCACGGCTTGCTTTATGTCTTCTTCTCTTGTCATTAGAATTCCGATGTGAAGTGAAACTTTATGCCCTTGAAGTCTTCTTGTGCCATCTGTAGCACGTAGGAGGAGTCAGCAAGAAATACGTCTCTTCCCTCTAAGTCGCGAGCCATATACTGATACTTGCGCTTCTTGAAGTTCTCAAGCTCGGCATCATCTTCTGCCTCTATCCAGCAAGCCTTGTAGAGGTGTACTGGTTCCCATCTGCAACGTGCACCATACTCATTCTCAAGCCTATACTGTATTACCTCGAACTGCAACTGACCAACTGTGCCAACTATCTTGCGGCCATTGAACTGATTGATGAAGAGCTGTGCCACACCTTCGTCCATCAGTTGGTTTATTCCTTTCTCCAGCTGCTTCTGCTTCATAGGGTCGTCGTTCTCTATATACTTGAAGAGCTCTGGTGAGAATGATGGCAGTCCTCGGAAATGCAGCTTCTCTCCCGACGTGAGTGTGTCTCCAATCTTGAATATCCCATTGTCTGGCAGTCCCACGATGTCTCCTGGCCATGCTTCCTCTATGGTGCTCTTGCGCTGTGCCATAAACTGTGTTGGTGAGGTGAACCTTACTGTCTTTCCCAGTCTCACATGCAAGTATGGCTGGTTGCGCTGGAACTTACCACTGCACACCTTGCAGAAGGCTATGCACGACCTGTGGTTTGGGTCTATGTTTGCCGTTATCTTGAAGATGAAGCCAGTAAACTCTTTCTCCTCTGGCTTTACCTCGCGTTCCTCTGCCTTTGTGGGGCGAGGGGAGGGGGCTATCTCTACAAAACAGTTGAGAAGCTCCTGCACACCAAAGTTGTTGAGGGCAGAGCCAAAGAAGACTGGAGCCACTCGTGCTGCCCTATACTCTTCGGGAGAGAACTCCGAATAGACTCCCTCTATCAGCTCAAGGTCTTCTCGCAGTTGGTTGGCATCTCTTTCGCCAACCTTTGTGTCGAGCTCCGTGCTGTTTATGTCAACTTCCACTTTCTCTGTTACTCTCTGTTTATCAGGGGTAAAGAGGTCGAGTTTCTGCTCATATATGTTATATACTCCCTTGAACTTTGCGCCTTGGTTGATGGGCCATGACAGTGGTCTTACGCCAATCTCAAGCTCTTGCTCCAGTTCATCCAAGAGGTCGAAGGGATTTTTTCCCTCTCTGTCCATCTTGTTTACAAAGATGATGACAGGAGTCTGTCGCATACGGCACACCTGCATCAGTTTTCTTGTCTGTGCCTCCACACCCTTAGCACCATCCACCACTATTATGGCAGAGTCAACAGCCGTCAGTGTGCGATAGGTGTCTTCTGCAAAGTCTTGGTGTCCAGGAGTATCCAGTATGTTCACCTTATATCCTTCGTAGTCGAACTCCATCACAGATGTGGAGACCGAGATGCCACGTTGTTTCTCTATCTCCATCCAGTCGCTGGTGGCAGTCTTTCTTATCTTATTGCTTTTCACTGCACCTGCCACCTGTATCTGTCCTCCGAAGAGCAGAAACTTCTCTGTCAGTGTAGTCTTTCCTGCATCAGGGTGTGATATTATGGCGAAGGTGCGCCTTCTGCTTATCTCTTCCAACGGTTTTTACTTTAAACTTTAATCTTTAAACTTTATGCTTTATTGGGGGTATTATAGGTTTATTAGGTAGTTTAGGGATTATAGGTTGGTTAGGGGAACCGATAACTTCAGCTAACTCCCATTATCTCCAGATAACTCCCATTACCATTAACTCCAGATAACTCCCATTACCATTAACTCCAGATAACTCCCGTTACCATTAACTCCAGATAACTCCCATTATCTCCAGATATCTCCCATTATCTCCAGTTATCTCCCATTGTTTAACACTCCCATCAGCTCCTCCAAAGAGTCTTCCCACCATGGGATTTCTATTTCGAGAGTCTGCTTTATCTTTGTCTTGTCGAGCACAGAGTAGGAGGGACGATGGGCTGGGGTGGGGTACTCACTGGTGTGCAGTGGCTTCACCTTGCAATCCTTTATGCCTGCAAGACGGTGGATGGCGCGAGTGAAGTCATACCATGATGTTACTCCCTCGTTGGAATAGTGGAACACTCCTGCTGGCACACCTTTCTCTATTGCACTCATTATTGCCTTTGCAAGGTCGCGAGCATAGGTGGGAGTACCAATCTGGTCGAATATCACTCCAAGCTCTTCCTTCTCGTTGCCCAGACGTATCATGGTCTTCACGAAGTTGTTTCCAAAGCTGCTGTATAGCCATGCAGTGCGTATTATCATGGTGTGCTTGCAGAACTTCATTGCAGCCAACTCTCCTGCCAACTTGGTGCTGCCATAAACAGAGTCGGGGCAGGGAGTGTCTTCCTCTGTATATGGTGTGTGCTTAGTGCCATCGAACACATAGTCTGTGGAAATCTGCACCAGCCAACCATCGCGCTTCTCCACTGCTGCTGCCAAGTAAGCAGGAGCCTCAGTGTTGAGTGCTGTGGCCAATGCCTTGTTGCTCTCTGCCTTATCTACGGCAGTGTAGGCAGCACAGTTCACTATTCCGTCGATGTTGTTCTTCTGCACAAACTCCTCTATTGCCAGTTGGTTGGTGATGTCGAGTTCCTGTACGTCGGTGTTGAAGAACTTGTGTTGGGGCATTTCCTTTTCCAGCAGTTGCATCTCGTTGCCCAGTTGTCCGTTGCAACCTGTTATCAATATGTTCATAGTCTTATTGTTTTTATTCTTCTTATTTATCGGTGGCTAATTGTGCTATCAGTGTGGAAATCTGCTCTATGGCGTGCTGTGTTTCTGGTGATATGTCCTTATGTTGCAGCCTTAGCAGCATGGTGCCATATAGTGCATCGAAGCAGGTCTCCAGTTCACTGACATCCTTGTGTGAGCCTTTTTTTCTTAATTCTACGATGAAAGGCAGCACTCGATAGTATTGTGCCCTGTATGCTTCGTCATTGTCTATCAGCTCCTTATGCTTCTCTTCCAAGGTCTGCATCACCTGCTGGCACTGCTTCAGGTGGCCTTTCTCGCGGCAACCCTCACGGTTCATCTGTGCTATGATGTTGCCTATCCAGTCGGCTTCTTCTTCCTTCTCCTCATCGGAGTAGTTGAACCTGCTGACATATTCGCGCCTTATCCTGGGCAGTGAGCAGTCGTAGGCTCTCACCACATCTTCCATCTGCCACATATATAGCAGATATTCCGCGAGGTTCTTCTTCTTTAGTTCGTTTGCTATCTTCACTTTGTAATGGGGTTTCTTAGGTAACTTAGGGGGGATAGGTTGCTAAGGGTGAGGGACTTCATTCTAATTCTATTTTATCTGCCAAAGCTCGAAAGGGTGTAGAGGTTGGTGATGGTTCCGAAGAGCACTATTATTGCGAAGAGTATCACCAGTGTGCCTATCACTTGGTTTATCAGTCGGATGCCATTCTGGTCGAACTTCTCTCTCACCTTGTCTATGAGCCATGTGAGCCCATACCACCATAGCAGTGCACCGCCGAAGATGCTAAGATAGCCCACCACCATCTCCAGTGGATGGTCGTTCACCACAAAGGCAAACTGTGCGAAGCAGGCAAGGAAGAGGAAGATAATCAGAGGGTTGCACACTGTCAGCAGAAAGGCTGTCCATGCATTGTGTGCCAACGTGCCTTGTTTACCTTTCGACTTGTGTATCTTCTTCGTAGGGTCAGACCTATAGCAGTGTATTCCAAAGAGCAGAAGCAGCAGTGAGCCAGATATTTGCAGATAGAACACTGTCTGTGGGTCGTTGATGAAGTCCATCACAAACGACATTCCCAGACCTGTTATCAGTGCATACATAATGTCGGAGAAGGCTGCACCCACTCCTGTGGCAAATCCAAACCAACGCCCCTTGTTGAGTGTGCGTTGTACGCAGAGTACTCCCACTGGTCCCATGGGGGCCGATGCAAGTATTCCTATTATCATTCCTTTATATATAAAGTCGATGATATCTAAGTGAAATGGCATCTCTATCATATTCGGGTGCAAAGATACTAAAAAAAACAGACAATGGAACATCTTTTCCCGATAATTTTGCATAGCAAAAAAGAAACCCGTGCTTGCCCTTGCTATGGGTGGCACGAGCCTCTTGTATTTATGCTTATTGCAGGCAATCTTTACAGTGCCTCATCCTCTGGCCTCTGAATGTTGCCTTTGGGCAGATGATGCTTCTTGCGAAGGTAGGCCTGCTTGCGAGCCTCATACTGCTCACGATGGTTCTCCAGCCAATTATCAGCCATTAGTCGTTGAATTTCTGATAGATGATGCTTATCTTCACTGGGTCGCGACTGTTGTCTGTGCCTCCAACAAGTCGGGTGCTGGTGAGCGACATGTTATGCTCCACCTTGGTGATGGTGGTAGAGGTGCTTGTGGTGGTCTTGGTAACGCTCACTGGCATCACCACTACTTTGTTCCAGTCGGGATGCAGGCTTGTCCATTGTGAGTTCTGCTTCTCACCTAATTCCTTGGCATTCCTCATTCTGGTGATGATGGACGATAGGTTGCTGAAGGTGTAAGTGTTCAGTGATTTGTCGTATGTGGTCAAGTAGGCACTCTTGTTGTCGGGCAGCTTGTTTTGCTCGAAGAAGGTGTACAGTGAGTCTTTCTCCACACAGAGCAGATAGTCTGGCACGTCGAGGTTATAGTCGTCCTGCTTACTGTTGTTCACCCTTGTGAGCACCACTCTGGCAGAGCTGATGCTGTCTGTGGAGTGGCCACTGGCAATCTCCTCTACTGGCAATGTAAGCTCGGTGAATATCCCTGCGGGAGTCTTCAGATAGGTGCAAGTCTGGTCGGCCATCAGTCTGCTGATGGTACTCTCGTCGTTGCTGATGTTAGTGGTCTGCAATACTTCATCCGTAGAGCTGAACTTCTGTATGCCAGCCATTATGGAGTCAGGATTTTCAGAGTTGGTGAATTTGAAGTAGCTATATATTGCTGCACGCAGAATATATGTGATGGAGCCAATGCCACTCTTATGCTTGAAGTAGAACCCTGGGCAGAGGTTATGGATGAAGTTGTAGGAGTTCTTGTAGTATTCGGGATGGTTCCAATAGTTGCGCATCAAGTATGTGCCATAGTTGTTGTATGTGGTGCAATTCTTGTCTGTATAAGGCTCGTTCAGCGAAATCTTTATCTGACCCAACCTCTTCTGGCCACTCGTTGTGGTAGCCTTCAGAGAGTCGCTGTCCTGCTGGTTTCCTAATGTGTAGTCCTTGTCTCTCTCTATTCCCCCAACTCTCACCATGCCTCTCTCGTAGGGGTCGAAGTTGCTGTAGTAGTTGACGTTCTCCTCCAAAGGTGTCTCCATCTCGTAGGCAGTCATACGCATAAGGTTTAGCGTATCACCTTCATATTCATTGAAATAGAGTACCATTACACAAGAGTCTGCACACTGCTCACCATTTTCGTCGTAGCTCTCTATGCGTGCCATCTCTGGGAAGCCATCTCCTTCGAGAGGCTTAAACTGCAACATTATGTCTCCAGTGATGTATCCCCCTGTCTCTGGGTCTTTTATGCAACCAATATATCCGTTTGTTCCTCTTGAGAGCACAGAGTCCACCTCTATGGAGCGCGTCTGCACGGTGAAGGTGTCTGTCTGCACTTTCAGTGAGTCTGCTATGGGGTTGAGCGATGTTCCCAGGCTACCTGTGTTGTCATCGCAAGCACTTAGGGCGAGCATACCAACAGTGATACCCGCTATGATAAACGATTTCTTCATCTCTCTGTCTATTGTTCTTTTTCCTTATACGGCCTATTCTATTTGTTCTCCTGAATATGTCTCAAAACTGCTCGTAGAACTGCTCGTAAGCCTCTGCAAACTGCTCTCCAGGATAGTCGAGCATGGGCAGCTGGTTGTCGCGGGCATACTGTGTGAGCTCCTTGTTCACATTCTGGTCTGCCAAAACAATGCCGTCGCTATAGTCTATTGCCAGTTTGCCAAGCTCTATGAAGTCGAACTTGTCCTTATACTTCTTCAGCAGCTTCAGCTTGGCATCCTTGAACTCAAGGCACTGCTTGAAGTTGTCGCCAAAGTCTTGCTTTATGCTCTGGGTGAACAGCGACGTGATAATCTTGGCATTGGCAAAGGGTGGCTCCTCCCTGTAGGCAGTCTTCGCATAGAAGGGCACCACAGAGCTAATCCATCCCTGGCAGTGAATGATGTCGGGAGTCCACCTTAGCTTCTTCACCGTCTCAAGCACACCACGGGCAAAGAATATGGCACGCTCACCATTGTCAGGATAGTCTTCTCCCATCTCATCCTTTTCTTGAAGACGACGGTTGAAATAGTCCTCATTGTCAATGAAATAAACCTGCACGCGAGCATTCTGTATAGAGGCCACCTTGATAATCAATGGATGGTCTGTGTCGTCTATGATAAGGTTCATTCCAGAGAGCCTTATCACCTCATGCAACTGGCCACGACGCTCATTTATGGTGCCCCACTTGGGCATGAAAGTCCTTATCTCATGACCACCGTCCTGCATGCTCTTGGGAAGCTCCCTGCCAAGCACCGACATTGCATTCTCCTCAACGTAAGGAGCTATCTCTTGATTGACGAAGAGTATCTTTTTCTTTGCCATAGGCTACCTTTTCTTAGTTTTAACCGTGCAAAGATACTCAAAAATTAGGAGAAACAGAAACTCTTTAAGGTTTTTTATTGCAAAACGCTTGCAATTTAGAAAAAAAAGCAGTTATTTTGCACCGCCATTAAAGGCAAACCCACAAAAAGGAATACCAAAAGATGAAACTGTTCAAGACAATAGTGGAACTGCAAAACCAGCTCTTCCAAGACAGAAAACAACAAAAGACCATAGGACTGGTGCCTACCATGGGAGCACTACACGAAGGCCACGCATCACTCGTAAGACAGTCTGTCAAAGATAATGACATCACAGTGGTATCAGTCTTTGTCAACCCAACACAGTTCAACGACCCAAAAGACTTGGAAACCTACCCAAGAACCCTGGAAGCAGACTGCAAACTTCTGGAAACAGAAAAGGCAGACTATGTGTTCGCACCAACACCACAAGAGATGTATCCACAACCAGATACACGCGACTTCTCATACCCACCCATCACCACAGTAATGGAGGGAGAACACCGCCCAGGCCACTTCCGAGGAGTATGCCAAGTGGTAAGCCGACTCTTCTACATAGTGAAGCCCGACAATGCCTACTTCGGAGAGAAAGATTTTCAACAAATAGCAGTCATAAAGGCAATGGTAAGCAACCTACGCATACCAGTCAGCATAAAGGAGTGCCCAATAGTAAGAGAAAAAGACGGACTGGCCGTCTCATCACGCAACACCCTCCTCACCCCAGAAGAGCGACAGATAGCACCAAAGATATTTGAAGCACTGAAAGAGGGAAAGCAGTACGCCAAGGACCACACACCACAGGAGGTGCACGACAAGGTGGTAAGCCAAATAAACGCCACAGAAGGCCTCGAAGTGGAATACTTCTCGATAGTGGATGGAGACACCCTGCAAGACACACAAGAGTGGCTGCCCAACACCGTAGGCTGCATCACCGTCTATTGTGGCCACCGTCCAGTAAGGCTCATAGACCACATCAAGTTCTAACCCCCAGCAAGCAATAAAGAAATGCTCATAGAAGTACTAAAGTCGAAGCTCCACCGCTTCCCCTGCACCGAGGCCAACCTCAACTACACTGGCAGCATCACCATAGACTCCGACCTCATGCAGCAGGCAGGCCTCATAGAGGGAGAGAAGGTGCAAGTGGTAAACTGCAACAATGGAGAGCGCCTTGAGACCTACGTCATCCCAGGACAACCCCAGTCGCGCACCATCTGCCTCAATGGGGCAGCAGCCCGCAAAGCCCTCCCAGGAGACCTACTCATCATCATCTCCTACGCCCACATGACCCCAGAGGAAGCCCAGACCTTCACCCCCAAAATAGTAATAAACAACCAGTAAAGGCACAATCTCCCCAAACACCCATAAAAAGCCCTCGGAACTCCCATTCCAAGGGCTTCTTTCATTTTCTTATTTTCCAAAAACGACCCCCAAAAAATGTTCTTTTTGTTCTTTTTGTTCGTTTTTAGACAGAAGGAACATATTTTTATTTAAGGACAAAAGGAACATATTATCTTTACGACAGAATGAACATATTATTTTCGACATAAGGAACATATTATCTTTATGACAGAATGAACATATTTTTTATTTAAGGACAAAAGGAACATATTATTATCGACAGAAGAACATATTTTCTTTAACGACAGAAGGAACATATTTATTTATGAAAGATTTATGTAAGATTTACGTCCTCTTATTCGGACAAAAATCCTACGAAAATCAAACAATAATTTTTTATGTCCCTTATGTCCTTATGTCTTTCTGTCCTTATGTCAAAAATATGTCCTTCTGTCAACAATAAATTCTGTCCCTTCTGTCAACAATAAAATATGTCCTTCCGTCAAACTACCCCCCAGAAAAATGTTCTTTTTGTTCTTTTTGTTCGATTTAACGACAAAAGGAACATATTATCTTAACGACATAAGGACAGAAAGAACAGATTTTTATTTTTCTGTCCCTTCTGTCCCTTCTGTCAGAAATATGTCCCTTATGTCCTTCTGTCGAAAATATGTCCCTTATGTCAGAAACAATATGTTCCTTATGTCAGAAACAATATGTCCTTCAGTCAATTACGAAACTTGAAGAACTCAAAAGAACTCCACCACTTCTTGATAAACTTGAAGAACTTGAAGAACTTGAAGAACTTGAAGAACTCAAGCAGCAGCCCTCACCCAACGCTCTTTGCCTGTCTCCACTATGGTGCCATTTTTCATCATACGACGGAGCTGGGCCCTTAGGTTGTCGGTGGAAATGTCTGACACCCAACACTCTAACATCACATCGTCAAGGGTGAACTCCGAGGGGAGGTGGGACAACATACGCTTCCACTTTGTGCCTACCATCTGGGTGATGAATGTCTTGGGATGCTCCTTCGCGTGCACCTCTGCATCTCCCAAGAAGTCCCAATGGCACGAGAGAGCATAATGGGCTACGAAGTCAACAAAGTCTGTAACCGTCTCATCCTCAACCTTATTGTTCAAGAGATAGGCCACCAATCCAGCCCTGTATGCCATCACAGCACAACGCTTGTAGTCCTCGTTGATGCAGGTGGTCTCACTGTTCTGACCTGCCATGGTCATCTTCTGACAAACCTCGTGGCAGAAGTCATGGGCCACCTCCAGACACCTCGGCAACTCATAGTGGTGCTCAATGCCGTTGCCCTCTTTCATCATATCTTGTATCACCTGCTTCACTTCCTCTTGTTCCTCCTCCGTCCAATGCTCATGTTGGGGGAAGTCTTGTGCAAACTCAATAGGCATCTTCGGCAGAAGGAAGCGGGTGCCCAGTCCGTTGGTGATGTTACCCTTGAAGAACTCCACGTAGGAATCAGGTGTGCCAAGTGTCAGTTGGTTATAGAAGGCACGTGGCCTTAGTGCTGAAGAGTCATCATTCTTGTAATCACTGCCAAACCTCTCATTGTCAAAGGCATACCTAAGGAAGTCAGACATGTCTGCCCATGGGCCACCTTTTTGTGAGCGGTTCATGGTGTCCATCTCCGATGAGAAGCAGTAGAGGTGGAGCCCCTCGGCATTCTCCATCATTGATTGCAGCTCTCCCAGCGAGCGCGATGCACTTATCTCCCTTATCACACCCTTGTAGGCTCGCGGCTTTTGCTGACCCTTGTCCACTGAAGCCCTCTGCTCCTTGTTCTCCTGCTTCTGTTTGCGTTCAATGTCGTCCATCTCCCTCAAAGTGTCCATCACCACCTTGTCAAGGTCGGCAATGAAACTCTTGTTCGATGATTGTTCACCTATTATACCCACGAGGAAAGTGGGAGAGTGGTGTCTGCCGTCGAAGTAGGTGCTTCTTGCACCAGAAGCCAGTGTGCCAAGCATGGGCAGCAGAGCCACACAAGCCTGCTTCCAATACTGCCGAGGTGTCTCCTTCAACAGCAACTCCATGTTGTGAGGCAGATGAGCAGGCAACTCTGGCTCTGCACATATCTCACTGCCAGAGAGTTGCAGGTTGTGCCTTGCCTTCAGCCTACGCATCAGCTTGGATATTCTCCCCAGAGGATCGGCCTTCTTAGTCTTGCAAGCCCACTCTGCTATGGGCAATGCCACCTCACGATTCTCCTCTATTATGCGCAGATTGTCAACCATCAATTCTGGCTTGAAACCAAACAGAGGAGCAAAGTCGCAATACATCTTTACTGACACCTCATGCCTATGACCCTTGGGCACATTGCCATCGTCGTATCCATATTCCCTTATCCACTCCTCCTGCATCTTCTTCAGCAAGTCAACGTCGTCAAGAGGCTCTGGCTCAAAGATTTGTGGCTCATCATCCTTATTCTCCCTAAGTATCACCATAGGCTCATACTCACCAAACAGCTTCTCGCCATTTATAAATAAGGTGTCGTCTGGCCCACACAGGAAAGTGGCGCGAGAGAAGTTAGACGTTGACAAATCCCTGTTCTCCTCCCTCACCTGAAGCTCGTCGTACAGCCCCTGCTGCACCTCCCTGATAGACTGGTATTCCCCCATCCAGAACACCAACTTCAGAGCCTTGCTCGGCGACAGGAATGCCCAAGCCAAGGGCGACTGCTCCAGCTCACCATACTTCTCCAAGAGTATCGTCTTCACCCTTTCCCATTCCACCATGCCATCCACATGGTCTATGTCGAGAGTAATCAGAGGTGTCAGTCCAGTGGTAGTCCCTTCCGACCTATACATCTTGCACAGTCTCCTCGTACCATTCTTCTTCTCTGTCCATCCCTCAGAGAATCCAGCAGCAGTGAAGCAGGCGTATGCAGCCCTTTCCTTATACTTCTTCTGTCCCGTCTCCCTATACAGGGCAATGTTCTTGTTGTTCTCCGTGAGCACCTCGTCGAGTTGCTCCTCATTCGTTACCAACACCCCATTACTCATATCCACGTCGTAGATAGAGTGGGTGTTCACCAAAAATCCGTTCTTCATCTTGTCTGAATTTTTTGAATTACAACTTACATTTTCCATATCTATTATATAAATAATGTGTGTTTCAAATGTTGGGGAGGGGGAACGTTTGCGTCCCCACCCCCAAAACTATCGTTAATCCTTGCTCCAGAAGGTGTCCTCCAAATCAATTTGTTGTCTAAGATAATCGTAAAGAATCTCCTTCCTTTCAGGATAAACGTCGATTTTGTAGTTGAGCACGGCTTGGTTGGCTCTTAACCTTAGCATTTCTACTACACCTTGCTCATACGACATCATATCCCTATGCCGATAGTCGAACTTCTGCTTTACACCATTAAATAAGATGTATAGCATTTCCAAATACTCCTTTGAGGTTTCTACTGCCCTCCTCCTACTTTCCTTCAACTTAGATGCAAGTTTATACATCTTCTCCACGTTTACTTCAGCGTAGCTTTCAATGTCGATTTTTGCATCAATGTCGATAGGGTTCATCACTCTTTCTACTCTTTCGAGTATTGCCTCTTTCTGGCTCTCTTCCAGAGGTGTGGCATAAAATTTTTCTTTTAAAATCATAGTATTGTCTTCTTTAAAATTAAACAATATGCATCATCAGTTGGCGCCAATCTGATTTTTGCGCTGCAAAGATACGGACATTTTCAAAACTGAACAAATCTTCTGTAGAAATTAAATGCCACATTCAAAATTCTATAATTATGGAATTTAAGTATTGAAGATTAAACATAACATAGAACTATAATATGTGCGAATTACATTTTACAATCATAGAACATAATTACATCTCATTTTCTATCTACTCCCATAGAATAAAACCTCTGCTTTTTACTTTTCAAACCCATCGAAAGAAAACAAGAAGCAATTAGTTTTTACGGCGATAGAATTAAAAAATTAGCAATCACTTGCTTCTACAGCCATCGAATAAAAAGACCCCAAAATTCCCTTTCACATCCATCAAATGTAAAATGCAAGAGTTACGATAAGGCAACAATCAAAACGAAAAACAGCTATATTCCCTCGACAACAATCGAAAGCAAATATAGCTGTAAAAGTTTTTTCGACTTGGCAATGTCAAGCCACGAGCAAAGATGTAAATAATTATTGAAGGCCGAACCTACTCTTTGTTGGGAATCCTTTCTTTAACTCCTGCATGAGTTTGTTTCTTATCAAAATTTCCTGCGTTGTAGGCTGACGCTCATTATTCCCAACAAAAATCGTTCTATACTCATTATAATATGTACTGTAAGTGGATGCACCCGTGGTCAACCCCGTTAATGCCTGTACCTGCTTAAAGGAAAGACTGCCCTTAGTCTTTTCCATGTCGAAGTAGCCCATTTCTTCAGCCATATATATCATCCAAGCAATATATTTTACCCCTCCTCTGCTTTTGGGATTTTGGGTTACGTTTTTCACCAACTGAACAATATTCTCGCTCAAATCTCTAAGCAGCTCTATCTTCCTCTGCTGATACATCTCCTGATTGTCCAAATACTCGTCCTTGTCGGTCTTGCTTACGATGTTTTCAGGCTTCAGCAAGTCTTCCTCAATAGAAGGAGCACCTCTGCGCCCCTTTCTTTTTATATTGTAGTCGCAATAAGGCACGCCTTCTTCATATTCTTGGAGCTTCCACCGGTCCAGGAAATCCGCCAACATGTTCTCCATTTTTGTGCGAAAGCCCCTGTGTACCGTGATTGTAACAACCAGTTTCTCACCGTCCTCTCTAAGATTGCGATACTTTCGTTCCCACTCTTTGGTGAACATCACATCTTCTAAAAGAATCCTTTTGAACTCTTCGTCTGTCAGGTCTATATTATTCTTAACTTTCTCTTCCATGCTGCAAAGATACGACTTTTTTCCGAAACCACCCCCACAAAAATGTTCTTTTTGCTCTTTTTGTTCGTTTTCAGGATAGAAGGACATATTTAAGGACAGAAGAACATATTTTATTTTATGTCCTTATGTCAAAACTACCCCCTAAGAAAATGTTCGTTTTGTTCTTTTTGTTCGTTAATCACAAAAGAAAAAAGTGCAAGAGAACCGCTATTGGTTCCCCTGCACCTAATATTACATTAAGCAAAGGTCATTCGTCCATCTCCACGATTTTCTTGAACCAACTCCAGCAAAAGGTTTCCTCGTATGCCTCCTTAGTGCCTTTGGGTACATAGAGCGTAGCTGTTTCAATCCAATTATCAGTAATAAAAGGTGTCGGAAATGGACTTTTTATGTAGGAATACACAGACGTAAGGCTTGTGCATCCATAAATAGCCAAGAAACCAATGCTTGTTATGCTGTTAGGAATGCTTACTGACGTAAGGCTTGTGCATTCATAAAAAGCCCCTTCCCCAATACTTGTTACACCATTTGGGATGTTTACCGACATAAGGCTGGTACATTCCTCAAAAGCATAATCCCCAATACTTGTTATGCTGTTAGGGATTCTTACCGACGTAAGGCTTGTGCATTCATAAAAAGCATGTTCTCCAATCTCTACAACCGAGAATGTAACACCTTTCCAAGTTACTCTGCTTGGGATTGCTATTTCAAGTCTATATGTATCTTTATCGTTAAATTTCTTCTTGCTACTATAATCATATCTGTGCGTTACTATCACCGTTCGGTTTTCGTAAGAAGTAATCTTGAAGTATATTGTTTGCCCATTCTTGTCGTTTGCAGAGAAATCATAGTAGGCATCCTTCTCCGTGGCTGTAGTTCCTGTTGCTACAAAACCATCATCCTTATAGCCTGTATTGCCACCACTCTCCTCCCCATCGTCAGACTTTGAGCAGGAAGTCATCATTGGGGAGGCACACAGCAATGCCCATGCCATCATCATAATCAATTTGCTTGCTTTCATAATTTGTGTTCTTAGGTTTGCTCCCCCTCGGCAAACTCCATCGGAAGGGGAAAGGTTTTTGTTTGGGTAAATGGGAGGACAATAAAAAAGGGTGTGGAGTTTGTTGCCATGTTTCCTTTCTCTGGTTCTGGAAATCACCCTGATGAAAAAACATGCCATAAGCCCACACCACTTGGGTGTGAACGTCTTGGCCTGTGTTCTTCTTCATCAATGCGAATTTTCCAGATTCGAGAAAGCAAGAACTTCAAGCAAACGCTCTCTTTTATGTCATTTTACGGTTAAATCACTGTTTCATTGGCTCATCGGCAATCACTGTTTTTAAAGGGTTATACTGTTTCGTTCATTCTCTCGGACAAAGCCTTCTTTTGGTCTATCCGCCTGCAAAGATAGGCATTATCTTTGAGACTGCAAAATGATTTCGGCTCTTTTTTATCCACGACAAGAATAAACAGTCAATTCCAGACATAAGGACATATCTTCTTCGACATAAGAACATAATTTCGACATAAGAAACATAAGGAACATAAAATATAATATGTCCCTTCTGTCGTTAAAATAAAATCTGTCCTTCTGTCGTAAATAGAAAATATGTTCTTCTGTCCTTAAAAATATGTCCCTTCTGTCCTGAAGACGAACAAAAAGAAAAAAAAGAACAAAAATCGGGGGGGTATCTGGGAAAAACACCCCCTTGGGGAGGTATAGCATATATCCCTATAATACCTATCAATACCTAATATACCTATATACTATATATAA